>OJPD01000197.1_pt1 | contig 50343 bp, 33 predicted proteins | sample 1598371 | NCBI WGS metagenome assembly OJPD01 (sample SAMN03922478, study PRJEB24848) | human gut metagenome | isolation source: stool sample | host: Homo sapiens | place: Germany | collected 2010-11
AGGACACTGCCTGCCAGCTGGTGTCCCCGGGGCCCTTGCGGTACACGTTGTACGTCGCCGCACCGGCCGCCTTCTCCCACGTCACCACGATGGTATTGCCGCTGACCACGGCGTTGCTCATCTTCACGTCTGCCGGGATGGGATAGAGTGCGGTGGCACTGACGCCGTTATCGTTATAGCCACCCTCCGTGCCGTCGCTGTTGACGCCCTTGACGGTGTACCAGTACATCGTGCCGGGCAGAACATCCTTATCCGTGTAGGCGGCAGCCGTGACGTTATTTGCCAGCACAGTCCATTCGGCACCCGCGGTCTTGCGGAGGACATTGTAGGATGCCGCGTTGGCTGCGGTCTTCCAGGTGACGGTGATGCCGTCCGGAGTGGCCGTGGCCGCGGTCAGCTCCACGTCTGCCGGGATGGGATAGAGCGCGGTGGCACTGACGCCATTGTCGTCATAGCTCTTGCTGGTCCTGTCGTCAGCGTTGACACCCTGGACGGCGTACCAGTACGTCGTGCCGGGCTGGACATCCTCGTCCGTGTAGGCGGTGGTCATGACGTTCTTTGCGTGCACAGCCCATTCGGCACCAGCGGTCTTACGGAGGACATTGTAGGATGCCGCGTTGGCGGCGGTCTTCCAGGTGACGGTGATGCCGTCCAGGGTGGCTGTTGCCGCGGTCAGCTCCACGTCCGCCGGGATGGGATAGAGCGCGGTGGCGCTGACGCCGTTGTCGTCATAGCTGCCCTCCGTGCCGTCGGCGTTGACACCCTTGACGGTGTACCAGTACGTCGTGCCGGGCAGGACATCCTTATCCGTGTAAGTGGTGCCTGTCAGGTCCTCGGCGATCCGGCTCCAGGCGGAATCCGCTGTCCTGCGGTACACGCTGAACGTCTCCGCATTGGCGGCGGTCTTCCAGGTGACGGTGATGCCGTCCAGATCGGCGCTGGCATCGACCACCTCCACCAGAGAGGGATCCGGGTACGGCACGGTGACGCTGGCGGCAGCGCCCCAGCCGTTGCTCTGCAGGCCGTCCTTATTCACGCCCTTGACATTGTAGTAGTACGTCTCGCCGCTCTGGACATCCGTGTCCTGATAGCTGGTCTCCGTGACATTTTTGCCGATCACGGTCCAGCCTGTATCCTCGGCGTTTTCATAGACGCTGCGGTACACATGGTAGGACTCCGCGTTCTCAGCCTCGGCCCACGTCACCGTGACGCTGCCGACGCCGGCCTTGGCTTCCACCTGCGCCACATTGGCGGGGATGGGATAGGGCACTCTGGCGCTGACGCCGGTGGTGTCATAGCCCTTGCTGACGGTCTTGCCGTCAGCCGCAACGCCCTGAACGGTGTAGAAGTACTCCGTACCGGCCTGCGCCGTCTCATCCTTGTAGGTGACATCCGTGACATTTTCAGCCAGCACGTCCCAATCGGTGTCCGCCGTTCTGCGCAGAACGTTGTAGGACACCGCGTTGTCTGCGGCCTCCCAGGTGACGGTGATGCCGTCCAGGGCGGCCTTGGCCTCCTTCAGCGTCACGTCCGCCGGAGTGGATGCCACGATCTTCACCGTGACCTCCGCGTTCTCCACGGCGCCGTTATCCACGGCCTTCAGTTCATTGTCCGCGATGGTGTACACATGGGCCTTGGCAACGGTGAATTTGGACGTATCGCCCAGCTTGGCACCGTCCTTGACCTTGAACGCCAGCGTGTACAGGTCGCCGCTGACCGTAAGGCCGGCGCTGGCGGTATCCAGCAGGGACACGGCATAGTAGCTCTTGCCGTCCTCGTCGGTCCTGAGAGCTGTCAGCTTCGCGCCCTCGGTTTTGGCCTTGGAGGCGGCGGCATCCAGCTCAAAGAATGTGGGGTCGAAATATACCCGATAGTTCAGGCATACGACGCCGGTCAGCTGGTCCTCACCGGATGCCGTGACCGTCAGATCGACGGTCTGGTCCACCGTGATCTCGGTGACATCCACTTTGGGGCTGACAACGGCGGCCAGCGCGTTGGTGGTGAGACTCAGCGTCAGCACCAGCGCCAGCAGGAAAGATACGATTTTTTTCATGCGTCTTTCCCCTCCTTAGTTGTGAGCGGTAAGGGAGTCGATCTCCCCCAGATAGAAGGAATAGATGGTCTCCGCGTCCGTGGCCGACACCACACCGTCACCGTCGACATCGGCGGCATCGATCTGGCTGGCGTTCGCGGTGAGCTTGGCGTTGATGAAGGCATAGACCAGCGCGGCGTCCACATCGTCCACCACACCGTCATTGTTCACATCGCCCCGGGTGTACTTGGGAAGCACGGTGATGGCCTGCTGGGCGGAGAATGCGCCGTACTGCACGGTGACGAAGGTGGTGCCCTCCTTGAGCGTCTCGCCGTCGGTCACGGTGTAATCCGTCACAGGCACTTCAACGGTGCCGTCGTACACGGCCACCACCGTCATGCCGGCGGGATCAAAGCTCCGGCCCGCCACATATTCGGTCCGGGTGGGCGGAGTGGTGATCTTCAGGCCGGTCAGCGCGGGAGCCGTACCGCCCTGCCAGGCCAGCACGGGATAGCCGTTGTTGATGCCCACTGTGTCGTGGTGGAAGCTGCTGCCCAGCACGGCGGCCATGGTCTTCAGTTCCTCGGCGGTCTTGGCCGTGCCCAAACCGGTGACGCCCTCCTTGGGGCTCTCGCCGGAGACGGCGCCCGCCAGATAATAGCTGTTCACGAAGTTCTGCTCATAGGGGACGGGAGACAGGCCGCCCACATAGGAGGCATTGCCCTTGCTGCCGATAACCGTGGCGGTGCTGTAGCAGTTGGTAAGGGTCGCACCGGCAAAGCGGCTGCGGTAGCTGCCGCAGATACCGCCCAGATAGCACTCGTTGGCGGCGGTGCTGCGGATGGTGCCGGTGGCGTAGCAGTCGGTGATGACGGACTTAGCGTTCGTATAGCCCGCGATGCCGCCGCCGTGCTTGTTGCTGGTAACGTTCACAGCGCTCCAGCACTGGGTGACAGCGCTGTTGTCGTTCATGTAGCCCGCGATGCCGCCGGCCTGCGCGTTGCTCTTGGCCGTGCAGGTCACGTCGCCGGTGATGCCCAGCTTCGTGACGGAGGAGCCGGACTGCATGTAGCCGAACAGGCCCAGAGGATAGCTGCCGCTGTTGACATACAGGTTGTTGATAACATGGCCCTGACCGTCAAACGTGCCGTAGAGCTTGGCCATGGGCGTCCAGTCGAAGGCGGCCAGCTCGATGTCCGCCGTCAGCTTGGCGCTGGCCTTATCGCCGTTCTTTGCGAACCACGCCAGCTCGGCGCCGGTGCCGATGAGGTAGGCGCCGTCCTCGTCCTTCTTGGGCTCAGTCAGGGTGGCGCCGTCCCACGGATTGGCGCCGGCAGCGCTCATGGCGGCGGTGATGGTCAGGACGCCGTCCTGTACCTTGTCCGCGTCGGCGCTGCTCAGGGTGAAGCTGCCGCGGGTCACGGTGTAGCCGTCCTTGGTCAGAACGTAGGTGTAGGTGCCGTAGCCCAGCTGGAAGCGGCCGCTTTCGTCAGCCGTGCAGGTCTTGCCGGTGCTGTCGGTCAGGGCGGCGGTCACGTCCGTCAGCTTCTCGCCGTCGGTGTTGGTGACATCCAGCGCCACATTGTACAGCACCTTGCGGTAGACGGTGACCGCCGCGTCCGCGTAGTGGTTCATGTAGTAATTCACGGTGACGGCGTTGAAGTTGGTGCCCACGCCGGTATCCGTCATGCTATACAGGAACGCGAAGGGGTTGGCAGCGGCGTACATGCTGCCAAAAGTGCAACCGTTGGTGAAGCTGTACGTTGTCGTCTCCTCGTCCTCCTCGAAGGTGATGTCTTCGGGAATGGTGACGGTGACGGAGGCGTTGTCCATCTTCTGATACTGACCCAGCGTGCCCTCGTACTTGGTCTCGCCCGCATAGTAGGTGGGCTTGAAGTTGGTGGGATTGAAGATACCGGAGACCTTGTTGACGCCGCGGAACATGCCGCTGAAGGTCAGCTTCACCTGATCGCCGGGCATGATGTCCTCGTTCTGGTGGCTGACGTTCTCGGCGGAGATGGTGACCTTGGCCACACGCACCAGCCGGTAGCTGACACCCTTTCCATCGGTCATGCGGATGATAACGGTGCCGCCCATGCCGTTGCCCAGATCGTTGAGACCGGCCAGAGGCACGGCGTAGCGCCCATCCTCACCGGCGGAAACGGTCTGGAAGTCGGACACGGTGCTGACCATGGCGTTGTTGGTGGTGACAAAGGCATACTCCACCGTGACATCGCCGGTGTTCTTCACCACGGCGAAGGTCAGCGCGGGATCGGTCTCGCCGGCCTCATAGTACCAGGTGTCGTAGTTGTAGTCCCAATCCATGGAGCGGGTGGTGGCCACACCGGTGACCATGTTGAAGTCCACATCCGCATCGGCGGTGCCGTGCTCCATGTCCGTGCCGCCCACCACGATGACGCCCACGCGCTGGGGCTGGGTGGCGGGATACAGGCCGCCATGGCTGCCGTGATTATCAGGCTCCACATCCACACTGTCATAGTAGACGGTGATGATGGAATCCTGCGCGCCGGGGGTAACATCCGCCCAGTTGGCGGAGGTGTTGCCGCCATCCACCGTCTCGATCTGCGCGTCGCCGGAGGCCAGATCCCAGTGGAAGTCAGGCTCCACCATGATGTTGCCGGCGTCGGAATTGATGAGCTGCCAGTGGCGGTAGGCCCGGACGCGGGTGGTGCCGTTCAGTACCTCGAAGCCGCTGGGATCCAGGTTCACCTGCAGGTCGGCTTCATCGCGCTTGCTGGTCTGGGTGCCCAGCTTGCTGAAGTCGTGGGACAGGCGATCCGTGGCGGCGTTATCACCGAAGGCGAAGGTCATGTCCTTGCTGGCGTTGAGGCTGGACAGCCAGCCCGCCTGCGTCACATGGGCATCATCGCTGAGACGCCATGTGTAGTTGCTGTTGCCCTTGGAGATAAAATATTCGGCGCACTTGGTACCGTCCTCGCTGTAATGCCAGCCGTCGAACTCATCGGTCTTGTCCATGGGATCCACTTCCGTGGTGTTGAAGTTGTTCCACTGGAAGTACAGGCCGAAATCGGCGTCGGCGGGAACGGTGGCCTTCAGCACCACGCCGGTGTTGATGGTCAGCTTCTTGGTGCTGGCATAGTAGCTGGCACGGAAGGTCTGGTTGATGGCCTGCGTAAAGATGTAGCCGTCAATGTCGGGATAGGCGTAGGAGTTGTACAGGCAGGCATTGCCGGCTGCGTACAGCACCGTGGGATAGTAGGCGTAGTTGCCCTGGGTGTAGGGCGTACCCATGATGCAGGAGGTGCCCATGATGGGGCAGTCCACGCGGACATGGTACTCGCCGGCCGTGAAGTAGGTGTTGTCCGTCTTCTTGCTGCTGACATAGAAGGAATTGCACTGCAGATAGACGCTGGTGCCGCCGCCGGCACCGCCGTCCACGTTGGTGTCGGTGGGCAGGTTCAGGGTCATGCCGCCCAGCTCCACGTCATAGTCGCCGGTATCCGCGTTCCTGGCAAAGGCGCGGTAGGCATAGCGCCCGGCGGCCAGCTTGGCGTAGAACGTCTGGTAGTTGTTGGTCAGCAGACCAGCGGCGGGGTCATATGCCGTCTGGCCGTCCGGCAGGGTGTCGGTGAAATCGCTGTACAGGAAGCAGTTCTCGAGCTCGTCACCCAGCACCTCATTGCCCTGGTCATCCTTGTCCACGTTGTAGAGCTTGATGACGGGGTAATTGCCGGTGTAGTCCTTGCCCACATAGAACGTGAAGTCCATGACGGGGTGATCCTCCACATGGAGCGTCAGCGTCCAGGTGTCCTTGGAGAAGTGCTTGCCGTCGTGGGAGGCGTAGAAGCGGTAGGTATAGTCGCCCTCCGTCAGCTCGGTGAGCTGGATGGTGGTCATGCCGAAGATGGCCTCGGAGAAGTCCTGCATGGGGCCCCATGTCATGCCGCCGTCGGTGGAGCGCTGGTAGTAGTAGTTCCTGTAGGACAGGCTCTGGCCGTCCACAGGGGCGAAGATCTTACCCGCCTGCAGGTCGCTGAGCAGGTAGGCCGTGCCGGTCATCACCGTATTCTCGCTCTCGGCGGGGTAGTCCGCCTTGCGTGTGGGAACGGGGACTTCCTTCCGGCCGCAGACGTCGCAGACGCCGTCGTTGTCGGCATCGGTGTGCGCCACAGCGGTCTGGCCCTGCAGCACGGGAGCGGGGCAGCTGTCGATGTAGGCGCTGCCCAGCTGCTCGGCACTGAGGCCGTCCGCCGCGGTGAAGGCTTCGCCCTGCACGGTGATCTTCGTCGTCTCCGCGCCGGAGGTCTTGACCACGTCGTCCAGATACCAGCAGTTATTGACTGTCAGAACGGTGGAGGTACCCACGACCTCGCCCACCAGCGCGCCCATGCTGGCGTTGTCGTCATACTCGCCGCTGACGGCGCCGGTGGAATAGCAGTTGGTCAGGGTGACTGCATTGGTGCCGGAGCTGTACCCCGCAACACCCGCGATGCCGCCGGCAGCCTGCTGGATCTCCTGGGTCTTGTAGAAGAAGCTGATATTGCCGGTGTTGTAGCAGTTGCTGACGGTCACGGTGCCGCTGAGACGTCCGGCAATGCCGCCCACGCCGCGGTAGCCATCCTTCCACCAGCCCCGCAGGTGCACATCACCGGTGTTCCAGCAGTTCTCGATGGTGACAGTTCCGTTGGTCACCGCTACGATGCCGCCGGTGTAGCCCTGATAGCCGGTGATGTCGGCCTGATTGGAGCAGCTCCGGATAATGGCATCCTGCACCGTGGCCACCACGCCGGCATGGCCGAAGATCTGGTTGTTGGTGCGGCTGCCGGTGAGTGTCACATAGTTGTGGCAGTTCTCGATGGTGGTGGTGCGGTGGGTGTAGACGCCGCAGGCGCGGCCCACGATACCGGCTATGTCGCGGCCGCTGCTGGCAACGGCCTCACCGGCGACGCTGAGGTTCCTGATGGTCGCACCGTCACACACGCCAAACAGAGCAACGTAGTAGGAACTTGTGTTGGTATAGTCGCCCGTATTTTTCAGATACAGGCCCTCGATGCTGTGGTCCTGGCCGTCAAAGGTGCCGCGATAGTCCTTGTTGGCGGCGTAGCTGCCGATGGGCGTCCAGGGCGTATCCGCATCGCAGATGCCGCTGAGGTCGATGTTCTCGACCAGACGGGCGTTCAGCTCAGCCTTGCCGCTGTTGACCTCGTCGGCGAACCACTTCAGCTGGGCGGCTGTGGCGATCTCGTAATAGCCGTCCTCCGCCTGCGCGGGCTTGTTCACATCGGTGACCGTGACGGTGCACTGCGCCGTGAAGGCGCCGTCCAGCGTGGTGACGGTGATGACCGCCTCGCCCTCGGCCAGTGCGGCCACCAGACCCGTGCGGTCCACAGCGGCCACGGAGTGCGCGCTGCTGCCCCAGGTCACTTTCTTGTTTTTGGCAGCTTCAGGCAGCACAGTGGCTGTCAGCTGGGCGGTCTTTCGGCGGTCGAGGGTCAGTTCGTTTCTGTCCAGCGTCACGCCGGTGACAGCTACGGTGTCATCCCCGCCGCTGGGCTTGGTGTTCTCGCCCGCAACGAAGTAAAAGCAGTTGAAATACTCGTAGTTATCGTTTAAGTCCTCTGCTGCGAAGTACGCACCGTTCTCCATCAGATAGGAGGCGGGCAGCTTCAGCGTTTTGCCGCCGTCGGCATTGTCCAGCAGTTCAAAACCGGGGCAGTCGTAACCGGTAACATCTCCGCTCTCATTAAAGAGGACGCAGAATGTCGCGATGTTTTTCTCAAAATCCGCGGGGTAGTTGACGTACACGAACTCCGTACCCTCGGGTACGGTGACGGTGTAGAGCTTCTTGTCGCCGGGATTGTTGAAATGGGACACATAGATGGTGCTCGCCGCCACATGGTAGAGGTAGTCGGTGCCCTCCTCGTCCAGCGTGATGCTGGCAAAGTCGAAGTCCTTGTAATACTCGGCGGGGTCGAAGGGTTTTTCGCCGCCGCCCACCGTCACCTTGGCGGTGGCGGGCGCATAGCAGGAATCGCTGGTGCCGGCGTTGGGATCGATGCCCAGCAGGTAGTAGGTGCCCGCCGTCTCGAAGGTATAGCTGTAATCGCTGCCGTCACTTTCGGCAGGCTCGACAGTGTCCAGCTCTTGCCAGTTCTCGTCATAGACGCGCACGACCAGGCCGCTGATGGGGTCAAACTCCTCCGTGCCGCCGTCGGCCACAGATTTGGTGTCGTACTTGACGGTCTGGAAGTTCACGGTGCCGCCCACAGGCACGGCGTAATCGTTCTGGTCAAAGGCGGCGAAGGCGCCCACCGTCCAGAAGTTCCAGTTGCTGAACATGGCCAGGTCGATGGTGTCGTCGTCAGACAGCAGGACATAGTCCGCCGTGCTGCCCCAGCCGGCGCTCATCAGGGGATAGACGTGGTTGCGGTAGTACATCAGGTTCTCGTCATGGCCCCAGAACTGCTGCATGTACATGGACGTGGCGCTGCCGGTGATGTTCAGTGCCAGATTGCTGTCATCGTAAGCCTGATTGCCGAGCATGTTCATAACGCCCATGCCGCCGTCATGGCCCAGGATCTGCACAGCGCCGGTGGTGACGTCCTCCGGATCGAGGCCCAAGTAGTAGACGCCGATCATGTAGAGGTACAGGTGCAGAGCGGTGGGGCGCTGTACGATCTCATTATCCACATAATTGCCGGAGCCGTTCTCCGTGTGATACCGGTAGAAATCTCCCAGACCCTGCCGCGCCAGATCGAAGTAGGGCACGTCCACCTCCAGATGGGACAGCACGGTGGTGCCATCGTTGCCCAACAGCGGGATGCCGTCGTTGGAAATGGTGACATAGACCTTCACGGAAGCAGCATCCGTCTCGTCGTAGCCGTACTGCGACGCATCACCGGCCTCGCCCTGCTTCACCGTGATGGTGAGCTTCACGGACGCCGTGACAGACTCCGCGCAGGTGGCGGTGATGGTGGGCGTATAGGTGCCCGCCGTGGGATTGGTGAAGGACAGAATGGCCTTGCCGGCACTGTCCTTGGTGACCTTGGTCTGATTGCCATAGCTGCCGTCGTCCATCGTGTAGGTCAGCGCATGGCTGCCGCTGTCGGCAAACAGATCGTCCAGTGGGACGGTCAGAAGTGCGCCGGTAGTCGTTTCATACGCCGTCACGGCGCTGTCCTTCACGGTCACGCAGGCAGTCGTGCCATCGGATGCGCCCGCAGCGGCAAAGACCAGCTGCGGCACCATGGTCAGGCACAGCACAAGACTCAGCAGCATGGCCAACGCGCGGTCAGTCATGCTTCTTTTGTGATACATGTGATCTCCTCCTGTTTCTGATGTTCTCTATCTCTAACGCACACGCGGAAAAAGGGGTAAGGCTCCCTTGGCCAATGCGGCGGAAGTGTTTCCATCCTCCAAAAAGAGAGGAGGCGGGAGGGGTATGGATCCCCTCCCGCCCTTATGGAAAGCAGGCGGCCGGAAAAAACCGCCTCGGCTTGACAGATCCACGCGCAGAAAAAACCGCCGGCCCGTTTCCGTTTACCGGAAAACGACCAGCGGGATCCGCGACAGAAAAACACCGGCACCTCCCCTTTTCGGGAAGCGCCGGCGCACACTCCTGCCTATCCATACACCACGGAGAGAGCGCCCGCTGTTGGTGATCCTCCTCCATGCAAGTCTTCTGGCTCGCGCCGCGGAGAATCTTCTCCTCGTTCGTGACCTGCCTTCTCACAGACGTGATGTCTGCAATGGCGGACTTTCGTCCCAGCGGCTGACGCCGCCTCGGTACGTTCTTGCGCTCACAGTGCCGTTCGCGTGGGGCTTTGCACCCCGTTCCTTTGAAGCCACTGCCTGACCCCGCGAGGGGCCTTGCGGCAGACTGGCTGCACAGTATCCTTGGATCATGTATTCAATTGGCCGGCGGCCCAAGCCGCCAGCTATCATTATAGATTGGAAAAATGCGGATGTCAACAGGGAAAACGCCCTGCGGACGCAAAGTATCCGCAGGGCGTGGGTCACAGTCTGGTGCCGGGCAGCAGGTACAGCCGCTCCGCGGCGCGCTTGGCCTCGCTGCGGCGGCTGACATTGAGCTTCTGCAGGATGTGGCTGACGTGGCTTTTCACCGTGGGCAGGCGGATGTCCAGGATCTGTCCGATCTCGGCGTTGCTCTTGTCGGCGCACAGCAGGCGCAGCACCTGCAGCTCCGCAGCGGTGAGAGACTCCGTCTGCTCCAGCGGCGGCGCCAGCAGCTCCGGATAGTTGGCGGTCTGGGCGCGGACGGCCTGCATCATGGCGGCGCGGAAGTCCGGGCCGCCCTGCCAGCGGCGGCGCTCCAGCAGAGGCAGGATGGCCGCGCCGTACTGCCCTACCGTGCGCACAAAGCCGTAGTGCGCCGCCGTCTCCAGCGCCGCGTCCAGCGGCGCCTGCCAGGTATCCTCGTGCCGCCGGAACCGGGCGATGGCGGTGAGCAGGTGCAGATGGATGCCGTCGATGTGGCGCTGGCACACGGTGCAGTACCGCTCCAGTGCCGCCAGCGTCAGCAGCGCCGCATCGCTGTCGCCCTGGGCCAGCTCCGCCATGGCCTGGGTGAAATACTGATACCGCAGCAGCACCCGGAAATGGGTGGGGTCGCGGGGCGCCTTGTCCCGATACCATGCGGCCACGGCCAAACGGTCGCCGGTGCGCAGCGCGATGCGGCAGAGCATGGCGTCGATGTTGGGCAGGAAACGTGTCTCGCCGGCGCTTTCCAGCCGCTGGCGCAGAGAGGTGAGCATCCGCGCGCCGTCCTCCGGACGGCCGGCATCCACCTGACTGCGGACGATGAGGCCCACTGCCGCAAACTCGATGTCCGGCGTTCCCTTACAGCGGATGTCGCTGAGGAGGGACACCAGCGCCAGCACGCGGCCGGACACGTCCTGCCCCTTTTCAAATTTGCTCTCGGCGATGGCGGTGTCCGCCAGCCCCACGCCGTCCCGGCCCAGCACGGCCTCCACCGGGCGGCGGAGCGCGGCGTACAGCAGATCATCCCGGCGGCTCCAGTCAGAGAAGTCCTTGCCGCCGTTCATGACGCTGGGCAGCGCGCTGGTGACGGAAAAGGCGGGCAGCGTGATCTCCCGGTCGGTCAGCAGGCGGAAGGCGGCGGGGAACATCTCCGTAAGGCCCGCCACGCCCCGCTGGGGCAGGGAGATGTCCAGCCACGCCAGACGGCCCCGGGCCTCCCTGCCGGCGGCATCGCTGTCCTTGCGGCGGGCGGCAAAGTCGGCCAGACGGCCGTACCACCGCTGGGAGCCGTCGTAGTCGCCCCGCAGGGCGCACAGCATGCTGACGGCCTGCATCAGTGCGGGCGAGGCGGCGATCTCCGTCTCGTCCAGCGTATCGTAGTAGGCGGACAGCTCCTCGTAGTGTCCCATGCCGGGGTGCAGCTCGGCGCTGCGGCGCAGCAGCTCCGACACCTTGCCCCGGTCGCCGCCCCGGTCATAGAAGAAAAGCGCCTGCCCATAGTCCTGGTGCAGCTCGTAGTACAGCGCGCCCCGGTTGTAGAGACTGCGGCGGCGCTCATCGCTGTACTCCCGCTCCAGCTCCCACAGCAGAAAGCGGCGGAAGGCCGGCCAGAACCGGCATTTGTCCCCCTCGTACAGCAGCATGGATGTCTGCTGCTGCAGCCAGGCCAGATGCTCGCCGGCGCGGCTGTCACCGGTGGCGATGCGGGCCAGCTCCAGGTCAAAAGGCTCAAAGGGCGCCAGCTCCAGCAGAAAACGGCGCAGGGACAGGTCGAACCGGCGGTACACCGTGTCCTCGAAATAAGACATCATCTGGCGGCGCACGGTCTGCTCCACCGCAGGTGTGTACCCCTCCCGGCGGGCGGCCATGCAGCGGCCCAGCAGCTCCAGCGCCAGCGGGTGGCCGCTGGTGTCCCGCAGGACGGCGGTCAGCTCCGTGTCGGACAGCGTTACGCCGCAGCGCGCCAGCAGCTCCGCGGCGCCGGTACGGTGCAGCGCCAGATCGTCGGCGATGAACACCCGCAGCAGTCCGGAGAACTGGAACGGGGCCAGCCAGCCCGGCAGTCCGCCCCGGCTCAGCAGCACGAAGCGGCGCTCCACCGCGGTGCGCAGCAGGGTGCACAGCGGCTCCTGCCCGCTTTCCGGCAGGCTCTGCAGCTCGTCCAGCAGCAGCACGTCCCATGTGCCGTCATCCGCCGGGAGGTCCAGCGTCTCCGCGTCGGCGGACAGCTCCCGCACGCGGCAGCCCTCCAGCAGCGCGCGGGACACCACGGATTTGCCGAAGCCGCAGGGCGCGCTGAACAGCGCGATGCGCCCCCGCTCCATGGCGGTGCGGAACGACTCCTCCAGAGGCCGTTCGATGACCGGTCCGTTCGTCATGCCTGCTCCCTCCCTTTCGCTGTTTTTACACTTAATAATCCGCGTTGAGCCAGGGCTTCTGGCTGCAATGCAGCAGGCGGGCCAGCTCCCTGGCCCCGTCGGGGTCGTCCGCCCCGGCGGCACCCAGCCGCAGCAGCCCCTCCAGATCGCAGGAGCCCATCAGCAGGGATGTCAGCTCCCCCTGACGGCAGGTGACGGTGACATCCGCCGCCGCGTCCGCCGCGGCCACAGCCCAGCGCCCCTGCGAAAAGGCGATGCGCAGGCACTGTTCCGCGCCGGTCAGCTCGTCCCGGCAGCGGAACGCCGCCGTCAGCGTCCCCTGCGGGAACGGGCGGTAGGCGGTCTTTTCCACGAAAGACGGGCCGTCCGTCAGCTTGAACATGGTGCCCACGGCGGAGACATTGGTCTGCAGAAAGCCGTAGTCCATGTAGTTCTTCGACACATCCTGCGGGTCGTTCAGCAGGTGGTGGAAATCCTCCTCGCCGGTGCGGAGGATCACGGTCTGCGCCAGATCCTCCTGCAGCTTCAGGCCGCCCAGCAGGGCGCGCAGCACCGCGCCGTCCTCGTAGACCAGCTCCTCCACGCTGAGGCGGTTCTGGGTATAGTTGGTGTCGCTGGCGCTTTCAAAGCGGTAGGCCGCGTAGCCCCGCAGCGTGCCGCCGTCATCATACCAGCCCATGCGCCGCACCTGTATGTCATCCCGGGCGGCGCGCAGCTCCTCATCGAACTTCTCCACCATGCCGTGATTCCGGGCGGCGAAGCGGCGCTGGCAGGCCATGGCCGCGTCAAAGTCCTCCGGCTGCAGAAACCGCAGGCGGCGCTGCGCCGCCGCATCGGTCTTCGGCAGCACCGATGTGGGCAGGCGGTACTCGTACAGCTTGCCGGCGAAGCCGTAGTCCATCCGGCGGTAGAAGTCGATGCGGAACGGCAGCAGCAGCGTCAGCAGCGCCCCGTTTTGCCGGGCGTAGTCCTCGAAGTACCGCACCATGGCCAGCGCCGCCCCCTTCTTCTTGTGGAGCGGATGTACCTCCAGCGCCATCAGGCCGCAGGCGGGCTGCATCCGGCCGAAGAAATTCATAGAGAACAGGATGAGCTTCATGGTGGCGATCAGCGTGCCGTCCTCGAAAAGGCCCACCGTGCGGGTCTGGGTGTCCTCCCGCAGCTCGGTGAGGTGCTTGCCCGGTAGTGGGCGCGGCACTCGGCGTCCAGCGCCTTGTAGGCCGGGTAGGAATTGAGATAGATGTCCAAATATGCCTCGATGTCCCCCTCCGTCAGAGGGCGGATGTCCCAGCCGCGGGATGCCATGTCGCTGTTCATAAGCCGTGCTCCTTTCGCCGTGTTTCCTATGCGCTGATTATACCGCTTTTTCCGGCGGTTGGCAATAAAAGATGACCGGCCTGGAGCCGGTCATCTTTTATTGCATTATGCGTGCTCACGCCGGCGGCGCAGCAGCAGCGCCGCGCCGGTGCAGCTGCTCAGCGCCATGACCGCGTAAACCGCCAGGCCCGCGTCGCCGGTGGCCGGGGACGTGGTGTCCCTGATGGAGGGCGTGCTGTCCGGCTTAGTGCCGGACACGGCATAGCCGATGGCATAGGTGGTCATCTGCCGGGTGAAGATGTGGATGCGGCCGTTGGCCTTGTCCACATAGTAACCCTCCGCTTCGCTGCCGGTGAGGCCGCGGGGCTCAAACTTGCCGCTGCCGCTGCGCAGCACCGTGACGCCGCTGAGGCTGGTGTCGTAGGACAGGATGATCTCCAGCAGCGTATCCGTCTGCGTCAGGCCGGAGGAAACACCGTTCTCCGTCAGGGTCATCGCCATGTCCACGAACCGCAGCTTCATGCCGTCCGCCCTGTCGCGGAGGGCCTTCTGGATCGGGTCGCCGCTGTTGGCGGGCACCTCGCGGAGCTCCATGCTGACGGACAGGGAATCGCTGTCCACGCCGGAGAAGCGCCGGGCCGCCTCGTCATCCAGTCCGCCCACGATCGCGCCGTCCGTCAGGCCGGAGGCGCTGCGGATGGTCAGCTCGCTGTTCACATCCTGCCGGGGGATCTCCACCAGCAGGCCGGTGACGTTGTGGTCCACCAGCGTCACCATTCGGGTGACGATCCGGTCGTTGTATTCCACCACCACGTTGTACACGCCGGCGGGCATGCCGTCCAGGCTGAACCTGCCGTCCGTGTCCGTGGTCTTCCAGCCGCCGATGATCTCCAGACCCCTGCGGATGGTCACCACGGCGTCCGGAACAGGGGCACCGGGCCGGGTGCTGTCTGTCAGGTCGATGCCCTTCACCTCGCCGCTGACGGTGTAGACCGGCTCTGCCGGGGCCGTCACGGTGATGTCCGCCGTGCCGGTGACAACAGCATAGCGGTCGGTATCATCGGGGGTGAACACCCATGTGGCCGTATAGCGGCCCACGGCGGGGCAGAGATACGGCTCCGCCCATGTGAAGGTGCCGCGCACCACTTTGCCCTCGGCTGCCATGATGCCGGACAGGGTGATGGTATCCAGCCGCTGGCCGCCAGTGAGGAAGCGGCTGCTGAGGCTGGGTGTGCCGGTGGGAATGAGCTTGTTCACCGCGCGGAGCCTGACCGTAACGGTGATGTCCTGATAGTTGTCGCTTTCCACGAATGCCGTGACCACGGCCGCGTCGCCCTCCGCCGTGCTGTCCACGGCGTTGACGGCCAGCGTCAAGGCGCCCTTGCGGGAGACGTTAGTCCGGAGCATATCGCAGTAGCCCTGCGCGTCCGTGACATGCAGGCCGCCGTAGCGGAGCCTGCCGAACACACAGCCGGCGGGCAGTACCGCATCCAGCGCCGCCTGCAGGTCCACCGTGTAGTCGACAGCGGCGCCGTTGGTCACGTCCACCGTGATATCCGGTACGGTCAGGGTGCCCTTGTCCACGCTGACGGACAGGCTGCCGGACACCGGTTCATGGTTGGCCGCGGTGAGCCGGTAGTACAGCGTATAGCTGCCCACGGCGCCGTAGGACGGGACGGACGCGGTATAGGTGCCGTTCTCCTCCTCGCTGTACGTCACGGTGACGGGCGAGCCGTCCGCGGTATCCGCCGTCACGGTGACGGCGGGCGTCTGGGCCTTGCCGTTGTAGGCCAGTGCCGGGGCAGAGACGGACACGTTGGTCAGCTCCGCCTTGTCGATGGCGGCGGTGAGGCTCCAGGTGTCCGTGCTGTTGTGGTTTTGGTCGCCCTGCACCTTGTAGTACACGGTGTAGGTGCCGGGGAGCCTGCCGGTGGGGATATCCGCGCTGTAATGCACACCGTCCAGGCTGTACTGCATGGTGCCGCCCTCCGCCGTACCCGCTGCCGCCAGCGCCTGCTCAGCGCCGGTGTAGGTCAGGGTACCGGCGGTGGAATGCCCGGTCAGCTGGGCGTCGGCCTTGTCGATGGTGAAGGACGCCGTGCCGCTGACGGTGTAGTTGCCGCCAGGGTTATCCGTGACGATGACGGCGGCTTCGCCCGCGTTGGTGTTGCGGTCGTAGGAGACGGTGTACTCCGCCGGGTCAATGACCGTCTCGCCGTCCCTGACGGTGACGGCCGGCTCCCACTTGCCGCCGTTATAGATGAAGGGGCCATCGGAAACGGTGACGGCGGCTTCAACTGTCTTAGGCTCGATAGTGACGGTGACGCTCCGGGGTTCCGTGTCGTTGTGGTTGCTGTCGCCCTGCACCTTGTACCAAACGGTGTAGGTGCCGGCATTCGTGCCGGTGGGGACGGCATCGCTGTAATCCACGCCGTTCAGGCTGTACTGCATGGCGCCGCCCTCCGCCGTGCCGTCTGTCACCAGCGCCTGCTGGGCGCCGGTGTAGGTCAGGGCATTGGCGGCAGGGGCCTCGGTGACGGAGGACGCGGCCCTGTCGATGGTAAAGGTCGTGCTGCCGCTGACGATGTAATTGCCGCCGGGGTTATCCGTGACGGTGACAGTGGCTTCGCCCGCTTCGGTGTTGTTTTTGTAGGAGACGGTGTACTCCGACGCCGGGATCAGGGTGCCGTTGTCGTAGACCTCCACCGTCGGCTCGATGGCCGTGCCGTTGTTGTAGATGAACGGCGCGCCCGGAACGGTGACGGTGGCTGTGACCTCCTTGGGTTCGATGGTCACGGTGAACTCGCCCCTGTAATATTCGTAGTTCCAATTCACCACATCATATACAATATAGTAGACGGTATGCTTGCCCGCGTCGGTAAACGCAGGAACGGCGCTGTGATATGCGGTGCCGATCCCGTTTTTCGTGGAGAAGCCGAACGTGCCGGAAATACCGTCCACCGAGGTGGCCGCCGTCTTCACGACAGCCGTCTGCGGCTGACCATTGTAGGTCAGCGTGCCGACCTGCCGGACGGAAACATTGGTGAACTGTGCCTTGTTCACCTGAACATCGGCGGTGCCGGTGGTCTCCTCGTACAGGTAGGCGTCATCGCCCGTGGGCGTGAATACCCAATCGCCCGTATACATGCCGGCTTTGTCGGGCTTGATGGTGTCGTCCTTCCAGCAAAGGGTGCCCTGGACAAGCTCGCCGTTGTACCGCATGCCGCCGTACTCGCCGTTGTAGCCGAGGACGCTGTCGCGCAGCGTCTGGCCGTAGGTGATATCGCCCGCAGCCAGACCGATGGGCGTCAGGGGGCGTTTGGCCGCCGCCGTGACGTTGACGGTCAGGGTGATGGGGGTGTAGTTGTTGGTGGTGACCGTGACCTTGATGGTGCCGACCGCGCCCTCGGTATTGCCGGTGGCGGTGACCAACAGCTTTACCTCATTGGCAGCGCTGTCCAGCACCGCCGTGGCCGTATAGCCCTCGTTCAGGCTGACGGACGGCTGGGCGCAGGTGGTATCACCGTAGGTTCTGGGGCTTTCCAGCGCCGGCAGCGCCGGCAGCGCGATGGTGTACTCCCTGACCGCGCCGTTGATGATGGTGAGCTCCACAGGCGTCGGAGCGGTCACGGCGGCCTGCTGGATCGCGCAGCCCGGCTGGGTATAGCTGCCGTTGGGAAGGGTGTAGTTCTTCACGCTTCTGTCCAGTGTCACCGTACCCGTGACAGTTCTGCCGCTGCCGGCGTCCGCGCTGTCAAACGCGGCGGTGGTGGTGTAGTTCAGGTCATTGAGCAGGGTATCGCTGCCCTGCAGGCCGGAGAACGTCACACCGGTGACGGTGGCCGTTGTCGTGCCGTCATAGACCTTTGGCGCTATCGTCACGCCGGCGACGGTCAGTTCTTTCGGCGCGATGGTCACGCTGACCGCTTTGGGAGTGGAATCCTTGTAGCCGTTGATACCGATGACCTTGTAGTAGACACGGTATGTGCCGGCATTGGTGCCGGTGGGAATGTCCGTGCTGTAGCCGCTCGACCGGGACAGGGAATACTGCATCATGCCGTATTTGGCATCAACGCTGCCCGCCGTCACCAGCTCCTGCGCCGCGCCTGTATAGGTCAGGCCGGTGACCGCCGCAGGGGCGTTGATCTGGTCGGTGGGGATGCTGGGCTGGTTAACTTTCAGCGTCTTGCTGCTGCTCTGCACGGTGTAGCCGTCCTTGACAGCGGTGAACCAGATGGTGTAGCGGCCCGTCTCGGTAAAGACGTGCTTGCTGACATAGTACCAGCTGCTGCTGATCTTCTCATACGTCGGGTCGGTGAGGGTGATGGGCGTCTCGCTGCCCTCCTTCTGGATGTAGAAGGTCACGTCCGCGTTTTTGGTGTTGCAATAGGCGCAGAGCTGGACGGTGGTACCGCGATCCACCGACGAAACATTCTTTCCATTGACCTTCAGGTACAGATTCTTGGACGTGATGGGCAGGCGCTCAATGGTGACGTTGGTCAGTTTCGTGGTGTTGGCAAGCTGCTCATCCGCAGGGGCGTACCACGTATACTTCGTCAGGTCATTGGGATAGGCCGTGTACACCTTGTAGCCGGGGTTTCTGGGCGAACTTACGATATTCTCCCACGTTGCGCCCTCTGCCAGCTCCAACGTGCCGATAACGGCCGGTTTTGCCGGAGTGGCAAACTTTGCGCCCGCGTGGGCAATGACCTTCTCTACGATGTCTGTGTCGTTGGTTCTGCTGAAGGAGACTTCATAGTCTCCGCCGGTGACGGTTACGGTGCCGCGAATTGAATGACCGTTCAGGTCGATACCCGTGTACCTTGTGCCGTCAACGGTGTAGTCGCCGGAAACCTCCGCCAGAAGCCGGAGGGTGTAACTGCCGTCTCTATCCGCGTTAAGGGCGTCCTGCAGATCGGCAAATTGCCGCCACGGGTTGCCCTCAACACTTTGCAAGGCCGTTTGGGCCACTGCGGGGGCGCCGCAGTCGGGGCAGCTGCCGGCGTCGTACGCGAAGCCGCTTGTGCCGCCGTGGTCACAGGTCAGGCCGCAGCTGCACGCCCACTCACTCTGGCCGCTCACCGGCTGGAAGCTGTGCCGATGCGCCGCGACGGTGATGACGGCCTTCGCCTGCACGAAAGCATTATTCACCTCATGGACATAAAAAGTGTACTCACCGGCAGGTGTTTCCGCACTGATCTTAACAGAGATCGTGTAGGTGCCGCCGCCATTGTCCGTCTGGGTGACGGTAAACTTGTCGTCTGAGTTGTTCTGAACATACGCCTTCAGGTCGTCCGTGCCGGTATAGGTCACGGTAAAGGTGACCGGCGCACCGCCAGCGGTGCCATTTGCGGTCTCCCGATCCAGCGTCAGCGTGGGCGGCTCAGGTGCGGGCTCCCCGCCCACCTGCCGGCTGCTGAGCTTTTTGGCGGCTGCACCGTTCACCGTATAGGTATCGCCCGCAAACACGGCCTCGGCGGCGGTATCGCCGTCCGCGTCAGCGGCACCGTAAAACTTTTTGCCCGCCGGTCCTGCGGCGGCAGTCAGTTCGACAGCCTTATCCGTACCGGTGATGGTCAGGTCCGTACCGTCGAAATACAGAGTACTCTTTACGCCGACCTTCGCACCGCTGATGCTGGCGGAGCCGTTATTTACCGTCAGGCCGCCGTCAATGGCCGCGTCAGCGCCGGCAGGCGCGGTCATGGTGAAGGTGCCGTCAGCTGCATCCACCGTGACCTGGCCGACAACGGTGCCGTTGGTCAGGGTCAGGCTGTCATCGGCGTCGATATCACCGGTGATGCAGAAGCCGGCCATGTCGATGGTCGTGGCCGCATAGACCGTGAGGTCCTCAGCGACATCGCTGAGCAGCGTGATCTCGACCGGCTCCATCTCATCCAGTATTTCCTGCAGCGTGGCGTACCTCGTGCCGTCGACTTCGGCCACGGGGCCGCTGTTCCGCGCGGCGGCGCGTCTGCGGGCGGCGGTGTCCTCGCCGTTGGCGTAGACATCGGCGGCATTCCCGCCGCTGTCCGCCGTGCTCTGCGCCGCGGGCAGCATCTCAGCCCACGCGGCGGCGGGCACGATGCTGAACGCCATCACAAGGCACATCAAAAAGCTGACGATGCGTTTTTTCATGCTCTCTTTCCTCCGTTCATCTGCCGTTTTCTCTCGTCCTGCCTGTGTATCTCTATCTTTTTTATTTTACTGCTCCGGCGGCGTTTGTTAATCGTTCCGAAGTATGACCCGGCATTTTCCGCTCCGGAACGGCGGCTTGCTTTTTCCGCCCGTCTGCCGTATACTGGGTGGGAAACAATGTGCCGGGGACGCGGCGTCCCCGCCCGCGGAAAGGAGCTGACGAGCTTGCAATTCTGGAAAATGAACGGCGCCGGCAATGACTTTGTGATCGTGGACAACCGCCGGAGCATGCTGCCCGATGAGGCGTGGCCGGAGATCGCCCGCACCCTGTGTGAGCGGCACCTGTCCATCGGTGCGGACGGTCTGATGGTGGTGGACACGTCCGACAGGGCGGACTACCGGATGCGCTACTACAACTCCGACGGGTCGCTGGGGGAGATGTGCGGCAACGGCGCGCGCTGCATCTGCCGCTACGGCTATGAGAACGGGCTGGCAGGCGAGGTGCAGACCGTGGAGACCACCGCCGGGCTGGTCACCGGCTGGCGGCTGGATCAGCGGAACTACCGCATCCGGCTGAACGATCCCTCCGTCATCCGGCTGGACGCCGCCGCCCACATCGGCGGCACAGTCTATGCCGCGCCCTATGTGGAGCTGGGGGATCCCGGCCTGCCCCACGTCGCCGTGGAGGTGCCGGGGCTGGCGGACTGTGACCGGCAGACGCTGCGGGAGCTGGGGCGGCGGCTGCGGTACTATGAGGGCTATCCCAAGGGGGCCAACGTGAATTTCTACGAGGTCGTCGGCCCGGACCATGTGCGGGAGCTGACCTACGAGCGGGGCGTGGAGGACTTCACCTACGCCTGCGGCACCGGCACCGGCTCCGTGGTCACGGTGCTGACGCTGCTGGGCCGGGTGTCCGGCCAGAACGTGCGGGTGGATATGCCCGGCGGACAACTGACGGTGGACGTGGTGTGCGACGGCCCGCGGGTGACCGATCTGTACCTCACCGGCCCCACCAACATCGTGTGCAGGGGCGAGGCCACCGACGAGGACTGCCGCTTCTGCGCGGCGGACGGAACTGAATAAAAAAGGAGCGGCAGTCCGGCTGGACTGCTGCTCCTTTTTGTGTATGCCCGTCACACATCCCGGGCACACAGGTCTGCCGGCGTCTCCCGGCGGACGGCCACATAGCTCTCGCCGTCACGGAGCATCACCACCGGCGGCATGGGCAGCCGGTTGTAGTGGGAGGCCATGGAAAAGTTGTAGGCTCCTGTGGTGCATACCGCCACGATGTCGCCGCGTCCCACAGAGGCCGGCAGCATCACATGCTCCTGGATGATGTCGCCGCTTTCGCAGCAGCGGCCCACCACAGAGGCCTCCAGCTCCCGCGGCTCCGTCATCTTGTCGGCGGGCAGGCAGGTGTAGCCGGCGCGGTACAGGGCGAATCGGGGGTTATCCGCCATGCCGCCGTCTACGGATACATAGTTCTTATAGCCGGGGATCTTCTTCACCGTGCCGCAGGTGTACAGCGTCATGCCTGCCGCCGCCACGATGCTGCGGCCCGGCTCCATGTGGATCTCCGGCATCCGGATATCCAGCCGGGCACAGGCGGCTCTGACAGCCGCCGCCACGCGGCCCACCGTATCGTCGATGTCCAGCTCCGGGTCGCCGGCCAGATAGCGGACGCCGTAGCCGCCGCCCAGGTCCAGCTGCCGCGCCGTATAGCCGTGCTTATCCCGCATGGACGCAATGAACGTCAGCATGATCTCCGCCGCGCGCTCAAAGACCTCCGCATCGAATATCTGGGAGCCGATGTGGCAGTGGAAGCCCACCAGCGCCACATGGGGCTGAGCCAGCGTATAGCAGGTGATCTCCTCCGCCTGCCCCGTTTCGATGGCGCTGCCGAACTTGCTGTCCACCCGGCCGGTGGACACCGCCTCGAAGGTGTGGGGGTCGATGCCCGGTGACAGGCGCAGCAGCACCTTCTGCCGCAGGCCGCGGCGGGCGGCCTCCGCCTCGATGGCGCGTATCTCCTCGGCGTTGTCCGCCACGAAGTACCCCACGCGGCTGTCCATGCCGTAGGCAATGTCGGCGTCCGTTTTGTTGTTGCCGTGGAAGTAGGCGTCCCGCAGGTCGTACCCCGCCTGAAGCGCGGTGTATATCTCGCCGGAGGACACCACGTCGATGCCCATGCCCTCCTCGCGCATGATCTCGTACAGCCGCTTGAAGCAGCAGGCTTTTCCCGCGTACAGCGGGCGGCCGTCGGGGCCGAAGTGCCTGCGGAAGGCCGCCTGATACAGCCGGCACCGGCGGCAGATGTCCGCCTCATCCATCAGGTACAGCGGCGTACCGTACCGGGCCGCCAGCGCCGCCGTGTCCTGCCCGGCAAAGTACAGGTGCCCGTTGTCCCCGACGGTGATGTTATTGTGCAGCATTTCTGCCATAGGCGTTTCCTCCTTTGTAAGAGGACAGCTCTGCCAGCGTCATGCCGTACTTGCTCTCCAGCACGCGGCAGAACTTCTCTTTGTCCATAAAGTCGCGGTATTGGCGGACGAACCGCTGGTACAGCACCACGCGGTCCCGGCTGCCCCGCAGGAACATGACCACGCCCAGCACCAGGCAGATGCCCGCCGCACAGGCGCCCACCGGGAGGGTCCGCCACGCCAGATAGGCCGTCAGGGCCGAGGAGAGCAGCAGGATGACCAGCAGCGGTATCCAGCGCCCGGTCAGCAGACGCCGGTGATCCTGCCGGGAGTACACACCGCCGTCCGCCATGGCGCCGGAAAAGGGGATGTAGACCGTGAACATCTCCAGCGCCTTGACGATGCTGTACGCCACGCCGAAATAGGCGGTCAGGCACAGAAGAATGATCCGCGTTGCCGCAAGCAGTCCCGTACCCGTCATGTCCGCGCCCTCAGACCCACGGCCTGCATGCCCTGCTCCCGGTGGCGCTCCCACATGGTGCGGCGGGGGTAGGACACCACACCGTTGTTGTCCCACGGGTCGTTGCAGATGTAGTGCTCCTCATCGTAGCCCACCAGCAGCAGGCAGTGCTCGTTGGACACCCACATGAACGGCTGACCGGAGGGGATCAGCCGGTACCAGGGGCCATTCACGGTGGGGCGCATGTTGATGCTGCACCACAGCAGCACCGGCATGCCGTTGTCGATGTACCGGCGGCACAGCTCGTCGATCTCCGTGCTGGTCTCGTCGATCACGTCATACCGCTCGCCTGCTACGCGGCACAACGCCTTGACCATCACCGGTGCGTAGCAGCCCAGCGCCTCCGGGTCCCGTGGGTCGCCCACAAAGCACTGGCGCGGGTCGGAGCCCCACAGCTCATCGCCGCGTTTTTCAAAAACGCCGCGCTCCAGCACATGATCCAGAAAGTCGGGAATGGTCACCGGATAGCCCAGATAGCGCAGCAGCATCACCGCCGAAACGCTCTCGCAGCCGGTGGGCGCCTGTCCCGACTGGTCCAGATAGGGAACATCGATCTTTTTCATACGCGGCTCCTTCTGTCAGATCTTATCCGCCGGCTCCGCGGCGCTGGCGGCGTATTTTTTCACCGTCAGGCGGTTGAGCACCAGGATCTCCGCGATCACCAGCGCCACGCCGATGGCCAGGGGGATCCACGGCGTCTTCATGATCGCCGCCAGAATGTAGCAGATCACGCAGTCGGCGCTGACCGTCAGACCGTAGTACATCTGGGTCTTGACGTGATTGATGTGGTTGCACTGGGCGCCGGTGGAGCTCATGATGGTGGTGTCGGAGATGGGGGAGCAGTGGTCGCCCATGATGGCGCCGGCGCAGATGGAGGCGATCACGATGACCAGCATGCTGTTGGAGGTGGTATCCGCGGCGAAGATGGGCACGGCCACGGGGATGAGGATGCCCATGGTGCCCCAGCTGGTGCCGGTGGCGAACGCCAGGATACCGCCCATCAGGAACATGAACATGGGGAACAGCGTGGTCAGCGTCTCACGGCCCGCAAAGATGCCCTGCACGAAGGAGGAGACATCCAGCATGCCCACAAAGGCCTTCAGGCCCCAGGCGAAGGTCAGCACCAGCAGCGCGGGGATCATCAGCTTGAAGCCCTCCACATAGCTGTCCACATAGCCCTTGAAATCCACGATCTTCCGGGGGATGAACATGATGGCCATCAGCAGAAGCGTCAGCACGCAGCCGAAGCTCAGTGCCAGCGGCGCATCGGTATTGGCGAATATATTGGTGAGGGTCAGGGGAAGGTCGCCCTCCAGGCAACTGCGGCGGCCCAGGATGACCATGCCCCACACCACGGTGCCGATGAGGCAGAACGTGGGCAGCAGCAGATCCCAGACCGTGCCCTTGGTGCTGGTCTCAGCCGCCACCTCGGCCTGCACGGCGGCGTAGTCGTCGCCGGTGGTGAACAGATCGCCCTTGGCGGCGTTGGCCTCGTGCTCGTACATGGGGCCGTAATCCTTGGCCATCAGGGCCGTGCCGAACACCATCACCAGCGTCAGCAGCGCGTAGAAGTTATAGGGGATCGCCTGCACGAACAGCGTGAAGCCGTTGACCGTGGTGGTGTACTCATCCGGGATGTAGGACGCCACGGCGGCGGCCCAGGAGCTGATGGGCGCGATGATGCAGATGGGTGCGGCGGTGGCGTCAATCATGTAGGCCAGCTTGGCGCGGGACACCTTGAACCGGTCGGTAATGGGCATCATGATGGTGCCCACCGTCAGGCAGTTGAAGTAGTCATCCAAAAAGATCAGGCAGCCCAGCACGGAGGTCATCACCAGCGCGCTTTTCTTGGACTTGATCCAGCGGGCGGCCCAGTCGCCGAAGGCGCGGGAGCCGCCGGAGCGGGCAAACAGGATCACGATGGTGCCCAGCAGCACATCGAAGAAGAATATCTTCAGGTCGATGTTGTCCATCAGCGTCAGGAACAGTGTTTCAAACACGCCCCAGGGGTCGAAATTCGTCACCAGCATGGCGCCCACAAGGCAGCCCGCAAACAGGGAGGAATAGACCTCCTTCGTCAAAAACGCCAGCACGATGGCCACCAGCGGCGGCAGCAGCGCCCAGGCGGTGCCGGCGAAATGCGGCGCGCCGTCGGCGCCGTCACCGGCGGCAAGCGCAAAGGTGCCCAACAGAAAGACCGCTGCCAGCATCACAAGCGCGAGCACCAGCGTCCGTCTGAAAGGCCGTTTTCTGCCTAAAGACTTCCTCATAATGCGTACCTCTCTTTCACATACACAAGTCGTTTTGCAGGCGCGGACTGCCCACACCCGATCCATATGCGGCAGCAGGTATCCTGCATGCCGCATACCCGGCCGCCGCTCCTGCCCTGCATTGTAGGTATCTATGCTCAGTTTGTCAAATTATTGTCATTGTCCGGAAAACCGGACGCGCATTCCGGATATCCGGACTGTTTTTCCCTTCGCCGGGACACGGCACCATCCCGGCGGATGCCGTGCTCCTTCAGCTTTTCATAGAACACGGTGCGGGACAGACCAAGAAGCTGCATGGCCTGCTGCCGGTCGCCGCCGCATTGGGCCAGCGTCTGCTGGAGGATGCGGCGCTCCGCCTGCTTGAGCTGCTGGCGCAGGGTCAGCGTCACCGGCGCCGCGTCCAGGTGGATGTGCTCCGGATAGATGATGTCCGTATCGCAGAGCACCACAGCGCTCTCCAGCACCTTCTCCATCTCCCGGATGTTGCCGGGCCAGTCGTAATTCATCAGCTTGCTGAACGCCTCGCCGGACAGGAACCGCTCCGGCAGGCCGTAGCGCTGCCGGATCTTTTCGATAAGGCTTCCCGCAAGGAGATAGATATCCTCCTTGTGCTCCCGCAGTGGCGGCAGCTCCAGGGAAAACGCGGACAGGCGGTAGTAGAGATCCTGCCGGAACCGTCCCTGCTCCGCCGCCGTGCGCAGGTCGCCGTCCGCAGCCGCCAGCAGCCGCACATCCGGCGCCTCCTCCGGCACGGACAGGCAGCGCAGGAGCCGGTCCTGCGCCCCCGGCGACAGTCTGTCCACGCCGTCCAGAAACAGTGTTCCGCCGTTGGCTGCCGCCAGCAGGCCGCCGCTGCCGAACAGCGCCTCCTCCAGCGCGGCGGGGAGCATGGCGGAGCAGTCCGCCTTCACAAACGGGCCGCGCCGGGGCTGCACGCGGGCGATATCCTGAGCCAGAGCGGCTCTGCCCGTGCCCGGCTCACCGGACAGCAGGATGCTGCAGTCCATCTGGCTCAGCCGGTACGCGCGGCGGCGCAGCGTCCGCATGACAGCGGAATCCCCTGCCGCGGAGCGCATCTCCCCGCTGACATCCGATGCGGCGATGCGCTCCGTCTCCCGGTATTTCCGCTCCGCCGCCGCGATGGCGGTGTTGCGCTCAATGATGGAGGTCTTCAGGTCCTCCACATTGCGGAATTTGACGATGGCACCGGAAATGCGCCCATCGCCGTCGCGCATAGGCAGGATGGACGCGGACAGCGCCGAGCCGTTGATCTCATAGGGCATATCCACAAAGCTGGGCACCTCCCCCGTCAGCACCTTCTGTAGGTGCTCCTCAAACAGCGCGCCCTCAAAAAAATCCCGGAAGTGATAACCGGCAACGTGGATCTCCTGCTCCGGGCTTTTGGCGATATAACCGCCGCCACGCAGCAGGCTGCCGATCCCCTCGCGGCGGGCGGAGTAGCCCTTTTCCTCCCAGAACTTCACCTGCCGGGTGTAGCGGTCCAGTACCACCAGCTGTCCGATGCACATGAAATAGCCGATGGTGTAGACATTCTCCCGCACCGTCACCGACACCTGTGCGCTGTCGATCTGGACGGAGATGGGGACCCCCTGAAACGTCACGTCCAGCCGCAGCTCATCCGCGCTGCCGCTGTGCAGGTACTTGCAGACCGGCTTGACGCCTTCGCCGCCGAATACCCCCACCGCGGCGATCATGTCGCCGGGGCGGATCCGGCGGTCACGGATGCAGATGGTCTCCAGCTCCGCCGCTGTCAGGGCTCCGTCGTCCTGTCCCATGGCGGTGGTGGCGAGGATCACCATATCGCCCCGCAGCAGCCGCCCCGCCGGATGGGCATGGCGGCTGTGGTTGAACAGGCCGAAGCTCTCCTTTGCCTGCCGGTTGATATGCGTCACGATGCCCTGCCGGTCCATAGTGAACATGGCGTGAGACGAGCAGTCCATCACGCTTTGCAGGATATCCATGTTTCCACCGCCCTCCGCTATGTTTTTATATATCTTAGCGGAGATCGTCCGCCTTTACAATGCCGGCGCCGTCAAGCATCCGTTACAGATTCGCGGCACGGCATGGAAGCCGCCCGCGGAGCGTGGGAAACGGCGGGGATATATTCTCGCCGCGCGGGTCATAGGATAGGGCAAAACCGGAAAGGGGCGGATACAACATGAAAAAGATCAGGGTGTTCCTGCTGCGGCGGTGGTATACGGTGGGCGGCGCGGCGCTGGTGCTGGCGGCGGCCATTTTCTATGTGGTGAACTATCCCGTCTCCGTCAGCGCGGCGGCCAGCACGCGGCAGCTGCCTATTTACTCGGTGGAGCGCACGCAGAAGGTGTGCGCCATCAGCTTTGACGCCGCGTGGGGCAACGAGGATACACAGACGCTCATTGACATTCTGGAGAAGTTCCATGTAAAGACCACATTTTTTGTGGTAGGCGACTGGGCGGAAAAATACCCGGAGTCGGTGAAGGCGCTGCACGACGCGGGGCACGAGGTCATGAGCCACTCCAACCACCACGACCACTACAACAGTCTGTCCGCCGACCAGATCGTGGCGGACGTCACCGCCAGCAACGAACGGATCAGCGCCGTGACCGGCGTGACGCCCACGCTGATCCGCTGCCCCTACGGCGAGTACGACGACCATGTCATCGCCGCCATCCGTTCCATGGGCATGGAGCCTATCCAGTGGGATGTGGACTCCCTGGACTGGAAGGATTATGACGCCGACACCATCTGCCAGCGGGTGACCAGCAGAGTGCAGCAGGGGAGCATCGTCCTGTTCCACAACGCCGCGCTGCACACGCCGGAGGCCCTGCCCGCCATCCTCACCTGTCTCATCAACGACGGCTACACCGTGGTGCCCATCAGCCAGCTTATCCTCCCCCAGCCCTACACCATCGACCACACAGGGCGTCAGTTTGCGGCGGAGACGACGGCCGTAGAATAAGCAGAAAAATGTACAAATCTCTTGCAATTTGTCAAAAATCGTGCTATACTAATCATAGTTCTTTATACCATACCAAGAACTATGCAGGTTACTATGATAAGGTAGTATACCGCAGAGCTCTAACGCCCCGCGTAAGCGGGGCGTTATCTCTATCCGTACTTCTGAGGAGGGCATGCTATGTATCCATATGCGATCGGCTTTGACATCGGCATCACATCCGTGGGTTGGGCAGTCGTTGCTTTGGACGTAGAGGACAAGCCTTTCGGCATCATCAACATGGGCTCCCGCATTTTTGATGCCGCCGAGCAGCCCAAGACGGGCGCCTCTCTTGCGGCACCGCGGCGGGAGGCCTGAAGTATGCGCCGCCGTCTGCGCCGCCACCGGCACCGGCTGGAACGCATTCGTCACCTCCTTGTGGCGGAAAACGTCATTTCGCAAGCGGAGCTGGACACGCTCTTTGAGGGAAGGCTGGAGGATATTTACGCCCTGCGTGTCAGGGCGTTGGACGCCGCAGTATCAATGGCCCGCGACTTTGCAGAGCGCAGCAAGATGAAAAAGGACATGGACGCCAATCGTGCCCGCAACGAGAAGATCATGGAGCGCATCCGAACGGAATACGGCAAAGAGACCCCCACGGGACAGGATCTGGTGAAGTTCAAGCTGTGGGAGGAGCAGCACGGCGAGTGTGCTTATTCCCAAAAGCACCTCTCCATCGAGCACCTCTTTGACCCGGACTACGCCGAGGTGGATCATATCGTTCCGTACAGCATTTCCTTTGATGACAGCTATATGAACAAGGTGCTGGTACTTGCGGAAGAAAACCGCAACAAAGGCAACCGCCTCCCGCTGCAATATCTGCAGGGCAGACGCCGGGAGGATTTCATCGTCTGGGTGGAGAACAGCATCCATGATCCCAGAAAAAAGCGGCGTCTCCTGAAGGAAACGATCACCTCTGAGGATGAGAAAAAGTTCAGGGAGCGCAACCTGCAGGACACGAAAACCATGTCTCGCTTTCTTCTGAACTACATCAGCGATCATCTGGAGTTTTCCGCCTTTGCCACGGGGCGCAAAAAGCACGTCACTGCTGTCAACGGTACCATCACATCCTACATGCGCAAGCGCTGGGGCATCACCAAGATACGGGAAAACGGCGATCTGCACCACGCGGTAGATGCGCTTGTCGTCGCCTGTACAACAGACGTGATGATCCAGCAGTTGAGCCGCTATTCCGCACTGCGGGAATGTGCATATGTACAAACGGAGACCGGCAGCGTTGCGGTTTCCATGCACACCGGCGAGGTCCTGAAACATTTCCCCTATCCCTGGCCGGAGTTTCGCCGGGAGCTGGAAGCCCGATTGGGAGACGATCCCCGCCGCGCCGTCATTTCGCAGCGGTTCCCTGTATATGTAAACGGTGATATTCCCGTGCGAAAGCTTTTTGTATCCCGCATGCCCCGCCGCAAGGTGACGGGTGCTGCACACAAGGAGACCGTCAAGAGTCCGAAAGCGCTGAATGATGGCATCGTCGTTGTAAAGCGTGCCCTGACCGACCTGAAGCTCGACCCCAAGACCGGGGAGATATCCAACTACTACATGCCGCAGAGCGACCGCCTGCTCTATGAGGCACTGAAGGAGGAACTGAAAAAGCACGGCGGTGATGGGTCCAAGGCTTTTGCCGCGCCTTTCCATAAGCCCAAAAGCGACGGTACGCCCGGGCCTGTCGTCAACAAGGTCAAGGTATGCGAGCCTACGACGCTGAATGTTCCTGTTCTGGGCGGCGCCGGCGTGGCGGATAACGACAGCATGGTGCGCATCGATGTGTTCCATGTAGAAAACGACGGCTACTTCTTTGTGCCCATCTACATTGCCGATACGCTGAAAGCGGAGCTGCCCAACAAGGCATGCGTGGCACACAAGCCCTTCGAACAGTGGAAGGAGATGTCCGACGAGAACTTTGTCTTTTCTCTGTATCCAAATGATCTGTTGCGCGCGACCCATAAAACCAGGTTGAAGCTGGCAAAAGCGCAGGAAGATAGCACACTTCCCGATACCTATGAAACCAAACAGGAAATGCTGTACTACATCAGCGCAGATATTGCTGCAGCATCTATCACCTGCCGCAACCACGACAACAGCTACCGGATCAGAGGCATGGGCATCAAGACGCTGGAAAATCTGGAGAAATTCACCGTGGATGTGCTGGGCGAATACCACAAGGTCGAAAAGGAACCGCGCATGGCATTTAGCAGAAAGTGAGGTTTGGGTATGGCTTTTCGGAACATTATCGTTGAAAATCCCGCTGCGCTCTCCCTGCGAAAGGAACAGCTCATCATCCGTACCGACAATGACCACTCTGTGGCCATTGAGGATATTTCCGCGCTTCTGTTGGAAAGCCGTCAATCCACGATCACAGCAGCCGCACTGTCCCGTCTGGGGCAGTGCGGCTGTGCCGTTTTCGTCTGTGATGAAAAGCACCTGCCCTGCGCAGTTCTGGCACCGTATCAGCAGCACAGCCGCGGACTGTCTGTCCTGCGCATGCAGATGAACATGACCGAGCCGATGAAAAAGCGCCTGTGGCAGAGTATCGTCAAGGCCAAGATCCAAAACCAGGCCATCTGCCTGCGGCTGACGGGGCACACCAGTGAAGCAGATACGCTGCTCGCCATGGCCGGGCATGTGCGTTCCGGCGACAGCGGGAATGTGGAGGCTGCCGCCGCACAGCTTTACTTTCCGGCACTGTTCGGGCAGGGTTTTACCCGCGGAGAGGATAACGGCATCAACGCGGGGCTGAACTACGGCTATGCGATCCTGCGGGGCTGCATCGCGCGGTATCTGGCCGTATACGGTTTTCTGCCGCCGCTGGGCCTGCACCACCGCAGCACACTGAACGCTTTCAATCTGGCGGACGATCTGATCGAACCGTTCCGCCCCGTGGTGGACCTTTTGGTGTCGCGCAGCATGAGTGAGGCGGATGAACTGACCGCTCCGCAAAAGCGTCTCCTATTCAACTGCCTGAATCTGGACATTCTTTCGGGCACACAGCATCACAGCGTATCCTACGCCGTAGAGCGGGCGGTGCAAAGCCTGGGCCGTGCCGCAGAACGGTCCGACACGGAACTGATACTGCCGACACTGCTGGAGCCTGCACAGCACCGCTATGAATAAGTTTATGCGGATATTGGTATTCTTTGACTTGCCGGTCAAAACAAAGGCCCAGCGGCGAGAGGCCACACGGTTTCGGAACTTTCTGCTGACGGATGGATATCATATGCTCCAGTACTCCGTTTATGCCCGCGTCTGCAATGGGATGGACGCTGTGGAGAAGCATCGTCAGCGTGTTAAGCAGAATCTGCCGGACAACGGTGCGATCCGCCTGATGGTCATTACGGAAAAGCAGTACGAGGCCATTGACGTGCTTTTGGGAAAATTAACAGCTGCCGATGAGCCATTTCAATGTGAACAGCTCTCCATTTTTTAAAGAAAAAATCCGCTCAAGGCGTTGCCTTGAGCGGATTTTTCGGTAGTCTATTATACCATACCAAGAACTACCAGGGAACTACAACGGGACCTTTCCACAAAAATCTACTGCGTGGATTATACCATACCAAGAACTACCAGGGAACTACAACGCGTGTGATAGACACGTCCTGCCCGTTGACATTATACCATACCAAGAACTACCAGGGAACTACAACGTATCCATATCTGCTATAATACAGGTCATAATTATACCATACCAAGAACTACCAGGGAACTACAACACTGTATTTTAATAGTGCAACCTATGACTGGATTATACCATACCAAGAACTACCAGGGAACTACAACCTGCGGATGGTGTCATAGACCTCCGCCGCTATTATACCATAGCCATGCGCACTTTGGAACGATAACATTTCTGAGATGCTCATTGACAATTCCCTTATCCACGCCTATACTGTCGGTCGGATTTATGAGATCTCGAACCGCAATACACAGGAGATGTACGATAAATGGACTACTATCTTTTGACCGATCTGGCTGCCACCATGGGCTACCATCTGGCTATGTCCGGCGCGGAGACGTTCCGTGTGGAGGACACCATCCACCGCATTCTGCGGGCTTACGGCGTGGAATGCGAGGTGTTCGCCATTCCCAACTGCGTATCCGTCAGTCTGGAGGCGGCCAACGGCAAGCCGCTGATGCTCATGCGGCGCATCGGCTTCCACGGAAACGATCTGGAAAAGCTGGAAAAGCTGAACGAGCTGAGCCGCCGCATCTGCGCGGAGAAGCCGGAGGTAGACGAGGCGATGGCATGGCTGCACCAGACACTGGCGGCCTGCCGGACATACCGCACAGGCATATTCTATCTGGGCAACATGCTGGTGGGACTGGGCTTCTGCCTGGTGTTCGGCGGCACGCTGCGGGACTGTCTGTGGGCGGGGGTGATGGGACTGATCATCGGTCTGGTGACGCGCTTCATGGACCGGCAGGAGGCCAACCCGTTCTTCAGCACCATACTGGCCTCGTGCCTGATGGCACTGCCGGCCTATGCCGCCGCGGGACTGGGATGGCTGAACAACCCCGACGCGGCCATCATCGGCGCGCTGATGATCCTGGTGCCGGGGCTGCTCATCACCAATTCCATGCGGGACATCATCTACGGTGACACCAATTCCGGCATTTTCCGCATCGTGCAGGTGGTGCTGAGCGCGCTGGCCATCGCGCTGGGCACGGCGGCGGCATGGCACCTGACTGCCGGGCTGTACGGTCTGACCGGCTCCGCCGCCGTGAGCTGGCCGGCGTGGGCGCAGGCCATTGCGGTGTTCGTGGGCTGCTGCGGCTTCTGCGTTCTGTTCAACGTGCACGGACAGGGCATGGTGCTGTGCGTGGCCGGCGGTGTGGCCGCGTGGATGCTCTATCTGCTGTTCGGCAGGCTGGGGTGCGATGTGTACGCGGCCAACCTGTTTGCCGCCGTGTTCGCGGCGCTGTACGCCGAGGTGATGGCGCGGGTGCGCAAGTGCCCGGCCATGCCCTATCTTGTCATCGCCACACTGCCCATGCTGCCCGGTGCGGGGGTATACTACACCATGAGCATGGGGCTGGAGGGCGAGATGATGGACGCCGTAGGCAAGGGACTGGAGACGGTGGGCATCGCCGGTTCTCTGGCGGTGGGCATCCTGCTGGTATCCACGCTGTTCCGTCTGGTGAACCGGCGGAGAGCGTGACCCCGGAATGCCCGTATCTGCTCTCACACAAAAAGCAACAGCAGCCGACCCTCCGGTGTTGCCCGGAGGGTCGGCTGCTATTGTAAGGAGAGGAAAAAACATGGGGGATGGGGAGGGCCTTGAGGGGAGCGGCCCTCCCCTTTTATCTGCTGCATGCGGCGCAGAGGGGAACGCGCTTACACATGCTTCAGTGCCTGGTCCAGATCGGCGATGATATCGTCGGGGTCCTCCAGCCCCACGGACATGCGGATCATGCCGTCGGTAATGCCGGCGGCCTCCCGCACCTCCCGGGGGATCATGGTATGGGTCATGGCGGCGGCCTGCTCCACCAGCGTCTCCGTGTCACCCAGTGATACCGCCAGCGTACACAGCTTCAGACTGTTGATGAACCGCTTGCCGGCCTCCAGCCCGCCCTTCACGTCAAAGGACAGCATACCGCTGCCGCCCTTCATCTGGCGGCGGGCGATGTCATACTGGGGATTGCTCTCCAGCATGGGATAGCGGACGATCTCGATGCGGGGATCGGCCTCCAACCAGCGGGCCACCTTCAGGGCGCTCTCGTTATACTGCCGCATCCGGACGCCCAGCGTCTTGAGGCCCCGGCACACCAGAAACGCGGTGAACGGTGCGATGACCGCGCCGAAGTGCATCAGCGTGCCCAGCCGGCAACGGCGCAGGAACTCGGTATCGTTGGACACCACCGCGCCGCCCAGGATATCGCCGTGGCCGCCCATGTACTTGGTGAGGCTGTGGATGACCACATCCGCGCCCAGCTCCAGCGGCCGGGTGTTGTAGGGCGTGGCGAAGGTGTTGTCCACGAACACCTTGACCCCGTGACGGTGGGCGATCTCCGCCACGGCGGCGATGTCCACCAGCACCATAGTGGGGTTGGCGGGAGACTCCACATAGATGACCTTGGTGTTGGGCTTGATCAGCGGCTTCAGCTGGCTGAGATCCGCCGCGTCGAACACATCGTGCTGGATGCCGAACCGGGGCAACCAGTCGCTGGTGACATCCTCGGTGCCGGAATACTTGGCCCGGGTGAAGATGGCGTGATCGCCGCACTGCAGCTCGGCAAACAGTGCTCCGGACACAGCGCCCATGCCGGAGGCGTAGGCCACGGCGCCGGCCGCATGCTCCAGTGCCGCCAGCTTCTGCTCCAGATAGTCCTGGCTGGGGTTGGTGATGCGGCTGTATGCAAAGCTTTCGGCGTAGTCGTCGCAGGCTCTGGCCGCCTCGTCCGTGGAGTCGAAATAGAAGGTGGATGTCTGATAGATGGGCGGGATCAATGCGCCGTAGGGGTCCCGGGGCTCCCCGGCGTGTACCTCGGCGGTGTCAAAGCCCACCTTTCGCGGTTCAAAATCAGGATGCTTCATGATGAGCTGGCTCATGGCAACTCCTCCTTACGAAAAAATGCTGAACGCATGATGTTTCATGCGTTCAGCATAGCACATATCCCGTTCAAAGAGGAAATACCGGGAAACTATGGCGGCCCATAGCCTCAGGCTTTGGCCATCTCCAGCTGGTGTGTCAGGTGGCGGAGGAACGTCTCCTCGATGGGCCGCAGCGTCTTGCCACGGATGCCGATCCAGCCGATGTCCACCGTGTCCGCGGTGTCGATCGCCACGCAGGCCACTTCCCTGGCCAGCCGGGGCGAAATGACGCCGGTGCCGATGTCGTAGGCATTGCAGCTGCGCATCAGCGCCGTGCTGACGTACAGGTCGCTGATATACACCACTCTGGGCGGGTAGAAGTTGGGCAGCAGCATCTCCTCGGAGTAGAACGCCGGGGAGTCGGCGCTCTGCTCGTACACGATGCAGGGATAGTCCATCAGCTCCTCCGGCGTGACGGAGGAGCGCTGTGCCAGCGGATGGCTGTGGCTCATAAACGCATGGGGCCGGGAGCGCAGCAGCGGGTGGAACGTCAGATCGTTGTCCTCCAGCGTTTTTTCCATGTGCCGCCGGTTCACGTCCGACAGGAAAAGCACCCCCAGGTCGCTGTACTGCCGCCGCACATCGTCGATGACCACGGATGTCTGGTTCTGGTTGAGCCCCAGGGTATACCGGTCATCCTCCATCTGGATCACGAAGTCCTCAAAGGCCGCCACCACAAAATCATAGTGCTGGCTGCTGACGAACAGGGACGGTCTGCGCCCCTCTCCCCCGGCGTGGAAATACTCGTCGATGTAGTCCGCGTCCCGCAGCAGCTTGTTCCCCAGCTTCAGCAGCTCCCGCCCCTCGTTGGTGATGACCACGCCGGAGGGCGTCCGCTGAAAGATGGTGATGTGCAGCTCCTCCTCCAGCCCGTGCACCAGATTGCTGACGCTGGGCTGGGAGACATACAGCTTCTGGGCCGCCTTGCTGAACGACCCGCACCGCTCCACCATGGATACATATTTCAACTGCTGCAATGTCATACGCGCATCCTCGCTTTCCCGCTGCTCTGCTTCTATTGTACAGGCATCCTGCGCCTGCCGCAAGTCCTTACTTTTCGCCGTTTTCGGCCACCCAGCCCCGGACGTACTCCACGAACCGGCGGGTGGAGGCGGACAGCGCCTTCTCGTCCTTGACGGCGATGCCGATGCTGCGGTAAAACGTCATGGGCGGACGGCAGGCTGTCACCGGATAGGGACTGTGCCGCGCCATCAGCTCCGGCAGCAGGCTGATACCAAGGCCCTTGGACACCATGGCCAGGATGGTCCGGTCCTCCCGCGCGGTGTACTTGACGCGGGGGCGGATGTCCATCTCGTCAAAGGCGGCGCGTATCTCGTAGTCCTCGCCCTCCTCCAGCTGGATGAATGGCTCCGTCGCCAGCGCATCCAGCGGGAAGGGGTCGCTGCCGGCATAGGGATGGTCGCAGGGCACGATGACCTGCAGCTCGTCCCGGTGGAGGGCATAGGCCTGCAGGCGCTTCACCGACGGCAGGCGCAGAAAGCCGCAGTCCACCGTGCCTTTCAGTATCCACTCCTCCACCTGCTCATAGAAGTCGCTGGTGACCACCTCGAACTCGATATTGGGGTAGCGCTGGCCGAAGCTCTTGAGGATGGAGGGCAGCCACTGAGCCGATACGCTGGAGAAGGTAGCCACCTTCACAAGACCGGCGTCCATGCCCTTCAGGCTGGCGGCGGACTGCATCAGCGCGTGGTGGGCGGCGCACAGCTCCTCGATCTGGGGCAGCAGTGCCCGGCCGTCCGCCGTCAGCACCACGCCGCCCCGGTTGCGGCTGAGCAGCGTAACGCCCAGCTCCTCCTCCAGCGACTGCACCGCGTGGCTGACGCCGGACTGGGTGAAGTTCAGCGCCTCCGCCGCCTTGGAGAAGTTGCCGCAGGCCGCTGTTTTCAAAAACATCTGGTACTTGGTTATACTCACGGGACCACCTCGCTTCCTGCCGTCATTTTATCATATATTTACTCATAGTTGCAAGTACAATAATGCGTTTTACAAATATAACGCATTGTGGTATGATCCTATTGTCGACAAGGAAATCTGAAATACATGGAGGTAATGAACTATGGCACTGGTAACGAAAACGATCCGCTGTGCTGTCTGCGGCAGCAGCGATGTGGCTTTTGACGGTAAGGTCTATCACTGCGCTTCCTGCGGTACGGACAGCGAGGTGAGCATGCCCGCCGCCGATCTGGCCGTGGTGAACCGCATCGTGGCGCTGGGCGGCGGCAACGAGGAGCTGACCCGTCTGCGCCGGCAGTACAAGAATCTGGACATCGCCAGCTGGGACAGCGAGAACCGGCTGCAGACCAAGTAAGCCGCACATAAAACGCTTTTCCATGAGGGCCTCCTCCCTCACGCCGCGTCCGGCATGTCCGGGCGCGGCACTTTTTGCGGAAAAGGCAAAAACCGTCCGGCTCGGTGAGCCGGACGGTTTTTTTATGTTGTCACACGGCCACGGCCAGCTGGCCGATGTCCGAACCGGCCCGCCAGCGGGCGCAGTAGTCCTCGGTGCAGCGCTTGAACCGGTCGAACAGGCGGCGGGCACGGGCCTCGTCGCTGTACACCTTCCACAGCCCCGCACACTTGAAATCGCAGGCGCGGTGGTCGATGAAGCCCTGCACATCCTCGGGCGGATAGCTGAGAAACAGCCCTACCTCGTGGGGAAACTCGCCGCTCTCCCGGAACCTGCGGATGAGCTGGGCCACGCAGCGCCCGCAGCCGCCGCAGGAATAGCCCGCCTCCGACAGGATGCGCTGGGCCAGCCGGTCCTGCAGATCGCGGTGCAGCACGGCGGGACGGTAGAGGTACAGCAGCGCCTGCCCGTCCTTGAAGCGGATGGGCAGCAGGCACAGCCCCTTGGGCGCCAGCAGCCGGTTCAGCCGGCGGACATCATCCAGCAGCGCCTCCCTGTCGTCGCAGGAACAGGGGAACAGACTGCCCGTTTTGATGCCCGCCAGCGTAGGCGCGCCCTGCCTGATCAAGATCTCCTCCGACATGCCGTCCCTCCTTTTTCATTCTCGGATAGTATGCCGCGCAGTTGCGACGCACATGCATCTATTAAATATCTCTAACCATCGCAGCTTAAAACAGCCGCCGGCGCGGCTTGCAGTTAAATTACCTTAACCGTATTGTAGCATACAGCGCCCTCCCTGTCAAGTACTGCCGCCATATCCGCACGCAGGGCAAATATGCGGGCCTTCGCGGCTTTTTTCATTGACTTGCCAGGCGTGCGGGCGTATAATGCAGCCAAGGACGTGAATCTGCATTCACGTCACGCTTGAAACGGGAGACTGCCTATGTACAAACGACTGGACCGGGACGCACTGGCCGCCATTATGGAGGCGGGCATCGACGAATTTGCCCGCTGCGGCTTTCAGCCAGCCAGCATCAGCGCCGTGGCGCGGGCTGCCGGAGTCAGCGTCGGTGTGGTCTACAAGTATTTTGGAGACAAGGACGCCTTTTTCCTCTCCTGCGTCCGACACTCGCTGGAACTGCTGGACACCACGCTGCAGGCCGCCATCGGCGGCGGCACCGATACAGAGGATTGTATCCGCCGCCTGGTGGAGGCGCTGCAGCAGCAGTCACGAGCCCACGCGGCCTACAATGTTATGTACAATGAGATCACCTCCGGCAGCTGCCGGAGGTTCGCACCCATGCTGGCCCGGGAGATCGAGCAGCGGACGGCGGAGGCCTACACGGCGCTGTTCGCCAGGGCACAGGCGGAGGGTCTGATGCGGACGGACATCGCCCCGTCCTCCTTCGCGTTCTTTTTCGACAACCTGCTGATGATGCTGCAATTCTCTTACAGCTGCACATATTACCAGCAGCGCATGGCGCTGTTCTGCGGGTCGGAGGACACCCGGGATGACCGGCGCATTGCAGAGGAAATGACGCGCTTCATACTGAGCGCGATGAAAGGAGCGGGACCATGCAGTACATAATCGCCTATGACTGCGGCACCACCGGCGTCAAGACCTGCCTTTTTTCTGTGGGAGACACAGTGGAGCTGACAGCCAGCGCCTACGAGGGCTACGATCTGTACATTCTGGAAAACGGCGGCGCCGAGCAGGACGCCGACCAGTGGTGGGGCGCCATGTGCCGGACGACGCAGGCGCTGTTCGGCAAAACGGATGTGCGGCCGGAACAGGTGGGAGGTCTCTCCTTCTGCTCCCAGATGCAGGGCATGGTGCTGGTGGACCGGCAGGGACACGCCCTGCGCCGGCCCATGAGCTACATGGACCAGCGGGCCGCAGAGGAGTTCCGCCGCTGCCAGACCCACGGCCTTACCATCTCCGGCGTCAACGCCGGGATGCTGCTGAAAAGTCTGGCGGCCACACACGCCGCCTCCACCAGTGTGAAGGACCCGCTGTGGAAATACAAGTGGGTGCAGCGCCACGAACCGGAGATCTTCGCCAAAGCCCACAAGTGGCTGGATGTGAAGGAATATCTCATCTGCCGCTGCACCGGGGAGTTCGTGATGACCCGGGATTCGGCCTATGCCACGTTCCTGTACGACTCCCGCCCGGGGCGGGAAGGCTGGAACAGCCAGCTGTGCCGGATGTACGGTGTGGAGGAGCGGCACCTGCCCCGCATCATCGACTGCGCGGAGGTGGCGGGGCGCCTGACGGCGGAGGCCGCGGCGCAGCTGGGGCTGGCGGCGGGCACGCCGGTGTACGGCGGCGGCGGTGACGCCACCCTCATCGGGCTGGGCGCCGGCTGTACGGAGGTGGGCAGCACCCACATCTACTCCGGCACCTCCGGCTGGGTGGGCACCGTCATCGACCGGCAGGAGGTGGATATCCAGTCCATGATCGCCGGTATCGTAGGCGCGGAGTCCGGCAAGTATAACTACTTTGCGGAGATGGAGACGGCAGGCAAGTGCTTTGAGTGGGTAAAGGACCATCTGGTGCTGGACGAGGTCAACGTCTACCTGCAAAAGACCGATGTGGCCGAGAGCAAGGAGACGCTGTACGAGAGCCTGTACGACTACATGGCAGACACGGTGGACAAGGTGCCTGCCGGGGCGGGCGGCGTCATCTTTACGCCGTGGCTCCACGGCAACCGCTGCCCCTTTGAGGACCCTGCCGCCGCCGGTATGTTCTTCAATATCCGGCTGGAGACAGGCAAGGCGGAGATGCTCCGTGCCGTGCTGGAGGGGATCTGCTATCACCTGCGCTGGATGCTGGCCTGTCAGGACAAGAAGATACGCACATCCCAGACCATCCGGTTCGTGGGCGGCGGGGCGCTGGCGCCTGTCACCTGCCAGATGCTGGCGGACATCACCGGCCGCACCATCGAAACGGTGGAGAACACCAAGGATGTGGGCGCCATCGGCGCGGCCCTGCTGGCTGCTGCGGGCAGCGGGGCGCTGCCCGGCCTGACGGCGGCGGGACAGCTGATCCGGGTGAAGGACCGCTATGTGCCTGATCCTGTGAAAAAGGCGGTCTATGACCGGAATTACAAGGTTTTCATCAGGCTGTACGAGAGCAACCGGAAGAATTTCGCGCTGCTCAGCGGCAGAGAGGAGGCGTGAGCGTTGGACGAGAGAACAGGACGCGCACTGGTACGGGAAACGGGGCTTATGCTGCTGGAGACGGGACTGGTGGCCCGCACCTGGGGCAATGTCAGCTGTCGTCTGGACGACACACGGTATCTCATCAGCCCCAGCGGACTGGCCTACACCCGGACCACGGAGGCGGACATCGCCCTGTGCGCCACCGGCTCCGACACATGGAGCGGGCCGCGCAAGCCCTCCAGTGAGCGGGGCATCCATGCCGCCGCCTACCGGCAGTTCCCGGAGGTCGGCTTCGTGATCCACACCCACCAGACCTACGCCTCGGCGCTGGGACTGGCGGGATCCGATGCGCTGGCGCTGACACCGGAGGAGCGGGCGGCACTGGGCGGTGTGGCTGCGGCAGCCTACGGCCTGCCCGGCACGAAAAAACTGCACCGGGCGGTGGCGGCGGCGCTGGAGACAGGCGCCCACACGGTGCTCATGGCCCACCACGGCGCGCTGATCTGCGGCACGGACCGGGACGACGCCTTGGCGCGGGCACAGCTTCTGGAACAGGTGTGCCGCCGGAGCTGGCGGGGCGTCTGCGGCGCGGAGGCCGCTCCGGCGGCGGAGCGCGATGCCCTGCTGTCGGCGATCCGCGGGACGCGGCCGCTGGCCCGGATGGTCTGCACCGATGAGCTGCTGGAGCTGGCGGCCCGGGGCCGCGCCGTACCGGCGCAGCTGGACGACATGGCGCAGATGATCGGCGCAAGGCTGACCGTCGTGCCCAGGGAGGCGACAGCCGTAACGGCGGCGCTGGCACGGCGCGGCGCGGTATTGGTCCCCGGTGTGGGCGCGGTGGTCTGCGGCGGCGACGAGGATGACAGCGAGGCGCTGGGCGTGCTGGCCCAGAAGGCGGCGGTCAGCGCCCTGCACACGGCGGCGCTGGGGGTACCGGCCCGGCTGAGCACCGTGGACACGGCGCTGATGCGCTGGGTATACACACATAAATACGCCAGAAAGAAAGGGTGAGCGAATATGGCAAGGACAAAAAACCGGGAGCTGTGGCGGGTCGTCAAGTTCGTGCTTTTCTCCGCCTCGGCGGGCATCATCGAGCTGGGCGTGTTCGCCCTGCTGAACGAGCTGATCAAATGGACGTACTGGCCCTGCTACCTCATCGCCCTGACGGCGTCGGTGGTGTGGAACTTTACGCTGAACCGCAAGTTCACGTTCCAGAGCGCCAGCAATGTGCCCCGCGCCATGGCGCTGGTGCTGCTGTTCTACTGCGTGTTCACGCCGGTAACCACGCTGCTGGGCAACTATCTGGCGGAGACGCTGCTGTGGAACGAGTATCTGGTAACGGGCATCAATATGGCGCTGAACATCTCCACAGAGTACATTTATGACCGGTTCGTGGTGTTCCGCAAAACGCTGGACACCAACAATATCGCACAGAAGCAGACGGAAAAGGAGGCCCATCATGACTAACTGCGGTATCAGCCGCTGGGACGATCCCAACGACATCAACGCGCGCCTGAAAGCGCTGACAGACCAGCCTATCTGGGAGGTCACGGACGCCTATTACAACGACGTGATCCTCAAATACTTCGATGAACAGTGCAAAAGCTCCAAGGCGGTGTACGAGGAGTCCAAGGAGTACATCCCCGGCGGCGTCCAGCACAATCTGGCGTTCAACAAGCCGTTCCCCATGTGCATGGCCCGGGCGAACGGCGCGTACCTCTACGACAAGGACGGCAACCGCTACATCGACTTTCTGCAGGCCGGCGGCCCCACCATTCTGGGCAGCAACTATCCCGTTATCCGGGAGAAGGTCATCCAGCTGCTGAACGAGTGCGGCCCCGTGACGGGTCTGCTCCACGAGGCGGAGCTGATGATCGCCCGGGAGATCCACCGCCACATGCCCAATGTGGAGATGTTCCGCATGCTGGGCAGCGGCACGGAGTCCGTCATGGCGGCACTGCGCATCGCCCGCATCGCCACCGGCAAAAAGCGCATCATCAAGATCGGCGGCGCCTACCACGGCTGGTCGGATCAGATGGTGTACGGCCTGAAGATCCCCGGCAGCCGCGCCCTGCTGGAGTCCCACGGCATCCCCTCCGGTGCCTACCGGCTGACGGATGAGGTACGGCCCAACGACCTGAACATGCTGGAGGCCATGCTGCGGCGCAACAAACTGCGGGGCGGCACGGCGGCGGTGATCGTGGAGCCTGTCGGCCCGGAGAGCGGCACCCGCCCCATCGCCCGGGACTACAACAAGGGTGTGCGGGCACTGTGCGACCAGTACGGCGCGCTGATGATCTTCGATGAAGTGGTCACCGGCTTCCGGGTGGCGCTGGGCGGCGCGCAGGCCTACTTTGACGTGGTGCCCGACCTGACCATCTTCGGCAAGATCGTGGCCGGCGGCTATCCCTCCGCCGGCGGCGTGGGCGGCAAGAAGGAATACGCCCAGCTGATGGCGGCGGGTCTTGCCACCGGCAAGCACCGGGCCTATGTGGGCGGCACGCTGGCAGCCAATCCCCTGTCGTGCCTGGCGGGCTACACCGCCATCCAGGAGATCGAGCGCACCAATGCCTGCGAGATCGCGGGACGCATGGGCGACCGGCTGTGCGACGGTCTGAAGCAGCTGCTGGCGCAGTACGGCCTGCCCTTCGTGGCGTATAACCAGGGCTCCATCGTCCATCTGGAGTGCACCGGCGCCATGAGCTTTGACTTCTCCTCCATGTCCTTCGTCAAATCGGCGGTGGGACTGCTGAAGCACAAGGACATGATGTATGTCCGCAAGGACTCCATGGAGAAGATGGGCGCAGCCTACATGGCCAACGGCATCGTGACGCTGGCAGGCAGCCGGCTCTACACCTCCATGGCGGACACGCCGGAGATCATCGACGATGCGCTGAACCGGTTCGAGGAGGTGTTCAAGCACGTCCAAAAGACCGACAAGGGCCTGTTGAAATAAGAAAAAAGCCTGTTGCGTTTCCCCACAGACTGAAGGAGCCGTTCCGGACATGCCGGAACGGCTCCTTCAGTCTGCATATATTTTTGCGTGCATTCAGAATTGGAACACAACGCCCACGATGGCGCTGGCCAGAATGAACAAAATGGGATGCAGATTTTTGGTATATTTCACCCACCGGGTCAGCACCAGCAGCACAGCGGCCAGCGCAATGGCCTTCCAGTTGAACAGCGCCAGCCCGGAGGCGCCGGTGTTCACCAGCGCAATGAGCACCACGGAGACGCCTGCCGCTGCCACCAGCGCGGTGGAGGCGGGGCGCAGGCCGTAAAACGCGGCGCTGACCCACTTGCTGTCGCGGAAAGCCTTCAAAAACGCGGCCACGATGAGAATGACGATGACAGACGGCGTCACAAGGCCCAGCGTGGCGACAAGGGCGCCGCCGATGCCGCCGGTGGTGAAGCCCACATAGGTAGACATGTTCACACCGATGGGGCCGGGAGTAGACTCAGACACAGCCAGCATGTCCGCCAGCTGGGCATGGGTGAACCAGCCGGTGCGGTCGGACATATCCTGCAGAAACGGCAGGGTCGCCAGACCACCGCCGATAGCGAACAGGCCTGTCTTGAAAAATTCCCAGAAAAGACGGAGGTACAGCATTATTTGGCCCTCCTTATCAGATTCTGGATGACGATGCCGCACAGGGCGGCTGCCGCCACAAAGATAACAGGAGAAACATCCGTGGCCAGCGAGGCCGCCAGCACCGCCGCGAAGATCACGGCGGCGGGCCAGTCCTTCACGGAACCTTTCAGCAGCTTCAGTGTGGCGTTGAAGATCAGCACGCACACGCATACCCGGATACCGGCGAAGGCATGCTGCACCCAGTCCAGATGGGAGAAGCTGTTGATAACACCGGCCAGTGCCGTGATGATGATCAGCGAGGGGAACACGATGCCCAGCGTGGCGACAATGCCGCCCAGCACGCCCCGCTGCTTCTGCCCCACAAAGGTGGCGGTGTTGACGGCAATAATGCCGGGTGTACATTGGCCGATAGCAAAGTAGTCCACCAGTTCCTCATCGGTGGCCCAACCCTTGTTCTCCACCACCTCCCGCTGGAGGATGGGCAGCATGGCCATACCGCCGCCGAATGTCATGACCCCCACCTTGGCAAAGGTGAGGAACAGTTCCCACAGTAGTTTCACAAGATCACCTCATTCAGAATATCCGTAAAGTCCACGGACAGACACCTCGCCGCCGCGCAGCGTCTCCGTCGTGCCGTCATCATACCGCACCGTCAGGCCATAGCACGGGTCAATGCTCTCCGCCGCGGCATCACGCACCACGCCGCCGCGCTCCAGCCGCACCCGCTGCCCGATGTTGACGCAGCGGGCACAGTAGTCCTCCCGCCACAGGGCGGGATCAGACAGAACGCGGTCATGCAGGTCTGCCAGCTCACCCACCAGCGCCCGGGCCAGCGCGTCCCGGGACACCTGACGCCCCGACTCCGCCCGGAGGGACGTGGCCATGGCGGCCACATCGGGGGAAAAGTCGGCGGCGGTCTGGGACACGTTGACGCCGATCCCCACGATGACCCAGTCCGGCGTGCCATCGGGACGGAAGGCAGACTCCGTCAGGATGCCGCAGACCTTCCTGCCGCCCAGCACCAGATCATTGGGCCACTTGATGCCGCAGTGCAGGGCGCAGACGCTCTCGACGGCGCGGCACACGGCCACAGCTGCCAGCGGCGTGATCATGGGCAGTGTGTCGGTGCGCAGGCCGGTGCGCCACAGAACGGACAGATACAGACCCAGCCCCGGCGGGGACTGAAAGCTGCGGCCCATACGACCCCGGCCCGCCGTCTGGCAGTCCGCCGTCACCACGGCGCTGACAGCTCCCTCCGCCGCCAGACGGCGGCACTGGGTGTTGGTGGAATCCAGCGTCTCATAATGGTAGACTGGAACGTCCATGGCGGTACCTCCTTTTTTCCGTAATGTTATCACGATTCGGCAAAGCTGTAAATAGCGATACCTGCTGATGCCAGGCATTAGCAGCGGAAATTGATTTGTGAGATATGTCAAAGAAACCGGGCGTTTTTTGGCGGTTTCTTGGCGCAGAAATGTATTGCTTTTTCCCGGGGCGGCCCGTATAATAGGCAAGAAAAATGAGAGGAGGGACGGCCATGACCTGCAAGCACACGACGAAAAAGCGGACGGACGCTCCCACTGTTTCCATTTTTAATAGTGTTTCCTTTGACCGGTGATTTTTTCACCGGTCATTTTTTGCGTTGGTAAGTAACTGGAAATAAACGGATGAAGAAAGAGAGGAACTGTCACATGAACAAAAAACTCGGACACGACGCCATCTACGACGCCCGGGAACTGGGTACGCCCCGGATGCTGCTGCTGGGTCTGCAGCACCTGTTCGCCATGTTCGGCGCCACGGTGCTGGTGCCCATCCTGGTCAGCGGCTACGGCCTGCCCCTGTCCATCCAGACCACTCTGCTGTTCGCCGGTATCGGCACCCTGCTGTTCCACGTCTGCACCAAGATGAAGATCCCCGCGTTCCTTGGCTCCTCCTTCGCCTTCCTGGGCGGCTTCCAGGCGGTGGCCAACCTGGACAGCGGCAAGTTCGCCGCCATGACCGGCGAGGAAAAGCTGCCCTACGCCCTGGGCGGTGTGGTGGTAGCCGGCCTGCTGTACCTGGTGCTGGCCCTGCTGTTCAAGCTGGTGGGCGCCAAGAAGGTCATGCGGTTCTTCCCCCCCATCGTCACCGGCCCCATCATCATCCTCATCGGTCTGAACCTGTCCGGCACCGCCGTGACCAACGCCTCCAGCAACTGGTGGCTGGCCCTGTGCGCCATCGCCATCATCATCGTGGCCAACATCTGGGGCAAGGGCATGATCAAGATCATCCCCATCCTGCTGGGTGTGGTGGGCAGCTACATCGTGGCCCTCATCTTCGGGCAGGTGAACTTCACGGAAGTGCATGACGCCGACTTCCTGGGTCTGCAGCAATTCGTCATCGCCAAGTTCGACATCACCTCCATCCTGGTGATGGCCCCCATCGCCATCGCCGCCATGATGGAGCACATCGGCGACATCTCCGCCATCTCCTCCACCACCGGCAAGAACTTCATCGAGGATCCCGGCCTGCACCGCACCCTGCTGGGTGACGGCCTGGCCACCGCCATGGCCGGTATGTTCGGCGGCCCCGCCAACACCACCTACGGCGAGAACACCGGCGTTCTGGCTCTGAGCCGCGTGTACGATCCCCGGGTCATCCGCATCGCTGCCGTCTACGCCATCATCCTCAGCTTCTCCCCCAAGTTCGACGCGCTGGTCAACTCCATTCCCACCGCCATCGTGGGCGGCGTCAGCTTCGTCCTCTACGGCATGATCTCCGCCGTCGGCGTCCGCAACGTGGTGGAGAACCGGGTGGATCTCACCAAGTCCCGCAACCTCATCATCGCCGCGGTCATCTTCGTCTGCGGTCTGGGCTTCAGCTCCACCGGCGGCATCACCTTCGCCGTGGGCAGCGCCGACATCACCCTGACGGGTCTGGCCATCGCCGCGCTGGCCGGTGTCATCCTGAACGCCATCCTGCCCGGCAATGACTACGAGTTCGGCAAGAATGCCGAGGGCGACGTCAGCGCCGACCTGGGCAGCTATTAAGAAACTTCGGAAATACGCAAAAAAGGAACAGGCTCGCAAGAGCCTGTTCCTTTTTTGTATATTCAGGCGTTTTCCGGCTCCGCCGGACGGTCGGTACGGCCGTACAGCACGGTCATGCGGCGGATCTTCTCCGCCAGCTCCGGCGTCAGCTCGCCGGGCAGCAGACGCCACTGCCAGTTGCCGCCCTGTGTGCCGGGGACGTTCATGCGATGGCCCTCGCCAAGGCCCAGATAGTCCTGCATCTGGGCCACGAACAGCTCCGCCACGCTGCTCATACCGCCCCGGATGACGCCCCAGTGGAAACCCTCCTGCTCCGTCAGTGCCAGATACGCCTCGGCGTAGGCGATGTCCTCGGGCTTGGCCTCCTGCCGCCACAGCGCCAGCGGGCTGTTGTCGTGGGTGCCGGTATAGCAGATGCAGTGCTCCGTGTAGGTATGGGGCAGATAGTTGCTGGTATCACGGGAATCGAAGGCAAACTCCAGCACCTTCATGCCGGGCCAGCCGGAATCATGCAGGAGCTGCTGCACACCGGGGGTAGGATAGCCCAGATCCTCGGCGATGAACTCCAACTGGGGGAACCAGCCGTTGAGACGGTCCACCAGATCCATGCCCGGTCCGGTGATCCATTTGCCGTTCTTCGCGGTAGTCTCGCCGTAGGGCACCGCCCAGTAGCTGTCAAAGCCCCGGAAGTGGTCGATGCGGATGACATCGTACAGCTTACCGGCGCCGTCAATGCGGCGGATCCACCAGCCGAAGCCGTCCTCGCGCATGCGGTCCCAGTCGTACAGCGGGTTGCCCCACAGCTGCCCATCGGCGCTGAAGTAGTCTGGCGGCACACCGGACACGGCCTTGGGGATCAGCGTCTCATCCAGCTGGAAGAACTCCGTCTCCGCCCACACATCGGCGGAGTCCATGGCCACATAGATGGGCAGGTCGCCGATGATGCGGATGCCCTGCGCGTGGACATAGTCCCGCAGCCGGTTCCACTGGCGGAAGAACAGATATTGCAGGTAGGTGAAGAACTCCACGTCCTCCCGCAGGAGGGCGCGATACTTCTCCACCGCCCCCTCCTGCCGCAGGCGGATGTCGTCGGGCCACTCGGTCCACGCCTTCATGCCGAAATGGCGCTTACAGGCCATGAACAGTGCGTAATCCGGCAGCCAGCGGCTGTTTGCCTCCGCGAAGGCGGCCACGGCCTCGCTGTCCCGCTGCCAGCCCCGCTTGTAGGCCTTGTGCAGCAGGTCGAACCGCTTTTCATAGATGCGGCCGTAGTCCACATACCGGGGATCGCCGCCCCACTTGCACCGGCTGCACTCAGACTTGGTCAGCAGGCCGTCCGCGATCAGCAGCTCGGGGTCGATGTAGTAGGGGTTGCCGGCGTAGGCCGAAAAGCTCTGGTACGGCGAATCGCCGTAACTGGTGGGACCCAGCGGCAGCATCTGCCAGTAGCGCTGGCCCGCCGCGTGGAGAAAATCCGCGAAATCGTATGCCGCCTGCCCCAGCGTGCCGATCCCGTAGGGGGAGGGCAGCGAGGAGACGGCCATCAGAATACCACTGGAACGTTTCATAGCAGCACGTCACTTTCTATTGAGGATGAAGCAGGGCGGGCGAAATGCCCGCCCTGCTGTATGCAATATACACTTAGCCCTTGACAGCGCCGGCAGCCACACCCTTGATGATGTGCTTCTGGCACAGCAGGTAGAAGATGATGACCGGCAGGATGCTCAGCAGGATCAGCGCCATGGTGGCACCCATATCCACCTGACCGTAGCTGCCCTTCAGGTGCTGGATGACGATGGGGATGGTCATATACTTGGTGCGGTCCAGTACCAGATACGGCAGCAGGAAGTCATTCCACACCCACATGATCTCCAGCACGCCCACAGAGATGAACGTGGGCTTCATCATGGGCAGCACCACCAGGAAGAAGGTGCGCAGCGGGCCGCAGCCGTCGATGACGGCGGCCTCCTCGATCTCCAGCGGAATGGATTTCACGAAGCCGGAGAACATGAACACCGCAAGGCCCGCGCCGAAGCCCAGGTAGATCACCGGGATGGTCCACGGCGTGTCCAGATGCAGCTTGTTGGCGGTACGGGACAGGGTGAACATCACCATCTGGAACGGCACCACCATGGAGAACACGCACAGGTAGTACACGATCTTACTGACCAGGCTGCCCACACGGGAGACGTACCACGCCGCCATGGAGGTGCACAACAGGATCAGCGCCGAGGATACCAGCGTGATGAACAGGCTGTAAAACACGGCCTTGATGAACGGGTAGTTGCCGAAGGTCATGCCCTTGATATAGTTCTGGAGCCCCACGAAGCTGTCCTCGTTGGGGAAGGCGAACGTCTCCGTATTCACAGCGGCGTTGCTCTTGAAGGAGTTCATCAGCACGATGAGGATGGGCAGCACATAGATGATGCAGATGACGGCAAACGCCACGGTCATCGCCATTTTGCCGTGCTCGTGCTTCTTGGCAAGACTGGTCTGCATTACTGCTGCACCTCCTTTTTACGAGTGGACTGAAGCTGGATGAGGCCGATGACGGCCACCAGGATGAAGAACACCACGGCCTTGGCCTGCCCCACGCCGCGGTTGTTGCCGCCGCCGGAGTAGAACGCGTTGTAAATATTCAGGGCCAGCATCTCCGTGGTTTTGATCACGCTGCCGTCCGGCTGCTGCAGGAACGGGCGGCCGCCGGTAAGAGCCAGGTTCTGGTCGAACAGCTTGAAGCCGTTGGTCAGGGTCAGGAAGATGCAGATGGTGAAGGAGCTCATCATATTGGGGATGGTGACCTTCCACAGCATCTGCCAGCTGTTGGCGCCGTCGATGCGGGCGGCCTCCAGCATGTCCTCGGGGATGGACTGCAATCCGGCGATGTAGATGATCATCATGTAGCCCACCTGCTGCCAGCACATCAGGATGATCAGGCCCCAGAAGCCGTACTTGCTCTCCAGCACCACGGAGGTGTTGTACTTCACCAGGATGCCGTCGAAGATCATGGACCAGATATAGCCCAGAACGATGCCGCCGATAAGGTTGGGCATGAAGAACACCGTGCGGAACAGGTTGGAACCCTTGATGCCCTTGGTCAGGAAGTACGCCACCGTGAAAGCCAGCACATTGATGAACAGCACCGACACGAAGGCGAACAGCGCCGTGTACCAGAAAGCGTGGAGGAAGCTGCTGTCGGAGAAGGCCTTCACATAGTTGTCAAAGCCCACCCACTTCCACTGGCTGGTCAGCTTGAACTTGCAGAAGGACAAAAACGCGCCCTTCAGGAAGGGGTACAAAAACCCGATGCAAAAGGCGGCGAAGGTGGGCAGCAGAAACAGCCACACCATCCGTTGAATGGGCCGGCGGATCAGACGGCTGCTGAGGGCGGCCGCGTCCCGCTTTCTGTGTAATCGCTTCATTCTTTCACTCCTGTTCTGCGGTTATTGTCATGGCGAAAGCTCTTGGCCGAATCTTTCGGGCAACAGCTCACGCCACCACAGGTATGGTACAGGCGGGGCGGGCGATCACGCCC
>OJPD01000208.1_pt1 | contig 49468 bp, 44 predicted proteins | sample 1598371 | NCBI WGS metagenome assembly OJPD01 (sample SAMN03922478, study PRJEB24848) | human gut metagenome | isolation source: stool sample | host: Homo sapiens | place: Germany | collected 2010-11
TCCCGCCGCATCGACAACCAGCTGCGCGGCCGCGCCGGCCGCCAGGGCGACCCTGGCTCCACGCGCTTCTACGTATCCTTGCAGGATGAGCTGATGCTCCGCTTCGGCGGCGAACGCCTGAAGGACATCATGAGCCGCCTCTCTCCGGACGACGACATCCCCATTGAGATGGGCATGCTCACCAAGCAGATCGAGAGCGCGCAAAAGCGGGTGGAAACGCATAACTTTGACATCCGCAAGAACGTCCTGCAATACGACGACGTCATGAACAAGCAGCGCGAGATCATCTACGGCCAGCGCCGCCGCGTGCTCATGGGCGAGGATATTCACGATTCTATCGAGGAGATGATCGCGGAGACGGTGGAAGCGCGCCTTGCGCTTTGCGCGCCGCCTTCCTCCAAGCCGGATGCGTGGGATATGCCGGGGCTTTACACGGAGCTTGCCCAAATCACGGGCGAGGATTATACCGGAAAGCTCCACGGGATTTCCTCCCGCGAGGCGCTTGCGGAAAAGGCGCAGGAGCTCGTGCGGCAAACCTATGGCAAACGCGAGCGGGACATCGCCGCCGCAGGCGCGAACATGCGCGAGGTGGAGCGCGTGCTGCTGCTGCGGGCGGTGGATTCCCACTGGATGGACCATATCGACGCGATGGATCAGCTCCGCCAGGGCATCGGCTTGCAGGCCATCGCGCAGAAGGACCCGGTGGTCGCCTACCGCAACGCGGGCTTCGACATGTTTGACGAGATGGTCGTCGGCATCCGGGAGCGCACGGTGCGTACGCTGTTCCACGTCTCCGTCCGCACAGCGCCGCAGAAGCGCGAGCAGCTGGCGAGACCTGTGGAACCCTCGGGCGACGCAAAGCCGCAGCCCCGGCGCGTGGACAAAAAGCCGGGCCGCAACGATCCCTGCCCCTGCGGGAGCGGGAAGAAATACAAAAACTGCTGCGGGCGCAACGATTAGCAAAGCCACAGGCAGATGAAACGAGCGCGTACGGAGCAAGCTATAATACTATAAATGTAAAGGAAGTGAGAAAGGTGATTCAGCTCGACGAATACCGGCAGCAGCTTGCCGCCACGTTGGAAACACTCAAAAAGGCAGGTGAATCCCTTTGACCTCGCCAAACTGAGCGAGGAAAAAGGGAAGCTGGAAGAACAGATGGGCGCGGAAGGCTTTTGGGAGGACGTGGAGAACGCCAACAAAGTCAACCAGCGCATGAAGGTGGTTTCGGCCAAACTTGAAAAGTACGACAAGCTAGCCCGGCGCGCGGACGATCTCGAAACGCTGATCGAAATGGCGGACGAGGAGAACGACGAAAGCCTGCTCGACGAGATCGGCGCGGAACACCAGGCGCTTACGGAGGCGGTCGAGGCGCTCAAGCTCGAGACGCTGCTCAAGGGCCCGTACGACGCGCAGAACGCGGTACTTTCGCTGCACGCGGGCGCGGGCGGGACGGAGGCGCAGGACTGGGTGTCCCTGCTTTACCGCATGTATACCCGCTATTGCGAAAAGCATGGCTTTACGGTGAAGGTGATCGATCTGCTCGACGGCGAAGAGGCTGGCATCAAGAGCGTTACCTTCGAGGTGGGCGGCGACAACGCCTACGGCTACCTGAAGGCTGAAAAAGGCGTGCACCGGCTGGTGCGCATCTCGCCGTTCGATTCCTCAGGCCGCCGGCATACGTCCTTCGCGTCGCTCGATGTTACGCCGATCTTCGATGACGACAGCAACGACGTGGAGATCGACGCGGACGACCTGCGCATCGACACGTACCGTTCCGGCGGGGCGGGCGGCCAGAATGTGAATAAGGTCAGCTCCGCGATCCGCATCACGCATTTGCCGACGGGCATCGTTGTGCAATGTCAGAACGAGCGGAGCCAGCTCCAGAACAAGGAGATGGCGATGCGCATCCTGCGCGGCAAGCTCCTTGAATTGCAGGAGCGCGAGCGCATGGAGCAGATGGCGGAGATCAAGGGCGAGATGAAGAAGATCGAATGGGGCAGCCAGATCCGCTCCTACGTCTTCCAGCCCTACACGCTTGTGAAGGATCACCGCACAAACGTGGAAAACGGCAACATCCAGGCCGTGATGGACGGCGACCTGGACGCATTCATCCAGGCATATCTGGTGCAATCGTAAAGGGACGAGCGAGCGCGGCGCAAAATGCGCCGCGCTCACTTCAGGCCGTCGATCAAGTGGCATCTGCCACTTGATCGAGGATTGCACATCGCGCTTGCGCAAGAGAGGAACTTCCGGCGCGGGAGAAGCGCCGGAAGCCACCTGCCTGCGACGGCCCAGAGGCCTAGTCCAGCGAGCGGTACAGAGCCGAAACGACCGCGAGTCGGGCGGGCAGGCGTGCGGCCAGTGCTCCGTGTAAAGAAAGCCTTGCGGCGCAAGGCTTTTCGCTCGCACCGCACATCCCCCAGGGGACCTTCTCTTGCCGCTATGCGGCAATTCACCTTGGGTCGCTGCCCGCGATCAAAAGTCAAGGGCTGCGGCCCTTGACAATTCCAGAGAGACTTTTTCGACAAGCTGGAGCGAGTTAAAATTTATTCCGCAGGAAACCGTATAGCAAAGGCGGCAAAAGCCGCAAACAAACTTGGTTGGGCCTTGACAAACACCCGGGGCGGGGATGTATGATAGAGGAAATACCGGCATAGGGTATTTGCAGCCATAGACAGGCGCTTGAACCCGGACCAAAGGAGGGACCCAAATGGAAGAGAAAATGGCGTGCGGCTGCCCGACGAAATGCGGTTGCCGCGAAAAGCATACGCCACGCAGCGAGGAAGCGCAGCGCGCGCTGCAAAACCGCCTGAACCGCATGATCGGCCAGCTCAACGGCATGAAGAAGATGGTGGAGGAAAACCGCTACTGCGGGGACATCCTTATCCAGCTTGCGGCGGTAGAAAGCGCGCTGCAAGGCTTCGGGTACATCGTTTTGCAGGACCACATGAAAACCTGCGTTGTGGAAGGCGTGCGCAACGGCGACCTGGCGGTGGTGGACGAAGCGGTGGAACTGATGAAGAAGCTCAAATAAGGGATAGCGCCGGACGCGTGAACGGCGAATATTCCTGCAATATTAAAGATTAAAGGCCGTACCTTATGAAACTGCGAAAGGAGAGAACACATGAAAAAGGTACTTACGGTAGAAGGCATGATGTGCGCGCACTGCCAGGCGCGCGTCCAGAAGGCGCTCGCGGGCGTGGACGGCGTCGCGGAGGTCGTGGTGGATCTTGCGACGAAGCAGGCGGCCGTTACCCTTGCAAAGGACGTTCCGGACAGGGCTTTGGCGGACGTTGTGACCGCGGCGGGCTATACCGTGACCAGTGTAGCGGAAGTGTAAGGACAAAATTACAACGCTGTGGAGAGAGGCGGCGGGCAGGGCGGTTTCCCTGCCCGCTGTTGCGTGCCGAAAAACCGGGAGCCACCAGCTTTTCAGAATTGCACTTTGCGTTTGTGCCTGCGGCGCGGGCAGCGTGCGCCTTGTGCGGCGGACAGCCTGCCGAAGAAGCAGGTCCGCCGGTTCGCGGCACGCATTTGGCAGGGCGCGGGAGAGGACCGTTTTTCATTGAGCGAGGCCAAGCGCATGCAATTCCGGGGCGGACAAACAAGTTCCGGGAAAATCGGGCATAGTCTGATACACCGACAATTAGGAGGGTATCCGCTATGCTCGATCTTTTTTTTCAGATTTTCAAGGACATTTTCTTCTTCGCGGGGTATGTTGGCACGAACGGCTCCTTCCCGGAACCGCTCCCGCAGGAAGAGGAACAAGCCTGCATCAAACGCCTCGCACAGGGCGACCCCGCCGCCCGGGCTACGCTCATCGAGCACAACCTGCGCCTGGTCGCGCACATTGCAAAGAAATACGCCGGCCCCCGGCGCGATCAGGACGACCTCATCTCCATCGGCACGGTGGGACTCATCAAGGCGGTCTCCACGTTCGACCCGAAGAAAAACAGCGCCCTTGCAACATATGCCGCCCGCTGCATCGAAAACGAGATCCTTATGTCCCTGCGGGCGGAGAAAAAGCAAAACGGAGAGGTTTCCCTGAGCGACCCGATCGGCGTGGACGGCGATGGGAACGAGATCTCCCTCGCGGACATCCTCGGTTCCGAACCGGAGCAGGTGCAATGGGACGTGGAGAGCCGCATCGCATCCGAGCAGGTGCGCCGCGCCGTAGACGCAGCGCTTTCGGGACGGGAACGCACGGTCATCAAGCTGCGATATGGCCTACTGGGCGGCCGCTGCATGCCGCAGCGGGAGGTCGCAGCGCTGCTGGGCATTTCCCGCAGCTATGTATCCCGTTTGGAAAAAAAGGCCATCGGGAAGCTCAACGCCCATCTCGGGCAGGCTGAGACTGCGCGGCAGGAGGAGGGCGTGCCGGAACCGAAAAGAACGAAGCCGAAGACGCCGGGAACGCAAAAAAAGGACAATTAAAGATTGCAATCGTGTATATGCGCTGTTACAATATATAATATAAAGTGTAAACGTGTCGAAAACGTATTTCCGGGATCGTCGAGGGCCGCAGCCCGTTGCTTCCTTAAAAACGGAAAATGCTACTTTGCTGGCAACCTGAATAAGCACAAGCGGACATGGAGGTTCCCCATGAAAAAGTTCACAGCACTCCTGCTGACCCTTCTGCTCCTTGCCGCGCCGGCCGTGCGCGCGGAGCCTGCCGCCGCGCCGGAAGCTCCCTCCGGGCAGGGCGAAACGCAATGCTCCACCGCCGACGGCAGTGCGTATGTTTTGCAAGAAGGCGGCCTTCAGGGAAAGACACTCCCGCGGGAATACATCATGGGCGGGGCCATTGCCTATGCGCTCAACGAAACGCAGGCAGCCGACCCGGCGGCGCTGTTCGTCGAACGTGTGCGCACGGGCTGGGATGCATATTCGGCGCGGATTGACATTTCCGACTTCGGCTTTACAACCCAGGAGACAGATTCTCTAAAAGAGCTTTATTGGACGACGCTCAACACCTTCCCACGGTATTTTGACGTTTCGGGCGGGTTTCGGTATGCATATAACAACGTGGGCGTTATAACCGCGATCCTACCGCAGTATAACTGCACGCAGGCGGAGCACCGAGAGCGCCTTGCCGCGTACGACGCGGAGCTTGCCCGCATGCTGGAGGAAGCGGTGCCCTGGGCCGAACGGCAGTCCATGACGGACACGGAGGTTGCCCTTGCGCTGCATGATTATATCGCGTTGCACGCGAAATACTGCCATGCCGCGCTCAACGACGCGGCGGGTAACCCGGACGCGTGGAACGCCTACGGCCTTATCGTGAACAAGACCGCCGTTTGCCAGGGCTATATGCTCGGGTATATGGATCTGCTCTTGAAATGCGGCATTTTTTCTGTGCCGGTGACCTCCGATAATATAAACCATGCGTGGAACGCCGTGGAAGTAGAAGCGAATTCCGGCGCATACTACCATGTGGATGTGACCTGGGACGATCCTTCTATAAGTTCGCCGGACGGGGATCAGGACATTGCGGGCTATGTGCGGCATAATTTCTTCATGCTCACGAAAGAGGAATTGCGGACGATCGACGAGGGCCGTTCGGACATGGTATGCGGCGTCACGACCGCGGCGGAGCCGCACCCGAACAGCGCGCTTTGGGCGGGAGCGAACGCAATGTTTTATTCCGACGGTTCGTGGGTGCGCATCAAAAACATGGGGCTTTACTCCGGCATACTCCCAAATTTAATGCTGCGCAGTGCGACATTTGAGCGCGCGACGCTGGGGGATACGGCGGGGGAAGTCCTATATTCAAAAGGGTCCTCCCCATTCCGCGGCCTGCCCGCGCGGCTAGGCGGCATGCTTTATTACAGCGCGTTTACGCGGGGCGCGGCGGGAGGTGAGATCCGCTCGCTTAACCTGGCAAACGGCGCGGAGAGCATCGTGCTGACCCTCGCGGACGGGCATATCGCGGATGAATTGGAAGAGGTCAACGGGAAAATCTATTATTCGGATCTTTGGCATGACGGCGCGCAGCAGCAATACGAGCGCAAGGCGCTGAACCTCCCCGCAGACCTCACTGGGGACGGTGTGATGGACTTTCTGGACGCGCTTGCGCTCGCAAAGCACCTCGCGGGGATGCGCACACTCGACGCCGGGACGCTTGCCGCCGCCGGGTATGACGCGGCAGCCGTTTCCGTGGGGGACGTGCTCCGGCTCCTTGGCGCGGAGAACGTCGCGTGAGCGGGATTGAAAACAAAGCGTAAACTCTTTTTTTTGACGTTTTTTGTCGTAAAAGGGCTTTATAAATTGCGCCCGGCATGGTATGATAAAAGCGGATATTACCATGCTGGGCGCAGTCTGTCTGTGCGCCACCTACCAAAGATGGAAGAAGGTGTAGCCAAGGATGAAAAGATGGGGATGGAAGCGCGTTTGCCTCACGGTGGTTGCCGTGGCGGCTGCTCTTATCCTTTTGGTAGGCGCAGCGCTTGCAGCTGCCGTGTTCACGGTGGACACCAGCGCACGCCGAACGGTATACGCTCCGGGGGATACGGTAAACATAGATGTAGCGCTCAACCTGGCCGAAGGGCAGAACGCCGCAGAGCTTGGCGGCATCCAGCTTGCGCTCACCTATGACAGCAGCGTGTTCACGTATGCCGGGATCGACCCTTCGAGCAACGTAGACTTCATTGCAAACGCCGCGGACGACGTGCCGCAGGAAGGCGCAGCGGTGAATTCCTTCCTTGTGGCGCACGACGACGGCGCGGGTACGGTGCAGCTTGTGTACATGAACGCGGCGCTCATGCCCAAGAACGCCAGCGAAACGCTTTTTACCGTGAACTTCACGGTGAAGGCCGGCGCGGAGCTCGGCTCCACGGGTTCCTTTACGGTCAGCTCCGAGGGCGCTTACAGCACTGCGGCGCAGCTTGTGACCGGCACGGGCGTAACGGACAAGACGTTCACCGTTACCGTGCAGGAAAGCACGGGCTTGTTGGGGGATGTGAATGGGGATGGAACAATAGACGTTACCGACGGTGCGTTTGTATTCCAACACATTGTTGGCATTATTACGCTTGACAGCGCGCAAATCGCCCGCGCGGATGTGGACGGAAGCGAAGTAGTCGATGTTACTGACGCTGCGCTGATTATGCAATATGTTGTGGGAATCGTAACAGCGTTCCCTGCGGCCTAGTCTAGTATTTAAAGAATGTTTCTGTAACAGCATTAAAAGGAGCAGTGTGATTATGAAGAAAAAAGCGACACTCGTGTTGGTATTGGCATTGATTCTCAATGCGCTCATGCCAATGTCGGCGTTTGCGGATAGCCAGGTTGCGCTTAGCGCGGAACTTTCTGCGACGACGATGATAGTTGGGGCAGAGGAAACGGTTAGTTACGAGATAGAGCTCCCGAGGCAGTCTAACGTGAACAATCTTCAGCTTGAGATCAGCTACGATACTTCTGTTCTCGAAGCTACTGCGACGCAGACGCTTTTCAGCAAGTTTAACAGCGAAGATAATCCAGACCTTAACTATAACCTGAATGGTGCGATCACTCCTGCCGCGACCGCAAATGAGACGGGGAAAATCATTCTTGCCATGGCTGCCACCAAAACTATTTCTGAAACAGGTGGCTCTTTCTGCCGAGCTAAGTTTAAGCTGAAAGACGGCGTGACTGCCGGGCAAACAAGTATTAGTGTTACGGTCGTAAAATGCGAAACCGGAACAGGGGAGAATACCACGGTCTTGCCCTGCACAGCCCCTGCTGACCAAACCATCACCATCACAGCGCCCACCGTTGAAGCAACCGGCATCACGGTTACCCCAGGAACTGCCACCGTTGTGCGCGGCAGCACCACGGAATTAACCGCTACGCTCACCCCGGAAAACGCCACCAGCGAGGTGACATGGTCCTCCAGCGATGAGACGATTGCGACCGTGGACCAAAGCGGCGTTGTGACCGGTGTGAAAGCGGGCCCGGCGACCATCACCGCGAAGGTGAACGAGACGATTTTTGATACCTGCGAGGTTACAGTTACGAACCCGGCCATCACCGGAGACCTTACGGTTTCTGGCAATGCGGTGTATGACGAAACGTTGACGGCGACTTACACGGGAACCGCTGGGGACGTTATGTATACGTGGTATCGTCGCAGTAGTACGGATGAGGATTGGGCGCTTGCAACACGGGTCGGAACTGGCGCGACGTACAAAGTCGTTCAAGACGACATCTCAAAATACTTGGCTGTAAAGGCAACACATCAGGACTTTGATAGGGAGCTGGTTGCCATGACAGACCAGGTTGCAAAGGCCACACAGGCTGCGCCCGCCGCGCCTGTGGCGGAAACTGTTGACTACAACTCGATTACTCTGACGACCGTTGCCGGCTGCGAATACAGCATGGACGGCGAAACCTGGCAGACAAGCGCTACCTTCAGCGACTTGACCCCGGGCACGGAATACACCTTCTACATCCGCAAGGCGGGGACTGATACGCACCTTGCAAGCCCAGCCGCCTCGGCAACGATCCCCACGAAGGCTTACGACGCAAAGGACATCATTTTCAAGGTCAAACTGGATGGCGCAGAAGTCACAAGCTATGGCGACTATGTCACCCTCAGCGGCGCGACGTTCCTGACCGGCACGGAAGAAGGCAACGTCACCGTCACGCCGAAGGATGGCTACTATCTGAGCGGCGTTAGCATCACTGGCGCGGTGAACTCCGCGAATGACCCCACGTTCCCGACCGATCAGGCCGTGGAATATAAGCTCACGCTTAGCAATGTGGACACAGCTGCTTCCATCGAGATTGACCTCATGACCAAGGCGATCCCGGTCATCACGTTCAAAAATAACAGCGTTGCAGTGACGGAAAGTTCGCTTGCGAAGGATTACGACGAAAGTGCGTTTGCCCTGACCGCAGAAAGCACGTTCGGCACGCCGGAACTCAAGTACTACCATGCTGCCGATACTACGTCCCAAACTCCGCTCACCGATGCGCCCACAAACGCGGGCACCTATGTGGCGGTCGCCATGGTGGAGGGCGGCGTGACCTACAAAGCGGCGGAAGCCAGGCTGAACCTTACCATCAACAAGATCAGCGCTGGCACGGCTGTTGTGCCTCAAATCAGCAACATTACGACCAACGGCTTTACGTACAGCACGGCCAACGGCCAGAAGTACATCGTTACCGAGAGCGCCACCGCGCCTGATGTTACCGCCGAAGGCTGGGAGAATGGAATCGGCAACCCAGTGACGCTGGCGGACAAGCAGCCGGGAACGACCTACTACGTGCATACGTTCATCCCGGGCGACGGCAACCATAACGCTTCCGAAGTAGTGCATGCGTTCGCGACGACGAAGCATACCTACGAGATTTCCGTCACTCCCGCAGAGCTGAACTTCTTTGCACGCGTCGGCTCCACCAATGCTGTTGAAGGCAAGAAGATCACCATCACGAACACCGGCTCCGGTGCAGTGCAGATCGCGCTTTTGGAACTCACGAACTTTACCATGCCCGACCTGCCTGCGGATGCGACGCTTGCGAGCGGCGCGAGCTTGGAACTGACCATCGCGCCCAAGAGCAACCTTGACCGCACCAGCGCGACAACCTATTCTGATACGCTGACGGTTTCCGACACAAACGGGAATGCGTCGGATGCTACGGTGAACTTGACCTTCAACGTGGCGAACAAGGAGAGCGTGACATTCACCGGCTTCGAGAACAAGACCGTGACCTATGGCGAAAGCTATAACATGGAAACGGCGGTTCCGAGCGCAGAAGGAATTACGCCGGTGTACGAATACAAGGACAGCGCGGGCAATGTAGTCGCCAAGCCCACGGCCGCCGGAACCTACACCGTGACGGTGCGCGTGCCGGATACGAACGCGGATTACGCAGGCGAAGCTACCGCGACGCTTACCATCAACCGGAAGGAACTGACCATCACCGGCATTGCCGTTGGGGATAAGGTGTATGACGGCACCGTGAACGCGATGGACAAGGTCAGCGGCGGCACGCTCAATGGCGTTGTGAACGGGGAAGCGGTCGGCTTCAACATCACGAGCGCAGACTTCAACTCCAAGGATGTGAACACCGCACGTACCGTTACCATAGTGGCGGAGCTGACCGGCGCAGAGGATCTGCTGGCGAATTACACGCTCACCCAACCCGCAGCGGTTTCCGCGGAGATCACCCCGAAGCCCGTGACGCTGACCGTCACTGCAGAGGATAAGGTCTATGATGGAACCGTGAATGCGGTGGTTCAGCACAGCTTTGCCACCGGCGATATCGTGGCTGACGACGCTTCGTCCATCGTTGTGAGCGTGACGAGCCCCGCCTTTGCAGACGCGCATGCGGGGAACGGCAAGGCCGTGACCTATACTGTTGAGATCACGGGCGGCATGGCGAGCAACTATAAGCCTGTGTGGCCTGAAAGCGTCACCGCAAACATCACGCCCAAGCCGGTCACCGTGACCTTCAGCGGCGAGATGGCGCCGATTTATGACGGCAATGCGAAAATCGCGGCCGCGTCCGTGAACGATAAGCTCGATGCGGATATGGTGCCTGTGACGGTGCTCTACAACGGCAGCGCGGAAGCGCCCACGCTTGCGGGCAGCTATGTGCTGACGGCGACGCTCGGCAACGCGGATTATAAGCTCGCGGACGCTCCCTACACGCAGGGCGAAGCGGCGCGCACGCTCACCATTGCAAAAGGCACGCTCGTTCCCGCAGCCGGGGACGTGGAAAGGACGATCGCGTATCTTGACACCGCAGCTAACGTCTACGACCTTGCGCAGCTCTTCGGCACGCCGGTTGCGGGCAGCTTCACGCAGAAGAGCGTAACCGATACGGACAACATCCTTGCGCAGAATACGCTTGCGGAAGGCAATGCGACCATCGCCCTCGCCGCGGGTAAGACGGTGGGGCAGACGGCGACGATCACGTACACCTTTACGCCCTCCGCCGAGAACACCTATAACCCCATCGACCTGACGCTCAGAATCACGGTTGGCACGGAGACGGTCGAGAAGGTCGAAATTATCGGCGCGCCTGTGACGATTGAGATCGGCACGGCGCTTGACATGGCGAATATCTCCCTGAAGGTCACCTACAAGAGCGGCCGGACGGAAACCTTTGCCGGCACGCAATGTACTGCAAGCGGCTATTCGACGGAGCTTAAGCTGGAGAATATCGGCACGCAGACGCTTAAGTTGGAAGCTACGAGCCAAACCGGGGCGCACAGCGCGACGGCGAACATCACCGTAACGGATGTGCTGACCGGCATTGAGATGGAAGCGCAGCCCGCCAAGACGGAATACACCCTCGGCGCGACGGGCATCGACCTTGCGGGCGGCAAGGTGAAGGCCACCTACAAGAGCACTGCGACGAAGTCCATCGACCTGGCCGACAGCGCGCTTACGCTTACGGAAGTCACTGCGGCCACGATGCGCGAACTCGGCGAGCACACCGTGAACGTATCCTATACCGAGGGCGGCGTGACGATGCAGACCAGCTTTGCGTTCACGATCGTTTCCGGTGCGGCTGTGAACCCCGGCGAAGGCGGGACCGGCCCGGTGATCGGTACGGACCACAAGTTCCAGACTGACCCGAACGACGCGGCGACCGTTGTGGACAACAGCTCGGTGGCGCTTGAGATCACCCCGGCCAAGAACCAGACGGGCATTGACGCGGCCATCGCGCAGGAATATCCGGCGCTCACCGGCAGCACCCAGGGCCTGAACCTGGCGTTTATGTCGGACGGGCAGGCCGTCTATGCGCAGCAGGCCGTGACGGTGCAGCTCCCCTACCCGGCGGGTACGGAGCGCGCCGACAGCTTCATGGTGTACCTCTATCAGAACGGCACGCTCACGCCGGTTGCGCCCACAAAGAGTGCGAACCACCTGAGCGTTGAGCTCCCAGCGGGCTTCTCAGCATCCGATGTAGTGCTTGCCTGGACGAAGTATGTTGCACCGGAAACGGAGCAGGAATCCGCGTTTGATCGTGCGCAGGACCGTTTCTGGGGCGATGTGCTCCGCGCAGTCGCGTTCGCGGACGCGGGCGAAGTGCTCACCGTTGACGCGGGCTACTTTGACAAGATGCCGGTCGAGATCATGAACGCAGTGAGCGTGCGCAACGTGACGCTCGTGATCCGTTGGCGCAACGGCGAGGATATCGTCATCGGCCGGGCAAACGCGCTCATCCCGGAGGCGAACCGTCTGTATTACCCGCTCAGCTACCTGCTGCGGACGCTGACGAAGCTCTCCGTCTCCGGCAGCGGCAACGTCATTTTCGCGCCGCAGACGGGCGACGGCTGGGAGATCACAGACTGGAGCATGGGCATGTTCGTATCCCCGCTTTCGGCCACGCAGCAGAGCGGGAACGCCGCGCTGATTACGCTCATGGATGAGAACGGCGCCGCCGACCTGACCTGGCTCGGCATGCTCCTGCTGGTTGGCTCGCTGGGCGCGCTGTGTGCCGCGTGGTACGCGACTAACCGTAAAAAGGGATCCGAAAAGTAAACTTTGAAAGCAGAGCAACGGGAGGCTTACCGAAAGGGCGGCCTCCCGTTGCATATATGGAAACCCGCGTTACAAGTTCAACGCTGTTGTTCGTCCGCACCCATGGCGGCCCATCCCCATTCAAGTGCCGCTTGAGCATGCACAACCCCAAAGGCTTCTTTTGAAAGGAGCTGTCGCGGCGCAAGCCGTGACTGAGGATTGCTGAATCTGCGTGGCCGCCTGATATGCGCTGCTTTCAAAAATGCGGATTGCAAAAAACTCCCATCGCTTTTTCCGCGTAAGCTGGAGATGCTAATTTTATCTAGAGCTTGAAAGGAGTGAGCGGAATGAAAGCGGCAACCTTTGTGATCGGGATTGCGGCGGGCATGGCAATGGCCACGGCGGGTGTTATCGCAATGTACCCCGATGTATCCAGGCGTATGATGCGCGATTCCAAGCGCGCGCTGCGCTGCGGCAAGCGTGCGGCGGGGCAGATCAGCCACCTGTTCGGCTAAGTGCAACGGCGGTATGGCGCCGGAGTGCGGATGGCGCTTTGCGTCATCCGCATTTGTTTGTATTTTGGGCTGGAATACGGTATAATGATCACATGAAAAATATGTCAGTAACATGGGGGGTCACGCGATGACGGATAACACAAACGAAACCATGCAATTCCGCATCCCGCGGGATAAGAACACGGCGAACGAAGTGCTCATGCGCGTTTATTCCGCCATGAAGGAAAAAGGCTACGATCCGATCAACCAGATCGTCGGCTACCTGATCTCAGGCGACCCAACTTATATCACAAGCTACAACAACGCGCGCTACCTCATCCGTATGCTGGAGCGGGACGAGCTGCTTGAAGAGCTCGTGCGCTTTTATGTGAACGCCCCGGAACACCGGGATCAGCCGGAAGCGGAGCGGTAACGCCATGCAGAGAGTATTGGCGCTCGACGTTGGGGACAGGCGGATCGGCCTTGCGGTGAGCGATGCGCTTGGCATTACCGCGCAGGGGCTTGAGACCTACAACCGCACGGGCGATCTGGAGAAGGACGCGGCGTATATCCGCTCCGTCGCGGAGAAATACCGCCCGGTTCGGCTGCTGTTCGGCATGCCGCGCAACATGGACGGCAGTTATGGCTTCCAATCCGAAAAGGTGCGCGCGTTTGCAGATGCGGTCCTTGCCGGGTGGGATGGTGAGCATGCGTTTTATGATGAACGCCTGAGCACCGTTTCCGCGGAGCGCGTGCTTTGCGAGGCGGAGATGAACTGGCAGAAGCGGCGCAAGGTGGTGGATAAACTTGCCGCGACCATCATTTTGCAGGGCTATCTGGACGGAACCCCAAAACTCTGAACGATAGGAGAACGCAATGGAAGAACGCTTTGACGAGGTCGTATTGCTGGATGAAAACGGGGAGGAAGCCCGCTTTTCCCATATTTTGACGTTTCTTTATGAAGGCGAGCGCTATGTTGCGCTGGAGCCGGTTGAAGCGGACGCGGAGCCACCCGTGATGGACGAGGAGGCGGAGGTCGTCCTCATGCGCATTGTGCGCGGCGAGGATGGCGACATCTACCAGCCCGTGGAAAACGAAGTGCTGCTGGACGAGGTGTTCGGCAGGTTCCTGGAACTGATGGACGAGCTGGAAGAGGAGGAAGAATAACCATGTTAGCACCAAAGCTGTTCCAGGGCGCGCGCGTCGCGGTTCTGGGGCCGTCCAGCTCCGTTACGGAAGACAAGCTCGCCGCAGGCGTGGAAGCACTCCGGGCGCTTGGCTTCGAGCCTGTCGTATACGAAAGCGCGCGCTCCATGCACGGCTATTTCGCCGGGACGGACGCGGTGCGCGCGGCGGACATCAACGCGGCGTTTGCAGATAAGAGCATCGACGGGATCATCGCTACGCGCGGCGGCTACGGCGGGAACCGCGTGCTCCCGCTGCTGGACTTAGATATGATTGCGAAGAACCCGAAGTTTTTTGCCGGATACAGCGACATCACCGCATACCACATCGCGTTCAACCAGCGCTGCGGCCTCGTGACTTACCATATGCCCATGGTGACAGCGCTGCCGGGTGCCTGCGAATACTCCCTTGCGGGCATAAAGGCCATGCTGTTTGGCACGGCGGCGAACTATGAAAACCCGGAAGGCTACTCGCGCAAAACGCTCGTACCCGGCACGGCGGAAGGTGTACTCTGCGGGGGCAACCTTTCTCTCATCGCGGCCTCGCTCGGCACGCCGTGGGAGATCGACACCCGCGGCAAGCTCCTTTTCTTTGAAGATGTGGGCGAGCGGCCGTACCGCATCGACGGCATGCTGACCCAGCTGCGCAATGCGGGCAAGTTCGCGGACTGCGCGGGCATCCTCATTGGGGATTTCTCCGACTGTGACCCGAAGCCCGATGAAAAGACGCTTTCGCTCGACGAGCTGATTGACGAGATTATAAAGCCTGCCGGGAAGCCAACGATCAAGGGCGTGCGCTGCGGCCATTGTTCGCCCACGATGTCCCTGCCGCTGGGCAAGCGCTTCCGCATGGACGCGGGCGCCTGCACGTTCGGCGAGGCGGAATAAAAGCGAAACGCGCAAACTCCTGGCCGGAACGCGGCAAAAACGCTTGCGCTCCGGCTTTTCTCATGCTATAATCACGAATGGTGCATTGTGTGGAAATGGTGCACCCGCGTAAAATTCAAATACGCACCCGCGCGGACTGCAGGGCTCGTGCCGCAGAAGCGGCTCCCTTGCGGGAGGATGTGCGGGGAGGAAAAACGAGGAGGTATATTACCCATGTCTGTGATTTCCATGAAGCAACTGTTGGAAGCCGGCGTCCATTTCGGACACCAGACCCGCCGCTGGAACCCGAAGATGAAGGAATACATCTTCACCGAGCGCAACGGCATCTACATCATCGACCTGCAGAAAACCGTAAAGAAGATCGACGAAGCGTATTATTTCGTGCGCGACCTCGCAATGGAAGGCAAGAGCATCCTGTTCGTTGGTACCAAGAAGCAGGCGCAGGAGTCTATCGAGCAGGAAGCGAAGCGCTGCGAAATGTTCTACGTCAACCAGCGTTGGCTGGGCGGCATGCTCACCAACTTCAAGACCATCCAGGGCCGCATCGCGCAGCTGCGCAAGATCGAGAAGATGGAAGCGGAGGGCGATTTCGCGCTCCTGCCCAAGAAGGAAGTCATCAAGCTCAAGGCGGAGCAGGAAAAGCTCGAAAAGAACCTCGGCGGCATCAAGGACATGAAGAAGCTGCCCGGCGCGCTCTTCGTGGTCGACCCCCGCAAGGAGCACATTGCGATCCTCGAGGCCAAGACCCTTGGCATCCCGGTTGTGGCTATCGTTGACACCAACTGCGATCCGGATGAAGCAGATTACCCGATCCCCGGCAACGACGACGCGATCCGCGCGGTCAAGCTCATCGCTTCCAAGATGGCGGACGCGGTGCTCGAAGGCAAGCAGGGCGAGCAGATGGCCGATGAAGAAGCCCCCGCTGCCGAGGCTGAGGACGAGTTTTAATTGACGACTTTTATTCGGAAGGAGAAATAGATTATGTTTACAGCCAAGGATGTTATGGCGCTGCGCGAGATGAGCGGCGCTGGCATGATGGACTGCAAGAAGGCCCTCACTGAGTGCAACGGCGACATGGATAAGGCCATGGACTACCTGCGCGAGAAGAGCCTTGCCGCTTCCGCCAAGAAGGCCGCCCGCATCGCTGCGGAAGGCATCGTTTCGAGCTATGTTTCCGAGGACGCCAAGCTGGGCGTGATCGTTGAAGTGAACTGCGAGACCGACTTCGTTGCCAAGACGGACGATTTCAAGGCGCTCGTTGCGAACGTTGCAAAGATCGTTGCCGAGAAAAACCCTGCGGACGTCGACGCCCTGATGGCCACGGACTGCGGCGACGGCACCGTTGCCGAGATGATCACCCGCGCTGTGGCGAAGATCGGCGAGAAGATCACCATCCGCCGCTTTGCGCGCGTGGAAGCCGCGAACGGCTGCGTGGATACCTACATCCACCTCGGCGGCAAGATTGGCGTACTGGTTGAGGTTGCCGGTGAAGTCGCCGGCCATGCGGCGGCCATTCACGATGTTGCAATGCATATCGCGGCCGCGAAGCCGACCTGCCTCTCCAAGGAAGACTGCAACCAGGAGGACATCGAGCACGAGAAGAAGATCCTCCGTGAGCAGGCCATGAACGAGCCCAAGCCGAAGCCCGCCAACATCATCGAGAAGATGGTCGAAGGCCGGATCGAAAAATATTACAAGGAAGTCTGCCTGCTGGAGCAGCCCTTCGTCAAGGATGCGGACCAGAACATCCGCGCTATGCTCAAGGCGAACGGCGGCCTCGAGGTCGTCCGCTTCTATCGCTTTGAGATGGGCGAGGGCCTGCAGAAGCGTCAGGATAACTTCGCGGAAGAAGTTATGGGCCAAATGAAGAAATAAGACCGCGAATGGGGGGAACATCCTGCATGTTCCCCCTTTTTCTATCCAAAATCGGGTGAAAAAGCGCAACTTTGAATCAGGAAGGACATAAAAGCATGGAACTCAGATACAAGCGCGTTTCGCTCAAGCTCAGCGGCGAGGCCATGGGCGGCGGCGAGACGGTGGATTTTGACGCGGCGGCGCGCATCGCGGCGGACATTCGGACACTCAACGCGGCGGGCGTGCAGGTCGGCGTGACGATCGGCGGCGGCAACATCTGGCGCGGCCGCAGCGCGGGCGAGATGGACCGCAACAAGGCGGACCAGATGGGCATGCTTGCGACGACGATCAACTCCCTTGCGATGGAAGCGGCGCTCACGCGCATCGGCGTGCCCTGCAAGGTGCTCACGAGCCTGCCGATGGAGCGCGTCTGCGATACGTTTACCGCCCAGCGCGCGGAGGAAGCGTTTGCTTCGGGCAAGGTGGTGCTCTTCGCGTGCGGCTCCGGGCTGCCGTTTTTCTCCACGGACACGGCCGCGGCGCTCAAGGCGGCGGAGACGCATGCGGACGTGCTGCTGCTTGCAAAGAATGTGGATGCGGTGTATTCCGCGGATCCGAACGTTGTGCCGGACGCGGTGCGCTATTCGCACCTGACGTATGGCGAGGTGATTGAACGCGGCTTGCAGGCGACCGACCTGACGGCGATCACGCTGTGCCGGGAACAAAAGATCCCCATCCTGGTATTTGCGATGAAGGAACCGGGAAACATCTTAAAAGCCGTCCGCGGCGAGGACGTTGGCACGCTGATCGACTGATTTGCGTTTTTAGGCTTGTAACCGCGCTGGATTTCCATTACAATAAAAGCGACGTTTTACAGGAAATGGAGGCAGGAATATGGACGCTATCGCAACCGCAAAAGAAAAGATGGGCAAAACCGTTGCAGTGCTCGTGAAGGAGCTTTCCAGCTTGCGCGCCGGCCGCGCAAACGCGCAGGTGCTCGACCGCATCTCGGTGGACTATTATGGGACGCCCACCCCCGTCAAACAGGTGGGGAACGTTTCCTCGCCGGAACCGCGCCTTCTTGTCATCACGCCGTATGACCCGAGCGTGCTCAACCCGCTCGAAAAGGCGATCCAGAAATCCGACCTTGGCATCAACCCCACCAACGACGGCAAGTGCATCCGCCTGGTGTTCCCGGAGCTGACCGAAGAGCGCCGCAAGGAGCTTGTGAAGGTCGTGCGCAAAAAGGGCGAGGACTCCAAGGTAGCCATCCGTTCCATCCGGCGCGACGCGATCGAACAGATTAAGAAGCAGAAGAAGGACGGCGAAGTGACCGAGGACGACCAGAAGAAGCTGGAAGAGCAGGCTCAGAAGCTGACGGACTCCACCATCAAGGACATCGACAAGATCGTGGCCGATAAGGAAAAGGAGATCATGGAGGTTTGACCTGCGTATTGGGATGGGAGCTTTCCCGCGCGCGCGCCGCGCTGGAAGCGGAGGGCTTTGCGGTTTGCTGCACGATGGTTTCGAGCCGCAAAGGCGTGAAAGGCAACGAATCCCGCGTTATCCGGCAGCGCCAGACGGGCGCGGCGGAGGTTGAACTCGCCTGTTCCGTGTTTAAAACGGACTTGGAATATCAGGAATAAACGGGATGACGGCGTTTGCCACGCCGTCATTCTTTTTCAGGGAGGCAGCATTTGCAGATCGATCTAGAAAAGGAACGGCAGGAGCTTTCCACGCGCCTGCCAGCGCATGTCGGGATCATCATGGACGGCAACGGCCGCTGGGCGACCAAGCGCGGCCTGCCGCGCGCGCTCGGCCACCGGGCCGGGACGGAGCGGCTGCGCGGCATCATCCGCCTGAGCTCTGACCTGGGCATCCGGGCGCTTTCGCTCTATGCGTTTTCAACGGAAAACTGGAAACGGCCGAAAAACGAGATTGACGCGCTCTTTGGCCTATTTATGGAATATTTCTCCAAAGAGGTGGAGGAGCTCCACGCAAACCGCGTACGCATCCGCATGCTGGGGGACGTGGAGGGCTTGCCTGCGAACGTGCGCACAGCCGTGCGTGCGGCGGAAAGAAAGACGGCGCAAAACGAGGGGCTGCGGCTCAACGTGGCGCTCAACTATGGCGCGCGGGCGGAGGCTGTGCGCGCAGTGCGCGCGCTCGCGCGGGAAGCGGCGGCGGGGGCGCTTGATCCGGAGGAGATCGACGAAGATGCGCTGCTGGCGCGGCTCGACACGGGCGGCCTTCCAGAACTGGATCTATTGATCCGCACGGGCGGGGAGCAGCGGCTCTCCAATTTCCTGCTGCTGCAGGCGGCCTATGCGGAACTTGCGTTCGTGGATACACTCTGGCCGGATTATTCGGATGCGCTGTACCTACAATCGCTGCGCGAGTATGCGCGGCGCAGCAGGCGCTTCGGCGGCCTGCAATAAACCGGAAGGGGGAGGGGAACCCATGTCAAATCTGGCAAAGCGCCTTTTGGTGGCGGCGTTTCTTTTGCTTGTGCTCGCGGCGATCCTGCATTTGGGCGGATGGCTGCAATGCGCGATCTTCACGGTTGGTGCAATCGCAAGCGTGTTTGAGATCAGCAATGCGTTCGAGAAAAGAGACCGCAAACCGTTTATGGCGCCCGCTTATCTGTATGCGGCGGGCTATTTCGCGCTCTACCGCCTCTTTGGCGGCGAAGCGGTGTGGCTGCTTGGCATCTTTATGGCGATGCTCGCACTGATGGAGCGTATCTGGGAACGCACGCGCACAACGGAGGACGCGTTTTTCGCGCTGATTCCGCTCGTCTACCCGCTCGCGTTCTTCACGGCTGTGGCGATGGTGGCGGAATATGGCGGGGATTACGACAAAAGCCGCATCGCGCTGTTTGCGATCTTTGCGATGCCGCTGATGGGGGATACCTTTGCTTACACCTTCGGCAAGCTCTTTGGCAAGCGCAAACTCTCGCCGGAGATCAGCCCGAACAAGACCGTAGCCGGCGGCGTCGGCGGCGTATTCGGCGGGATAGCCGGCGGCGCGCTCGTATATCTGCTGCAAGGGCTGTATCCTGCGGGCGTTTCGCTGCCGCTGCTGCTCGTGCTGGGCCTCCTTTGCGGCGTGCTCGGCCAGTTTGGCGACCTGTTCGCCTCGGCCATCAAGCGCTGGGCGGGCATCAAGGATTACAGCCGCATCTTCTCCGAACACGGCGGCATGCTCGATCGGTTGGACAGCGTTCTCTTTTGCGCCCCGATCGTTTACGCTGTGTTCAAAATTATGGGAGTATAATAAACTTGGATCGAAAAACCATTTCGGTGCTCGGCAGCACGGGCTCCATCGGCAGGCAAACGCTGGATGTGCTGCGCGCACACCCGGAGCTTGGGCGCGTTTACGCGCTTTGCGCGCACGGCAACGCGAAGCTTCTGCTTGCGCAGGCGCATGAGTTCCGCCCTGCGTTCGTGGGCATCGCAGACGCGGCGGCAGCCGCGGTGCTTCGGCCGCATCTGCCAGAAGGGACGCGCCTGGAAGCAGGGGCGCGGGCCGCGGCGATCGCGGCGGCGCTGCCGGAGGCGGACCTGGTTGTAAACGGCGTTTCCGGCTTTGCGGGCACGGAACCGCTGCTTGCGGCGCTTGCGGCGGGTAAGACCGTTGCGCTCGCCAACAAGGAGAGCATCGTCTGCGCGCACAAGCTCGTGGACGCAGCGCTCCGGCGCGGCGGGAAGATCATACCAGTGGACAGCGAGCAATCCGCGATCTTCCAATGTCTTTGCGGCGGGACGCGCGGCGAGGTGAAGCGGCTGTGGCTTACGGCTTCCGGTGGGCCGTTCCGCACGTTTACAAAGGAGCGGCTCAGCGCCGTGACGGCGGCGGACGCGCTCCGGCACCCGACCTGGAGCATGGGCGCGAAGATCACCATCGACTCGGCGACCCTGTTCAACAAGGGGCTTGAGATCATGGAGGCGAGCTACCTGTTCGGCGTCGAGGGCGCGCGGATCTCGGTACTGGTGCATCCGGAATCCATCGTGCATTCGATGGTGGAATTTGCGGATTCGAGCATACTCGCGCAGCTTTCGCGGCCGGATATGCGCCTTGCCATCCATTACGCGCTGACCTGGCCGGAGCGCGCGCCTTCCAATTTTGGCGCGCTGGATCTTGCCGAAGCCGGGAAACTCACCTTTGAAGCGCCCGACGCAGAACGCTTTCCCTCGATCCCGCTCGCGTATGCGGCGCTTGTGGAAGGCGAGCTGCTGCCGGTCGCCTACAACGCTGCCAACGAGGCGGCGGTCGCCCGCTTCCGCGCGGGGGAGATCGGTTTTTTTGATATATTCCGCACGGTGGAATATGCGATGGCGCATATTCCGCGCGGCACGATCCGCACGTTTGCGGATATACTTGAAACGGACCGCGAGGCGCGCAGCCTTGCGGAGAAAGCGATGGAGAAGATTTGATGACGTTTTTATCCATTTTGGCGGCACTGCTCGTACTTTCCGTGTTCGTTGTGGTGCACGAGCTCGGGCACTTCGTCGCGGGGCGGCTTCTCGGTTTCACGGTGCTGGAGTTTGCTGTCGGCATGGGCCCGGCGATCCTGAAGAAAGAGAAGAACGGCATCACGTATTCGCTGCGCGCGTTCCCCATCGGCGGCATGTGCCGCTTCTATGGCGAGGATGAGGAGGCGAAGGACGGCCGCTCGTTCGCGTCGCACCCGGTTTGGAAGCGCATCATCGTGGTGGCGGCCGGGCCGGTGATGAACATCCTCACCGCCATTCTGTTCGCGGTGGTCTCGCTCATGAGCTACGGCGTGTATGTGGATGTCCCGACCGTGCAGGAGCTTTCGAGCGAAACCGCACCCGCTGCAGTGGCCGGAATCGAGCCGGGGGACGTGCTTTACGCGATTAACGGCGACGTGATCGAAAGCTATGAGGAAACCTCGGAGCTGATCCTCGGCGCAAGCGGGGCGGAGATGACCATAACCGTGCAGCGGGATGGGGAACTCATCGACCTCATCGTGCGCGATTTTTACAACGAGGCCGAAGGGCGGAACCTCATCGGCATCACCTATGGCTATGGCAGGGAACGCTACGGGCTGTTCCAAGCGGTCGGCGCTTCGTTCCGCTATGTATGGGACATCTTCGTGGAGATGGCGCGCTTCATCGGCAGCATTTTCACGCAGGGGGTGCAGGAGGGCGACGTGGTTGGCCCCGTGGGCACGGTGACGATTATCGGCCAGGCGGTGCGCACGGGCTTTGAGACGGTGCTCTACCTCGCGGTGCTCATCAGCGTGAACCTTGCGTTCATGAACCTGCTGCCTCTCCCGGCGCTCGACGGCGGCAGGCTGGTATTCCTGATCATCGAGGCCATCCGCCGCAAGCCGGTGCCGCCGGAAAAGGAGGGTATGGTTCATTTCGCAGGGCTGGTGCTGCTGATGCTGCTCATGGTCTACCTGACGGTGAGCGACGTGCGCGGGCTTGTGAACGGTTTGTTCGGCGGCTAAACGCCGGAAAAAACAGAAGGAAAACCGGAGGCTGGGATGGGAAAGGAAACGAAAGCCGTCCGGGTTGGCGGAATATCAATGGGCGCCGGCGCGCCCATTTCCGTGCAATCCATGACGAATACGTATACCGGGGATGTGGAGGCGACCGTGGCGCAGGTGCGGCGGCTTGCGGACGCGGGCTGCGAGATCGTGCGCATGGCGGTCAACGACGCGGCGGCGGCCGCCGCCGTGCGGGAGATCCGCGCGCGTACGAGCGTCCCGCTCGTGGCGGATGTCCACTTCGATTACCGGCTTGCGGTCGCGGCCATCGAAAACGGGATCGACAAGATCCGCTTCAACCCGGGGAACATCGGCAGCGAGGCGAATGTGCGCGCGCTCGTCGCCTGCGCGCGGGCGCATCATGTGCCGATCCGCGTCGGCGTGAACGCGGGCTCGCTCGATAAAGCGCTGCTCGCGCGCTATGGCGCGCCCACGCCCGCGGCGCTTGTGGAAAGCGCGCTTTCCCACGTGCGCATTTTGGAGAAGGTGGGCTTTTCGGACATCGTGATCTCCGCGAAGATCTCAAGCGCCCCGGAGACGGTGGAGACCTACCGCCTGCTTGCAAAGGCGTGCGGCTATCCGCTGCATGTGGGCGTGACGGAGGCGGGCGGCGGCGAGCTTGCGGTCATCAAATCCGCAGTAGGCATCGGCGCGCTGCTCCTCGCTGGCATTGGGGACACCATCCGGGTCTCCCTCACGGGAGACCCGGTGCGCGAGGTCAAGGCGGGGATCGAGATCCTCCGCGCGCTGGGCCTGCGCAGGGAAGGCGTGGAGGTCGTCAGCTGCCCGACCTGCGGGCGCTGCAAAAACCTTGCGGCGCATGCGGCGCTTGCCGCGCGCGTGGAGCAGGAATTCCAGAAGGAACGCGCGTATTTAAAGGTCGCGGTAATGGGCTGCGCGGTGAACGGCCCGGGCGAGGCGCGGGAGGCGGATGTCGGCATCGCCTTCGGGCGGACAAACGCCGTGGTGTTCAAGCACGGGGAGCAGGCCTTTGCGGGCGAGCTGCCCGGCGTGGCGGAGCGCTTCCTCGCGGAAATCAGGAGCATGTTGGAAGAACGGGAGAAGGAGCGGGCGTGATGCGGCAGGACGATCCTTACGGCCTCGCGCAATTTGGCGCAGAGCTTGCGGGCGCGAAACTCTACAAAACCGAAAAACGCCTGGTGGCGCAGCTTCGCTTGGCGCGGCTCATCGGCGCGCGGGAAGCGGAGCGCATTGCGGCGCAGCTTGGCACGGCCGTGCCGGACTGCACGGTGGAGCTCCGGTGCGCGGAAAACGCGGAGACGCTCCTGGCTGAAGCGGCGCTGCCTGCTGTGCTCGCGGAGAGCTGGGCGCATTTTTCGCCGTTGATGCGCCCCGTGCTGCGCAACGCGGTCTGGGAACGGGAGGAACAGCACGACTGCGCCTTTGCCGTGCGCATCCCGGAAAAGCTGTACGAGGCGGCGAAGACCTACAACGGCGCGACCCGGCTGACGGAATTCGTGCAGGCGCTTTACGGCGCGGCGCTCCAGGTGCGGCTTGTGCCGGACGCGAACCTTGCAATGCCGAGCCCGGAACGGGCGGAGGAACCGCCTTCCCCGGCGGCGCGGGCGGACCGGCCGCAGGCGGAGAACGCGCGGCGGCCGGAACCTCAGAAGAACGCGAGCGCGAAAAAACCCGCGTCCGCGCGCGGCGGTGCAAAAAGGGCCGTGATCCCGAAGGATGCGGTGCTCCTCGGCACGCCCACGGGCACGAAGCTCGTCCCCATGCAAGAGGTGAACGAGGAATCGGGCGCTGTCACCGTGCAGGGTGAGATCCTCTCGCTCGATGTGCGGACCCGCAGGGACGAAAGTTTCATCGTCGTGCTCTATCTTTCCGATAAGACCGGGACGCTCCCGCTCAAGCTCTTCCTGCGTAAGGAGGAAAAAGGCGTTGTAGAGCGCATTGAAAAATGCAGGAAGGACGGCAAGTGGCTCGTCGCCCACGGGCGGTACGCGCGGGATGATTTCATGAGCATGCACTGCGTGTTCCCGAATTGGCTGTACCTGACGGAGCCCATCCGCCGGGAGGACAAGGCCGAGCATAAGCGCGTGGAGCTGCATTTGCATACGAAGATGTCCTCGATGGACGGCCTGGTCGACCCCAAGGAGGCGATCACGACGGCTGCGCGCTGGGGGCATAAAGCCGTTGCGATCACGGATCATGGCGTTGTGCAGGCGTTCCCGGCGGTGGTTGCCGCAGCGGATAAACTTGCAAAGGATGGGAAGGATTTCAAGGCCATCCTCGGCGTAGAGGGCTACCTTTTGCCGGATTGCGCGCTGATCCCGATGGAAGGCGCGTTCTGCGTTGTGGGGCTCACGCTTGGCGGCGGCGTGCGTAAGGACAGCGTATTTGAGATCGCCGCCGTGCGCTATGCGCCGGACAGGGCGGAGGAACGCTTTCACACGCTCGTGAACCCTGCCGTCCCGCTGCCGCATGCGCTTGCCGCAGAGATGGGCGTTGCACAGGAGCAGATCGACGCGGCTCCCCTCCTGAGCGAGGCGCTGCAGGCGCTCACGGAGTTTGCCCGCGGCGCGCACCTTGTTTTCCACGGGGCGGAAACGCTCCTGCCGCTTTGGAAGAAGGCGCAGGAACTTTCCATCGAGATGCCGGCGCAATGCGTCAACACGGAGATGCTGACGCATTATCTGTTCCGCGAACTGAAAGACACGGGGCTTCGCGCCGCATGCGCGGCCGCCGGGGCGGCGGAGCCGGGGATTGGCGCAGCGGCGCAGGCTGACGCGGTGCGCGCTCTGCTTGCGGCGCTCTGTGCGCGCATGCGGGAACGGAACGTCCAACGCCTCCCGTTGACGGATTTTGTGCCGCGGGAGCGCGTGAAAGGCCAGCGCAGCACGTTCCACATCATCCTCATCGCAAAGAACCACGAAGGGCTCAAAAACCTGTACCGCCTCGTGTCCTATTCCCACCTGGAGCACCTCAGGGGCGTGCCGCGCATCCCGCGCAGCCTGCTGCAGATGCACCGGGAAGGGATCATCGTCGGCTCCGCATGCGAGGCGGGCGAGCTGTTCCAGGCCATTTTGGCGGAAAAGCCGCATGCGGAGATCGTGGAAACCGCAAAGGAATACGATTACCTGGAAATCCAACCCATTGGGAACAACGCCTTTATGGTGCGCAACGAAACCGTGAAGGATGATGAAGGCCTGCGCGAGCTGAACCGGAAGATCGTCACGCTCGGGGAGGAGCTCGGCATCCCCGTCGTCGCTACGGGGGACGTGCACTTCCTGAACCCGGAGGACGCCATCTACCGCGCCATCCTCATGAGCGCGCGGGACTTCAAGGACGCGGAGCAGCAGGCGCCGCTGTACTTCAAGACCACGGATGAAATGCTTGCGGAATTCTCATATTTAGGGGAGGAGAAGGCATTCGAGGTCGTTGTCACGAACCCGAACGCGATCGCCGATTCCTGCGACAGGCTCAAGGCGTTCCTCTCCGAAAAAGGAACCTACGCGCCCACGTTCGAGGGCGCGAACGAGGAGCTGCGCGGCATGGCGGAAAAGCGCGCGCATGAGATCTACGGCGACCCGCTGCCGGAGGTGGTGCAGGCGCGCCTGGAAAAAGAGCTCAACTCCATCATCGGCAACGGCTATGCGACGCTGTACCTGCTGGCGCAGCGGCTCGTGCACAAGTCCAACTCGGACGGCTACCTCGTCGGCTCGCGCGGCTCGGTCGGCTCCTCGTTTGTGGCGACGATGGCCGGCATCACGGAGGTGAACCCCCTCCAGCCGCACTACGTATGCCCCAACTGCAAACACAGCGATTTCGACGTGGACCGCACCAAGTATGCCTGCGGCGTGGACATGCCGGACGCAAACTGCCCCGTATGCGGCACAAAGTACCAAAAGCTCGGCTATGAGATCCCGTTCGAGGTGTTCCTTGGCTTTAAGGGCGACAAAACGCCGGATATAGACCTGAACTTCTCCGGTGAATACCAGCCGGTCGCGCACAAATACGTGGAGGAAATGTTCGGCGAAGGGCACGCCTTCCGCGCGGGGACGATCTCCGGCCTGCAGGACAAGACGATCTATGGCTATATTAAGGGCTATTGCGAACAGCAGGGCGTGACCTTCAACCGGGGCGAGACGGAGCGCCTCGTCGCGGGCTGCGTGGGCGTCAAGCGTACCACAGGCCAGCACCCGGGCGGCATCGTCATCGTGCCGCAGGAGAACGACATCATCGAGTTTTCCCCAGTGCAGTACCCGGCGGACAAAAAGGAAAAGAACACCATTACGACGCATTTCGACTTCCACGCGATGGACGACCGCCTCGTCAAGCTTGACATCCTCGGCCACGACGACCCGACGGCGCTGCGCATGATGCAGGATGTGACGGGCCTCGACCCGAAGGACATCCCGCTGGACGACCCGGAAACCATGAAGATCTTCCGCTCCATCGAGCCGCTCGGCATCACGCTCGAGGAGCTTGAGTGCGACGTGGGCAGCATCGCCATCCCGGAATTCGGCACGAACTTCGTGCGCAAGATGCTCATGGATACGCGGCCCACTACTATGGAGGAGCTTGTGCGCCTTGCGGGCCTTTCCCACGGGACGGACGTGTGGCTCGGGAACGCACAGGATCTTGTGCTCAGCGGCCAGGCGACGCTTTCCCAGGTCATCTGCACGCGCGACGACATCATGAACTACCTCATCCTGCGGGGTGGGGAACCGCTCATGTCCTTCAAGACCATGGAGAGCGTGCGCAAGGGCCGGGGTCTCACCCCGGAGATGGAAGAGCATATGCAGAAGATCAACACGCCGGAATGGTTCGTGACCTCCTGCAAAAAGATCAAGTACATGTTCCCGCGGGCGCACGCCGCAGCATACGTGATGATGGCGTTTCGCGTCGCGTATTACAAGGTACATCTGCCGCTCGCGTTCTATTCCGTGTACTTCACCGTGCGTGCGGATGCGTTCGACGTCGCTCAGGCGTCCGGCGGGGCGGAGCGCGTGCTCAAGAACATCAAGGCGCTCAAGGCCAAGGGGAACGAGATCGAAACCAAGGAGGCGGATCTCCTGGTCATCTTGGAGGTGGTATACGAGATGAACCTCCGGGGGATCGAGCTGCTGCCGGTGGACCTGACGCACTCCAAAGCGACGCGCTTTGTCATAGAAGGGAACGCGATCCGCCCGCCGTTTTCTTCCATCGCCGGTGTGGGCACGAACGCGGCGATCGGCATTGAGGAGGCGCAAAGCGGCGGCCCGTTCGGCTCGGTGGAGGATTTCCGCGCGCGCACGAAGGCCAACAGCGCCGTCATCACTGCAATGCGCGCGCTCGGCTGCTTCGACGGCATGCCGGAAACAAACCAGCTCACGCTGTTTTAAGGCGTAAAGCAGGCCCATGTGGGAAGATTATGCTTGCTTTCCCCAGGATAAGCTGTTATAATAAATTTGTTGGTCAGCAAAAGCTGTATTTGAGGTTTGAAAGAGTGGGCGTTTTTCCCGCTCTTTTGTTTTGAAGGTGGAGGGACTGGGTTGAAGATCACGGAAGCGGTGGATCAGGCTGTGCGCGCAGCGGTCGAGGCGCTCGGATTTGAGCTGGACGAGGTGGAATACCAAAAAGAGCACGGCAACTGGGTGCTTACGCTGTATATTGACGCGCCGGGCGGCGTTTCGCTGGACGACTGCGAGCGCGTGAGCCGCACGGTCGACCCTATCCTGGACGAAGCGGATCCGATCCCGGAGGCATACTACCTTTCCGTATCCTCCATCGGCATTGACCGGCCGCTCAAAAAGGACAAGGATTTTGCGCGCAACGTCGGCAGCAAGCTGGACGTGAAGCTCTACGCTCCGGTGAACAAGAAAAAAGAGTTCACGGGTACGCTCATTTCCTATGACGCCGCTTCGTTCACCATTGCCCTTGCGGGGAAGGGCAGCGCGGCGGGGGGCGAGATGACCATCGCCCGCAAGGATGCGGCGCTCGTGCGCCCGCATATCGATTTCGAATAAGCGCGCAGATACGATTTAAACTAACGTCACTTACTACTTTTATAGCAAAGCTAAACGGAGGAATCATCAATGAACGCCGAATTCATGGAGGCACTCAACGCAATTGAAAAGGAGCGCGGCATCAGCAAGGACATCCTGATCGACGCTTTTGAATCCGCGCTGATCGCGGCATATAAGCGCAATTACGGCACCACGGGCAACGTGCGTGCCGTGGTGGACCGGGACACGGGCGAGGTGCAGGTATTCGCCTCCAAAACGGTCGTGGAGCAGGTGGAGGACGTCCATGCTGAGATCTCCCTGGAAAAGGCCCGCACGATCAATTCCCTTTATGAAGTCGGCGACGTGCTGGAAGAAGAGGCGAACCCGAGGAGCTTTGGCCGCATTGCGGCACAGACGGCCAAGCAGGTCGTCGTGCAGCGCATCCGCGAGGCCGAGCGCGGCGTGATTTTCGACGAATATGTGGAAAAGGAAAACGAGATCCTGACGGCGATCGTGCAGCGCGTGGAAAAGGGCGGCGTATATGTCGAGCTCGGCAAGACGGACGGCCTCATCGCCATGAACGAGACGATCCCGGGCGAGGAATACAACAACAACGACCGCATCAAGGTCTATGTGCTCGAGGTGCGCAAGACCAACAAGGGGCCGCAGGTGCTCGTTTCCCGTACGCATCCGGGGCTTGTGAAGCGCCTGTTTGAGCTTGAGGTGCCGGAGATCCAGACCGGCGTGGTGCAGGTGAAATCCATTGCGCGCGAGGCCGGCTTCCGCACGAAGGTCGCGGTGTATTCCTCTGATCCGCAGGTGGACGCGGTCGGCGCGTGCGTCGGCCAGCGCGGCATCCGCGTAGAGCGCATCGTAAACGAACTCCACAACGAGAAGATCGACATCATCGAGTGGGACAGCGACCCCGCTGTTTATATCGCAAAGGCGCTGAGCCCCGCGAAGGTGCTCATGGTCTACATCAACGAGACTGAGAAAGCTGCCAAGGTGATCGTGCCGGACAACCAGCTCTCCCTTGCCATCGGCAAGGAAGGGCAGAACGCGCGCCTTGCGGCGAAGCTCACGGGCTGGAAGATCGACATCAAGAGCCAGACCCAGATGGAAGAGGAACTTGCGCTTTATGACGCGGCGGAGGAAGCGGCTGCGGATCAGCCGGAGGAACCCCGGGAATAAAGCTGGGTGGGAGGTGTGCACATGGCTGGCAAGAAGATCCCGATGCGGATGTGCGTCGGGTGCAGGCAGATGCGGCCGAAAAAGGAGCTGCTGCGCATCGTGCGCACGCCGGAAAACGAGATCCGGCTGGACCGGACTGGGAAGGCTTCCGGACGCGGCGCGTACGTTTGCCCCGCGGTGGAATGCCTGGACAAGGCGCAGAAGATCCGTGCGCTGGAGCGTGCGCTGGAACATAAAGTAGACCCGGAGGTGTTCGCGCGCCTCAGGGAGGAGATCGCTCAGGGTGAATGAAACAAAGTTGCGCGGCGCGATGGGGTTTGCCATGCGCGCCGGAAAATGCCTCGCGGGGGACTTCGCCTGCGAACGCGCAGTGAAGCGCGGCGGCGCGCGGCTGGTGCTGCTGGACGCGAACGCTTCCGCGGCGACACAGGAACGGTATTTCGGCATGTGCGAACGCGCTGGAATCCCCTGCCTCACGGTTCCGGATATGGGGCGGGCGATCGGCAGGGATGGGCGTATGGTGGCGGCGGTCACGGACGAGCGGTTCGCGCAGATGATACTCGGCGCGTCCGCGCTGGACAATCACGCAAATTAACACGGGGGTGGCATGAATGGCGAAAGCAAAATTTATCGATTCGGCAAAGGAGCTGGAGCAGCAGGCAAAGCAGCTCTTTGAGCGGATCAAAAAGACGCATACCGACATGGGGACGACGCTGCAGGAAGTGCGCCGTGCCGAGGGTAGGCTGATAGAAAAAGAGAAGGCGGCCGAAAAGGAACGCATCGAAACTGAGCGCGCGGAGCGCTTGCGCGAGCTGCTCGCCTCCGAGGGCAGCCTGGCATTCCACGTGGGAGAGCCGGATGAAATGCAGCCGGAAGCGCCTCAGGCGCAGACAGCGCCCGAACCGGAACCCGCACCCGCGCCTGCCCCCGAACCGGCGCGGGAAAAAACGGATGCGGTGAAGGCGGAACCACAGCGGGAAAAGCCCGCCGCAGAAAAGCCTGAGGAGACGCCTAAACAGGCTGAACCAGCGGCGCGCCCTGAACGTGCGGAAATGCGGAGCCCCATGGAACCCACCGCAAAACCGGCCGGGCAGCCGAAGCCTGTGGGACCGCGTAAGCAGGAGCAGCAGCCGCGCACACAGGCGCGCTATCAGGCGCAGCCGCAAGCGCAGACCGCATACCAACAGCGCGGCGGCCAGCAGCGCCCGGCGGGGCAAGGCGGCTACCAGCAGCGTCCAGCAGGGCAGAACGGCTACCAGCAGCGCCCAGCGGGGCAGAGCGGCTACCAGCAGCGCCCAGCGGGGCAGAGCGGCTACCAGCAGCGCCCGGCAGGGCAGAGCGGCTACCAGCGTCCGGCAGGGCAGGGCGGATACCAGCGTCCGGCGGCAGCGCCCATGACCGGCAAGGAGCAGCGCGCTTACGACCCCGGCAAGAGCGCGCATACGCGTACGCGCGAGGATGAGCGCAACAAGGCGAAAAACAAGAAAGCCCTCATGAAGGAAAGCGCACCCACGGCCCGCGGCTGGGATGAGGACGGCGCATACGGCTCCAAGAAGAAGAAAAAGCAGCAGGCACCAGCCCATAAGCCGGAACCTGTAAAGATTGAGAAAGCGGTGATTACCTCGGAAACTATCACGGTAAAGGAACTCTCTGAAAAGATCGGCAAGCCGGCAGCGGAGATCATCAAGAAGCTCTTCATCCTCGGCATCATGGCCACGATCAACCAGGAGATCGACTTCGATACCTGCTCCTTGATCGCATCGGATTATGGCATCGAGCTCGAACACAACGTTGCCAAGACCTTTGAGGAGGTCTTGCAGGAGAGCAGCGACGAAGTAGACGAATCCAGCGAACTCGTGGAGCGCCCGCCGGTCGTCACCATCATGGGCCATGTCGACCACGGCAAGACCTCCCTGCTCGACGCGATCCGCAACAGCAGCATTACCGAGGGCGAAGCTGGCGGCATCACGCAGCACATCGGTGCGTATACCGTGACCTGCAACGGCCGCACGATCACCTTTATCGACACGCCGGGCCACGAGGCGTTTACCTCCATGCGCGCGCGCGGCGCGCAGGTGACGGACATTGTCATCCTCGTCGTCGCAGCGGACGACGGCATCATGCCGCAGACCGTCGAAGCGATCAACCATGCGAAGGCGGCGGATGTGCCGATCATTGTAGCCATCAACAAGATGGACCGCGATACCGCGAATCCGGAGCGCGTCAAGCAGCAGCTGACGGAACACGGCCTTGTGAGCGAGGAATGGGGCGGCGACACGATCTGCGTGCCGGTTTCCGCCAAAACGCAGATGGGCCTTGACAGCCTGCTCGAAATGGTCCTCCTCGAGGCGGACGTGCTGGAACTCAAGGCAAACCCGAACCGCCTCGCCAAGGGCACGATCATCGAGGCGGAGCTCGACAAGGGCCGCGGCCCGATTGCGACCGTGCTCGTGCAGAACGGTACGCTCAAAATTGGGGACACGATTGTTGCGGGCACGGCGTATGGCCGCGTGCGCGCCATGGTGGATGATAAGGGCAAACGCGTGAACAAGGCCGGCCCGAGCCAGCCGGTCGAGGTGCTCGGTTTCTCCGAAGTCCCTGCTGCGGGCGATATTCTAAACGTCGCGGAGATCGACAAGCTTTCCCGCCAAGTGGCGGAGGAGCGCCGCGACAAGCAGAAAGCGGAGCAGCTCAAGAACCTTTCCAAGGTCTCGCTGGACGATCTGTTCAGCCAGATCGCGGAAGGGCAGATCAAGGATCTCAACATCATCGTGAAGGCAGATGTGCAGGGCTCTGTGGAGGCAGTCAAGCAGGCGCTCGAGAAACTTTCCAACGACGAGGTGCGCGTCCGCTGCATCCATGGCGGTGTCGGCGCGATCACGGGTTCGGACATCATGTTCGCCTCGGCCTCCAACGCGATCATCATCGGCTTCAACGTGCGTCCGGACGCGGCGGCGCGCGCGGCGGCCGAAAAGGAGAAGGTTGACATGCGTCTCTACCGCGTCATCTACAACGCGATCGAGGACATTGAAAAGGCGATGAAGGGCATGTTTAAGCCCGTTTATGAAGAAAATACCCTTGGACGCATTTCTGTGCGCAGCACCTTCAAGGTCAGCGGCGTGGGCACCATCGCGGGCGCCTACGTGCAGGACGGCAAGGTTACGCGCAGCGCGCAGGTGCGCGTCGTGCGCGACGGCATCGTCATTCACGAGGGCAAGATTGCATCTCTCAAACGCTTTAAGGACGATGTGAAGGAGGTCGCGGCCGGCTACGAGTGCGGCATCGGCATCGAAAACTTCAACGACATCCGCGAGGGCGATACCATCGAGGCGTTTGAGATGGTAGAGGTCAAGCGGTAAAGGCAAACCGGCGAAGGAGCAGGCGCCCTGCCTGCTCCTTTGACAACTATGAGGAGCACCCCATGGCAAACGTTAGATATGACAGGATCAACGAAGAGGTCAAGAAGGCCATCAGCGAGATCGTCCGCGAGATGAAGGATCCGCGCATTTCGCCGATGACAACCATCATGAGCGCCGAGGTCACGAACGACCTGAAACAGGCAAAGGTGCGCGTCAGCGTCTACGATAAGGACGACGCTGTGCGCGCGGAGTCTGTTGCGGCGCTCAACCGGGCGGCGGGCTTCATCCGCCACGAGCTCGGGAACCGGATCGACCTGCGCGCGTTGCCGCAGCTGAAATTTACGCTGGATAATTCCATCGAATACAGCGTGCATATCGCGCAGATCTTGAACGACCTGAACAAGGATAGGAAAGAGCAGGAGGGCGAACAGGAAAGCTGAGCGCCCGCGCAAAAAACATCGATCAAAAAGGAGCGTGCGCAATGCGGGAAGACGTACTGCGCGGCATTGCCGCGTTCATAAAGGAAAACGACGGGTTTACGGTGATCGCCCACACCTCGCCGGACGGAGATGCGCTGGGCGCTTCGCTCGCGCTTTACGGCGCGCTCAGGCGCATGGGGAAGCGCGCACAGATCGTCTGCGAGCAGCCGGTGCCGCGCGGATATACCTTCCTGCCCGGCGCGGAGGCGGTCCGCCTGCCGGAGCAAGCGGTGCGGATGGAAAACGCGATCGCCGTGGACTGTGCGGATTTCGCGCGCATGGGCGCGGCAGGGCGGCTCTTTGAAGCGGCGGAGCGCACCTGCAACATCGACCACCACGTCACGAACGCTTCCTATGCCGCGTACAACGCGGTGGATGCGGAGGCGGCAGCGGCGGGGGAGATCGTCGCAGCGCTCATTGAGCTGCTTCTGCCTGAAATCGACGCCGCGCTTGCAACCTGCCTGTATACCGCGCTTTTGACGGATACCGGAAACTTTGCTTACAGCAATACGCGGCCTGCGACGCTGCATATGGCGGCGCGCCTGCTTGCCTGCGGCGCGGACAACACGGAAATCAACCGCCAGGTATACCGCACGGTGCCCTTTGCCAAGCAGAAGCTCCTTGGGCGGGCGCTCGGCCATATGGAGCTCCTCTGTGAAGGCCGCCTCGGCGTCTCCTATGTGACGCTTGCAGACTTTGCGCAGACGGGTGCAGGCGAGGAGGATACGGAGGGGATCATCGACCACGTCCGGGACATCGAGGGCGTGGAAGCGGCGGCCTTTTTGCGGGAAACGCAGGAGGGCGCGTTCAAGGTGAGCCTGCGTTCCAAGCGGGCTGCGGATGTCGGCGCGGCGGCGCAAACATTGGGCGGCGGGGGCCACAAGCACGCGGCAGGCTACACGGCACAGGGGCCGTTTGAGGCGGCGTATGCGGAGGCTGTTGCCGTTTGCACGCGCGCGTTGAGGGATGTATGGAAGGAATTGTAAACGTTTTAAAGCCGCCGGGCATGACGTCGTCCAACGCGGTCGCGGACGTCCGGCGCATCTTCGATATGAAGCGCGTGGGGCACACGGGGACGCTCGACCCCGGCGCGGCGGGCGTGCTGCCAATCTGCCTCGGACGGGCGACGCGCCTGTTCGATTACCTGGTGGATAAGGAGAAGGAGTATTACGCGGAGGCTGCCTTTGGCTGCGCGACCGATACGCAGGATTCCTACGGGAAAGTGACCGCGCAGGGCGACGGCATCGTTTCCGTGGATCAGCTTTGCGCCGTGCTCCCGGCGTTCACGGGTGAGATCGAGCAGGTCGCGCCGATGTATTCCGCCGTATGCGTGGATGGAAAGCGGCTTTACCAGCTTGCGCGCGCGGGTGCGGAGGATGTGCGCAAAACGCGCCGGGTCATGATCCATGCGTTGGAACTCATTTCGCAGACTGGGGAGAACCGCTTCCTGCTGCGTGTGCGCTGCTCTAAGGGAACCTATGTGCGCACGCTTTGCAACGACATCGGCATGGCGCTCGGCGTCCCGGCCCACCTCTCTTTTTTGCTGCGCACGCGTTCCGGCGCGTTTGGCGTGGAGCAGGCTTACTCCATCGCGGAGCTGCAGGAATTGAAAGAAGCTGGAGCGCTTGCGAGCGCGCTCGTCAGCGTGGAGGAAGCGCTTTCCCATCTGCCGGAAGCGCGGCTTGATGGCCTTTCCGGGCGCAGCGTGCGGCTTTTGACAAACGGAGCGGAGATCGCCCACCCGGCGCTTGCGGCGCTGCCGGAACGCGCGCCGCTGCGCGCCTACGCCAACGGGAAGTTCCTGGGCATCGGGCTGGCCGAAATGGGGAAGCTGCACATTACCACGTTCTTTGGGGAGGATGGAGAGCAGGATGCAGAATAAAGCGCAGGGCGCGGTGATCGCCCTTGGCACGTTTGACGGCGTGCATGCGGGGCATCGCGCATTGCTTCACGAAGCGGCAGCGCTTGCGGAAACGCTTCATGCCGTGCCGCTCATTTATACGTTTCGGAACCATCCGCTTTCGCTGTTTGGCCGGGAACCCCGGCTTCTGATGACGCCGGAGGAGCGCATTGCCGCGCTTGAGGCGACGGGCGTCCCGGTTGCTGCGGATGTATTTGACGCAGCGTTTGCGGCTACGCCGCCGCGGGAGTTCGTCCGCATGCTCGTGGAGCGCTTTGGGCTGCGCGGCGCTGTCGCGGGGTTCAACTATACCTTTGGGGATCGCGGCGCGGGGGATACCGCGCTGTTGCAGGCGCTTGGGAAAGAGCTGGGATTTTCCGTGCGCGTCCTCGGCCCGGTTTCCTATGAAAACGAGCCCGTTTCCAGCACACGCATCCGCGCCTACTTGGAACAAGGGGAACTCGACGCGGCAAACGCGATGCTCGGCACACGCTATGCGCTTTCCGGCACGGTCGCACCCAACCGGCGCATTGGCCATGCGCTTGGCTTCCCGACGGCAAACCTTGAGGGTTACGGCAACAAGGTGCTCCCACGCAGCGGCGTATACGCAACGCGCGCGTTCCTTGCGGGGAAAGCGTTCCCCGCGGTCACGAACGTCGGCAACAACCCGACGGTCGAAGGCCAGGTCACGACGGTGGAAACGCATCTGCTGGATTTTGACCGGGATATTTACGGCATGCCGCTGCGGGTCGAATTCGAGGCGCGGCTGCGCGGCGAGGTGAGGTTCCCATCCCGGGAAGCGCTTGCGGCGCAGATCGCCTCCGACGCCGCGCATGCGCGAGAGATTTTGAAAAAACAAGGCGAATAGCGGTTTACAAGCCGCGCTCGGTATGATATACTTCCATGGTGCAAGAACCGTGAGCTGTGTTTTGCGACACTCCGGCGTTTGACTCGGTTCACGGCAATTTATTTTTAGGAGGAAACTTTCCATGGCAACCAAACAGGAAATCATCGCGGAATATCAGCTTCATGAGGGCGACACCGGTTCTCCCGAGGTGCAGATCGCGCTTCTGACCGAGCGCATCAACCACCTCAACGAGCACCTCAAGCTCAACAAGAAGGACCATCACTCCCGTCGCGGCCTTCTGAAGATGGTCGGCCAGCGCCGCGGCCTGCTCAACTATCTGAAGGATACGGACATCGAGCGTTACCGTTCGATCGTTGCACGGCTTGGCCTGCGCAAATAAGCATAACGCGAAATCAAACGCCGGCGGAATTCGTTCCGCCGGCGTTTTTCTGCTTGCCGAAAAAGTTTCTCCGGGATTGTCAAGGGCCGCAGCCCTTGACTTTTGATCGCGAGCAGCGACCTGTGCGGTGCGAGCGAAAAGCCTTGCGCCGCAAGGCTTTCTTTACACGGAGCGCTGGCCGCGCCATCGGCGCAAGCGCGAAGTGCAAACCTCGATCAAGTGGCATATGCCACTTGATCGACAGTCTGAAACGCCAGCAGAATTCGTTCCGCCGGCGTTTTTGTTTCCGTTCTATTCTTTTTTCTCCTGCCGCTCCTCGCACTCCTGGAGCGCGGCCTCGAGCGCCGCAACGCGCGTGCGCAGCTTCGTCAGCTCCATTTCGACCGGGTCGGGCAGGTTGACCTGGTCGAGGTCGATCCGGTCGCGCGGTATCGCTTCGGCAGCCTTAATTGTCGGGCAATCCGGCACGGAGGAGCAGTCCGAAGCGCCGGGCACGCAGGCGGGCGTTCCATCCGGCGTGCGGGGACAGCCCGCGATCTTCACCACATGGCCCGGCACGCCCACGACGGTCGCGTACGGCGGCACGTCCTTGAGAACAACCGCGCCCGCGCCGATCTTCGCATAATCGCCGACGGTGATGGGGCCGAGCACGCGCGCGCCGGAGGCGACCATCACGTTGTTGCCGATGTTCGGGTGGCGTTTGCCCGTCTCCTTGCCGGTACCGCCGAGCGTCACGCCCTGATACAGCGTCACGTTATCCCCGATGACCGTGGTTTCGCCGATGACCACGCCCATGCCATGGTCGATGAACAGCCGTTCCCCGATGATCGCGCCCGGATGGATCTCAATGCCCGTGAAGAAGCGGGAAAGCTGGGAAACGCAGCGCGCGAGCGTTTTCATCCCGTGCGTGTGCAAAAAATGGGCTGTGCGGTGGTTGCGCACCGCATGGAACCCCGGATAGCAGAGGAAGACCTCGAAGCCGCTGCGCGCGGCTGGGTCACGCTCTAAAACACAGCGAATATCGCTTTTCAACCGTTCAAACATTTGATCTTTCCTTACTTAATGGTCTGTGCTATAATACCACAAAATTATATATTATGGAACCATAATCAGAATTGCGGTATTTTGCACAACTTATAATATGTGTTTTGCGCCGTACTGGTTTCAGACAGGAGGATAGAAAGTATGGAACGAATTGCTGCGGGCTTGGCGGAGCTGATCGGCCGCACGCCCCTGATGGAATTGCATAAATATGGAAAGGCTGTGGGTGCGCCCGCGCGTATCTTTGCCAAACTCGAATGCTTCAACCCTGCGGGCAGCGCGAAGGACCGCATCGGCCTTGCGATGATCGAGGATGCAGAGCAGCGGGGAATTTTGAAGCCCGGCGTGGTTATTATCGAGCCCACGAGTGGGAACACAGGCATCGGCCTTGCGTCGGTCGCGGCAGCGAAGGGATACCGCGTAATCCTCACGATGCCGGAGACGATGAGCGCGGAACGCCGGAGTCTCCTTGCGGCCTACGGAGCGGAACTCGTGCTGACTGAGGGCGCGAAGGGCATGGCCGGCGCCATTCAAAAAGCGGAGGAGCTTGCCAGAGAGATGCCCGGCGCGTTCATTCCAGGGCAATTTGAAAACCCCGCGAACCCACGGGCGCATTATGAGACCACCGGCCCCGAGATCTGGGAGGATACCGGCGGAAAAGTCGATATATTTGTTGCGGGGGTGGGCACCGGCGGCACGATCACGGGCGTGGGAAGGTATTTGAAGGAAAAGAACCCGGCCGTGCGGGCAGTGGCCGTGGAACCTGCGGGCTCGCCTGTGCTTTCCGGCGGGAAGCCGGGGCCGCACGGGCTTCAGGGCATCGGTGCGGGTTTCATCCCGGCGGCGCTCGACACCTCGGTTTACGACGAGGTCATCCGCGTGGAGAACGCGGACGCAAACGCGGCGGCGCGCGCCATGGCGCGCACGGAAGGGCTGCTCGTGGGCATTTCCTCCGGCGCGGCGCTCGTGGCGGCGACGGAGCTTGCCAAGCGCCCGGAAAACGCGGGCAAGACGATCGTTGCGCTGCTGCCGGATTCGGGCAACCGCTATCTTTCCACTGGGATATTCGATTGAAGGGGACGCAGCAAACAGAAGAATTGAAAGCAACAAATAAAAGCGGGCGGCAAGCCCGCTTTCCAGCTTGTCAAGAAAGTCTCTCCGGGATTGTCAAGGGCCGCAGCCCTTGACTTTTGATCGCGAGCAGCGACCTGTGCGGTGCGAGCGAAAAGCCTTGCCGTGCAAGGCTTTCTTTGCACGGAGCGCTGGCCGCGCCATCGGCGCAAGCGCGACGTGAATCCCTCGATCAAGTGGCATCTGCCGCTTGGTCGACAGTCTCAAAAGCGGACAGCAAGCCCGCTTTCCAATTTTTATAGCTCCGCCCGGAAGATCCCGGAAGTTTCGCCCCAAGGATGATACCCTGTACCGATGCGCGTGAAGCCATATTTTTCATAAAAGCCCACATGATCGCTGCACAGATACAGGTAAGGGTAGCCCGCGGCGCGCGCATCCGCCTTGCCGCGTTCGATCAGGCGGCTCCCATAGGCATGGCCGCGGTGCGCAGGCTCGATATACAGCGCGCAGAGCCAGGGATAAAGATCCATGCGGCTGATGAAATCGTTCGTGATAAGCCCCGCGCAGCCGATGACCTCCGCGCCGTCCGCAAGGAGATACCATTGCGGCAAGGGCGCGGCGGCGTTGACCGCGTGGCGGATGCAGTCGTCATAAACCATCCTGCTTGCCTCGCTGGCCCATTTCTCCTGAAAATAGCGGATCATCCGTTCCGCACTTTCCGGGCGTTCCCGAACGGATATGATCTCCATGGCAGTCACTCCTCCGTTTTTCTTCCAATATAAAGCAGGTGTTCCGCAAAAGGCAGCGCGTCCGGCAGCTCGCACAGGCGAACGCCGAGGTCACGCCAGACTCGGTAAACCTCCTCCGGGGCCGCATAAAGCCGGTCGGAGCAGGGGGCGAACATGGACTCACTGGAGAGGAAGTGCAGCTTTTCCAGCGGGAATTTTGCCATGAAGGGCAGCACGTTCTGGTGCCGCTCGAAATAGGCGTCCGTAAACGCCCGCCCGGCAAAGGGCTTTTCCTGCTGCAAAAGTGCAAAGAACGCCTGCTCCTCAGGAACCTGTATTGATTCCGGGCAGACCCGCATGTCGTAGATCAGCCCTGCATATGAGCTGATGAAAGCGACGGCAATCGTGCCGCCGGGCTTCAGGCGGGAAAGCGCTGCGCGCATGGCGGCTTCGCGTTCCGCTTCTTCCCAAAGATGGTACATCGGCCCCATGAGCAGCACATGGTCGAACATTTCCCCTGTGAGCGAAGCGATCTCCCTTGCGTCGCCCGCAAAAGCGTTGAGGGAAAGCCCGGCTTCCTCTGCTTTTCTGCGTGCGAAGGCAACGTTCCCGGGCGAAAGGTCGCAGAGTGTGACACGCACGCCCCGCTGCGCGAACGCGAGCGCATAGCGCCCCGGCCCGCCACCGAGGTCGAGCAGCGCGTCGCCCGGTTTGATATAGCGGGTCAGGAAATCCATGTTGATGTCGAACTCCAGCCTTGCTTCGGCTAAGCGGTTCCATTCCGTTTCAACCGCAGCATCATAGAAGGCTTTCACGTTTTCCACTGGCGTGCTCATGCATCGGCCTCCTTTGCGAATAAAATTGTTCCGATTATACGCCGGCATGCGGCGGCTGTCAACAGGAAGAACGATATTCTTTCCCGTTTTTATGCGATAGCGAATGTGCTATACTGAAAAGAAAACGAAACAACGGAAGGGGATACGCTATGCATACGGAGCAGGAATACAGCGCGCTGCTTGCACGCCTCGCGGAGCTGGGCGAGCAGAAATTCCGCGCGTTCAACGAGGCGCTGATGCCGGGCACGACGGGTACCTACGGCGTGCGGGTGCCGGCGCTGCGGGAGATCGCGCGCGGACTGGCAAAGCAGGACGCGGCAGGCTTCCTTGCTGTTGCGCGGGACGACACGCACGAGGAACGCATGCTGCAGGGGCTCGTGATCGCGGCGATGCGCTGCCCGGAGGAGGAGCGCATGGAGCGCCTGCGCATCTTCGTGCCGAAGATCGACAACTGGGCGGTGTGCGACGTAACCTGCGGCAGCCTCAAGAGCGCTGCAAAGTACCGGGAGGCGTATTGGGAGTTCCTGCTGCCGTACCTCGATTCGGAGCGGGAATTCGAGGTGCGCTTTGCGGTGGTGCTGCTGCTTTCGCAGTTCCTCGCAGCGGAGTGGATTGAGCCTGTGCTTGCGGCGCTTACGGGAATTTCGCACGAAGGCTATTATGCGAAGATGGCGGTAGCCTGGGCGCTTTCGGTGTGCTTCGTAAAGTTCCGGGCGCAAACGCTGCCCGTGTTCGAAAAAGACGCGCTCGATGCGTTCACCCACAACAAGGCGATCCAGAAATGCTGCGAATCCTACCGTGTATCCGATGCGGACAAGGCGCTGCTGCGCGGCCTGAAGCGCAAACAGGGATAACATAATTTCAGGCTGGATCGCGGGCATGGATAAATTCGGAAAAATATCTCCATAACTATTTACACGGGCTATGGCGTGGTGTAAAATGGACAAGCAAGCGACCACAATATTTTGCGCTGCGATGAATTAAGATTCATATATATTGTGCATTTTTAGAGGGGGAGACGACTTATGACACGCCTGAGCAAAAACGCCGTGACCGTGCTGGAACGTAGGTACCTTGCAAGAAACGAAGCGTCGGAACTGACCGAAACGCCGGAGGGCATGTTCCGCCGCGTTGCGGACGCGATCGCCGCGGGGGATAAGAAATACGACCCGGATGCGGATGTCGCTGCGCTTTCGGACAAGTTCTATGAAATCATGACAGAGCTTCTGTTCATGCCGAATTCGCCCACGCTCATGAACGCGGGCAAACCGCTTGGCCAGCTTTCGGCCTGCTTCGTGCTGCCTGTGGCGGATTCCATGCCGGAGATCTTCGAGGCGGTGAAGAACGCCGCGCTCATCCACAAGAGCGGCGGCGGTACGGGCTTCTCCTTTTCCCGCCTGCGTCCCTCCGGCGCAACGGTGCGCTCCACCGGCGGTGTGGCTTCCGGCCCGATCAGCTTCATGAAGGTGTTCAATGCGGCGACCGAGGCCGTCAAGCAGGGCGGCACGCGCCGCGGTGCAAACATGGGCATCCTGCGCGTGGATCATCCGGACATTGTAAATTTCATCCAATGTAAGAAGGATACCGCCGAGATTACCAACTTCAATATTTCCGTGGGGCTTACGGAAAAGTTCATGGAGGCCGTGGAGCGCAACGAGGAATATGACCTCATCGACCCGCGGGACAAGACCGTCGTGGAACGCAAGAATGCCCGCGAGGTGTTCGACCTCATTGTGGACATGGCATGGAACAACGGCGAGCCCGGCATCGTATTCTTGGACCGCATGAACCGGGACAACGTCGTCCGCGAAGCTGCGGGCGAGATCGAATCCACAAACCCATGCGGCGAGCAGCCGCTGCTGCCATATGAAAGCTGCAACCTCGGTTCGCTGAACCTCGCGCGCATGCTCCGGGAGAAGGACGGCGGTTATGAGATCGATTATGCGCTGCTTGGGGAGACGGTAGACACGGCGGTCCACTTCCTCGACAACGTGATCGAGGTCAACAAATACCCGCTGCCGCAGATTGAGGAGATGACGCTCGCCACGCGCAAGATCGGCCTTGGCGTGATGGGGTTTGCGGACATGCTTTACCGCCTAGGCATCCCCTACAATTCCGAAGAAGGCATTGAAACTGCGAACGCGGTCATGGGTTTCATCAACGACCGGGCGCACGCGGCCTCCATCGCGCTCGCGCAGCAGCGCGGCGCGTTCCCGCTGTATGAAAAGAGCACGCTTGCTGCGGGCGGCGTGCCCTACCGCAACGCCACCTGCACCACCATCGCGCCTACGGGCACGATCTCGATCATCTGCGGTGCTTCGAGCGGCGTGGAGCCGCTGTTCGCGCTCTCGTTCGTGCGCAACGTCATGGATGACGACGAGCTGCCGCAGGTCGATCCGTATTTCGCGGAAGTCGCAAAGCGCGAGGGCTTCTATTCCGACGCGCTCATGCGCCGCATCGCCAAGGAAGGCACCCTCGCGCATATCGACGAGGTGCCGGAGCATGTGAAGCGCGTATTCGTGACGGCGCACGACATCTCGCCCAAATACCATATCCGCATGCAGTCCGCATTCCAGCGGCATACGGACAACGCCGTTTCCAAGACCGTGAACTTCCGCAACGAGGCTACGCGGGAGGAAGTCGCGGAGGTGTTCACGCTCGCGTACAAGCTCGGCTGCAAGGGCGTGACGATCTACCGCGACGGCAGCCGTTCCGGCCAGGTGCTCTATGTGGGCGATAAGAAGAAGGACGGGGCGGAGGCGGCTCCCGCCGTGCGCGCGGTAGCGCCGCGCCCGCGGCCGGAGATCACCCGCGGCATTACGGAGAAGGTCGTCATCGGCTGCGGCAACCTGTATGTTACCGTGAATTATGACGATGAGGGCATCTGCGAGGTGTTCGCAAACCTTGGCCGCGCGGGCGGCTGCCCGAGCCAGAGCGAGGCTACGAGCCGCCTCATCTCCACGGCGCTGCGCTCCGGCATGGACGTGAACGCCGTCATTGAGCAGCTCAAGGGCATCCGCTGCCTTTCCACGGTGCGTCAGCGGGCGACGAACCCGAACATCAAGGTGCTTTCCTGCCCGGACGCGATCGGCAAGGTACTTGAAAAGGTGGCCAAGATCAAGGAACAGGAGGATGCGGAACGCCTGCACAGCGCCGCGTTCCTGCCCATTGAAAAAGAGCCGCTCACGGAGGAATGCGAGGTCATCGACGGCATGGCTGCTGCGGCTGGCGCACCTTGCCCGGAATGCGGTTCCAAGCTGGAGCATGAGGGCGGCTGCGTGATCTGCCGCGCGTGCGGATACAGCAAATGCGGTTAAGACCGGCAGAAAAAGAGCGCGAAATCCTGCCTGCGGGCAGAAAAATGGTTTACAAGGCGCGCGCATACTGCTAAAATATTAGATGGTGCGTTATGCGCCCTTCCTTGGCGCATTTCCATATTTTGCGACCGCATCGAAATACTTCATTTTATACCGTGAGGGGGAATCATCAGACAATGAAAGATTACACCGCAGCAAACATCCGCAACATCGGTATCTTTGGCCACGGCGGCGAGGGCAAGACCACCCTTACCGAGGCCATGCTCTTCAATGCCGGCCTGCTTGAGCGCCTTGGCCGCGTGGAGAACGGGACGACGACCACGGACTACGATCCGGAAGAGGTCAAGCGCACGATCTCCATCAATGCCGCGCTCGCGCCCCTCGAGTGGAAGGACGTGAAGCTGAACATCATCGATGCCCCCGGGTTCTTCGATTTTTACGGCGAGGTCGCGGCGGCGATGGCGCTGGCTGACTCCGCGCTGATCGTGGTGGGCGCCGTTTCCGGCCCTGTTGTGGGAACGGAAAAGGCCATGGAAATGTGCAAGAAGACCGGCAAACCCCGCATGATGGTCGTCAACCAGATGGATCGTGAAAACGCCAACTTCGATAAGGTTATGGAGGCCGTGAACGCGAAGTTCGGCACGAGCGTGGTGCCCATCCAGCTCCCGATCCTCGAAAAGGGCGCGTTTGTCGGCTATGTCGACATCCCGAACATGACGGCCAAGAAGTTTGACGGCAAGGGCGAGAAGGAGATGCCCATCCCCGCCGCGCTTGAAGGCCGCGCGCAGGAGCTTTACGAAGCGCTGACCGAGGCCGCCGCCGAGGCGGACGAGGCGCTGATGGAAAAATACTTTGAGGAAGGCGAGCTCTCCCGCGAGGAGATCCTCACCGGCCTGAGCCTCGGCGTGAAGGAAGGCGTGATTACGCCCGTATGCTGCTGCGCGGCGCAGCCGAACATCGGCATCCCGACGCTGCTGGACAACCTTGTCCACTATATGCCTGCCGCCAACGAGGCGAAGGCTCCGAAGGCCGTGGACGCAAAGTCCGGCGAAGCGGTAGAAGTCAAGCAAGACGGCAAATTCGCGGCGCAGGTCGTAAAGACTGTCGTGGATCAGTTCGGCAAATACTCCATCGTGAAGGTGTATAGCGGCACGCTGGATGCTGCCGTTGCGCCTTATAACAGCAACAGCGAGAAGAACGAGAAGCCGGGTACCATCTACATCATGCGCGGAAAGAAGACTATCCAGACGGATAAGCTCATTGCGGGCGACATCGGCGCGCTGGCAAAGCTCCAGTTCACCGCCACCGGCGACACGCTTTGCGACGCTTCCGCGCCCGTGAAGTTTGACGCGATCGAGTTCCCACAGCCCTGCATCAGCCTCGCGGTCAGCGCGAAGAAGCAGGGCGAGGAGGACAAGGTATTCGCTGGCCTCAACAAGCTCCTCGAAGAAGACCCGACCATCACGCTCGAAAAGAACGCCGAAACCGGCGACGTGCTCCTGTCCGGCCTGGGCGAGGTGCATCTCGACGTGATCTGCGCAAAGCTCAAGAACAAGACCAATGTGGAAGCGCAGCTTGCGGATCCGCGCATCCCGTACCGCGAGACCATCCGCGCCACGGCGGAGGCCGAAGGCAAGCATAAGAAGCAGACGGGCGGCAGCGGCCAGTTCGGCGTCGTCAACATGCGCTTTGAACCTTTGACCAACGGCGAGGACTTCGAGTTCGTGAATGCGATCGTCGGCGGCGTGGTGCCGAAGGAATACATCCCCGCGGTCGAAAAGGGTACGCGCGAGGCCATGCGCAAGGGCGTGCTCGCCGGATACCCGATGACCGGCCTCAAGGCGACGCTCTACTTCGGCAAATATCACCCCGTCGATTCCAAGGAAGTGGCGTTCAAGTCCGCCGCGCGCCTTGCCTATAAGGAAGCCTGCGCGAAGGCGTCCCCGGCGCTCATCGAGCCGATCTACCACTATGACATCCTCGTCCCGAGCGATTACGTGGGCGACATCATCGGCGATTTGAACCGCCGCCGCGGCCGCATGCTGGGCATGCATCCTGTGGAGGGCGGCACGAAGATCGAGGCGGAAGCGCCCCTTTCCGAGATGTTCAAGTACGCGACCGACCTGCGCTCCATGACGCAGGCGCGCGGCTCCTTCACGAGTGAGTTTGTCCGCTATGAGGACGTCCCTGCCAACGAGGCGAAGAAGATCATTGAGGCTGCCAAGCACGAGGACGAAGAAGAAGAATAAGCAGCTCCCCTTCCGGGGCATTGCAAAGGGCGCGGAAAACCGCGTCCTTTGCAATGCCTTGCGTTTACGCAGAAAAGCGCTTTGTGCGCAGCACCTTCCCCCAAACGCATACGACGCTTGTAAAGCTGCCATGGATTATGCCGAGGGTACGGTCCATGGCAGCGATGGTTTTGGGGTAGTGCAGAGGTGGGCTATAGTGCACGAGCACGTAATCCACGGCGCGAATTTGCCCGGCTGCGCGGCGCAGGAATTCCCAAATCGGCGCGGCGGCGGAAAAGACCCAGACCGGGCTGCAGACAATTACTTTGTCGTAAGTTTCGAGCGCGCGCGGCATTGCGGCAAGCGGCATACCGGAGCGGTGCATGGCAAAGCGGCCGCACCACCAGAACCCCAGGACGCCTTCCGTGCGCTCCGTGGTTCTGAGCGCAAACAGATCCGCGCCGCTTTTTGCGGCAAGCGCTTCCGCGAGCCTGCGCACATAGCCTTTGCGAGAAAAATAGACGACGAGGGTTTTCATTGTGCGCGGCGCTCCTTCCGCCAGAGGAAATACCCACAGAGCGCCTCCAGCAGGCCGAAGATAAAATAAGCCGTGGACATGAAGTTCAGCGGGAAAATATAGAACTGGATGCAGATCCAGAGCATGAGTAGCACGCCGCAAACAAGGCCGCAGAGCGAAGCTGCGCGGTGGCGCTTGCGCAGCAGCAGGAACGTGAAAAGCTGCGTCAGCCCATTTACGATGAGGAGCGCGACGCCGGGGAACGTGAAGTTTTGATATAAGGATTCGGCCAGTGGCAGCACTTGAAAATAGGGCAGCATTGCATCCATGCCCAGCGTGCGGCCGCTCGGATCAACGAACATGCCGAGCGATCCGGCAACGGCGCCGAGGCCGATGAAGAGCGTCCAGAAGTTGAGCCAGCAGCGCAGCGTTTTTTCCTTCATAAAAGATGATGATCCTCCATCCATGAAATCCCATCCGCATTATACCATGCGGATGGAAAAACACAAATAGGTTGGTCTTAAGCCTTGGCTGAACCATCGCCAGGGAAGCAGATTCGGTTGACGGCAGGCTTGATGAACTTCTGCATGAAAGCGATCACCATGCCGACGAGCAGCGCGGAGATGACGGTGCCCTCCCGCACGCCTTCAAGTTTATGCAGGAAGATGAAGGAGAGCGCAACGCTTGTGCCGACCGTGACGCAATCCTGGATGATCTTCATGTGATGGAACTGGATGCGCGGGAAGATCTGCGTGAACGCAAGCGTTAGGCCTTCGGACGGCATGGGGATAAGCTGGGCGTCCACATAGAGGGAGATGCCGATCGCAATGAGCACGATGCTGATGAGCAGCATCGCAAGTTGGCCGAAATAAGTCGGGATGCAGAAATCGCCCAGCACCCACTTCGCAAAGTCCGTAAAATAGCCAAAAAGCGTGGAAAACACGATTTGGAAAATATTATACCACTTGAACTTCTTGCGCAGCAGGGCGATCTGCAGCAGGATATAGGCGGCAAACACACAGATGACGCAGGTGCTCATCTTTGCACCGGAAACGAGGCTGATTACATAGGGCAGCGAGTTGACGGGCGAAATGCCCAGGTTGGAGTTGATTGCAAACGCGACGGAAAACGCGAGAAACAAAAGCCCCAGGGCGTAGACTAGAATGCGGTAGATGAATTGACGGTTCAGCTTCATTGGAAGTCCTCCTTAATTTTTTGCGGCCGCGGAAAGCGCTTTCAAGGGTACCTTGATGCTTGGAGCGGCGGGAGCGCATCGAAAAACAAAATGTGCTGCGGCGTTTTATAACGGGGTCAGATGCTGGGACGAGCTTGCGCACCACGTCCGGGGCGAGGCGCGCGCTGCTTTGCGGCACAATGCAGGCGCATACAGATTCCCTATAATGCGCATCCGGCACCCTGATGACCTTGCAAAGGCTGTCTGCAATGCCGTAAGCTGCAATCTCAAAGATCTGGGCAAGTTCGTTCCCATTGACTGCAGCGATGCGGCCGGAAATACCGTAGGCGAAGTGGGGCTTCGGTTTGCCGGGGGAACCTGGCAAGCGTGTTTGATGCAGTCAACATCGTGCACTATTCGTCTTGCCATCGATTGCTCCGGTTGGCTTTGCTCTCTCCCTCCGATAAACAGGAATTCATATCGTTGACTATCCTGCACTACAAAAAGTTTCGACTCCTATCGTACAAAGTTTTCCTCTTAGCACATACCCAATTTTTTCGTAGCATGCATTGGAAGCCATATAGTCAGCATCCGTATAGAGCATTGGCATAGCTCCTGCCCCTTCAATAATCTTTGTTACTTGATACACCAAGTTCTCTGCGTAATGTTTCCTACGGTATGCAGGAAATGTATATACGCTGCCAACTGATGCCAAATCACCGTTTGGCGTATAAGAACAGCTTGCCACTGTTCGATTCAAATTATCTTTCCAGAAGAATAAATGATTGCCACTAATAAGTTCTTTAGCCCTATTTAGATATTCATCGTTATTTCGGTCAATAGCGATTTCTTCATGAAACATTTTAATGATTTCAGCCGCTTCTTCCAAATCATTCCATGTGCATAGATGAATATGCCCAACTGCTATATTTTCTGGTGCAATTGGATTTGGGCAGTCATAAGCAAACATATTCACTATGATTGCCACATTCATTCCCTGTTCCTTTGCCTTAGAAAGGAAAAACTGAGCTAAGTCATATTTTAGATTATACCGATAACCATCCATCATTGGGCAAGCTTGTGTAACAGCATACCAAGCTCGTTCCTTTTCTTTTAAAGATATGTCGTCTGGCGTCCATATCCACACAGGATATGGATTCGCTGAATGACAAATGATTAATCGTTCATGATCCGTCAGTGTTAATCTGCATAAATTATTCAGAATTCTGCTTAAAACAGCAAACGTATATTTATCGCTTTCGAGCAATTTTAAATCTCTTTTATCCGTTTGCCTATCCATTTATTTGCCGCCTCCTAAAATAGCGATTTATGATAAATTAAAGTTCTCGCAAAACAGAATTTGCCGCTCGGCTACTGGGGTTAAGCATATCATGTTTCCAGATGTTCTTCTGGATATTTCCTCTTTTGTTTTTACGGAACAGCAAGGCCGCTGCCTGTCAAATTCTTGCGTATTGCTTTATGGCACATGAGCATTGCTCACTGCTTTTAAGAAAAGTCATTTGCATATTCCTTCAGTCTCAGAATTTTCGGCAGACTTTTTTTCAACAATATCCTGGCATGCCTCTTTTATGCCGTTTTTAACTGCCCATTTTATAATGAAATACAATGCAATCAGTACAAGGATTGCAGTACCTCCGCTAATGCCCAATTCTTCCCATATGCCCATGTTTGCAGCTCCTTCTAAATCCAGATTTACCGTTCGGATTCCCGATTAATTATACCATGCCAGCAGCTGTTTTCCTATCGGTTTCCCATTTTTAGTTTAGAATAGTGGGGAATGACTGCCTACTAAAATATTGTGTTACATTATGGCATATACATCTTATGAGTGCATATTTAAACGATGAGATAATTCGAAGAATGATTTTGCAAAATTTCGGAAGATTTTAAGCAAGAAAAAAGCCCGAAACTTATACATTTCAGGCTTTCCTTTGGCTCCCCCTGTTGGACTCGAACCAACGACACTGCGGTTAACAGCCGCATGCTCTACCGACTGAGCTAAGGAGGAA
>OJPD01000220.1_pt1 | contig 47443 bp, 38 predicted proteins | sample 1598371 | NCBI WGS metagenome assembly OJPD01 (sample SAMN03922478, study PRJEB24848) | human gut metagenome | isolation source: stool sample | host: Homo sapiens | place: Germany | collected 2010-11
TGTGTATAAGAGACAGATATTTCAACTGCTTTGCCATGATGAATTTCCTCCTGTTTTAATGAATGCGCTTATTCTACGACTGCGAGGATGTCGCTCTGGCGGACGATGGTGTATTCTTCGCCGTCCAGCTTCACTTCCGTGCCCGCATACTTGGAGTAGATGACCTTGTCGCCAGGCTTGACATACATGGTAACTTCCTTGCCGTCCACCATGCCGCCGGGGCCCACGGCGATGACTTCGCTCATCTGGGGCTTCTCCTTGGCGCTGCCGGTCAGGATGATGCCGCTCTTGGTGGTTTCTTCCGCCGCCACGCTCTTGATAACGACGCGGTCGAGTAAGGGTTTGAGTGTCATAATGCTTACAACCTCCTTAGAATATCTGAATACATCGGTTTCGAAGTTTTGTTAGCACTCTCTTTCCCCGAGTGCTAAGCACGGTAGTATGATACTGCATGTGCGCGGGAATTTCAAGCATCAAAGCCATGTTTTCACAATTACTCCGCAATTTTCAAAATTCCATACGCCCGCCCTCCGCAATAGCATGCCGCGCGGGTGCGTTCGCTATGCAGGGCAGGCTCTGCGCATCCCTTTCCAGCTTAATGAAGCGCTCGCGCTTCGGGATGTGCGATTTCAAGCAGGCTGGTGCATATGCCGTCGGGGATGAGGAACCCCGTCTGCGCGCCAGGAAGCCTGAACTGGACCTCACAGCAAAACGCATTGAGCGGTTTGGAAATTGGCGTACAACGAAAAAGCCCCGCGCAGATCAAATGTTTGCGCAGAGGGCGGCTTATCGAAAAAGTCTCTCCGGGATTGTCAAGAGCCGCAGCCCTTGACTTTCAACCGCGAGCAGCGACCTGTGCGGTGTGAGCGAAAAGCCTTTCGCAGCAAGGCTTTCTTTACACGGAGCGCTGGCCGTGCCATGGGCGCAAGCGCGACGTGCAATTCTCGATCAAGTGGCAGATGCCACTTGATCGACAGACTGGGCCCTCGCGCAGATCAAATGTTTGCGCGGAGCCCGGCTATTGCTCAGGGCTCGGAAAGCACCGTTTCAATGTTCTCGGGTGTGAACGCATACCATGCAGCGTCCGCTTTTTTGTTTTGCAGGTCGATAGCTGACAGGAATTCAGCCTCCGTTGCAGCCTTGTTGTCTACGGTATAGGCAACATGCAGGTTATTCCCGCCATCGTAGCTTGCTGTGCTATATGTCGTGCATATAAGGGAGCATGCGTTTTCTACGAATTGTAGCGTACCGAACCCATTCTCCGCCGCACCGCTGGAAAAGCTGGCTGTGCCATCCGCCTTTATGTCCATAAAAGCCCGGTATTGCAGCGCGTATCCATAGACTATGCTGTCGTCCCCATACCGCAATATGATGCTGCCGTAGTTATCCGCGTGATCCACGGACAGTTGGAGGATGACCTCCCGCATGCCGTCGCCGTCCAGATCCAGAGCCGTGAAGCGTGTTGCCGTTACGTTGGTGCCATCAGGCATGTCGCCAACAGCCTTCGCCAGCTCGCCGATGAAAAGCGTTGCCCCAGCATCTGCGCTGAAAAATGTGGCGTTCCCCCGCAATACCGCCTTGTAGGCTTCCGCTGAGCCGTCGGGGCTACCCGCTGGGCTTGCAGGCAGGGCGTGTGTGCCCGTGGGGGATTGCGTCTGCACCTGCGGCTCCAGCAGCACGGCGCCGCCATTCGCGTCACCCATATCGTCTGCTTTGCCTGCGCCATCTTCAAAGGCGGCGATGCCGCCCGCACAGCCGGTGAGCGCTAGAGCCAGTACGGCCATGAGCGCAGCCGCCGCGCGTGTTTTCTTTCTGTAATGCATAATATTGAGCAACCTCTCTTTCAGCTGCCTTTTTCCTTCTAAGAGCGTCGTTGCCGTCACATCGGGCGGTAGGCGGCGCTTGGAAGCAAGCGTCAACAGCGTGTTCCCATATGCTTTTCGTTCGGAAACGCTCATCGTCTCGATGACCGCCTCGTCGCAGGAAAGTTCGCAGGCGGTGTTGATCTCATGCCGCATCAGGTAAACGGCTGGGTTAAACCAATGCAGGCCCACCACAAACGCAACCGCCCATTTATATATTAGGTCATGCCGGGAATGATGCGTCAGCTCGTGGCGCAGGATACCGCACAGCTCAGGCTTCATTCCGTTTTTAACATATGCGAGCCGCGGCAGGACAACGTGCGGGTGCAATATACCCACAAGCATAGGCGTATCCGTTTGGCCGCTGCAAACGAGCCGGATGCGTTCATCCTTGTTTATCGCCTGGAAAACCGCCAAGTCTTCCGCATGCGGGGGCGCAAAAGAGCGTGCGAGCTTCCGGTAGAAAACCGCATATGCGGCCGCATGCCAGCCCAAGCTTAAAAGCGCCCCGGAGAGCCAGACGAGGGCCAGGTTCCTCCGCAGCGTTTTCCATAATCCAGCCCGCGTGCCGATGGTATCCGGGGCCCCGGCGCTGCCGCCGAGGGTGGTATTCCCTGCATCTGCATGCCCGCTCTCCCCTGCGCGGCCTGATTCAGGCACAATCTCCGGGAGCCTGCCGTCCGGCACAGCCGGCTCAGCGCCCGCCGGCGCGCCGGTGCTGGGAACCAGTTGCGGGAGTTCCGGCAGGTTCACGCTATACCCAAACGGAAGCGCAAGGCGCAGAAGGACCAATATCCAAATATAATATGAAAACGCCTTCGGCACCCGGTTTTTGAGCAGCGGCTTCAGCAAAAGCAGCAACAGCGTAAGCGCCGCGCCGGAAACGGAAACGCGCAATGCCGACGCAAATACGCTATCCATTCCGCTCTTCCTGATTAAACATGGCGGACAGCTCCGCAATGTCCGCTTTGCTGAGCTGCCCGTCGGACAAAAGCGAGGCGACCAGCCGCTTTGCGCTGCCTTCAAACACCTTGCCGACATAATGCCGCGTCGACCATTGTTTATATTCCGCCTCCGTCACTACTGCGCAGTATACGCCCCGGCGTTCCAGCTTTACGATCCCTTTTTCGCATAGCCTCCGCAGAAGCGTCTTGACCGTGGAATCCTCCCATCCGCGTTTGGAAGAAAGCATACGGCGGATCTCGATGAGCGGTATCGGCCCGGCTGCTTTCCAGAGGACGCGCATGACCTCCAATTCAGAATCCTGTATTTTCCCGGCAAGCTGATCCATATGGCCCTCCAGAAAGTTTACTATCGTAGTCTTATTAAAGTTTACAATAGTAACCCATTCTTGTCAAGGGGAAAAATCAAAAATATTCCGCAACAGCAAGCGCCGCGGGGACTCCCCGCGGCGCTTAAGCTGAAGCATTTCATTCCGCACATCCGCGCGGGACCATCAGTTCTCCATCTGCTTTCCCATAAAGTTCGCGGCTGTTTCGCATACCTTCAATTCCGTCGTGCCCATCGCCACGCCCGCTTCACGGGTCACAAGGATCACTGCGCCGATGGCGTCCCCCGCCGCAAGGATCGGCACCACGACAGCCGAACGGTAGGTGTCGCCGTCGTCGTCCACCGTGATGCGCGGCACAACCCCGTTTCCTTCCGAGGCGACTGCCTTTTCGCGCCGTTTCATGATCTGTTCCACTTCGTCATGCAGCGGCTTATCCAGCAGTTCGCGGCGGCTCGCGCCCGCAACGGCGATGATGTTGTCCTTATCGCAGATGAGCGCGGTGTGCCCAAGCGCCAGATGAAGCGATTCGGCATATTCCTTGGCGAAATCGCCAAGCTCGCCGATCGGGGAATACTTCTTCAGAATCACTTCGCCTTCCCGGTCGGTGAATATTTCCAGCGGATCGCCCTCGCGGATCCGCAGCGTTCTGCGAATCTCCTTGGGTATGACCACGCGGCCAAGCTCGTCAATCCTGCGTACAATCCCAGTTGCTTTCAAAACAGTTCCCTCCTGTGCTGCCTTTGCGACAATACTTAAATATTTGGTCGTAGGCCTATTATTTGTAAGTCAGGCTGTTGTATGCGGTTTTTTGGCTGGAAAAAAACGGCGCGCCGCCGGGAACGCGTTTCGCCGGAGGCGGCCGGAGGGATGTTTTCAGGATCAGCAAAGGCATAACCCTTGCCCTTTAACCGCAGGCAGCGACAATGCACGGTGCGAGCGGAAAGCCTTGCGGCACAGTTTTTGTATGGAGTGCTGCCCGCACACCTGCCCACAGGCAGATGCATCCCCGCGCATATCCCGCGCCGGACGCAAGCGCGATGTGCAAGCCTCGTTGTGTGTTATGATTGTCCGTTCAGAAAGGCTAGCGCAGCCTGCCGCCAGGCTTCCGGTTCCTCGCGCATCGGGCTGTGCGCGGAGCGTTCCAGCCAGGCCCATTGCTTCCTCGGAGCCGCAAGTGCGTCAAGCCAGGCCATTGCAAGCTCCGGCGGCGTGTTTTTGTCGTGCCGCCCTTCCAAAAGGCAAACGGGCATTGGAAGGGACGTCACGGTTCTTGTAAAACCCTGTTCCACTACCGAATCCCACAATGCGCGGATGCAGCCAGCGTTTCCATCCCAGGCATGATATAGTTCCGGCAGCGTATAGGCTCTGGAGCGCAGCGTGGGGAGCAGCGTATCGCGCCAGAACGCGCTCTTTTTCAAGGAGCTTCCTCCATATTTTTTTACATACTTACGCTGAACCCACACGCCCTTGGACGTGGAATAGCGCCCATTTTCCGGCGCGCCAATGCGCTGGAGTTCGCGCACCGCCTCCGCATCCCCGCGCAGCGCCGCTTCACGGCAAACAAATTCATAAGAAAGCCGTTCGCCTTCCGCGGTGTTGACGATCTGCCCCGAGCCCAGGTATGCGGCGATCCCCTCCGGATATGCGCTGCAAAGCAGCGTTCCAAGCGCCGTCCCCCATGAGTGGGCAACGAGGATCAGCGCTTCTTGCTTGAATTTACGCAACAGGTATTCCTTCACCTGGCGCGCATCCTCCAGCACCTGTGGGAGCGTCATTTCTTCCTTTCCCACGCGTGCCGGGTCATAGCTGAGCCCCGCGCCGCGCTGATCCCAGCACACGAGCGTGTAATGCTCCGCCAATGCAGATTGGCAGCCCAGCACAAGATGCCGGTCTGGCGCGCCGGGACCGCCGTGCAGGAAAAGCATCAGCGGAAGGTTTTCCGCCGCCGCGCGGTAACACAGCGCATGGTTCCAGCCGTTCAGCCGAACCGTTTCCCTTTCGTCCAATGCATAGCATTTTATTCCATTCCTTCCGCACGCAGCCGCGCAAGGTTGGCTTCGATCTGCGTTTCCAGTTGTTCTTCCACGCCGTAATACAGCGCAAGCTGTGCAAGCGCCACCATCGCCTGTCGGATTTCGTTTGCGAGTTTCTCCTTTTGCGGCGCGCCGTGCTTCTCCCGCTTCCGACCGCTGTCCTCCCAGAGATTCACCTCCGCGGCGACTTCGCCGCATTCCTCCATGAGCCGCGTCGCGATCTGGAACGGCTCGTTCCCCTTGGGAAAGCGCCGGTTTGCGCCGCGCGCCATATGGTAAAAGCGCTCCATGCTCAGATCTCCCCCAGCTCCAGCATCACCGGGCAGTGGTCGCTGCCCAGAACCTCCGGCAGGATGCTGCTTTCCTCGACGCTGGTTTTGATGCGCTCGCTGACGAGGAAATAGTCGATGCGCCATCCGGCGTTGTTGGCCCGGGCGTTGTACATATAGCTCCACCAGGAATACGCGCCGGTCTTGTCCGGATAAAGGTAGCGGAAGGTGTCCACAAAGCCGCTTGCGAGCAGCTCCGTGAACTTCGCCCGCTCCTCGTCCGTAAAGCCCGCGTTGCCCCGGTTCGGCTTTGGGTTCTTCAGGTCGATCTCCTGATGCGCAACGTTGAGGTCCCCGCAGATGACGACGGGCTTCTTCGCGTCGAGCGTTTTCAAATATGCGCGGAAGGCGTCCTCCCAATCCATGCGGTATTCCAAACGGGTCAGTTCCCGCTGGGCGTTGGGCGTATAGCAGGTCACGAAATAGAACTCCTCAAATTCCAGGGTAATCACGCGTCCCTCCGGCAAAAAGCCGAGCTCCGCCTCATCCGGCAGGCCGTAGCTGACCGCAAGCGGCGGAATTCGCGTGAACACCGCCGTACCGGAATATCCCTTCTTCACGGCGCTGTGCCAATATTGCTCGTAACCCTCAAGCTCCAGCTCGATCTGGTGCGGCTGCAGCTTCGTCTCCTGCAAAGCCACAATATCCGCGTTGATGATGCGGAAAAATTCTTCAAACCCTTTCCCCAAACAGGCCCGGAGGCCGTTTACGTTCCATGATACCAAGCGCATGGCGCTCCCCCCTTCCATGTCCGCCAGCGGCGGCCGGCGCTTTTCTTTTGTTAATCTTCCCGGTAAAACGTGTTCCCGCCGATGAATTCCCGCAGGATGCTCGTAGGCGGGATCTCGTCCTCCACGTCTGCATCCAGGATGTAGTTGAGGAACTTCACGATGTCCCGCGCGTTGGCGTAATATTGGCTCGTGGGCGGCACCTCCTTCAGGAGGGGATAGACGTACTTTTTCAGCACTGCGATCTCGTAGACGAGCGTGGTGTTGAAAAGCGCGTCCGCATGCTCCTGATAGGGGAAGATCCAGGTTTCCTCGCCCCGGCGCACGGAGGGCCACATCGCAAGCGTATGCTCCATGGAGGCGTTGCGCGTTTCATAATCCCGCACCAGGCGGCGCAGCAGGCGCACATCCGTAGTGCGGATGCGGTTGTGGTCGTCCAAATTGAGCGTGGTGAGCGCGCTCACGTACACGCGGAACAGCGCTTCCTCCGGCACCTCTTGCGTGAGCAGCAGCGGGTTAAGCCCATGGATACCCTCGATGATGAGCGGCTGATCCGCCTTCATGGAAAGGACAGCCCCTTCCGGCGCGCGCTTGCCGGTCTTGAAATCGAAGCGCGGCACCTCCACCTCCTCGCCGCGCAGCAGCGCCGCAAGGTCGTGGTTGAAACGCGGGATGTCAAGCGTGTTGATGTGCTCAAGGTCCATCTGCCCGTGTTCGTCGCGCGGGATCATGTCGCGATCCAGATAATAATTGTCGAGCGAGAGCATGATCGGATCCTGCGCAAGCACCCTCAGCTGCGTGGCGATGCGGTTTGCGCTCGTCGTCTTGCCGGAGGAGCTTGGGCCCGCGACGAGCACCGCCCGCGCCTTTTTGGCGACGATCGCGTCCGCGATGGCGGCATAGCTCTTCTCGTGCAGCGCCTCGCTCACGCGGACGATCTCACGGATGCTGCCGGTCTCTACGCGCATGTTGAGCTCGTTCACGGTGTCGCAGTGCATGAGTTTGCCCCAGTTGTCGCTCTGGCGGAATACGGAGGCGAGCTTGGTCATGTCCGCATAATCGGAGGGAACGTCCGGCTCATCCTTGCGGGGCATGAGCATGATGAGCGCCCCATCCACAAATTTCAGCCGGAATACATCCGCATATTCGGTGCCCGGCGCCATCTCGCCGTAAAAATAGTCCATATAGTCGCCCAGGCGGTATACATCGAAATAGCTGAATTTGCGCCACTTTAAAAGCCGCGCCTTATCGAGCTGGCCGTCCTTCTCAAAGAATTCGATCGCCTCGTCGATCGAAAGGCGCTTGCGCTCGAGCGGCTGCGCGGCACGGATGATGCGGCGCATCTCACTCTCGAGCCGCAGCACATCCGCTTCCGAAAGCGCGGGCTCCTTGCCGATCGTGATATACAGCCCCGGCCCGAGGGAATAGCGCACCTGCACGCGTGCCGCCGGGAACAGCCTGCGCACTGCGGCGATCAGGATGAATTGCAGCGTGCGTTCGTAAACGCGGCGGCCCATCTCCTCCCCATAGCGCAAAAGATGCACCTCCACGTCCTTAAACGGCGTATAGCGTAGGCTGAACACCTCGCCGCCGATTTGCGCGGCAAGCGGGCGCTTGTGCAGGGAAATGCTGTCCAGCTCCAGTTTTTTTACTGCGTCGAGCAGGCTTTCGCCGTGCTTGAGCTCGGCCGAAATACCGTCCACCGTTATTTTCATATGAAAAACCTCCACTCCGGAATAGAACCCTTGCTTTTTGTTTATCATTATACCGCAAATCCCCGTTCGATACAGCAAACTGTGGCAAAATTTGAAATATTGCCGAATTTTTCAAACTTTAGCCAATATATCTGCTATAATGAATCGGGGTTGCCTGCCGCAAGCGTGGCTGCGCGCCCTTTGGTGCGGCTGCGCCCCTGTGCAAGCCCGCGCTTCATCGTTGTTTGAGCAGGTGTTTTATGGATATGGAAAAGAAACAGTCCTCCTTTGTGCAGGGCGCGGCGATCCTCGGCGCCGCGGGCCTGATCGTCAAAATCATCGGCGCGCTGTTCCGCGTGCCGCTTGCCAACCAGGTCGGCCCGGAGGGTATGAGCTATTATGAGGTCGCCTACCCATATTATTCCGGCCTTCTCGTGATCGCCTCCGCAGGGCTGCCGACAGCCATTTCCAAAATGGTGAGCGAGCGCGTGACCATGCGCGATTACCGCGGCGCGCGCGAGGTGTTCGTCACGGCGCGCACGCTCCTTTGCGCCATCGGCGTCGTGCTCGGGCTGCTCATGTTCCTCCTCGCCAAGCCGCTTGCGGCAAGCTCCGGGCTGGACGCGGCGTATCTTTCCTTCCAGGCGTTCGCCCCCGCGCTGCTGTTCGTCTCCATCATGTGCGCCTACCGGGGCTACCTGCAGGGCATGCAGCAGATGGCCGGCACCGCCGTCTCCCAGATTGTGGAGCAGCTGGGCAAGCTCTGCATCGGCCTTGCGCTTGCTGTCAAACTTTTGCCCAAGGGGCCGGAATATGCGGCTATGGGCGCGATCATCGGCGTAACGGCGAGCGAGCTCATCGCGCTCGGCGTCATTTGGCTGATGTACCGCATGAAGAAGCGCAGCTTTGACGCGAAGCTGCGCAAAAGCCCCAAAACCAAGCCGCGCGGCTTTGGGCGCATCTCGAAAAGCCTTCTCAAAATCGCAGTCCCCGTCACCATCGGCGCCTCCATCAGCTCCCTTGCGGGCATCGTGGACGTGGCGTTTATCATCAACATTTTGACCGACAACCTCGGCTATGAGACCTCGCTTGCGCAGACCGCCTTCTCGCTGCTACGCACCAACGTCTCGACGCTTACCAACATGCCCGGCGTGCTGACTATGGCGCTTGCGATGAGCCTTGTGCCCGCGATCTCGGCCGCCATGGCCAGGCGCGACAGCGCGGGCGTGCGCGGCGCTTCCCGCATGGGCCTCAAGCTCGCGCTCATCATCGGCCTGCCGTGCGCTGCCGGCCTCTTCGTGCTGGCCGCGCCCATTCTTTCTCTGCTTTACCCCAGGCTGACCGAAGCGGAGCTTGCCCTCGCGGCCGACCTGATGCACACGGCCTCCATCGGCGTGGTATTCCTTTCCATGGTGCAGACGATGACCGGCGTGCTCCAAGGCATGGGCAAGCAGAACGTGCCGGTGTTCAACCTGTTCATCGGCTTCCTGCTCAAGGTGGTGACACTCATCGTCCTCATGAACATCCCCTCCGTAAACATCCAGGGCGCGGCAGTCTCCACCGTGGCCTGCTATGCGTTTGCCGGCATTGCCGACACCATCTATACCAAACGGCGCGCACGGCTCAAGCTCCCGCTGTTCGACGTGTTCGGCAAGCCGCTTTTCGCCTCGCTTGTTATGGGCGTGGTGGTGCATTTTGCCCACGCCGCGCTCAGCAAGGGCGGGCATGAAACGCTTGCGACGCTCGCCGCCGTCTGCGCGGGCGTGGCGGTCTATGCGCTGCTCGCGGTGCTCCTCCGGATGTTCTCCTATGAGGAGCTCGCGTTGATCCCGGGCGGCGCGAAGCTGCGCCGTTTGCTTTACCCAAAAGGAAACCCCAGCGGAAATCCAAGCAAAGGAACGGAACAATGAAAACCATCACCATTGCGCCGCTTGCGACGCCAAAAAGCATCCCTCTCGCCGTTTGGGAGGCTGTGACACATGCGCCCCGTCTGTTTTTGCAGACGGCGGAGCATCCCTGCGCCCGCCCCATCTTTGCGGCGGGGCTCCCATTTGAAAGCATGGACGACCTCTATGAAAGCGCGGAGGATTTCGACGCGCTTGCCGGTGCGATCGCGCAGCGGCTCCTTTCTGCGGAAAGGGACGCGGTATACGCTGTGCCTGGCCGCGGTGTTGGCGCAGCGCAGCTTTCCGCCATCCGCAAGGCCGTGGAAGGCGCGGGCGCGCGCCTGCGCCTCCTGCCCGCATCCGGCTATGCGGAGGCCGCCCTTGCGTCGCTCCCGGAACCGCTGCCTGCGGGCGATCTGCGCATCCTGCCCGCGACGGCGCTCCCCTGCCCGCTCGACCCTTACGTGCCGCTGTGCATCGAAGAGATCGACACGCGCATGCGCGCGGGCGAAGTGAAGCTCGCCCTGTTGGAATACTATCCGGACGAGTTCCCCGTCTGGCTCTGCACGATGGACGCTTCCGGCGGTTACGCCGCCCGTTCCCTGCCGCTTTACGAACTGGACAGGCAGGACGGCTTCTTTGCCGCGAGCACGCTCATCCTGCGCGCCGCGGCGTTTGGGGAGCTTTCGCGCCACGGCGTGGACGGACTCGAACGGGTGATGAAGCGCCTGCGCGCGCCCGGCGGCTGCCCCTGGGATGCGGAGCAGACGCACATCTCCCTGCGCGGCGACCTGCTGGAGGAATCCTACGAGGTGCTGGACGCGATCGACCGAGCGGACGCAGACGCCCTCTGCGAGGAGCTGGGCGACCTGCTTTTGCAGGTGGTGTTCCACGCGCAGATCGAGGAAGAACTTTCCTCCTTCACCCTGCGGGACGTTTGCACCGGCATCGTGCAGAAGCTCGTCTACCGGCATCCGCACGTTTTTGGCGGAACGCGCGTAACCGGTTCGGATGAAGTGCTCGTGAACTGGGAAAACCTAAAAAAGAAGGAAAAGCATCAGGAAACCGTCGCGGACATGATGAACGCCGTTCCCCGCGGCTTCCCGGCGCTGATGCGCGCGAAGAAGGTGCAAAAGAAAGCCGCGCACGTTGGCTTTGACTGGCCGGACGCAAGCGGCGCTCTGGACAAGGTCGAGGAGGAGACACGCGAACTGCGCGAGGCGGCCGCGCGCGGCGAGGGGGAATCCCGCATCGCGGAAGAACTGGGGGATCTGCTGTTTTCCGTAGTCAACGCGGCCCGTTTGCTCCATTTGGACGGCGAGCTTGCGCTCGCCGCGGCGACTGAAAAATTTGTCGCAAGGTTCACAAAAATGGAGCAGCTTGTTTTATCCGAAGGGCTTACGCTTGAGGCGCTCGACCTTCCTGCGCTCGATGCGTTCTGGGAGCGCATAAAGTGCTGATTTTATAAGAGAATCGGGCAAAAAGGGCTTGTACAATCGTGGAAAGGCTGATACAATAAATGGCGGACAAAATCCGTTTAAAACATCAGGAGGATATTAGACATGAATAAAACCGAATTGATCGCTGCCGTGGCTGAAAAGAGCGGCATCTCCAAGAAGGACGCCGAGAAGGCCGTTGCCGCTGCGCTCTCCACCATCACCGAAGCCCTTCAGGCTGGTGACAAAGTTCAGCTCGTCGGCTTTGGCGTATTTGAAGTCCGTGAGCGCCCTGCGCACAAGGGTCACAACCCCATGACCGGCGCCGAGATCGAGATCGCTGCGAGCAAGGCCCCCGCCTTCAAGGCCGGCAAGGCCCTCAAGGAAGCGCTCAACTAATCTTTATTCCGAAAATGGAAAGGCGCGAACCTTATGGTTCGCGCCTTTTAGGCTGTCGATCAAGTGGCAAATGCCACTTGATCGAGGTTTGCACAGCGCGCTTGCGCCGTTAGCGCGGCAAGGCTTTTCGCTCGCACCGCACAGGTCGCTGCTCGCGATTGAAAGTCAAGGGCTGCGGCCCTTGACAATCCCTGAGAGACTTTTTCGGCAAGCTGAGGCGCGAACCATATGGTTCGCGCCCTTGTGTTTGCTGGAAAGGCCTCTCCCGGGAAAGATGATACGCAACGCTTCCCTTCCCCTTTTCACAACAGCTTGAGGGCTGCCGCAGCCCGCAGCCCCCGCAGGCCGGTTTTTATGATTTGTGTTTTCCAGGATGCTTTTTCTTCCCTGCAAGCCCAATTATGGCAAGCAAAGCGCCTGCCGCCAGGATGGGAAGCCACACGGGATACCGGAACACGCCTGTGTGGGGCGGTTCTGGTTTGTCCGGAACGTCCGGCTGGACCGGGTCTATTGGGGGCACGTCCGGTATATCGTCGTTGATGATCGTAAAAGTCATCCCCTGTTTCTCCGTGCTTGCGGTAAAGCCATTCGGAATATTCAGTTCCTCCACGATCCAGTTGTAACGGCTGTCCAGCCCATTCCAGGTATGCTGCCAACCGTTATCCCCCGTAAGCTCCGCCGTCGCATATAGCTTGCCGTCCTGCAGAAGCGCCACGGTGACAAGCTCCGCAGCTTTTCCGCTGTCATCCAGCTTCCAGACCTTCTTTACTGTAACATCGACAGTGTCCCCATCGGGACTGCCGCGGTCCTTATGGTTGTTGAAATGGGCCTCAGCGGTCTGGTCTGCAGGGATATTCCCCGCATCCCCGGTTTTGGTCACGGTGTAGCCGGCGTTATCGCTCTCCGTGACGGTATATCCGATTCCGGCGGGCAGGCCTTCGGCCGTTTTGCTTTCGCCGTCTTTCAAGGTGAAAACGGCCTTCCCTTCCGTAAAGGTCATGTCTCCATATGGGCCTGCGAACGTGGAATCCGCAAGGGCAACGGTAAACTGGAAGTCCTTGCTGTGATCGGCCCCATCTCCGGAAACGGTTTTGGAAACGGTCAGGCTGCCCGTCTTGGGAGCAGGCGGAAGGGGGGAATAGGTATTTGTGGCAACAATAGTTCCCGCCATACCATTAAACGCAGCCTCCGAATAACTGGGCGTGAAGCCCTCCGGCACGGGATCCTCCGCCACTGCATACTTTACTTTGTCCGGCTTATCCGTAAGCCCGGTAAAGGAGGCCGTCCATCCGTTTTCCTTGTTCAGCGTAACCGGCCCAAGTTTTTCTTCGCCGATCTTCAGATAGACGCTGACTGCCGTTTTCTTTTCCTCCGGCGTATCATTCGACCACGCCTTTTTCACGGTGACAGAATAAGTTTCCTCATCCGGTGTGCCGATGATCAGATTTCCATTGGTGCCGATGCCGCCGCCTCGGGAGGCGGTGTTGTTAGCGATAATCAGCTTTGCTTCACCTTCTGCCGCTGTTTTGTCAGCATCAGATACAATGTTTTTCAGGGAGACAGACCCTTTCTCATTCTCCGTGTGCACATACGGCACCGCATGGGTATATTCATTATACCGTATTCCATTTTCGCTCGGCGTGCCAAGGCCAATGCTTTCGTTATGGTGGTGCTCATGTGCACTGGTGGAAAAACTGGTTACTCCGCCGTCCAAATAGTAATGGTTCAGCCCGCCGCCCAGCATCCTGGCATACAGGGTCACAGACGAGTTGCTGAGAAGTTTGGCATAGGAAGCGAAGTCGTCGCCAGCTCCGGGGTTAGGTATCAAAATACCTTTTTCTTCCTGTGCGGTATTATCATACACTGCCCCGCCGTCGGTCACATAGACCTTGATATCGCCGGTGCGGCAGGCCCAGATGCCGCCGCCCATGGAGGTGGCGGTGTTTTCTTTGACCACAGTATTATAAAGCCGCAAGGTAGCTTCCTTATGCACATAGATTCCGCCGCCGTAGCCAGTCTCACAGGTAGATTGATTGCCGGTGATCAGGCCGGCAGATATCGTGCCATCGCTTTCCGTATAAATACCGCCGCCCAGATATTCGCACGTGTTTCCTTCAATCGTACCGCCATTCATGATAAATGTAACGTCTTTTCCATTCAGATAGATCCCACCGCCTTTGGCCCCGACGCTCTCAACTGTACAGCTTGAAATCGTTCCGTCATTCAGCGTAAACGCAACGTTATCTTGCGCCCAGATGCCGCCGCCCTGGGCAGCCGTACAACCCGTTATTTTCCCGCTATGCATAGTAAATTCAACGATACCACTTAGAAAAATACCGCCGCCATGCAAGTCAGAGCTACATTTCGAAATCGTTGCGCCGCCACCGCTGTCCGCGTTCCGGGCTGCCGCCGCGCCCATGGTAACGACAGCACTGTTTTGGGCACACACCGCACCGCCATTTTTCCCAGCTTCACTTTCCGAAATTGTTCCCGCAGACATATTAAATACTGCGGCATTGTCGCTACCATTGTTCACATAAACGGCGCCGCCGTTGCCTTTTGCGGAGCATTCGCTGATTGCCCCGCCATTCATATTAAATGTTCCGCCGTTGACACAGACACCGCCGCCATTGGTTGCAGAGCATCCGCTGATCGTGCCGCCGGTCATGGCAAAGGCAGCGGGACAAGAACCAATTATACTGACACCGCCACCGCTGGAGAAGAAGTCAGCATCAGTGGTAACATGGCAGTCCTCAATGCGCCCGCCGCTCATGGTAAAGGTAATGCCGGGGGCCTTATAGCTCTGAAGAATCACGCCGCGGCTCTGGTGGCTATGATTCCCCCGGATCACGCCGCCGGACATTTCAAACGCCGCATTGTTATCCAAGCAGACAATCGCCTTTGACAGATTTGCCCTACCTGAGCATAAGGTACCACCCTCAAGATGAAAATAGCTGTTTTTTCCGCCCACATTGACCAAAGACCGCAACGCAATATTGCTTGTAGTAATGGTCAAGTTGCCAGCGTTGATTTCAAGGCTACTACTCCCACCTATGCTGATGCAGTTGGTGCGGGTGGGGTCATCGTCAGTAAAATTACTTTCAATAATATTGAGAGTGATTGTGTGCTTTGCGTTGGAAGTCAAAACAATATGCTTTCCGGTTACCGTCACAGGCCTGTCCAGCGTCATATCTCCCATGATGATAATGGTCGTAGGATCGGCCTTGGTTCCGTTCGTAGCATTGATTGCGTCCTGCAGTGAAGTGTACAGCTCGTCACCGACTTTGATCAGATTATCCACGCTGCCGCCGGTCATAGTAAACTGAGCGGTTGACCTAACAGAGATCAAATTACCATTGTCTGAGGGACAATCCGTCACAGTCCCACCGGTCATACTGAAATCAGCGCCCGACTTTAGATAGATGCCGCTGCCGTCCGGGGCGGAACAGCCGGAAATGGTGCCGCCGCTCATGGTAAAGGTTCCCACACCCATGGCGACCGCGCCGCCCTTGGAAGACGCGCTGCAATTCTCAATGCGTCCGCCTCTCATCTGAAAGGTAATCTCTCTGTTATTGTTTACGCAAACACCGCCGCCTTGATTTTCTGTATGACAGTCGGTGATCAAGCCGCCTGTCATCGTAAACGCAACGGGGCTCGACGCATTGTTTTCTATCCATTCCTGCAAGTACACGCCCACGCTCTCGTGCTCCTCATTGCCGCGGATCGTTCCGCCGGACAGGGTGAAGCTACCCCCGCCATCCACGCAGACGATTCCCCTGGATATATCAGCATTGCCGGAGGATAGCTCGCCGCCAGCTAACTCAAACTCAGACCCTGCGCCATAAACATTCACCAAAGCCCGAAATGTGTCATTCCCTGTGGTAACTGTTACATTGCCTCCAATGGAAAGGAAACCGCCATTCGTTATGCCGAAGCCATTGGAACCAGTGGCATCCGTTGTGGGAATGTTGAAAACAATACTATGTGTAGCCGATGAAATCAAGGTAATATTTTTCGAGCTGATATGGATTCCTTCCGTAACCAATACATCGTCAATGAGTTCAATGCTGGTGGGAGTGTTCACAGGGGTTGTATTGATTGCCTCTTCCAGTGAGGAATACTCCGCCTCGCCGATCACGGCCACAGTGCCCTCGGCCCACTGGGATGTATTCCCGTCCGTGTCTCTATCGCCGTCTCCTTCGGCGGGGGTGTCGTCTGGGTCTGTGCTTTCGTTGCTAGACGATTGTTCCAGCGCATCGTCGTCCCCGGGTTCGTCCTCATCCTGCTGTTCTGAGTCGTCCGAATTGGTGCTGTCGGGATTATCCCCGCCGTCATCGGTAGAGGACAATACACAATCGCCCTCGTGTCCCTCCGCAAGGGTACAGCCCTCAGTCGCCGTGCAGGCGGCCAGAGCCGTGGCCTCGTCCGTCTCACCGGCAGGGAGTGGCTCAGTATCACTTGTTCCGGGTTCTTCGCCCGGGGCGTTTACCGCAAATGCGACCATAGGCAGGCTTGCCAGAAGGCAGAGCGCCAGCAGGCCAGCTAAAAATATTCTTTTCATCCCCTGTTTTCTCCTTTTCTATTTTCATATGTATGGATGCGGGATTTACGCACAATGAACCAATATAACTCATTCAGCTCCAAAACCTTTCTTACGCCCTGCCGCTTACCCCAGAATAGTACCAGTCCCAGTTCCCTCGTTTCTTCCGGATAAGCCCTCTTTTTCGGGTCTATAGCGCATGTTGTCCTCACATCCCTTGCACAGGTATCGCTGTGTCCCCGATCGGTTGTTTCCCTTTCTGAACCCACAGGCCGTACTTCCACACTCCAGGCGTCTTCTCCATTTCTCTTCTGTTTTTTATTGCATCATCTTAAATGCTTTTATATCGCTTTCTAAATCAGCCGCCGTCCGTAGCCTGGGCTGACCGCTCCGCGGGAGCCCTGGATGCTGCTCAGAAGCCACAGATCGGAGCGGTACCCGCATCCCATCTGGATCGGCATAGCATACTGCAAAAAAGCATGCGTTTCATCCGTTCCACACCTCCCCTTGGTTCCAGCCTATGGTCAGCTGTTCCATTTCCATCATCCGGTCATGGGCCTGTTCCACCAGCAGGGCGATGTTGGACTGGATGCTGTCCTGTGTAGCTTGATAGAGCTTGCGCAGGCATCTGGGCGTGGCCCTTGCCTCGTCTACCCGGGCGTCTCGGCATAGGCTCTGGATCGCCTTGGTCACGTTGCTGCGGTAGATCAGGGCTCCATTTCTTGTGACAAATACCGGTCCAGACAAAATTCCCTGCCGCCGTGCATAGTCCAGCAGCTCCTCCCGCAGGCATTCCGGGAAGCGCAGCAGGGAGTTGGGAAGCATGATCTTCCCTTCCGTTATTGCCTCCACCGTCACACGGGGCAGATCCTGTAGGAGCAGGCCGGTGGAGCCGAAAGTTTTGACGAGCAAATATTCCCGTTCCTTGCCAAGTATCCGGGCCGTAGAGAGTAGGCGGAGGTATTCATTCCGTGTCAGCTCCGGCTGGACGCCATACTCCCAGTTCAACAGCTTTTCAATTTGCAGCTCCCTGTGCCCGCAATAGAGCACCAGCCCATTGGCGGCGGAGGTACAAGTATTGATGGTGCTGTTGGAGTACCCCCTTTCCATCAGCTCCTCCCGCCATTCCTCCAGCGTCCCGGCCTGGATGAGCTTATCGCCGGGCAGATATTGATAAAGCTGGTTCAGCTTCAAGCGGTAGGCTTTCAGCGTTTCCGCTGCGCAGCCGGATCGTCCGAGCGCGGCAAGGTACTCTTCAATCAGCTCAGGGGTCAGCATAACGCGGCTCGCTGCCTGAGCACGGGGCCGATCCTTTGCGCGCTGTGCCGCCGTATAGCTTCTCATGGGAATCCGCCCCCTTTATCACAAATTCTACATTTTGTTTTGTTCCGGGCAGCGCGGCGGCCTGCTCCGGCGGAAAAAGCCTAAAAAGAAACGCCTGCTTTCCAAAACAAAATGGCAAACAGGCGTAAAAAGGGAGGGGCGCAAAAAATCAGTTTCTGCGGCCTGGGTTTTTGCACCCAAAAGGCCAGGAAGCGCCTTGCGTTTCAATGGGGAACATGGTATAATTTTTTAATCTGTAGCCGACAGAGCTGGTCCCTCTAAGGTCCCATGGACAAAATGTAGAATTTGTCCTAAGACACAAGGCCTAGGCGGTCAATCTGCCGGGTCTGCTCCGCTCCGGTGCCGATAAGGTAGATGCGGGTGGTTTCGATGCTGGAATGGCCCAGCACATCGGCCAGCCGCGCGATGTCCTTGCACGCCCGGTAAAAGGTCCGGGCAAACAGATGGCGCAGGTTGTGGGGATAGACCTTTTCGGGCGCAACGCCCGCCGCCTTGCACAGCCCTTTCATCTCCGCCCATATCTGCCGTCTGGATAACGGCTTTCCGCTTCTGGTGAGGAATATCTGACCGGAAGTTATTTTTTGCCTTTTTGCGTACTTCAAGAGCTTGCCGCACAGTTTCCCCGGCATCAGGATTACCCGTATTTTTCCCTTTAGGGCGATCTCCGCCCGGCCTCGCTTGGTGGCCTCCACGGTGAGATAGCGAACCTCGCTCACCCGCACCCCGGTGGCGCAGATGGCCTCCATCATCAGGGCAAGACGCGCCCGCCCGGAAGCTCTGGCCGTGGAGACCAGCAGGTTGTATTCCTCCCGGGACAGTTCCCTAGACTGATCCCGGAACAGCTGGCGCTGTATCTTCAGGAATTTCATCCGGATATCCCAGCCTAAAAAGCGGAACAAGCCGTTGACAGCAGCCAGCATGGAGTTGACGGTGACGGGCTTGTGCCCGGTAGCAAGCAGATGCTTCTTCCATTCCACCGCAAGCTCCTTTGTCACCAACCGCTCCTCCGCCCAGCGGGCAAAGGCATTCACATCCCGCAGATATTTTTCTATGGTGCCGGGAGCGTGTTCCTCGGAGCGCAGATGGCGGCCATAGGCCGTGATCTGTTCCTGTGTTAATTTGCAGTTTTCCATAAGACGTCCTCCAATCGCGGTAATGACAGTATTTTACCTGAATTGGAGGCCGCCTATGGTTTAGGCGGAAAAATTATCCATACATCCGTGCGATCCCGGCCAAATTTTAAGTGAAGCCCAACGGCTTCAGCACGCATGTATCGTCCAAAGCTGCGGAAAAACGCAGGTTTTCATCCTGCTACCAAGCCTTGGAGCAAACAACAGATCCCCCGGCAAAGCCGGGGGATCACAGGCTGTCGATAAAGCGGCGTTTTCCGCTTTGGGGAAGCCGAGAGCTTGCGGCCCTTGACGATCCGCGCAGGCGCGGATCTTTGGGCCACTTTTTCCTTTATCTTCCGGATTCTTCCGCAGTTCCGTTTTCCGCAAAAGCCTGAAAGCAGGGCCATCTAAGCGCCAGAAACGAGACCGCTATGCCTGCGACGCCTGTGCAGAGGTACATCAGCGCCACGCCGGAGCCAGCCCCGCTGCCAACCAACCCAGAGAATACGCCTTGCAGCGTTCCCGTTCCTTGCATGAACGGTTCAAACACATGGTCTGCCAGCACGCCGCCTAATAGCATGCCAAGCGGGATCGTGCAGTATTGAATGCTGTCCCGCGTGGCAAATACGCGCCCCTGCATGGAAACCGGTACCCGGATGCGCATGAGCGCCGTCAGATTTGCATTGAGAAACGGCAGCAGGAAATTTCCCAGGAACGCCCCGGCGCCCCATACGGGCAGGCTTTGCGAAAGCGCCCAGGGAATGTTGCAGAACAGGAAGGAAAGCCCGCAGGAAAGCAGAATCACAGGCATGCGTTTCTTAGGCGCACGAAGCAGCGTGACAGCTGCGCCCCCCGCAAGCGCGCCTGCTCCGACACAGGCGGATACTACGCCAAGCGCCGTTTCATTCCCACCGGTGCGGAAAAGGATCAGCGCGGGCAGCAGCTCTGTCCCGGTCAAATACGCGAAGAAGTTAATTGCGGTAAAGAACAGAATAACGCTTAGAATATCTCGATTCTTTTTCAAAAACCGCAGGCCGTTGCGGCAGCTCCGAAAAATCCCCTCCCTGGCTTCCTCTGTCCAGCTGTGGCTTTGCGGCAGGCGGATAAAAAGCAGTAGCACAAAAAACGCTATGGCAAACGTAAGAAGATCGACTGTCAGCACAGTGCCGAGCCCGCCAAACGCCATTGCAACCGTTGCGAGCGCCGGCGCTAGAATTGTGACAAATGCGTTTGACAGCGCCTGCATCCCGCCAACCCGGTTATATTGCTCCCGCGGCGCAAGCAGGCTCACTGCCACATAGGACGCTGGCTTCTGGAAGGCGTTCATGCAGCTGATGAAAAAGTTCACCGCGTAAAGATGCCATACTTCCAGCCTTCCGTTTGCATACAGCAGGAATATCGTCGCCGTACCCAGCGCGGCGATAAAATCGGCGGTGAGCATGATGCGCTTCTTATCCCAGCGATCGGCCACGGCGCCTGCAAAAAAGCAGAGCAACGTGGACGGGAGATATGTGAAAACCGAAAGCAGCGCCATGCTGCTTGCCGTGTTTTTTTCGCCATATACCCAAAGGATGAGCGCATAGCTTGTCATGGCGCTTCCGAGTGTGGAAACCGCCTGGCTTGCCCACAGGATGGTGAACTGCCGCATACCGGCAGCTCTTTTTATCTGTTTCATAAGCTTTGCTCCTTCAGTTAAAATTATCTGTTTTCCGGTGCAAAGCCTATTACGAGACGGCAGTTTCTTCTACCGCTCCACGCAGGTGCCGCCTCGTATCAGGCTCTGCATGGAGCAAATGCAATGGCCAACAGCATGCCCGCTCCCCCTTTTCCTGGCATAAACGCCAATGTATTTTGCCTTACCCCAGTTTCACATAATCCGTGACGGCAAAGCCAAAGGTTCCGTTATGGCTCAGGAAACACCAGCCGTCAAAGATCATGTAGACCGTAACGGCCGCCTTGTTCGGCAGCAGGCGGATAACCTCATTCTTTGTGCTCATGCCCTGCCGGAGGTTGACCTCCGCTGTGGTCACCGTGGAAAGTGGGGCGACCGTGCCGCTCACGCGCGCGATGCCTGCTGAGCCGGAACTTTCTACCCTGACATAAGCCTTGTAAACGAAGCCCGCGCGGCCGTTGTAAATGGCGTAATACCAATCCCCCGTTTCACCCAAGAGCTGCAGCTTCTCGCCTTGTTTAAGCGTTGCAAGCACGCTGCCCGCCGAGGTGGAGGGCTTGTCGCGGAAGTTGAGCTTGCCTGTTGCTGCGCCCACCGCGAGCTGCACCCCCTCGCCGGAAGCCGCTGTGCCGCCGGAGGGCTCCGAACCGCCGCCTTCCGGCGTAACGCTGCCCGCGCTGGAACCGCCGTTCTGGGCGATCACCTTCACATACTTCGCGTAAATATATCCATGTGTGCCGTTGTATTCCACCTCGTACCAGCCGTCCGCAAGCGAATACAGCGTAACCGTTTCCCCGCTCCGGATCTGCCCGATCTTTTTTGAGGATGAGGACGCTTTCTCCCGGAAGTTCACCTTCGCTGTGGTCTGCCCGAAGCCGAGAACGTCCGGCACAGTCAACTCCGGCATTTGCCCTCCGCCGTTATTCCCGGTTACTGGGATCGCCGCCGTCACATTTATGTATTTCGAGCTGACATAGCCTGTCTCATCGCCGATTGATACCTGATACCAACCTTCCTTAAGCGCGTGCAGCGCCAGCTCCACGCCCTTCTTCAGCGTGCCCATCGAGTCATAGGAAGTGCCCGGCCCCTTGCGGAAGTTTACGTTGCCAGTGGTAACGCCCTTGCCCGTTTCCGGCTTGGTTTCCTCAGGCGCAAGCGGCTTCCCGTCGCTGCCGAGGATGGCCTTCTCCCCCGTCAACGCCACATAGTCCGCATAAATAAACCCAAACTGGCCGTCTACCGCAGCATAATGCCAGCTGCCCGTCCGGCCCAACACATAAACGTTCGTATTTTTCTCCAACTGCCGCAGCCGCGCGCTTGCGCTCGATGCGTCCGCGCGGAAGTTCACGCCGCTGCGGGTCACCATACCAACCTCGGCAGGGTAGGTTGTTTCCGGCGTCGGTGTGGGCGTAGAAATGGCATCTGTTTCCGTAATCTTGACGTACTGCGCGCTCACATAGCCATAAACACCCTCTATATTCACGTAATACCAGCCGTTTTGCAGCACATAGGCCGTAAGCTCTGTGCCGCGCGCAAGCTTTTTCATGCTGCTGTAGCTCGTCGCAGGCCCCGTCCTGAAGTTCACGTCCTTCGCCGTGATACGCCCCGTGCCGAGGATGGCGGGTTGTTCCAGCGTTGGCGCGGGAGAAGGCGTAGGCGTTGGCGTCACGCCCGGCGATACGGTAGGCATTGCCGGGCCAACCGGCGTAAAGTCAACATAGCTTGCGCTGATGTAACCGTCGTATCCATCCACAACAGAGCGGTACCAGCTCCCCGATTTGCCGTAAATCGGGATCTCAATGCCCTTGACGAGCTTGCCATAGCTCTCGTAGTCCGTTCCGGGGCCTTTGCGGAAGTTCACATTGCCTGTGATGACGCCATAGCCCATGAGCGTGAGCCCATCCGGAACCGCAGAGGGATCCGCCGCCGCACCCGGCTTTACGGGGTTCATTGGCGCCGAAACCGAGATCGCAGAAAAGTCTGCGCCCGGATAATAGAAGCGCAAAATGTCGCGGTAACTCCAGCCCTCCTGCGCGCGCTGCTGCGCGCCGCGCTGGCTCATGCCCACGCCGTGCCCCCAGCGGGCGTGGCAGATGACATAGCAGCCGGAGGAAGCGTCGTATTCCCCCCAATAGGTACGCAGCGTCGCATCTGTGAACACGCCATAGGACAAAAGGTCGGCAACGTTGAAATCAAGCTCAATATCGTCGTAGAGGAAGCCGTTTGCGATGACCCCAAGCTTGATCTTCATGCGCGTCATGTTGCGTGTCACGCCGCTGTGGCGCGGTGAATAGAGCTCCGCAGATTTGATGAGTTCCAGCCCCGTCGGCATGACTCCAATCACAGCTCCAGCCTTTGCAAGGAGCATGTCATAAAACGGGCGGCTGATCGAGCCTGCCAAATTGATCGGGATCTTGAGTTTTTCGATCGGGCTCATCGTATTCTTCAGGTCGTATTCATCCAGGCTGATGGCATAGCCCGCGTTCGTCCCCCTGCTGGCACCCCAGGCATAGGTAACAAGGTTGGTCTCCCCGCCGTTGCTCGCGGCGTAATACGTGCAGAGCATGGAGCCGTTCACGGTCAGGATCTCGCTGAGCGTTTCGTCCACCGCGCGGATGACGTTCGCGTTGGAAGCCGTATACCCCTTGTAGACCTGGTCGGACGAAGTATCGCCGATATAATATTCCGCGTTCCCGGTTTTCATGCAGGTGAGCACATAGCACTTCGCGGCAATCGCCTGTGCCTTAAGCGCCTCGATCGGGAAGGTGTTGCTCATTTCATGGCCGACGACGCCGTAAAGATAATGCGCGAGCGGCACGACGTTGACTACCTGCAAATACCCGTTTCCGAGTACGCGCACGTTAAAGTGGCCCAAATAAGAACGCGAATTGAAGTACAGATACCCGGCGGAGGGCATCATCTCCACGCGCATGATCGAAAGCGATGCCCCGGTATACAGTTCGCCTGCGCTTGAATGCGAGGCGGTAAGCGTTCCATCCAGGTTCGCGCGCAGCGTCAGCGTGCCGCCCTTGAAGGCGGCTCCGTTTTCATTGATGAAGTATTCCCCCCGCACGCTCATGGAAATGACCGTTGCGTTGTTGGTGGTAAGCTTGACCTTGATGGTACTGTAGTCTGTTGCTGCGGACGCTTCCGGGGCCGGCAGCGCCACAAGGGCCGCAGCAACGGCAAGCGTCAGGAAAAACGCAGTAATCCGTTTCATAAGAAATCCTCGCCAAAATCGGATTGCTCAGCTGTGCGCATGCACAGGCTGCAGCAAGATATATTATCTATAATACTACATACTAATTTTAGCATGAACGCCAGGATTTGTGTAGAAATTCCGCATTTCTTTTTAAATTATTCATTAATTTGGGATTATATCCCAATAAATCTCCCTCCCGCGGGCCGAAAGAACGGATATAATCGGGTACCGGCAAATCGAAAAATGCCGTTTTCAAAACCAAGAGCTGCAGCATTCGGCAATCCAGGGCGGACTTTTTCGGCACGCACATACTGCGCTGCGCCTGCGTCAGGCCCGCCGGCATGGCTGAGCCGCCGGGCTGCAATGGCTGTATGCGCTTTCACAGAGCATTTTTCTGCTGGTGCACAACAATTTTCCTTGACAACCGCTCAAAGACGCTTATCTTTATTAAGTAAGAAGTATTCTTATGCTAGGCGCAAGCCATAATTCCTACTAAAGTTTGAAAGGAGAGTCACCCCCATGAAAGAACTCAAAGGAACCAAGACCGAAGCCAACCTCCAGACCGCATTTGCCGGCGAATCCCAAGCAGCCACAAAGTATGGCTATTATGCTTCCGCCGCGAAAAAGGACGGCTTCAATCAGATCTCTTCGATTTTCGAGGAAACCGCAGGCAACGAGAAGGAACACGCTAAGCTCTGGTTTAAGCTGCTCCATGGCGGCAAGGTGCCCGGCACGGCCGATAACCTCGCGGACGCCGCAACCGGCGAAAACGATGAGTGGACGGACATGTACGACCAGTTCGCTAGAGAAGCGCGCGAGGAAGGCTTTGAGGACATTGCCCGCCTGTTCGAGGGCGTAGGCAGGATTGAAAAAGAGCATGAAGAACGCTACCGCAAGCTGCTCGCCAACATCAACGAAGGCAAGGTTTTCTCCCGCGGCGGCGTCTGCGTTTGGAAGTGCCTCAACTGCGGCCATATCCACGTTGGCGAGGCCGCGCCCGAAGTATGCCCGGTCTGTGCGCATCCAAAGGCCTATTTTGAACTGCGCGCGGAAAACTATTAATCATAAGCCATAAGAGAGCCGGTCTGCATGCTGCTTCGCAGGCATGTACAGCATGCGGAAATCGCCCGGGAAGATTTTCTTCCCGGGCGGTATTTTTTGTTTTGGACTATCTTTCGCGCGCGATACATGGCCGGCGTCACGACATCGAAGTGATCTCCTTGCGAAGCACCTTGATGATATGCTTTTCCAGGCGAGAAATATAGCTCTGCGAAATGCCGAGCATATCCGCAACCTGCTTCTGCGTATACTCGCGCGTACCCTTGAGGCCGAAGCGCAGTTCCATGATCTGCTTTTCACGCGGGGTCAGCTTGCGCATGGCGAGCGCGAGCAGTTCTTTGTCTACCTCGTCCTCAATGCCGCGGTAAACGAGATCCCCGTCCGTGCCGAGAATGTCGGAAAGCAGCAGTTCGTTGCCATCCCAATCAACGTTGAGTGGTTCATCCAGCGAAACCTCGAGCTTGAGCCGGCAGCTTCGGCGCAGGTACATGAGGATCTCATTTTCGATGCAGCGGGAAGCATATGTTGCGAGCTTGATCTTCTTCCCTGGATCGAACGTGTTGACGGCTTTGATGAGCCCGATCGTGCCGATGGAAATGAGGTCTTCAATGTTTACGCCCGTGTTCTCGAACTTGCGCGCGATGTACACCACAAGGCGGAGGTTGCGCTCGATGAGCGTCTGCTTGACGGACTCGTCCCCCTCGCCCAGCGCATGGATACATTCGCTTTCCTCCTCCCGGGAAAGCGGCGGCGGGAGCGCCTCGCCCGCGTTCACATAATACAGTGCGGAAGCGAGGCCGAGCCGTCTGTAAAGCCTGGCGAGCAGCCGGGCGAAGAATCGCTGCATATCTCTCATCCTCCCAGATTTGTCCATTCTGCCGCCCCCGGCGGCAAAAGCGCTTCCGCGCCGTGCAGCGGCACGGGGCTGAGCGCAAGCAGCACGTCGCTTTCCCGGCCGTTCACGCTGATGCGCTCCGGCCGGAGCGCATAAAGGATACCGCTGCCGCCTGCCGTAGCGGCCGGGATCGGGATGTGCGCATGTTCCGCGAGTTCCGGCAGGTGCGCTACGGCCACCGGCTTGCCGCTGAGCGGTTCAAAGAGGCCGTTTCCCGTGTCGATCAATGCATCGAGCCTGTATTCCCGGCCTGCTGCGCATACCGTGAGCCGCACATGGCATCCCGCCTGTGCACGCTGCGCCCGCAGGCGGCGCACCAAGCCCGGAAGGAACGTTGCCGCAAGCGCTACGGCAAGCGCAGTGCGCACGGGCAGCGCGGCCACTACCACGCCGCCGCGCATACCGCCGCCAAAGCAGAGCGCCAGGCAAAACGCGAGCCCGCCCGTTAAGAAGGCTGCACCGAAAACCGCAGCCGCCGTGCGTGCATATTCTCGAAGGCCCTTCCACGGGAACGCAAGCGTGAAGAGCAGCCCGCAAACGGCTTTCCCCGGCAGCGATGCCAGCGGCGGAAAGAACAGCGCCCCCCAAGCGCCGCAAGCGCCGAGCGCGGATGCAAGCGCCATGCGGCCTGCCGGAATCGGCCGGGCGCTGAGCGCCGCAGCGATGCGCAGCATCAGGCAATCCATGACGAAGTTATCCAGGAGAAACAGCTCGATGTACAAGATGCTATCCCCCTTTCCTGCTTCCATGGGTACTATAGCATACGCTTTCTGTGATATATGTAGAACAACTGCCGTATATATACCGGATAATTGTTGAAAAATGGACGCGAAATTTTAACCAGACTGACAGGATATATGATGGCTCAAGCGGTTTTGCCCGCCGGCATGGCCGGCGGGCAAAACCGCTTGTTTGCTAATGCTCATATAGCTGTCGCCGAAGCGGCAGGCAGCATTTGGGCGGCAATCTGACGGCCCGAGTCATCCTCGGGCCGTCGGCCTTGTTGCTTTCTGTTATTCCGCCTTGCACGCAGCAAGGAGTTCATCCCGAAGGGCAGCGATGCGCTCCACCGCCTCCGCCATAGGTATCTTTTCGGAGACCTTCTTATCCCGCGTGGAAAGCTCGACGCAGCCATCCTTCAGGTTGCGCGGGCTTGCGACGACGCGCACTGGAACGCCGAGCAGATCCGCATCGGAGAACATCACGCCCGCGCTGACCGGCCGGTCGTCGTAGATGACCTCCAGCCCACGCGTCTGAAGCGCCTCATAAAGAGAATCCGCATAGGCATGCACTTCCGCGTTGTCCGCACGCATACAGCACAAGTGTACCTGCCAGGGCGCAATGGACATCGGCCAGATGGGGCCATAGTCGTCATGGTGCGCCTCGCAGACGGAGGCCGCAAGCCGGCCTACGCCGATGCCATAGCAACCCATGATGGGGTATTGCAGCTGGCCGTTCTGGTCGAGATACTGCATGCCCATGGACTTGGTGTATTTCGTGCCAAGCTGGAATATGTTCCCAACCTCAATGCCGCGGGAGATGCGGACCGCATGCTTGCCGCACTTGGGACAGGCCCCGCCTTCCTTGACCTTTGCGAAATCGTGGAACTCTGCGCCGGGCAGGTCGCGCTCGAAGCAGAAGCCCGTGTAGTGGTACTCCTCCCGGTTCGCACCACAGCAAAGGTTGTTCGTACCCGCAAGGGAGCGGTCGAACAACACGGTTACGCCCTCAGGCAGGCCGAGCGGCCCGATATATCCCGCCGCGATGCCGCTTTCCGGCGTAATGACCGCCGGATGGATCGCCTCGCCGAGGAAGTTCGTGAGCTTGGTTTCGTTGGCTTCAAAATCGCCGCGCAGGAACAGCACGACGTATTCGTCAGTTGCGTTCTTCTGGTAAACGACCGCCTTGCAGGATTTTTCCACCGGCAGCTTCAGGAAGTTGCAGACGTCCTCAATGGTCTGCTGGTGCGGCGTATGTACGGCCGTGAGGGGCTCTTCCGCCGCATCCTTCCCGTTTTCGATGATGTTCTCCGCCGCCTCCATATTTGCCCGCCAGCCGCATTCCGAGCAGGTGACGATAGTATCCTCGCCCACCGGGGTGAGCAGCATGTATTCATGGGAGACGCTGCCGCCCATCATGCCGGAGTCGGACAGGACGGCCACGGTTTCCGGGATGCCTGCGCGCGCGAAGATACGCTCATAGGCGTGATAGCAGCGGGCATAGTATTGCTCCAAATCCTCCTGCGAGGTGTGGAAGGAGTAGGCGTCCTTCATCGTAAACTCGCGCACACGGATGAGGCCTGCGCGCGGGCGCGCTTCGTCGCGGAATTTGGTCTGGAACTGGTAGATCATGAAGGGGTATTTGGAATAGCTCTGGCCGTATTCGCGCACGAGCTGCACAGCCGCTTCCTCATGCGTCATGCCGAGCACGAGCGGGCTTCCGTTGCGGTCCGAAAAGCGCATAAGCTCGCTGCCGACGCTCTGATACCGGCCGGATTCCTCCCAAAGGGACGCGGGCAGCACCACCGGGAACTGAACCTCCTGGCCGTCAATCGCATCCATCTCCTCACGGATGATGGCCTCGATCTTGCGCGTAATGCGCCGGAGCGGCATGTACGAGGAGAAGATGCCGTTGGCCACGTATTTCATGTAGCCGCCGCGCAGCATCAGCGCATGGCTGTCGATCACACAATCGGATGGGCGCTCCTTAAAACGGTCCCCCACAAGACGTTCAAGCTTCATAACAAAATTACCTCCGCAATAGGCGGCGCATACCGGCCGCCGCGCTTGTTTCTTATCCGATTTATTGTAGCAAACCCTGCGGAAAGTGGCAACGTTTATTTCTCCAAAAACAGTTCTTGTACCGTTTTAAAAACACGTTTGCCGTTTTCATATGCATGTGATATGATTGGTGCGGAATTTTGTCTTATAATGGGGGTATTTTTTATGAACTCAAATGCAACCAAGCGGAAATCCGGCGCGATTGCGCTGTTGGTTCTGGCCATTGTGCTGATCGGCTTCGGCCTTATGGCCTATATCGGCGCCAAAAGCGATCTGCGGAAATATGAAACCGAGGGCACACGGGATTTCAATCTGCTCACCGAGGCCGAACTGGCTGGGGAACCGTATGTAGAAGGCCGTGTGGAATTCGTCTTTGAAGTGTTTGCCGAGGAATATACGACCAATTACGGCATCCGCCTTTCGGATAACAGCGATAAGCTCTATTACCTGATCCCGCTTGTGGAGGACGGATACATCACCTATTTCGTGACCATGGAAGCTACGCCGCGCTATTACGATACGCTCAACCAGATCTACGACGAAACCTGGGACGACAGCCTTGCTGCCGTTTACACGGAGCTTTATCTCGAGGATGCGCAGATCAAGGCCCTCCCTTCCGACATTGAGGAGATCCTTTATGACTGGTGTGAAAACGGCGTGTTTTACCAGAACGGGAGCTTTGTGGATTGGTGCGTCGAATCCGACTTCTACAGCACGAACGACCCAGAGGAAATCATCTCATATGTGCTGCCATACATGATCGTGCCGGACAACAAACCCAGCGACAGCGCTTTCATTGGGCTCATCATGGCAGGAGCTGGCCTGGTGCTGCTCATCGTGGCCATCCTGATGCTGAGAAAAGCAAAGGAAACATCCACATTGAAAACGCCCGAGGACACTTCCGCCCCGCAGGAACCCATTGCCCCGCAAATGCCTGTGCAGGAATACGCCGCGCCTGAACCGGCGCCGCCGTCCGGCGCAAGGCTTTGTCCGCACTGCGGCACGGTGCTGGAGGACCGGGCGCGTTTCTGCCCCGCCTGCGGCGCGAATGTGGAGGAAGCGTAGCAGTAGGCCAACTGGTTTCGCAGCAGAAAGGGCGGCACGTATTGCTGCCCTTTTTGTGAACTCATCTGCATTGAACAGCACAGCAAACGCAGTTGTCTTTTTTCCCGCCTGATGATATGATAAGCAACGTAAAATTTTTTATTATTCTTTCAGAAAGCTGGTATTGATTATGGCGTTTGATCCGCAAACCCTGCTGCAGGAAGCCAAAGGCCTGCAGGAAGAACTCGTCGCCATCCGGCGTGACATCCACGCGCATCCCGAGCTGGGCAGCCGGGAAGTGCGCACCACCGCGCGCATCCAAGCATATTTGGAAGGCTTGGGCGTGGAAGTGAAGCCCTGCGTGGAAACCGGCGTCCTCGGCGTGCTCTACGGCGGCAAACCGGGCCGGACCATCGGCCTGCGCGCCGACATCGACGCTCTGCCGATCCAGGAGGAAACCGGCCTCCCGTTCGCCTCGCAAAACGCGGGCGTGATGCATGCCTGTGGGCACGATCTCCACACGGCCTCGCTCATGGGTGCCGCCAAGATCTTGGCGGCTCACCGGGACGAGCTTTGCGGCAACGTGAAGTTCTTCTTCCAGCCCGACGAGGAAGGCAACGGCGGCGCAGAGCGCATGGTCAAAGCCGGCTGCCTGCAAAACCCCAGCGTGGACGCGGTCTTTGGCGGCCACAGCACCACCAGCAAGATCGCAGGGCATTATGGCCTAACTTACGGCAAATCGTACGCTGCTTCCAACCCGTTCACCATCCGCGTCCGCGGCCAGGGCTGTCACGGCGCGTTCCCCGGCAGCGGCATTGATTCCATTGCCGTCGCCTGCCAGGTCGTCACCGCCCTGCAAACCCTCGTTTCCCGCCGCATCTTTGCGACCGATTCCGCTGTGGTGACCGTGGGCAGCTTCCACGCGGGCACCGCCGGGAACATCATTGCCGGCGAAGCGGAGCTCAAGGGCATCATCCGCACCCTCGGCCCGGAGATGCGGCAGAAGATGTGCCGCATGGTGAAGGAGACCGCCGAGGGCGTCGCCGCCGCAATGGGCGCTTCCGCCGAGGTGAACATCCGCACCAGCTACCCCGGCGTCGTCAATGACGATGCATTCACCGCCCTCGTCCAGGAAACGATGACCGAGCTTGTTGGCAAAGATGGGGTCCATCTCGAAACCATTCCCAGCATGGGCACCGAAGATTTCGGCTACTTCATGGACGGCATCCCCGGCTGCTACTGTGATTTCGGCTTTGGCGACGGCAGGAAGGAATGCCGTTTCCCCGCCCACAGCGGCCAGTTCTGCGCCAACGAGGACGGCCTCGCCTACGCAGCGGCGCTCCATGTGGCCGTCGCCGCACGGTATCTCAACGGCAAACAGGCGGAATAAGCGTCCGCGCCTTCAGCGCATGTCCACAAAGCAGATTTCAATGGCAGGCAGCCTTGCCTGCCATTGTTTTATGCCATTGCAATCCGGCTTATGACAAAAGCTTCATGTGAGGCGCGGCCCCAAGCATGAAGCTTTGATGTTTTCACACTTTGTGTTTCGTTACAGATTCTCTTCGATCGCATCCGCGAACGCCTGCTTCGGGCGCGCGCCGATCATCTTTTCCACGATTTCGCCGCCGCGGAACAGAAACACCGCGGGGATGGACATGATCTTGTATCGCTGTGCAAGGGTGGGTTCATCGTCCACGTTTACCTTGCAGATCTTCGCCCGGCCGCCGTATTCCTCAGCCAGCTCGTCCAAAATGGGTGCGATCATGCGGCAGGGGCCGCACCAGGTCGCCCAAAAATCCACGAGCACAGGCTGCTCGCTCTTGAGCACCTCCGCGTCGAAGGTCGCTTCCGTTACATGCAAAACTTTCTCACTCGCCATCGTTTTTTCCTCCTTCATTCGGTTGTTCGGGTCCTTCCGGCTGTTCGACGATCTCCACCATGCGCGGCTTGAATTCCGTCATGCGGGAAAACTTCGGCTCCAGCGCACGCAGGATAAAAAACGAACCCGCCGCGAACAGCACCCCGCCGAGCGCCGCGTAAAGGTCGCCCCGCAGGGAACCGATATACGCCCCCACTAGCAGCGCCACGAGCGGCACGCCATACAGGATCAGGCTCGCTTTGAGCACGCTTTTGCCGTGCATCTCGATGCCGACCAGATCCCCGATCTTTGCATTCAGCACGTTGTCGATGTCGATATCCGCCTCGTTGCTGCCCAAACGGAAGCAGGCGTTGCAGTGCCCGCAGGCGTCGCTGCGCACGAAGCGAACGACCGCCTTCTTCCCCTTTGTTTCGATCACCTTTCCCGTTTGACGCATTGCGGTTCCATTCCTTTCCAAACTCAACTGGGTTTATTGAAACCCATTATACCACATTCGAACCTGCACGGCATCCCCAGTTTCAGCCCACGCCGCCTTTTTTATTCATATGGCGGTAGATCAGCACGCCCGCTGCCGCAAGGGCGGCTGCCACACCGAAGGCGATCAGCGCGAACTGGTAATTCTGGAGGCCGAGCGCGTCTCCGCCGATGGTGGAAGTAATGATAGACGGGATGCGCGCTGTCGAGGAGATGAGCATCCACGTCCCAAGCGGCATCTTCGTAAGGCCGACGCAATAGGTCATCACATCCTTAGGCGTACCTGGAATGAGGAACAGCAGGAACACGAGCAGGTTGAGCTCCCGCCCCGCGCGCAGGAAGCGCACGGAATCGATTTGTTCCGGCGGGAAAAACACCTCCGCCGCGCGCCGCCCAAACGTGCGCACAAACAGGAACACGAGAAGCCCGCCGATGAACGCGCCAAGCAGGCAAAGGCCGGTGCCCTCCCAAATGCCGAAAGCATAGCCGGCGGCGATCTCGAGCGGCTCGCCGGGGATGAACGCGACGATGACCTGAAGCGCCATCATGCCCATGAAAGACAGCCGCCCCCAAATACCGTGCGCATCCACCCAATCGCGGAACTTCTGGGGATCGTCGATGAACTGGAGCAGCGGGCGCCCGATCACGATACAGGCGGCGGCAAGGAACGCAGCGAATACGGCGATCGCCGTGATCGTGCGCTTCCTGCGCCGCCTTTCCTCCGGCGTTCTGGTTGAGATGTCAGCTTTACGGGGCATGGGATAGTCTCCTTATTGTTTGGGTGCCGGCTCTATTCTTCCCGGCTCATGCAAAGTATAGCAGCAAAACATCAACAATCCTTCAACGCGAGATTATGGTTTTCTTAATTTTGCGCGCTGGAAAGCGGCCCGGGTGAAATTCCAGGCCGCTCAGCTTACGGGGCGTCGTTATTCCTCCGCGTTTGTGCAGATATGCAGCTCCTGGAGCTGCTTTTCGTCTACGGTATTGGGCGCGTCGGTCATGAGGCAGGCCGCCGTCTGCACCTTCGGGAAAGCGATCACGTCCCTGATGTTCGTCGTGCCCGTCATGAGCATCACGAGGCGGTCAAGGCCGTAGGCAAGGCCGCCGTGCGGCGGGGTACCGAACTTGAACGCGTCGATGAAATAGCCGAAACGCTCATGCGCCTGCTCCGGCGTGAAGCCGATGGTTTCAAACATCTTCTCCTGCAATTCGGAGGAGTGGATCCGGATGGAGCCGCCGCCGGCTTCGTAGCCGTTGATAACCATGTCGTAGGCCTTTGCGCGGGCCTTGCCCGGATCGGTATCAAGCAGCGGGATGTCCTCATCCTTGGGGCTTGTGAACGGATGGTGGCACGCCACATAGCGGTTCTCCTCCTCGTCCCACTCCAGGAGCGGGAAATCGGTCACCCAAAGGACGTCAAACTTCGTCTGGTCGATGAGCTCGAGCCGTTTGGCGATCTCCAAGCGCAGCGCGCCGAGGGAAGCGTAAACCACTTCGTCCTTCGCGTCTGCGACGAAGAACAGGATGTCGCCCTGCTCCGCGCCCGCGGCCTTTTGGATCGCGCCAATCTGCTCTTCCGTCAGGAACTTTGCAAACGAGCACTGGAGCCCGTCCGGCTTGAGGCTCATCCAGGCGAGCCCCTTGGCGCGGTAGATCTTCACGAACTCCACAAGCTCGTCGATCTTCTTTCGCGGGAACTTTTCCACACCGCCCTTGACGTTGATGCAGCGGACGCTGCCGCCGCCTTCTACCGCGGCGCTGAACACGCCGAAGCCACAGCCGCGCACGAGATCCGTCACGTTCACAAGCTCAAGGCCGAAGCGGGTGTCCGGCTTGTCGGAGCCAAAGCGGTCCATCGCCTCCTGCCAGGGGATGCGGCGCAGCGGCAGCGGCAGGTCGATCCCCTTGATCTCCTTCAGAAGCCGGGCGATGAAGCCCTCGTTCACGGCGAGGACGTCGTCCTCATCCACAAAGGACATCTCAAGGTCGATCTGCGTGAACTCCGGCTGGCGGTCCGCACGCAGGTCCTCATCCCGGAAGCAGCGGGCAAGCTGGAAATAGCGGTCATACCCGGCGATCATCAGGAGCTGTTTGAACTGCTGCGGGCTCTGCGGCAGCGCGTAAAACTCGCCCGGATGCACGCGGCTCGGCACGAGGTAGTCCCGCGCGCCCTCCGGCGTGGAACGGCCGAGCATCGGCGTCTCGATCTCGAGGAAGCCCTGCTCGTCGAAATAGCTGCGGGTGATCTGCGAAATGCGGTGGCGCATCATCATGATCTCCTGCATGCGCGGCCTGCGCAGGTCAAGGTAGCGGTATTTGAGGCGCAGATCCTCCTTGGTGTTGACGTTGTCGTCGATGTAGAACGGCGGAGTCTGCGCGCTCGAAAGGATCTTGAGCTCCTTTGCGATCACCTCGTATTCGCCGGTCTTCATTTCCTTGTTGACCATCTCCGCCGTGCGGCGTGCGAGCGTGCCGCGCACAGCGATCACGTATTCGCTGCGGATGGTCTCCGCGAGCGCGAACACCTCCGCGGGGAGCTCCGCCTCATTGAATACGACCTGCATGAGGCCGCTGCGATCCCGAAGGCCGATGAAGATGAGCGCGCCCAGGTTGCGCCAGGTACCCGCCCAGCCCATGAGCGTCACTTCCTGCCCGATCTGCTCCGCCGTGAGCTCGCCCACGCGGTGCGTGCGTTTCCAGCCCTGCAATAATTCAGCCATTGTCCTTCTCCTTCTTTATCGTTCCAAAATCGTTTTTACGGTTTCCACGAATTCCGGAAGCGGCGCTGCCGCCTCCTCGCCGGTTTCCATGTTTTTGAGCTTGACGGCCCCTGCCTTCATCTCGTCGTCCCCGAGGATTGCCACAAAACGCGCGCCGAGTTTGTCCGCGTATTTGAACTGTGCCTTGAAGCTCCTGCCCACGTGGTCGAACTCCGCCTTTACGCCCGCGTCCCGCAGCGCCTTCATGAGGCGCACGCCCTCGGCGCGCGCGGCCTCGCCCATCGCCGCAAGATACACGCCCACCGGCTCGGGCGCGGGGATCGGGCGGAAACTTTCAGCTACGAGCAGCAGCCGCTCCATGCCCATGCCGAAGCCAACGCTCGCCATCTTCGGGCCGCCGAGCTGCTCGAGCAGGCCATCATAGCGCCCGCCGCCGCAGACTGTGCCCTTGTACTGCCCCGCGGTGGAGATAATCTCGAATACGGTCTTGTTGTAATAATCGAGGCCGCGCACGATCATCGGATCGATCACATATTCGATGCCCATGGCCGTGAGGCACGCCTGGAATTCCTCGAAATGCGCCCGGCATTCATCGCAGAGGCAATCGACCGTCTTAGGCGCGCCTGCGGCGATGCGCTTGCACTTTTCCTCCTTGCAGTCGAGGATGCGCATGGGGTTTTTCTCGAAGCGGGTGCGGCAGGTCTCGCAGAGATCGTCGTAATTGTCCCGCAGATATTCCTTGAGCTTTGCGTTGTAGGCCGGGCGGCATTCCGGGCAGCCGATGCTGTTCACGTTCACGGAAAGCCCTTCGATGCCGAGCGCCCGGAACAGATCGAGCGCGAGGGCGATGCACTCCGCCTCCGCGCTTGCGCGCGGCGCGCCGTAAACCTCCACGCCGAACTGGTGATGCTCGCGCAGCCGGCCGGCCTGGGGCTTATCATAACGGAACACGGGGCAGTTAAGATAATACATCTTCGTGGGCTGCGCCTCGTTGAACAGCTTCGCTTCCATGAACATGCGCGCAACGCCCGCCGTGCCTTCCGGCTTGAGGGTCACCGAGCGGTCGCCCTTGTCGGTGAAGGTGTACATCTCCTTCTGCACGACGTCCGTGGTGTCGCCCACGCTGCGCAAAAACAGCTCCGTGTGCTCCAGCACGGGCGTGCGCGTCTCGTTGAAGCCATAAACGCCGCAGAGCCTGCGGACCAGGCTTTCCACATACTGCCATTTGTAGCTTTCCTTGGGGGTTACGTCCCGCATCCCCTTGGGTATCTGGTATTGCATCGTCCTTCTCCTCGCATATAAAATAAGGGCTTTCCGTTCCTTCGGCCGAAGGGACGGGAAACCCGCGGTGCCACCCTTGCTTGAACGCGCGCCGGGCGCGTTCCGCTCATGCCCGTTAACGCCGGGGATACGGCCACGCTTTGTCGGCATGGCGGCTCATGGGCGTCCTTCACGCGCTGCGCTGCGGGGCGGCTCTCAGCCACGGCTTGCCCTCTCTTTGCGCTTGCATGCACGCTACTCTTCCAATCATAGCCTTTGCGCCATTATAGCCGCAGAAACAAAAAATGTCAACAGGTGTTCCGCGCCTCACCTGCACAGCCTGTAAGGAAGCCGCTTGCCGCCATGCCCTCCGACACAAATAGGCTATGCATTATATACAATGTATCTCTGTATTTTTAATATTTTCCTTCAAATATTGTTGACAGGCAACATATAGCATATTATGATAAATATATAAAAATCTTACTGTAATATGCAATGTACAAAAGGAAGATCGAGAAATATTTTGGCTTGCCTGATTTTGATTAGCGCTGTTTTGTCAGCGGGATTTTCAAACGCTCTTTTGCAATTCACACAATGTTTGTTGCATGAATTTTATTTTGATGGATATGTGCATAACCCCGGTTCAGATGGAACCGGAATCCGTTTAATTGACATAGGGGGGTATTATGACTGATATGCGGTTCAGCCTTACAAACGTTGAAAGCAGCCGGATCAAAACGCCAATGTGCTGGAAAAGAATGATTCTTATTCTTTCGTTGCTTGTGCTGTTCACTTCTCTCTCAGCCTGCACGGATGGGCCTGAAAATATGCCGTTTGCAGAGCTTTTGTCCCGTGTAGAAGCGGTGCTGCGTGTACCTTCTGATGAGCGCGAGGCATATTTTGCATTGCATTACGACGATTTGCTCCGAGCAGGTCAAATCGGTTTCCCCGAGGATTATCTTGCCCTTTCCGGGGCAGAAAAAGCGGAGGAATGGAAGGCAAGTTTGGATACTGCCGCAGACTATGAAGCGACAATGCTGCTGGCGAAAAGGGGAGCCTCAGCGGAACTTCAAAAAATGGTTGAAAGCAGCATTCCAGCCGGGTTTTCCAGCAATGGGATTACGTTTGCAGAGCTTGCCTGTTTGGAGGAAGATGGCACGGCATGGCTATGTTTTGGCCTTTCCGCCGGGGATGCCGGCTTCCCTTCGGGAACTCCTGCACTCAAGGTAAATGGAGTGCCGCTCCCGTGTGAACGATTGCTGCTGGGGCTCGGGACACCCGATTTGAACCCTGCGGGACTTGGCGTTTTCAGAGCAGAATGGCCGGAAGGGAGTCCATCGGGAACAAGCCGCATCGAATTGAGCATTGGGGAGGCCATATTTGTGTGCGATTGCGATTGGGACGCACAGCTTTGCAGGCTATCATAAAAATGTGTGGCGCGCCGCCCCGGCGCACCATAAAACAAACCCTCTCACGCCCCGCCAGGGGGCTTTCCACTTATGTGCACCCCCACTGCGCGCTTCCTGCTCCCGCTTATCCCATTTCATACAGCCTGCGCTTTTCCTCCGCAAGCCGGTCTACCTTTGCAATGTAGGTCTCGATGTTCTTCGGGTTCGGCACGCGTTCCACGCGGCGCTCTGCGTCGTAGACGCACTTGGTCATGGCTCCCGCTCCGTGGGCCATGATGGAAGTCGTGTCCTCCATCATGTCGATGTTGTAAACGCATTCGAGCCCCGGCAGCGCATACCCCACGTTTTCGAGGTTGCCGCGCATATACTTCTGCCGGTACATATAATACGGCCGCATGCCGAGCGCGCGCGCCGTTTCCGCGCCGTGCCGCACCATCGCCTCTGCGGCCTCCGCCTCCGGCAGCGGATATTCCTCCAGCTTTTCCACAAGGCGGGAGGAACGCTTGAGCGCAAGCGTATGCACGGTCAGGTTATCCGGCGCAAGGGCGGCCACTGCGGCAAGCGTGCGGCGCATGTCGTCCTCCGTTTCGCCGGGGAGCCCGGCGATCAAGTCCATGTTGATGGACGCAAAGCCCGCGTCCCGCGCCAGTTGAAACGCGGTCTGTATCTCCTCCGGCGTATGGCTGCGGCCGATGAGGCGCAGCGTCCTTTCGTTCATGCTCTGCGGGTTAATGGAAACACGGTCCGCACCCGCCGCGCGCAGGACCGCGAGCTTTTCTTCCGTGATGGTATCCGGCCGCCCGGCCTCCACCGTCAGCTCCGCGCCAAAGCCGCCGTAGGCGCAAAGCGTGAAATCGAGAAGCCGCCGGAGCTCCTCCGCCGTGAGCACCGTCGGCGTTCCGCCGCCCAGGTACATGCTGCGCACCCTGCGACCCGTTTCCCGCACGATGGAAGCGCCGTGGGCGATGTCCCGCTCAAGCGCGGCAAGGTACGCCGCCATGTCCGTCTTTTCCGTGCGCACAGCGGACGCAAACGAGCAGTACAGGCAGCGGGATGCGCAATAGGGGATGCCGATGTAAACGTCCACATCCTCCTTTTTCTGGGATTGCAGCACAGGCGCCTGCACGCGGACGATCTCCGATGCAAGGGCGAGCTTTTCCTCCGAAACGTCGAACTCCGCGCGCATCATGCGCATAGCCTCCGCTTCGCCCTCCCGCTCAATCAGCTCGCGCAAAAGGCGCGTCGGCCGGATGCCCGTGAGCGATCCCCAGGGCAGCTCCAGACCTGTGGCCGTCCGCATCGCGCGGAAGGCAGCGATCTTCACGGCACGCTTGCGGCAGCGCTTTTCTTCGAGCGCGTCGCCCGTTACGGCAGGGCGCGAATACGCCGAAACGGCCTCCCGCCCATCCAAGCGCACCCGCGCCCGGACCTGCCAAAGGCCGTCCTGTTCTTCCAAAATGACGGAAGCCTGCGCCTGCCCTTCCTCCGCCGGTACAATCTCCTCCCGGACGAGGAACAGGCGCAGCTCATCCGCAATGTCCGCAAAAAAGGCGGGTTGGTTCGTGTAAAGGCTTACCATAGCCCAGCGCTCCAATCGCGCATCACCGGGTTGTTCTGGCGCTCGAATTCGAGCTTCGTCTTGCGCATATGGCCCGGATACACGTCGTAATCCCCTGGAAGCGGGAAAAGCGTATAAGCGATGGATTCATACAGCTCCCGTTCGCTGCCGCCCTTGAGATCGCTGCGGCCTACGCTCAGGCGGAACAGCGTATCTCCGGAAAACAGGATACGCTCCTGTGCGAGCAGGTAGCAAACGCAGCCCGGAGAGTGGCCCGGCGTATGCAGCACCTTCACCGAAAAGCCCGCCGCATCCAGCATTTCGCCGCCCTGGAGCAGCACGTCCGCATGGCAGGGCGGAACCTCCATCCCCGCGAGGACGGAAAGGCTCGCGCGCTTGCTGTAAAGCGCCTCCTCATCCGCTTCGTGGATGCAGACCTTCGCGCCAAATTCCTTTTGCAGCTGCGCCACCGCGAGGATATGGTCGAAATGGCCATGCGTCAGCAGGATATGCGTGGGCGCGACGCTGTGTTCGGCCATCGTGTCCCGCACGAGTGCGGCGTCCGATGGGTCGACGATAAAGCATTCGCCCGCGCGCGCGCCAAGCATGATATAGGTGTTGACCTCAAGCGGCCCCGTAATGAGGGTAATGGGTTGCATGTTCAAAACGTCCTTTCACTGTCAAGAAGGATGGTGACCGGCCCGTCGTTGACGAGCGAAACCTGCATGTGCGCGCCGAACTCGCCCGTTTCCACCGGGAGGGCCTCCCGCAGGCGCGCGATCATGGCCTCATACAGCGGGATGGCCTTTTCCGGCCGCGCCGCACGGATGAAGCTGGGCCTGCGTCCCTTGCGCGCGTCGCCATAAAGCGTGAACTGGGAAACGAGCAGGATGGAGCCGCCGGCGTCCAGAATGGAACGGTTCATCTTGCCGCCCGCATCCTCGAACACGCGCAGCCCCAAAAGTTTTTCAGAGATATAGTCGAGATCCTTTTGCCCGTCGTTTTCCTCGATGCCGAGCAGCACGAGATACCCTGGGCCGATCCGCCCCTTTACCGCGCCGTCCACCGCGACGGACGCCTCCTTCACGAGCTGCACAACTGCGCGCATGCCATGGTTCTCCTTTGCCTTGCAAAAATGTCAAAGCTACGTGTTCGGCCTCAAACGTTGATGCGGTAAACCTCGTTGACGAGTTTCACCCGTTTCACCTGCTTGATGATAGACTCGAGCTGATCCGCGCCGCTTACATCAAACGAAAGCTGCACGTTTACGATATCGCCGGTGGTCTTCGCGTTCATGGCCTTGATGCTGATGTTGAGGTTTAAGAGGATCTGCGAGATCTCCATCAAAAGCCCCGCGCGCTCGCCCGCGATCACCTGGATGCTGGCGGTATAGGTGGTCTTTTCGCTCTTGGTCCATTCCACCTCGATCATGCGCTCCGGCTCCACCATAAGATCCGCCATGTTCGGGCAGTCTGCCCGGTGGATGGAAACGCCGCGGCCGCGCGTGATGTAGCCGATGATCGGATCGCCGGGGAGTGGGCTGCAGCAATGCGCGAAGCGCACCACCATATTCGGCTCGCCCCTGACAATCACGCCCCGGCCCTGCTGGCCGCCGGGCTGCGGGCGCTGGTCTTCCTTCTGCTCCAGCCATTCGGCGGCCTGCTGCGCCTTCGCCTCCTTGCGGTATTGCTCCATCAGCTTGTGGAGCACCTGCCCGGTCGTGATCCCGCCATAGCCAATGGCGGCATACACGTCATCCAAGTCGGACATGTTGAAGCGCTTGAGGATGTCGTCAAAATACTCCGCTTTTGCGAGTTCGGAAAGCTGCCTGCCCTGCCGCCGCGCCGCTTCGGAAAGCATCTCCTTGCCGCGCTGGACGTTCTCCTCCCGGTTGGCCTTCTTGAACCATTGCCGGATCTTCGCCTTAGCCTGCTGGGTCTTGACGATCTTGAGCCAGTCCCGGCTTGGGGTCGCGTTTGGGGCGGTGATGATTTCCACCACGTCGTTGTTTTTGAGCTTGTAATCGAGCCGCACGATCGCGCCGTTGACCTTCGCGTGCTGCGCGTGGTTGCCCACGTTGGAATGGATGCGGTACGCAAAGTCGAGCGGCGTCGAGCCGGTCACAAGGTCGATGATCTGCCCGCGCGGGGTCAGCACATAAACATAGTCGCTGAAAAAATCCTTGCGGATGTTCTCCACGAACTCGCGGGTGTTGTCCGCGTAGTTTTCAAGTTCGAGCGCCTCCCGGAGCCAGGCGAGCTTGCTGTCCAGCTCGTCCCGGCTGGCGCGGCCCTCCTTGTACATCCAGTGCGCCGCGATGCCGTATTCCGCCGTGCGGTGCATCTCGAACGTGCGGATCTGAACCTCAAACGGCATTCCCGTCTCGGAAAACAGCGTCGTATGCAGAGAACGGTACATGTTCGTTTTCGGCATGGCGATGTAATCCTTGAAGCGGCCGGGCACAGGCTTCCAGATCGCATGGATCACGCCGAGGGCGGCATAGCAGTCGTTGAGGGTGTTCACGATCACGCGCACGGCGATGAGGTCGTAAATATCCTGCACGACGCGGTTCTGCTTCTGGATTTTTTTATAGATGCTGTAAAGATGCTTTGGCCGGCCGTTGATCTGCGCCTCGATGCCGGCGGCGGCAAGGTGCGTTTTGATGGTGGAGATAGCCGTCTCGAGCGTCTGCATGCGTTCGCGCTGCTGCGGCTCGATCTGCTTTTTGAGGTTCTGGAATTCCTCCGGCCAAAGGTACTGGAAGCAGCGGTCCTCCAGCTCGCACTTGATCGCCCCCATGCCGAAGCGGTGCGCAAGCGGCGCGTACACGTCGAGCGTTTCGCGCGCCTTGCGGATCTGCTTTTCCTCGGTGCAATATTCGAGCGTGCGGAGGTTGTGCAGCCGGTCCGTCAGCTTGATGATGACCACGCGCACATCCCGCGCGATCGCAAGGAAGAGCTTGCGGAGGTTTTCGGCCTGCGCTTCCTCCTTGCTGAGGATGTCGCTCTTTCCGGTTTTGGTGAGCTTCGTGACGCCGTCCACCATGCCTGCGATGTCGTCGCCAAAGTTCATGCGCACGGTGTCGAGCGTGACGGCGGCGCAGTCCTCCACCACGTCGTGCAAAAGGCCCGCGATGACCGTATGGCTGTCCATGCCCATATCAAAGAGCATCTGCGCCACCGCTTCCGGGTGCGTATAATAGGGTTCTCCCGATTCGCGCTTTTGATCCTTATGCGCATCCTTCGCAAAGGCGATCGCGCGGTCCAAGAGTTCCATTTCCTCCTGCGTAAAACGCTGCGCGCAGGCTTCCCGCAAATCAGCCATTCGCTCACCTCCCTCCGGGTCGTTCAGATCAATGTCGTTCAGATCAATTTGGGTTAATATTTGATTACGGCGTCCACGTCGTAGCCCGCGAGCGCTTCCCGGCCGGGAAGATCCGTAAGCTCCATCGCAAAGCGGATGGCGGCCACGACGCCGCCCGCCTGTTCGATGAGCTTCGCCGTTGCAAGGGCAGTGCCGCCCGTTGCAAGCAGGTCGTCCACGATGGCGACGCGCATGCCGGGGCGGATGGCATCCGCGTCGATCTCGAGCGCGTCCGTGCCATACTCGAGGGCGTATTCATAGCGCAGCGTCTTGCACGGGAGCTTGCCCGGTTTGCGCGCGAGCACGAAGCCCGCGCCGAGCGCATACGCAAGCGCGGAGCCAAGGACAAAGCCGCGCGCTTCCGGCCCGACGACAAGGTCGATCTTCTGCCCCTTGAGCTCCGCTGCAAACGTGTCGATCAGGCAATGGAGCGCTTCCGGGTTCTTCACAAGCGTCGTGATGTCGCGGAACAGGATCCCCTCCTTCGGGAAATCGGGGACGGAACGGATGGTGTCTTTCAGGTTCATGGTTGCTCCTCCTCATGGTGATGCGCTGGCGCGTCCGCTTCGCCGCGGCGCGCTGCGCTTGTTGCATGTTCGTGCATCTCAGCAAGGGATGCAAGGGTAGAAAAGGTAGCGCTTTGCGCAAGCTCCCGCCTCCCCTCCGGCGGCGCAAAGCGGAGCAAATCGCCCTCGCCGAGGCACAAAAAGCCGAGCTCCAGGGCAATATCAGCCGCGAGCACGCAAAGATAACGCGGCGCGTGCGTTTCCCGCGCAAGGTGGTCGAGCAGCGCTTCCCGGTTGTAGAAGCCCCCGTTCCCCTTGCGCAGCGCCTGATAGAACGGGATGAACGCCGCCCGGTCAAAGCGCAGCGCCGCAAGGAGTTCGTCCGCGTCGCCTGGGACGGGTTCCGCGAGGGCAAGCTGCGCCCCCGGCGCAAGCGCCGCAAGGGCGTCAAGCAGGCCAAACGTCACCGGCGTATCGTAAATGAGCACGGTGCGGAATCGCCGGATGGTGAGCGCGTCCAGTTCCGGCGCAAGCACGGCCGCGTGGTATGCAGCGGGCTGCGCCGCGTTTCTGCCAAAGCCGATCTCCATGCGGCCATACAGCCCGCTCGCTTCCGCAAGGCGCAAAAAGCGCCGCGCACCCGCAGGTGTGAAGCAGAGCACAAGCAGCCCCGCGATGCCATGGGAAACCTGCTTAAGCAGGAAATCGTCCGCATCCACGGCGGAATATGCCGCCGCAGCATGCATTTTATTATAGCGAATATTCGCGCAGATTGCATCAAGAAATTTCCCCTGCTGCGCGGCAAGGTATTGCTCCGCGTCCGCCGGGGCGGCCGGGCGCATGGCCTTAAGCTCCAACTGAAGCGACTGCCTGCCGTTGTATTCATTCACCGTAGGCACATAGAGAAGCCCGCAGCGGCCGTAATCGTTGATCTGCGCAAAGCGGCCGCCGCCGTAGAACCACACGCCCTCTGCGTACTGGTTCCCCTGCTCCAGCGTCAGGCGCAGGTGCTTCCCCTCCTCCCCGATACGCCGGAGCCGCTTGACGGCAGCGTCGTCCGTTCGGAACACGGGCACCGGGTTTCCCTCTCCAAAGGGCGCGAGCATGGAAAGCTCCGCCGCAAGCTGCATCGTAAGTTCGGAAAAGGCCGCTTCCGCCTCGTAGTGCGCCGCGGGCAAAAACGCCTCCTCCGGCGCAATCGCGCGCACGCTCTCGTCAAATGCGGCGGCAAAGGCCTCGAAGTTCCCCGCAGGGAGGGTCATCCCCGCAGCGTAAGCATGTCCGCCGAAGCGGGTGAAAAAGCGCTCGTTCTCCTTGAGCGCCGCGTGTAGGTCCACGCCCTCAATGGAACGTGCGGAACCCGTCAGAACCCCGTCCCGTTCGCAGAGGAGCACCACCGGGCGGTAATACCGCTCCGCGAGCTTGGAAGCAGCGATTCCGACCACGCCCGGGTTCCAATCCGCGTTCTTCAAAACGACGCTGCGCCTTTCGGTCAGGTCGTCCGCCTCGATGGCGGCACAGGCGGCCTCGTAGATCGCCCCCTCCTCCCGCTGGCGGGCAGCGTTGAGCTCGTTCAAACGCTGCGCGAGCGCCTTGGCGCGGCCCGCGTCCGTCTCCGTCAAAAGCGCAACGCCGAGCGACGCGTCCTCCATACGCCCGGCCGCGTTGAGCCGCGGCGCAATGGCAAAGGCAAAGTCCCGCGCCGTCAAAACGCGCTTCTTTTCAAATGCAGCCTCAACGAGCGCGCAAAGCCCAAGCGGGCATTCCCCGCCATTCACCGCCGCGAGCGCAAGCGAAACGAAAACCCGGTTTTCCCCGGTGAGCGGCACCACGTCCGCCACCGTCGCAAGCCCGGCGAGCGCAACATATGGCAGGGCGGCCGCCCTGCCCCCAAGCGCCTCGATGAGCTTAAAGGCCGTACCCGCGCCGCAGATGTTATGGTTCGGGTACGCACAGCCGGGCAGCGTATGGCAGAGGATTGCCTCGCATTCGGGCAGGGTATCGCCGGGCAGATGATGATCCGTCACGATCGCATCCATGCCAAGCTCCCGGCACCGCAGAAGCTCCGCGTTCGCCTTCACGCCGTTGTCCACCGTGACGATCAGCCCGACGCCCTCCGCCGCGAGCCGTTCCACGGCGGCAAGGTTCATGCCATACCCCTCCGCGTGGCGCGAAGGGATATGATAGGATACTGCCGCGCCGCATGCGCGCAGGTACATCAGCAGCATGCTCGTCGCGCAGACGCCGTCCACATCATAATCGCCGTAAACGCAGATGCGCTCCCGCGCCTCAATGGCGCGCGTCAGCCGCGCCGCAGCCTTTTCCATATCCGGAAAGGCGAACGGGTCGCACAGCATGTCCGAGCTTGGGTGCAAAAACGCCTCCGCTTCCGCTGCGTCTGCAATACCGCGGGCGAGCAGCAGCAGCGCTGTGCGCAGAGAGACGCCGAGCGCACGCGCAAGCCGCGCGGCCTCCTCCCGGCGCGCGGCCGCTTCCTCCTGCGTCCATTCGGTTCGCGGCAGGAATCGCAGCATCTTCAGCCTTCCCGTTCCGCTGCGAAGATGCCGATCGCGCATTCCGTGCGCTTCTTTTCAAACGCACAGGTGATCCCATAGGGTTTGCGGATGTCTCCGTTGTACTTCCAGGCATTTGCCGCGCAGCCGCCGCTGCAAAAATACTTTGCCCAGCAGGCGTGGCATTCCGGTTTGGTCAGGATATTGCAGGAGAGGAAATCCTGCTGCATAGCCGTGTTGAATTCGCCCGTGAGGACATTCCCCATCTTCCACTGCGCCTCGCCCACAAACTGATGGCACGGAAACACATCCCCATCCGGCGAGACGGCCACATACTCCGCGCCCGCGCCGCAGCCGGAAACGCGCTTTTTCAGGCAGGGGCCACCGGAAAGATCCACCATAAAATGGAAGAAGTTGAACCAGCGCCCCGCTTTTCTTTCGGAAAGGAGGAAGCCGGCAAGTTTGTCGTATTCCCGGAGCACCTGCTCCACATGCTCCCGCCGGATCGCATAGGGGCTTTCGTCCGGCAGGACAACAGGTTCGAGGGATATCTGTTCAAAGCCCATTTCGCGCAGCGCCTTCACATCCTCCGTAAAATCCAGGTTGCGGTTGGTGAACGTGCCGCGCACGTAATGCTCCTTGTCGCCGCGGCGGCGCACCAGCTCCTGCGCCCTGGGCGCGATGAGGTCAAAGGAGCCTTTCCCGCTCGCCGTCGGGCGCAGCGCGTCGTGGATCTCGCGTCGTCCGTCGAGGCTCAGGACAACGTTGTGCATCTCCCGGTTGATGAAGTCGATCTTCTCATCGTCAAGCGCCACGCAGTTGGTGGTGATGGTGAAGTTAATGCGCTTATCGTGCTTTTTCTCCAGCTCGCGGCCATATGCGACGGTCTTTTTCACCACATCCCAGTTCATGAGCGGCTCGCCGCCGAAGAGATCCACTTCTAGATTATGCCGCTTCCCGGAATGTGCGATGAGGAAATCGAGCGCCGCATAAGCAACCTTCTCCGGCATCAGCATGCGCGCGCCGTGGAACTCGCCCGTATCTGCGAAGCAGTATTTGCAGCGCAGGTTGCAATCGTGCGCCATATGCATACACATAGCCTTCACGACCTGGCCGCCCGTACCTTTCGGCGGGGTGAGCTCCTCCGCCTCAAACGCGCCCGCTTCGTGCAGTGAGTCGAGCTCCGCGATGATCTCTTCCACCTCCGCTTTCGGGTAAGGCAGGCTTTCGAGCGGACGGTTCTCTTCAAGCGCGCGCACCACCTCATAGGCCTCTTCGTCCATGCTGTGCACAGCGCCGCTCTCTACGTCGAGCGCCAGATAATATTGTTGAAATCGAAATGCGTGAATCAAGTTTCCCCCTCCTAAACAACACAAAGAGGCCGTCCGAACCGCGGAGGCGCTGGGCAGGGTTTCCGCCCATGGCCGTTCCGTTTCCGGGCAACCTCACGTGTCTATAGCCCTAGCAAAGGCAAAAACGTCTTATTTGCTCTCCTTCTGGCACTTCTGGTTCGCAACCGTGCAAGAGGTCTTGCAGGCGGACTGGCAGGACGCCTGGCACTCGCCGCAGCCGGTGTGCGCGGAAGCATTGATGCAGGGCTGCTGGATGGTCTTGATGTGTTTCATTCTTCTATCCTCCATACTGTTTAAAGTAGTTTTCACTTCCGTTATTATACACAAATCGTGTGCATCCGACAACCCTCTTTATTTCCCGAGTACCTGGGCCGCCATCGCCGCAAGCATGCCTGCAAGCAGGCCCACGCCGAAATCCGAAAGCAGCGCCGCAGAGACAATGAACGTGTCCGACAGGATGGAAAACACCATAAACGCAAGCGCGGTATAAAAAAGCCCTGCTATGCCGCCATAAAGCCAACGCCGTTTCGCACAGCGCCGCACGGCAAGAAGCGCCGCCGCCGCCGCGGAAATCACCTTGATGACCGCGTTGGCGATGGGCATGCTGCTTGCGGGCAGGACTTCCTTCCAGAGCGCAAGCGCGTACAGCACGATCAGCGCGATGCTGATGACGGACGCAAGCAGCCCGCCCTTGAGGGTTTCGATGAACATGTTCGGGACGCGTTCGCCCGCTTTGACGCTTCGCATAGGCACACCTCTCTTCTGGTTTATGCATATGCGGCAACGGGGGGAATATGATTAAATGCGCCCCGCTTTATCCTTCCATTCGTTCCCATGTTTCAATGATCTTTCAAAAAGTTCCATTCCCAAATCGAACCCATATTCGGCGGAGTTCATTGCCGCACACCGGTAGTTCTCCGCTGCTCCCAAATATTGCTCTGCAACCTTTCTTTATTTCTCCGTCAGGGCAGGTACGGGTTTTCCTCGCGCTTCCGGCCGCAGCCCGCTTTGCTCCTGCCACGCGGAATCGAGCGCGATCCCGTCATTCGTGAGCTTCACGGAACCGAACAAGGAGGCGCGGTACGCCCCGTAGGTGTCGC
>OJPD01000223.1_pt1 | contig 47223 bp, 45 predicted proteins | sample 1598371 | NCBI WGS metagenome assembly OJPD01 (sample SAMN03922478, study PRJEB24848) | human gut metagenome | isolation source: stool sample | host: Homo sapiens | place: Germany | collected 2010-11
CCATCGGCTGCGGCTTCAAGGGCGGCGAGGTGGTGCCGTCGTTCTTCGTGGGCGCCACCTTCGGCTGCTGGGTCGGCTCGCTGCTGGGCCTGTCCCCCGCCTTCACCGCCGCCATCGGCCTTGTGGCCGTGTTCTGCGGCGCGGTGAACTGCCCCATCGCCTCGGTGGTGCTGAGCGTGGAGCTGTTCGGCGCGGAGGGCATGCTGTACTTCGCCATGGCCTGCGCCATCAGCTATGTGCTGTCCGGCTACTGCGGGCTGTACAGCAGCCAGACCATCCTCTACTCCAAGCTCCGGGCGGAGTTCATCAACGTCCACACAAAGGAATGACTCTCACGAAACAAAAACGCGGGAGGAACGGCTGTGCCGTTCCTCCCGCGTTTTTCACCTCCCCCGCTGTCAAGTGTCTGTTTCGTCAAACTTTCTCCGGCTTTTGTGTGCAAAGCGGAGAAACTTTGCACGGTGAGAATAAATTCTCTTTTTTGGTTGAAAGCGCTGACAGGATATGGTAGAGTACACATAGAGTGTCAGAAAATTAACGATTTTTTGACGCCGTCCGTGGAGAGGACTGACGAATCGAGGAGGAAAGAATATGAGACCCGAGCAGGAGAGGACCGCCGGGATCGTGCAGGCCCATGGCTGCGACAGTGCGCAGCTCATCGCCATTCTGCAGGATATCCAGGCGGCGGAGAACTATCTCAGCGAGGCGAACATGACGCTGGTGGCGGACATGCTGCACATCAGCGTTTCCCGGGTGTACAGCGTGGCCACGTTCTACGAGAACTTCTCGCTGGAGCCCAAGGGGCGGCACATCATCAAGGTCTGTGACGGCACGGCCTGTCACGTCCGGAAGTCCGGCCCCATCTATGACGCCATCCATGAATACCTGAAGCTGGAGGGCAAGAAAAAGACATCCGCCGACGGCGTGTTCACGCTGGAAACGGTGGCCTGTCTGGGCGCCTGCGGTCTGGCGCCCGCCATGACCATCGACGGCGAGGTATACGCCAAAATGACGCCGGAGACGGCGCTGGCGGAGCTGGAGCGGCTCCGGGGAGAGGAGGCGGCACAATGAGCGTCCTGACGAGAGACGGCTTCCGCGCCATGCGGGACACGGCGGAGGAGGCTCTGCGCCGCAGCAGCAGCGCCGTGAACGTGCTGGTCTGCGCCGGCACCGGCTGCATCGCCGGCGGCTCCCTGAAGGTGTGCGAAACGCTGAAGGAGGAGTGCGAGCGCCGGGGCCTACAGGTCTATGTGGGTCTGACGGAGCATAGCGGCGAGGAAAAGAGCCTGCACATCAAGATGAGCGGCTGCCACGGCTTCTGCGAGATGGGACCGCTGGTACACATCGAGCCGCTGGGCGTCATGTACATCCACGTCAAGCCCGAGGACTGCTGCGAGATCGTGGAAAAAACGGTGCTGCGCGGCGAGATCATCGAGCGCCTGACCTACCAGCGGGACGGCGTCTCCTACCCCCGGCAGGAGGATATCCCCTTCTATAAAAAGCAGCACCGCGTGGTGCTGGCCAGCTGCGGCACCAGCGACGCCGAGGATCTGGACGAGTACATCGCCAAGGGCGGCTACACCGCCTTCGAGCAGGCGCTGTTCTCCATGACATCGGAGGCCATCTGCAAGGAGATCTCCGACTCCGGCCTCCGGGGCCGGGGCGGCGGCGGTTTCCCCGCCGGCCGCAAGTGGGAGAGCGTGCGCCGCAACGTGTCCGACGTGAAGTATGTGGTCTGCAACGGCGACGAGGGCGACCCCGGCGCGTTCATGGACCGCTCCATCATGGAGGGCAACCCCCACTCCGTGCTGGAGGGCATGATGATCGCCGGCGTGGCCACCGGCGCCTCCGAGGGCTACATCTACGTCCGCGCCGAGTACCCGCTGGCGGTGAAGCGCCTCCAGACCGCCATTGAAAAAGCGGAGGCCGCCGGCCTACTGGGCGACGACATCATGGGCAGCTGCTTCAATTTCCACATGCACATCAACCGGGGTGCCGGCGCCTTCGTCTGCGGCGAGGGCAGCGCCCTCACCGCCTCCATCGAGGGCAAGCGGGGCATGCCCCGGGTCAAGCCGCCCCGCACGGTGGATCAGGGTCTGTGGGGCAAGCCCACGGTGCTGAACAACGTGGAGACGTTCGCCAACGTGCCGGGCATCATCCGGCAGGGTGCCGGCTGGTACAGGGGCATCGGCACCGAGGGCAGCTCCGGTACCAAGACCTTTGCCCTCACCGGCAACGTGGTGAACACCGGCCTTGTGGAGGTCCCCATGGGCACCACCCTGCGGGAGGTCATCTTCGACATCGGCGGCGGCATCCCCGACGGCAAGAAATTCAAGGCCGTGCAGATCGGCGGCCCCTCCGGCGGCTGCCTCACCGAGGCCCATCTGGACGTGCCCATGGACTTCGACTCTCTGAAAAAGCTGGGCGCCATCATCGGCTCCGGCGGTCTGGTGGTCATGGACGAGGACACCTGCATGGTGGAGGTGGCGCGGTTCTTCATGCACTTCACCCGCAACGAGAGCTGCGGCAAGTGCACCCCCTGCCGGGAGGGTACCAAGCGCATGCTGGAGACGTTGGAGCGCATCATCGCCAACGAGGGCACCATGGAGGATCTGGATCTGCTGGAGGCCCTGTCCGACACCATCACCGACACAGCCCTGTGCGGCCTGGGCCAGACGGCCTGCAAGCCGGTGATGAGCACGCTGCAGAACTTCCGGCAGGACTACCTGCGCCATGTGGTGGACCGCCACTGTCCCATCTGCAACGGCCGCAAGCGCCGTCTGGAGATCAAGCCCGACCTGTGCAAGGGCTGCGGCAAGTGCGCCCGCAACTGTCCCATGGACGCCATCAGCGGCCAGCTGCGCATGCCCTACACCATCGACAACGAGAAGTGCATCCACTGCGGCGCCTGCTGGGGCGCCTGCCCGTTCGGCGCCATCGACGCCATTGAGGAGGAGTGAGCCATGGCCAAGGGTATTATGATCGTGGACGGCCAGCGCGTGCCGTTCGACGGGGAGAAGAACGTACTGGCCGTTATCCGCAAGGCCGGCATCGACATCCCCACCTTCTGCTACTATTCCGAGCTTTCCGTCCATGGCGCCTGCCGCATGTGCATGGTGGAGGACGTAAAGACCGGCAAGCTGGACGCCTCCTGCTCCATGGAGCCCCGGGACGGCATGGAGATCCGCACCAACACCGCCAAGCTGCTGAAGCACCGCCGCATGATCCTGGAGCTGCTGCTGGCGGCCCACGACTGCTCCTGCACCACCTGCAACAAAAGCGGCAACTGCCGCCTGCAGGAGCTAGCCCAGCGGTTCGGTGTGCGGCACATCCGCTTCCCCAACACCCGCCCCCAGTACGAAAAGGACTATTCCAGCTACGCGGTGTTCCGCGACCCCAACAAGTGCATCCTCTGCGGCGACTGTGTCCGCGTGTGCGAGGAGCTGCAGGGGCAGGGCATCCTGAATTTTGCCTTCCGCGGCAGCGAGCTGCAGGTCATGCCTGCCTTCGACCGCAAGCTCAGCGAGACGAAGTGCGTGGGCTGCGGCCAGTGCGCCGCCGTGTGCACCACCGGCGCCATCACCGTCAACGACCAGATCGGCACGGCGTGGCGCGCCATCCACGATCCCCAGAAGCGGGTGGTGGTACAGATTGCCCCCGCCGTCCGGGTGGCCCTCGGCGAGGAATTCGGCATGCCCGCCGGCGTCAACGTGCTGGATAAGCTGGTGACGGCCCTGAAGCTCATGGGCGTGGACGAGGTGTACGACACCAACTTCGGCGCCGACATGACCACCATCACCGAGGCGGAGGAGTTCCTCCAGCGCCTCAGGACCGGCGGCCCCTTCCCCATGTTCACCAGCTGCTGTCCCGCCTGGGTCAAGTACCTGGAGCTCAACGACCCCAAGTACCTGCGGAACATCTCCACCTGCAAGTCCCCCATGGAGATGTTTGCCGCCGTCATCCGCGACAAGTACGCGGCCAAGGACGCCGCCGACGGCCGCACCACCTACCAGATCGCCATCATGCCCTGCACCGCCAAGAAGATGGAGGCCGCCCGGCCCGAGTTCGTCCATGACGGACGGCCCGACGTGGATCTGGTGCTGACCACCCGCGAGCTGGTGGACATGATCCGTGAGGACGGCATCCAACTGGCGGAGCTGGATCTGGAATCCCCCGACCTGCCCTTCGGCCTCGGCTCCGGCGCGGCAGCCATCTACGGCGTCACCGGCGGCGTGGCGGAGGCGGTGGTGCGCCACTGCCTGCCCGACAAGAGCAAGAACGCCCTCCGGGCCGTGTCCGTCACCGATCTCCGGGGCGACGGCGCCATCCGGGAAGTGAACCTCACCGTGGACGGACAGGAGCTGCGCATCGCCATCGTCAACGGCCTCATCCACGCCAGGGAGCTGATCGCCGACATCGAAGCCGGCAAACGGTTCTATCATCTGGTGGAGGTCATGACCTGTCAGGGCGGCTGCGTAGGCGGCGCGGGCCAGCCCTACGGCCTCACCGCCGTGAAGCAGAAGCGCAAGCAGGGCCTGTACGACACGGACGCCTCCGCCCTGTTCAAGCGCGCGGAGAAAAACCCCATCGTCACCTCCCTGCTGGCGGAGTACGGCGAGGAGCGGTGCCATGAGCTGCTCCACGTCCACTACGGCGCATAAATGACAGAAAACAGGCGGAAACGCACGGCGTTTCCGCCTGTTTTGTATGTTTACAGGGCTTGACGGGTTTGGTATAATATAGGTTCAGAGTATCGCATGAAAGGAACGCGGCCTATGGAACTGTCGGCAAAATTAGTCCGCTCACAACTGAATTTCTTCAAGCCCTTCGTGGCCAACTGCTCGCTGGAGGTGACCCGCAAGGGCCAGGACAAGCTGGGCGAGCTGATGACCGCCCTCCACAAGCGGGAGGTGCTGGTGAAGGACCACCCCTTTGAGCGCTTTCAGGGCGCGTGGGTCATGCCCAAGGACCAGCGGCGCAGCGGCGTCATCCTGTACCTCCACGGCGGCGGCTACACCTGCGGCAGTCTGGAGTACGCCAAGGGCTTCGCCGCCACACTGGCGTCGGAGTGCGGCGTCAAGGTGTTCTGCGCCGCCTACCGTCTGGCGCCGGAGAACCGCTTTCCCGCCGCGCTGGACGACGCGCTGGAGGCCTACCGCTACCTGCTGAAAAAGGGCTACGGCCCCAAGCAGATCCTGTTCTGCGGCGAGAGCGCCGGCGGCGGCCTGATCTACGCCCTGTGCCTGAAGCTGAAGGAGCTGGGCATGGAGCTGCCCTGCGGCCTCATCGGCATCTCGCCGTGGACGGACCTCACCGGCTCCGGCGCGTCCTACGAGGCGCACAAGGACATCGACCCCTCCATGACCAAGGCGCTGCTGGAGTTCTACGCCAGATGCTACACTGACGACCCCACCGACCCCCTGTGCTCGCCGCTGTTCGGCGACCTGACGGGCCTGCCGCCGTCCCTGCTGTTCGCGGGCGGCGACGAGGTGATGCTGGACGACGCCCGCCTGCTCCACGAGAAGCTGCTGCAATGCGGCTGCCGCAGCCGGCTGCACATCGCGCCGGAGCGCTGGCACGCCTATGTGCTGTACTGCCTGGAGGAGAACATGGCCGAGGACTTCCAGTCCATCGACCACTTCCTGACCCGCAACCTCTCCCCCGCCCGGAGCCTGCGGTGGATGCGGCTGGACAATGCCGCCAAGATCTACCCCGCCGCCAAGCGCCGCAACTGGAACAACTTCTTCCGCCTGTCCGCCACGCTGACGGAGCCGGTGGACACCGCCGTGCTGCGCAGCGCGCTGGACGTGACGGTGCGCCGCTTCCCCTCCATCGCCGTGCGGCTGCGCCGCGGCGTGTTCTGGTACTATCTGGAGGAGATCCCCCAGACGCCCCCCATTCAGGAGGAAAAGAGCTGCCCGCTGGCCCACGCGCCGTTCCACGAGGTGCGGCGCTGCGCCTTCCGGGTGCTGGTGTATCGCGACCGCATCGCCGTGGAGTTTTTCCACGCCCTGACCGACGGCACCGGCGGCCTCATCTTCCTCAAGACGCTGCTGGCGGAGTACCTCACCCAGAAATACGGCATCGCCGTCCCTGCGGAGCGCGGCGTGCTGGGCCGTCTGGAGGAGCCGTCCCCCGAGGAGCTGGAGGACAGCTTTCTCCGCTACGCCGGGGACGTGAAGGCCAGCCGCAAAGAGGCCACGGCCTACCACCTCAGCGGCACGCCGGAGCGTGACGGCTACAACAACCTCATCACCATGATGCTCTCCGCCGACCAGGTGCGCGCCTGCGCCAAAAGCCGCGGCATCTCCGTGACGGAGCTGCTGTGCGCCGCCATGATGCAGGCCATTCTGGACCTGCAGGCGGAAAAGGTACGCGACCCCCGGCGCCGCAAGCCGGTAAAGGTGCTGCTGCCGGTGAACCTGCGGAACCTGTTCCCCAGCCGGACCCTGCGGAACTTCGCCTCCTACATCACCCCGGAGCTGGACCCCCGCATGGGGGACTGCACCTTCCAGGAGCTGTGCGACGAGGTGCACCACCGGATGGGGCTGGAGAACAACCGCCGCACCATGCGGGCCAAGTTCGCCGCCAACGTGGCCAGCGAGCGCTCGCCGGTGCTGCGGGTCATGCCGCTGTTCATCAAAAACATCGCCATGAAGGCGGTGTTCGACGCCGTGGGCGAGTGCAAATCCTGCCTGTGCCTGTCCAATCTGGGCAATGTGCAGCTGCCGGACGCCATGGCCCCCTATGTCCGCCGCATGGACTTCATCATCGGCGTACAGGCCGCCGCGCCCCACAACTGCGGCGTGGTGACATGGAACGGCACGGTGTATATCAACTGCATCCGCAGCATCCGGGAACCGGAGCTGGAGATGCATTTCTACCGCGTGCTGCGGCAGCTGGGCCTCCACGTCAAGGTGGAGAGCAACCAGCGCTGATGCGGGAAAGGAGCGTAATATGTACTGTATCAAATGCGGCGTGGAGCTGGCCGACAGCGAAAAGGTCTGTCCCCTGTGCGGCACACGGGTGTTCCACCCCGATCTGCCCGGCGGACAGGGCGAGACGCCCTATCCCCCCGACCACCGTCCCCGGGCGGAGGAGGTGAGCCGCGCCGGCGTCCTCTTTGTGCTGACGGTGCTGTTCCTGCTGCCGGCGGTGGTCTCCGTGCTGTGCGACTGGCGTCTGGACGGCGGCATCGTCTGGTCCGGCTACGTGGTGGGCGGCCTGCTGCTGCTGTATGTCACGGCGGTGCTGCCCCTGTGGTTCAAGCGTCCCAACCCGGTGATCTTCGTGCCGGTAGACTTCATCATGCTGGGCCTGTACCTCTTTTACATCAACTTCGCTGTCCACGGCCACTGGTTCCTGACCTTTGCCCTGCCGGTGACGGGCGCGGCCATGCTGCTGGTGACGGCCATGGTGGCCCTGCTGCGGTATGTCCCCTCCGGCACGCTGTATGTCTGCGCCGGCGCGCTGCTGCTCAGCGGCGGCTTCGCCGTGCTGGTGGAGTGGCTGCTGAATGTGACGTTCCGCCTCCACGACACGTTTCTGTGGTCGTTCTACCCGCTGGCGGTGTGTACGGTGCTGGGCGCCATGCTGCTGGTCATCGCCATCTGCAAGCCCCTGCGCCGCAGCCTGCACCGGAAGTTTTTCCTGTGAGCATAAAAAAGGTACGGCATCCTTCGGGATGCCGTACCTTTTTATGCTCAGAACACGCCGTAGCCCTGCCCCTGGGTGATGATGTAGGACCACAGCACCGGCCCCACCGCGCCGGTGGCGCTGTACCCCAGGGAGCGCTGGACGGCCCGGACGGCCCGCGCCGTCTCCTGCCCGAACACGCCGTCCACCGTGACGGTGGGGAGGGCGCTGTTCTGCGCGGCCATCTGGTTCAGCCGTGTCTGCAGCAGCGTCACCTCCGGCCCCGTGTCCCCCAGCACCAGGAACCGCCCCGGATACACCTCCCGGGCAAACTCCTGATAGTCGACGGGCAGGGTGTACAGCGTCTGCTCGTACACGTTCTGCAAGGCGTTCCATGTGTTGCGCCCCACTACGCCGTCCACCGTCAGGCCGTAGGCGCTCTGGAAGGCGTACACCGCGTCCAGCATGGCCTCGTCAAAGGTGTCCGTGATGGGAATGGGCGGCAGCTGGGGCAGGAAGTACCCTAAAAACGCCAGATAGAACCGCACCGTCTCCACGTTCAGCCCCGTGTCCCCCAGCCGCAGCACCTCCGGGTACACCCGCTGCGCCTCGGAGATGGTCAGCCCCTCGCTGGTGATCTCCGACAGGCTCTTGACGCCGTTGTAGATCATCTTGATCTTGTACCATGTGGCTTTGCCCACAATACCGTCCGATTCCAGATTGAAGACGCTCTGGAACGCCCGGACGGCAGCCTCCGTCTCCGCGTCGAACACGTTGGACACCTCGCTGATGCGGGGGATGGCCGGATAGTTCCGCCGGATGCGGTTGAGCTGCTGCTGGATGGTGCGCACGTCCTCCCCCACGGAGCCGCGGGACAGGGGCCGCCCCGGATAGGACGGCGTGCCGTCCCCCACCGGCGCGTTGAACACGATGTTGATGTTGTCGCCGAAATAGTACTGCAATATCTCGTAGGGCGTCATCCCCTGCTCCGCCAGATCCACACTGCCCCACTGGGACAGCCCCGCGCACTGGGTGCGCACGCCGTCGCAGAACTGGGCGTACAGCGGCTCCACATTCCCCTGCCGCACGATGTAGTTGTTGAAGATGTCGTCCACCAGCCGGTCGATGTTCTCGAAGGTGCTGCGCCCCGGCACGAAGGCCTGGTCATAGCGGGTGGAGCTGGTGATGTCGAAGTCGTACCCCCTGCTGCGGTAATACTCCGTATAGACCCGGTTCAGCGCCACGGAGATCTGGGCCAGAATGTTGGCCCGCAGGGCGTTTTCCGGCCATGTGGGATACACCTCGCTGCTGGCCACGTTCTTGATGTAGGATGTAAAGGGCACCGTCACGTTCTCCGCCGCCTCGTTGGGCGGGCCGAGGTGTACGGTGATGTACTCCGGTACAACGGGAAACGGCATGGCTCCTCCCTCCTTCCGTCAGGCCGACTCCAGCGACACCGCCAGGATCGTCTCGATCCGGGGGAACACCGTCACCGGGCGGCCCTCCACCGTGCAGTACTGCGGGTGCCGCACCGCCACCTGATAGGCGGTGCCGCTGATGCCCGCCGTCTCCGCCGACTGGGACCACCCGGCGGGCAGCGCCGGCAGCCGGATGTCCTCCACGATGCCGGACGCATCGGTGACGCCCTCATAGAACACCGTCCGCTCCGGGCCGAAGCTCCGGTAGATCTCCACCCGCGCACCCTCCACCGGAAACAGCCCCCATCCCGTGGACACCTGCACCCGCAGGGTGCCCCGCTCCGGGTGTGCATCCATGAACCACTGCTCCGGCCCCTTCTGCATGCTGTTGTTCTCCATCTATATCATCCTTTCTCTGCATCATCTCCCTGCATCCTATGCCGCCGGTGCCCCGGAGGTGCAAAAAAACAGAGGCTGTTCACAGAACAGCCTCTGCTTTTCGGTTTTCTCAGAACGCCCAGCTGCCGTCGCGGAAGATGGCCACGGTGCTGCCGTCCTCGCACACGGCGTCGATGTTCATGTCGGCGGAGCCGATCATGAAGTCCTCGTGGATCATGGAGTCGTTGACGCCCAGCGCCCGGCACTCCTCCAGCGTCTTTTCCTCGAAGCCCCTGATGGTGTCGGCAAAGCCCATGCCCAGCGCCAGATGGCAGGCCGCATTCTCGTCGAACAGCGTGTTGTAAAACAGCAGCCCGGACTGGCAGATGGGGGAATCGTAGGGCACCAGTGCGCACTCGCCCAGATAGGCGCTGCCCTCGTCCATGGTGATGAGCTTGGTCAGCAGCTCGTTGTTCCGCTCAGCGTGCCACTCCACCGCCTTGCCCTCATGGAACCGGATCCAGAAGCCGTCGATGAGCTGGCCCTGATAGCTCAGGGGCTTGGTAGCGTAGACGATTCCCTCCGCCTTGCCCCGCATGGGGGAGATGAAGCACTCCTCCGTAGGGATGTTGGGGTTGAACACGATGCCCTGCAGGCTCTTTTCGCTGCCGCCGCAGAACTGCGCCTCAGGGATCATGCCCACCTGGAAATCGGTGCCGTTGGCGCTCTTGTACCGCAGTTCCCGGATGTGCAGGCTGTTGAGATAGGCGCAGCGCGCCTGCATGTCCTTGTTGTGCGCCTCCCAGTTGGCCACGGGATCGCCCTCCAGCGCCCGGCTGGTGGACAGGATGGCCTCCCACAGCTTCTCCACCGCCTGAGACTTCCGCAGCCCCGGGAACAGCTTCTTGGCCCACGCCTCGCCGGGCACGGCGGCAATGCACCACTGGTACTTGTTCTCGATCTGATCGCGGTACTGCTTGATCACCGGGAACAGCCGCTGGCGGCTCTTGGCCATTTTCTCCTGATTGATGCCGTTCAGGCCGTCGGGATCCTCACTGAGCAGATAGATGCGGCAGGGAATGGTGTCCACATAGTGCTGCCACCGGGCCTCCTCGTAGTTGTCCAGCTTGGACAGGGTGGTCAGCGTGCGGTAGCGGTAGTGCAGCTTCTGCAGGGGCTGGTAGCTCCAGTCCACCACCACCTTCTTGGCCTTGCACTTATAGCACTCCTCCACCAGCAGCTTCACGAACTCCGGCTGATCCAGCTCGGCGGCGATGAACACCTCCTGCCCCGGCTGCACGTTGACGCCGGTGCGGGCGATGAGGCGGGCATACTCCCGCAGAATGCTCTTTTTCATGGGAAACGCTCCTTTCGTGTCTTTCTGTTGTGTACTATTCTACCACCCTCTGCCCGCTTTGAAAAGACATCCGCCGGAAAAAACCGCCCCGTTCAAAAAATATTTTCAATTCTCTAATGTTCTTCTAATATTCGGCCCGTATGATACAGCCATACCGAACAACACAACAACACTTCAACAGGAGGTAACTGATATGAAAAACATCCGTCTCATCAAGAAGGCCGCTCCCGCCAACTACGCGCTGGAGAGCACCCGCACCCTGGACAACGGCGTGGTGCTGCGCCTGATCCACACCGGCGAGACGCTGGCCGTCACCGCCGCCTACGAGCAGCAGCTGGAGTGCTACGACAACCTGCGCACCGTGGCCGAGGCCGCCTATATCGAGGACTACCTCACCCGCAAGTACGAGGGCGTGTCCGCTGACGACCTGCCCCTGCTCACCGCCTGACACTTGCCAGAATTTCCTCCATCTGCTATACTTGTACCACAACCATAACGACGGTACGTCCCCCCACGCACCCGTCCGCCGCAGGGCGGACGGGTGCGTTCTCATCCTGACATGACGGAGGTATCCCCCATGCGTATCCTGATCGCCGAGGATCAGCCCCAGCTCAACCGCTCCCTGACGAAGGCCCTCACCGCCGCCGGCTGGTCGGTGGACGCCGTACTGGACGGCGCGGAGGCCCTGCTCTATCTGGACGGCGCGGACTATGACGCCGTGGTGCTGGACATCATGATGCCCAAGGTGGACGGCCTCACCGTCCTGCGCACCCTCCGGGCCAGGGGCAGCGCCGTGCCGGTGCTGCTGCTGACGGCCCGGGACGCCGTGTCCGACCGGGTGGCCGGGCTGGACGCCGGCGCCGACGACTACCTCATCAAGCCCTTCGCGCTGGAGGAGCTGCTGGCCCGCCTGCGGGTGCTGACCCGCAGCAAGGGCAGCGGCCGCACCAATACCTACACGCTGGCCGACCTGACGGTGGACACCGCCGCCCGTACCGCCCGGCGGGGCGATACGCCGCTGAACCTGTCGGCCCGGGAGTACGCCCTGCTGGAGTACCTCATCCGCAACCAGGGCGTGGTGCTGTCCCGGGCGCAGATTGAAAACAGCCTGTGGAGCTATGACTACGCCGGCGGCACCAACGTGGTGGACGTGTACATCAGCTACCTGCGGAAAAAGCTGGACGGCGACGACCGGCCCAAGCTGCTGCACACCGTGCGGGGCATGGGCTGGGTATTGAAGGAGGACAAGCCATGAGACATATCTCCATCAAATGGCGCATGACCATCTGGTTCTCCCTGCTGATGATCGCCATCACCGCCCTGATGCTGGTGTTCGTCATGCTGATGAACCGCAATCAGGTGACCCGCCCCCCGGCGGCGGAGGTGGTGCGCATGGTGCAGCGCAATGCCGATGACGTGGAGTTCGACCACGGCACCTTTGACTTCAGCGATGTGGAGTTCTTCGAGCACGGCGTCTACACGGAGATCTTCGATGCCGCCGGCCAGCTGCTGGCCGGCTCCGTCTCCCCCGCCGTCACGGAGGTGCTGCCCCTGACCGCCGGCCCTATCCGCACCGTGCAGGGCAGCGACGGCACATACTACGTCTATGACCTGCCGCTGGATATGCACGGCGGCACCCTGTGGGTGCGGGGCACCATCTCCGCCGACGCCAGAGGCAGCGTCATGGAGGTCATCGTCCCTCTGGCGTGGTCGGTGCTCCCGGCGCTGGTGCTGCTGAGCGTAGCCGGCGGCTGGCTCATCTCCAGCCGCTCCTTCAAGCCCATGGAGAAGGTCATCGCCGCGGCGGAGAGCATCTCCGGCGGCGAGGATCTGTCCCGCCGCATCGGCCTGCCCCGGGGCCGCAGCGAGATCAACCGGCTGGCCGGCGCCTTTGACGACATGTTCGACCGGCTGGAGCGCTCGTTCCACGCCGAGGCCCAGTTCACCTCCGACGCCAGCCACGAGCTGCGCACACCGGTGGCCGTGATCCTCACGGAGTGCGACACGCTGGAGCAGGGCGCCCCCACGGAGGAGGACTACCGCGCCGGGGTGGAGGTCATCCACGGGCAGGCCCGCCAGATGTCCCGGCTCATCACCCAGCTGCTGCACATCACCCGGCTGGAGCAGGGCACCCAGAAGCTGGAGACGGAGAGCGCCGACCTCAGCGAGCTGGCCCGCTCCGTCTGCACGGCCCAGTCCCAGCTGGCCCCCCGGGGCATCACCCTGACCTGCGACGCACCGGACCCGGTGACGCTGCCGCTGGACGTGACGCTGATGACGCGGCTCCTGAACAACCTCATCTCCAACGCCTTCCGCTACGGCAGAGACGGCGGCCATACCGCCGTCTCCGTGGAGCGTCAGGGCGATACGGCGGTGCTGTCCGTGGCCGATGACGGCATCGGCATCCCCCCGGCGCTGCAGGAGCGCATCTGGCAGCGGTTCTATCAGGTGGACCCCGCCCGCTCCGGCAGCGAGGGCACCGGCCTGGGCCTGTTCATGGTGCGGCAGATCGCCCGGCTCCACGGCGGCACCGCGGAGGTGTCCAGCACCCCCGGCCAGGGCAGCACCTTCACCGTCCGACTCCCCATGGCCTGAAGCGCAAAATGACTGACACGCCGTGCGTGTCAGTCATTTTTATCAGCATAAATCCCCGCGCCGCCCTGTTTTTTGACGCTTTTCTTCCCGGAAAGTCTTGCATTTTCCCCGCCGGTGTGCTATGTTACAGGCGGCTGTTAGTCGAGCTTAACTAACAGCGTCAAAACGCAAAGGAGGTCATTTTTCCATGAAATAGCTCGCTATGTTCGCCGCCGGCGTCCTGTTCGGTACTGCCGGCATCAAGGTCCTCAGCAGCAAGGATGCCAAGAAGGCCTACGCCCACACCACGGCTGCCGTGCTGCGCGCCAAGGACAGTGTGATGGAGACGGTCACCACCGTCCGCGAGAATGCCGAGGATGTCTACGCCGAGGCCAAGGCCATCAACCAGCACCGCGCCGACGAGGCCGCCGCCGCTGTGGTGGAGGACACGTCTGAGGAAGAAGCCACGGCTGAGTAACCATGAAGTGCACCATTCTTCACGAGTCCCCCGGGCGTCTGCGGGTCCACCTGCAGTGCCCCGCCATGACGCTGCACCAGGCCGACGTGCTGGAGTACTATCTCCGGGCGGTGGACGGCGTTTCGGATGTCAAGGTCTACGACCGCACGCGGGACGCCGTGATCCTGTATGCGTCGGGGCGCGGCGGTATCATCGCCGCCCTGGCGTCCTTCTCCTTCCCCAAGGCGGAGGCACTGGCGCTGGTGCCGGAGCACACGCCCCGCGCCCTGAACCGGGAGTTTGAGGACAAGCTGGCCGTCACCGTCATGCGCCGGTGCATCTCCAGGCTGTTCCTGCCGGTGCCCGTGACCACGGCGCTGGCGGTGATCCGCTCCGTCCGCTACATCAAGGAGGGCCTGAAGGCCCTGTGGCACGGCAAGCTGTCCGTGGCCGTGCTGGACGCCACCGCCGTCACGGTATCCATCCTCCGGGGCGACTTCTCCACCGCCGGCTCCGTCATGTTCATGCTGCGGCTGGGCGAGATCCTGGAGGAGTGGACCCACAAGAAATCCGTGGCGGATCTGGCCGGGGCCATGAGCCTCAATGTGGACAAGGTCTGGCTCCGCGTCAACGACACCGAGGTGCTGGTCCCCGTCTCCGACGTGCAGGAGGGCGACTGCGTGGTGGTCCGCACCGGCAGCATGATCCCGCTGGACGGCAAAGTCGTCTCCGGCGAAGCCATGGTGAATCAGTCCTCCATGACCGGCGAATCCATGCCTGTTCCCAAGCGGCCCGGCAGCCCGGTCTACGCCGGCACCGTGGCCGAGGAGGGCGAGTGCGTCATCTGCGTAGAAAAGCGCTCCGGCGGCGGCCGCTACGACCGCATCGTCCGCATGATCGAGGAGTCGGAGAAGCTGAAATCCACCGCCGAGGACAAGGCCGCCCGCCTTGCCGACCGTCTGGTGCCCTACACGCTGGGCGGCACGGCGCTGACGTACCTGCTGACCCGCAACATCACCAAGACGCTGGCGGTGCTGATGGTGGACTTCTCCTGCGTGCTGAAGCTGGCCATCCCCATCGCCGTGCTGTCCGCCATGCGGGAGAGCAGCGGCCATCACATCTCCGTCAAGGGCGGACGCTTTCTGGAGTCCGTGGCGAAGGCGGATACCATCGTTTTCGACAAGACCGGCACCCTGACCTACGCCGCGCCCACCGTGGCGCAGGTGGTGCCCTTCGGCGGACACAGCGAGCCGGAAATGCTGCGGCTGGCCGCCTGCCTGGAGGAGCACTACCCCCACTCCATGGCCAACGCCGTGGTGGAGGAGGCCCGAAAGCGGGGCCTTTCCCACGAGGAGTACCACTCCCAGGTGCAGTATGTGGTGGCCCACGGCATCTCCAGCATGGTGGAGGGCAAAAAGGTGCTCATCGGCAGCGCCCACTTCGTATTCGAGGACGAGGGCTGCCGTATTCCCGCCGGCGAGGAGGCCGCCTTTGCCGCCCTGCCGGACGCCTACTCCCACCTGTATCTCTGCATCGCCGGTGAGCTGGCGGCGGTCATCTGCATCCACGATCCCCTGCGCCGCGAGGCACAGGCGGCGGTGGCGGCGCTGCACCGCTGCGGCTTCACCAATGTGGTGATGATGACCGGCGACAACCGCCGGACTGCCGAGGCCGTGGCCCGTCAGGTAGGCGTGGACGCCGTGTATGCCGAGGTGCTGCCGGAGGACAAGGCCGCCTTCATCCGTCAGGAGAAGGCCAAGGGCCACACCGTCATCATGGTGGGCGACGGCGTCAACGACTCCCCCGCCCTGTCCGAGGCCGATGCGGGCATCGCCATCTCCACCGGCGCGGCCATCGCCCGGGAGATTGCCGACATCACCATCGCGTCGGAGGATCTGTTCGAGCTGGTGACACTGCGGCAGCTCAGCGAAGCGCTGATGCGGCGCATCCACCGGAACTACCGGTTCATCGTGGGCTTCAACTTCTCCCTGATCGTGCTGGGCGTGGCCGGCATCCTGCCCCCCACCACCTCCGCGCTGCTGCACAACATGTCCACTCTGGGCATCAGCCTGAAAAGCATGACGGATCTGCTGCCCGACAAGCAGACGCAGGACACCATCCCGCAATAAACGAGCATAAACGAAGCGCCCGGCTCTCGCCGGGCGCTTCGTTTATGCTCATTTCTTATTTGGCCGTGGCGGCGGCGTAGGCCGCGTCGTCCACCGGCTCCAGGCACTCATTGGAGCCGCCCTCGCCAGGCACCTCCACCGCCAGATGGGAGAACCAGCTGTCCGGTGCCGCGCCGTGCCAGTGCTTGACGCCCGCCGGGATGTTCACCACATCGCCGGGAAGCAGCTCCTGCGCGGGTTTGCCCGCCTCCTGATAATAACCCCGGCCCGCCACGCACACCAGGATCTGTCCGCCGCCCTTGGCGGCATGGTGGATGTGCCAGTTGTTCCGGCAGCCCGGCTCAAACGTCACATTGAAAATGCCCACCTGCTGGGTGGAGAGCGGCGCCAGATAGCTCTGCCCGATGAAGTACCGGGCAAAGGCGTCGTTGGGCGCGCCGATGGGGAACACCATGGCATTGGCGTGTACGGCCTTGGCATCCTCCGCCGCGTCCTCCGCCCAGACCTCCTTGGCCATGCGGAACGCCGCCCATGCCTTGGGCCACCCCGCGTAGAACGCCGCGTGGGTCAGTATCTCCGCGATCTCCGTTTTCGTGACACCGTTGTTCTTCGCGGACTCCAGATGATACCGGAACGAGGAGTCCGTCAGCCCCTGCGCCATCAGGGCCACCACCGTCACGATGCTGCGGTCCCGCAGGGAGAGCTTGTCCTCCCGGCTCCACACCTGCCCGAACAGCACATCGTCGTTAAGCTCCGCGAACTTCGGCGCAAACGCGCCCAGGGCCTCCCGGCCCGCCGTCTGTTTCACTGCCATGGTCTTGTCCTCCTTATCAAAAAATTTTTACTCAGATCGTGCCTTCCCTCTGCACAGCGGCAAATTTCCGGGCCGGCCGGCAGATCACCAGCGCCCCGAAGATCAGCACCGCCGTGGCGACAGCCACACCGTCCACCGTCATGCCCAGCACCGCCACGAAAAACAGGTTCAGCGCCACATTCAGCACGCCGGAGGCCAGCAATGCCGCCAGCGGTATCTTTGTCTCTCCCACACTGCGGAAGATGGCCGCCTCGAAGTTGTACAGCAGGATCACCGGCATGCCCGCCAGATAGATGCGCAGATACAGCAGCGCCAGCGGGAACACGTCCTCCGGGACGTTCAGAAGCCTCAGCAGCGGCGCGGTGATCAGCTCACCCAGCAGCGCCACCAGTCCGCCGCCCAGCAGTGCCACCAGCACGGAGGTGTGGACGGCCTTCGTCACCGTCTCCCGATCCCCTTGTCCGATGGCGTGGGCGATGACCACGTTGGCGCCCAGTGCGATGCCGATGAACAGATTGACGATCAGGCCGATGATGGCGCTGTTGGCGCCCACCGCCGCCACAGCGGCTGTCCGCGCCTCGCCGGTGAAGTTGCCCACCACCGCCACATCCGATGCGTTGAAAAGCTGCTCCAGTATGGCCGTGGCCGCCATCGGCAAAGCGAACCGCGGTATCTTATCCCAAACAGAGCCGTGCAGCATGTCCAGCTGCCGCTTTTGTACTTGTTCTGCCAATGTAAAATGCCTCTTTCCTGCGGAAGATCCGGAAACCGTTTTCCTATTGTAGCCACCGGAACACAGACAGTCAATTCTATTTTTAGAATTTTACGATAAGCAGAACTGATAGCGCCGCTCAGATGACCTGAAACCGCGTCCACTTCTGCGACCGCAGCCGCCACAGGAAGATCGCGCCCCGGAACACCAGGTCGATGCTCATGCCGATGGCCACGCCGATGACGCCCCAGCCCAGCCACAGGCCGAACAGCGCTGAGAACAGCAGCCGCGCCCCGATGGTCAGGGAGATGGACACGACCATGGTGAACTTCACATCGCCCGCTGCCCGCAGGCCGTTGCCCAGCGAACCGGCAAAGGGGTAGGCCAGGCCGTTGAAGATGTTGTTGATGAGCGCCAGCCAGATCACCAGCTCCTTGGCCTCCGGCGAAATGGCGGCATAGCGGACGATCAGCGGCGTGACGGCGAAGATCAGCGCGTTCCACAGCACGGACAGCACCAGCGTGATCCTGTTCAGTTTTTTGAAGTAGAAATTGGCGGCGTCGATGTCCCGCGCCCCCATGCACTGGCCGATGACGGTGGTGTACACCGGCGCCATGGCAAGGCCCATGATGGACGCCAGCGACCAGATGCTCTGGGCCACGCCGTTGGCGGCGATCTGGTAGGTGCCGAACAGCGCCACCATGCTGGACAGCGCCACCTTCACCAACTGATGTACGCCGTTTTCCACACCGTTGGGCATGGCGATGCCCATGACCTTTTTGAGGAGTTCGCCGTCCCACGCCCATATATCCGCCCATCTGTACCGCACCGGGTTCTGCTTCCGGAAGCAATAGACCGTCACCGCCGCTGCGGACAGCATGCGGGAGAGCAGCGACGGCCACGCAACGCCCGCCGCCCCCAGATGCAGGACGAATACGCCCACGCAGTTGCCCGCCACGTTGATGACGTTGGCGACGATGGAAACGTTCATGGTCACGTCGGTTTTCCCGATACTGCGGCACAGTGCCGCCCCCGCATCGTAGACGGCCAGGAACGGCAGGGACAGCGTGGTGATCCAGAGATAGGACTCACACGCCGCCATCACGTCCGCTTCGATGCTGCCGAACAGCAGCCGCAGAAGCTGAGTGCGGAACACCAATATCAGCGCCGCCATCACCACGGAGATGACCGCCGAGATCATCAGCAGCTGTCCCGCCGAACGGGACGCCGCCTTGTCATTTTTGCTGCCGATGTACTGGCTGATGATGACTGCGCCGCCGGAGGACAGCGCCGTGAACAGGAAGATCAGCACGGTGTTGAAGGACGTGACCAGCGACACGCCGGACACGTCCGCCTCGCTGGAAAAGCTGACCACGAACGTGTCGGCGATGCCCACGAACATCAACAGAAACTGCTCGATAAACAGCGGAACGATCAAATTCCGCAGGTCTTTGTTGGTGAACATTTCACGCCTCGTATTTCTCTGTAAAAGCGCGCTTGCAGGCCGCCAGCATCCGCTCCACCTTTTCCATGTTCCAGTCGCAGAAGTCTGTGGCCACCATGGCCGCGATGCCGTGGGCGTGCATCCACAGCTGGTCGTGCAGGATGTCCGCCTCCTCGTGGCCGATATGATAGGTGCCCATCAGCTTCTCAATGGAGCGCTCGATCATGGCCAGCAGCGCCTGCCTGATCTCCGCAAAGGCGTTGGGCCGCATGAACAGAAATCGGAACAGCCGCGGCTCCTCCTTGGCGAAGGCGATGTAGCGCATACCGTACAGGCAGACCACGCCGTCCTCGCTTCCAGCTTTCATGTACCGCTCAAATTCGGCGACAGCCAGCGGGATCAGTTCCCCGCGCAGCTCCTCCATCCCGGAGAAGGACAGATACACAGGCTGCGTGGAACAGCCCAGCTCCCCGGCCAGCTGCTTGAGGTTCACGGCGTCATAGCCCTGCTCCCGCAGCAGCTTCAGCGCAGCGGCTAAAATTTTCTCCTTGGGCACCTGTTTTCTTGCGGGCATAGTCCCACCTCCAAGAATAAATATATTTATTGATAACTGCATCTATTTTATTCCGGCAGTTCCTCCCTGTCAAGAGGGCGCGGCAAAGCTGCCGCCCCGGCTCCGGGAGCCGCCAGAGTGTCTCCTCCTCCGCGTTGGCGTCCCTTCCCCACACCGGCCCTCCGCACCGGCCACGCCCGTCATATTGGATGCCAGTATTACTAATAGTCATTATCATATTCTATGGCTTTACTTTTCTCGTTAAATATCCTACTATACAGTCACAACAGCAAGACACCTGAAAATACAACAGGAACTTCATCAATAACCAAAATATCTTCAAGGAGGAATTCATCATGAAGAACATCAATACCTACATTCTCACCGCCATCGTCTCTCTGGTCATGGTCATCGCCACCGCTTTCCTGATGACCGCCGCTGATGAGCCCGTCCGTCAGGCTGGCTACTACCTGCCCATGATCTTCGGTGCCGTCGGTACCTGGGCCGCCTCCAAGGCCGGCCTGCTGGAGATCGACTACGAGGAGCGCAAGGCGCACCGCAGCGCCCACGCCGCCGCGTAAATCCGCTTTTCCGAAACGCTCCCAAAACTTTGATTTCCGGAGCATTTCCCCGACTTTTCCCCGATTTTCCTCTTTTAAGCTTTTCTTTTCCGAAATCCCACATGCAAAAAAGGGCGAAGACGCACAGCGTCTCCGCTCTTTTTTTGTGATCGTGCCGCAAAAATGTCCCTTGGCCTTACAGCGCTTTCGCTTCAGGCGGTCCGTTCCGCACATACTTCTCCCATACATACAGGCGGTCGCTCTCGCCGACCTGCCGCAGCACTCTGGCAGGCACACCGGCGGCGATGCTGTTGGGCGGGATATCCCGCGTCACCACCGCCCCGGCGGCGATGATACTGCCCGCCCCGATGGTCACACCACCGCACACCGTCACACCGGCGCACAGCCAGCAGTGATCCTCAATGGTGATAGGCTCGGCGTACTCCAGCTCGTGGCAGCCGTTGGGGTAGTCCGTATAGGCCCGTTCCTCCGCTAAAAACGGGTGGTTGGGCGTGGCCAGCGTCACATTGGGGCCGATGAGGACGTTGTCCCCCAGCGTAATAGGCGCCACATCCAGAAACACGCTGTTGTAGTTAACGAAGCAGTTCTGCCCCACATGGATGTTCACGCCGTACTCGCAGTAGAAGGGCGCAAACGCCTCAAAATTTTTTCCTTTTGCAGAGGGGATCAGCCGTTCCAATGCCCACTGCTTGGCTTTGGTACGCCATAGGGCAATGCGGTTGAAGCGGTCACAGCGGATCATGCCCTCCCTGTGCCGCCTGGCGATCTCCGGGTCGGTGGGCGTATAGAGCCGTCCGGATACCATGCGCTCCCATTCACTGCCGGTCATGTTCTTATCCATTTTCTGTCACTCCTTTATGCGCGCCTGTACCGGTACAGGTACAGGGCCGTCTCCCATGCCAATCGCTTCACCGGGTCGGCCGGCTCAGCCGCCAGCAGCGTCCACAGCTGCTGGAGCCGGTAGCTCACGGTGTTGTAGTGCAGGTGCAGCTCCCGTGCCATCCGGCGCTGGTTGCCCATACAGCGCAGCCAGCTCGCCAGTGTATCCAGCAGCTCCTGCCGCCGCGGCTCCGGCTGCTGCAGAAGCACTCCCAGCTGTCGGCGGATATACGCATCCGTTTCCGCTGGGGAGGCTTCCTCCAGCAGGCGTACTACTCCCACCGGGTCGTCTGTCACGCAGGGTGTCCCTGTCCGCTCCGCCATATGCAGCGCCGTGCGGGCGCTGTGGTCTGCTCTCTGAAGGCCCGCCGCACCGCTGTAAGGGCGGCTGATGCCGCAGATAACGCCACGGGCGGCGGTGAAGTCCGCCATCACCTGCCGCAGCGGCGTCTCCAGCGTGAACAGGTCGTCCGCCTCCAGCGCCAGCAGAATGCTGTCCTCCGTCAGTGCGCCCCAGACGTCCGCACCCAGCATCCGGCAGCGCTCCTCCGCCTCATGCAGCCAGGAGCGCCGCTGTGATCCCGGTGCGTCCGCCCGTATCCGCAACAGGATATGCGGATACTCCAAATGGATGCCGGACTCCGCCGCCTGCCGCTCCATCGCTTCGCTCAGCGGCGCACCGGAGACGAGATGGTGCAGCAGTACGGCCAGCTGCCGCTCCTGCTCCGCCGGTATCCGCCGCCGCGCGATCTCGCGGGACACCGCATCGGCCAGCTCGGTGAAGCGCACATCGTCCGGCAACTGGAGCAGCGGCAGTCCCAGCTGGTCAGCCGTCTCCGTCAGCCCTGCCGGCAGGGGCTTGGGCAGATAGCGCCCCGGCTTGATGCCCACGCCGGACAGGTCTTTTTCCGCCGCCGTGGGCAGCAGCGCGTCCACGGCCTGCGGGTCGTCCGCGATGGCAAAGCCTGTGGTGATAAGCAGCTCCCCCTGCGCCAGCCACCGCGCGTAGTCCGGCGTATCCGTCAGGTTGACGCCGCTGACCCGGCGGTCAAGTCCCGCCGCGCCGCCGCAGACGGTGCAGCCTGCGAATGCGGGCAGGCGCAACACCTCCCCCAGCGTGGGATAGTCCGATGTATGCTGTGATGCCATGGCTTTCGCCTCCTTTGTGATACCATCACAATTTCCGAGAAAATGTTCATTTGATTTTGCCGATGGAACAGGCCGTCCGCTGCTTTATGATAGCGGCAGCGAAACGAACGGAGGTACATTCCATGGCAAAGCAAATGAAGCAGGATACGCCCCCAGTCCCCCGCAAGCGGAGACTGGCCGCGCTGACAGCAGCCGCCCGGTGCGGCGGAGAGAAACGCGACACGCTCTCCTGCCACGCCCGCCGCTGCACAGCCGCGTCCATGGCGCAGGGCCTGAAGCACTACGCCTGACGCGGCGCACCCGCCCCGGCAGACTCCCCCGGCGATACGCCGGGGGAGTCTGCCCGTTCAGGACTTTTTCGGTTCCTTCTTCAACAGGGACGCCGCAGTGATGATGGTCAGCACCGACTCCGTCACCATGCCGGAGTATGACCGCACCGCGATGACGTACACCAGCCACGACAGGCCGCTGACGATGCCTGCCGCCTGTATCACCCGCTTGTTGGACTGGAAGAACGGCAGCAGCGCCGCCAGCGAGGCCACGATGGGCAGCAGCGTCACCGGTGTCTCATACGTCACCACGGCGATCAGCAGAAACACCGCCACGATGGGGATGGCCGTGACCAGCTTACTCCAATTGAACTTTTCCTGCAACAGAAAAAGCAGCAGCACCACGATCTGAAAGAAGCTGCACAGCGCCCCGGAGCGGGCGTGGAGCAGCGTGTAGTGGATGGCGAAGATCAGGTTGGCCGCCACCTGCCACAGCAGGATGGTGTGCTTGTCCTTCTGCCAGTAGCTGAGGCCCATGGCGATCAGTGCGCCGAAGCCGATGAGCTGGTACAATACGTTCATCCGTTGTTCCTCCTACAAAAAAACGCCGCGCACCGATGAAGGTGCGTGGCGAAAAATGGATGCGATGCTCCAGAAAAATCCACACTGATTTTGGAGTTTTATTGTAGCACGGGACAGTCGTATTTGTCAATTGCGGCATAAAGCACCCCCAACCATGCAGTTTTCAGGGCTGTATGGATACCCACACCTCTTTGTCTATGCCGTAGAACACCAGCTGCATATTGTCGTGGGGCCTGTATGACAGGTCGTATATACACTCAAACGTGTACGCGCCCTTCTCTGTGTCCTTGATGCTTTCCAGCCAGTGCTGGTACTCGCCGCCATTGCCGTCCGTGCCGAACAGGCTGGGAAACGACTGATATGTTTCCTCCAGCGTCACAACGGCGTGGAGCTTCTCATCCTCGTCTATCCACACAGCGTCCACACTGGTCGTTTCATCGGCATTTTCGCCCAGCGTAAAGTGCGCGCCCACCTCCGCACGCTCCCATACCGCCGGCCTGATCTCCTCCGCTGGTGATCCCGCCTCTCCGCTGTGACCCGGCTCCCTGTGGGAAAGATCGAAGCCTGTATGCCCCACGAGGCCCCGCAGTACGCTGACGACCACGACGGCAATGACCACGGCGAGCACCGCGCCCACCCACGCCTGCCGGGGCGGGCGGTTATAAGCGCCGCAGTTAGGGCAGAAGCCCTCCTTGCCATAGTCGTATGTTCTGCCGCAGGTCTTGCAGCGGATGGATGCCATACGCATCCCTCCCTTCCCAGTGTCCTTGCCGCTATTATACTGAAACTGGCGTGGCTTGTCCATCAGCTCCCGATCTCGGCGTGTCCACCCCATTTTCTGCTTGCGAAAAGACGTCCGCCGCCGTACAATAGAAGCAGTGATACGCGGCCAGAGCCGTAAAGCCAAAAGGCGGCTTTGCCGCGGCCCGGCCTGCGCCGCAAACGGCGCAGGCCCGGAGATTGCCGGGAAAAGGAGGATATGCCATGGAGAATGTGCAGAAAAACCATCCTTTAGAGACAGAGCCTCTTTCCAGATTGCTGCTCCGCTATTCCGTCCCCACAACGCTGACCCTCATGGTCAACTACCTTTACAGCATCGTCGACCAGATCTTCGTGGGGCAGGGCGTGGGCATCACCGGCATGGCGGCGGTCAACGTGGCCTTCCCGATGTCCATTTTAGTCAACGCAGTCTCGTTGCTGCTGGGAGACGGCTGCGCCGCCAACGTCAGCCTGTGTCTGGGGCGAAAGGAGCAGGAGACGGCAAACCGCATCCTGGGCAATGCCGTCACCTGGATCCTTGCCGGCGGCGTGCTGCTGGCAATGGTCTGCGGCGTCTTTACACCGCAGATCGTAAGGCTTTTCGGCTCCACCGACACCGCCTATGCGGAGGCGGCGGCCTATCTGCGGGTCATTGCCGTCGGCATTCCGTTCCAGCTGATCTGCCCCGCGTTTACCGCCATCATCCGGGCCGACGGCGCGCCGCAGTACACGATGAAATGTATGATGACAGGCGCTGTCATCAATCTGATCCTCGACCCTGTATTTATCTTCGGGCTGAATATGGGGGTCGTAGGCGCCGGTATCGCCACCGTCATCGGAGAGGCGGCGGCCGGTGTGCTGTGCCTGCTCTATCTGCGCAGGCTGCAGACCGTGCATCTCACGCGGGCGACGCTGCGCCCCACCTGGGCGCTGACCCTGCGCATCCTGAAGCTGGGCTTTCCCAGCCTGCTGACCCAGAGCCTGACGGCGCTGGTGCAGATCGTCCTGAACAACCTGATGTGCGTCTATGGCGCTGCCAGCATCTACGGCAGCGACATCGCCCTTTCCGTGTACGGTATGATGATGAAGGTCTATCAGATCGCACACTCCATGTTCGTGGGGGTATCCTCCGCCGTGCAGCCCATCAACGGCTACAACTTCGGCGCACAGAACTATGACCGGGTGCGCAGGACCTATCGGCTGGCCACCGGCATCGCGCTGGGCATCTCCGCGCTGTGGTGGCTGGTCTATCTGCTGCTCCCGCGGCAGCTGGCTGCGCTGTTCGTCTCCGACGAGCCGCTCTATCTGGACTGCGCGGCCCACTGCTTCCGGCTCTACATGGCGGCGTTCCTCCTGTACGGGATACACATGACAACGGCCTCCTTCTTCCAGGGCATCGGAAAGCCCGCCCGCGCACTGCTGATCCCGCTGGTGCGGCAGGGCGTTCTGCTGATCCCGCTGGCGCTGCTGCTGTCCCGCTGCCGGGGACTGGACGGTGCGCTGCTGGCCGTGCCCATCGCGGACGTGCTGACATGCCTGCTGTGCGTCCTGCTGGCATGGTCGGAGTTCCGGAACTGGAAAAAACGGGGCTGGCTCACCGGGCGCTGACGCGCGCTCCCGTAAAACGCAAAACGCACCTATGCAAGGCCCTTACCGGCGGGACGCCGGTAAGGGCCTTGCTTTTTCCGCGGCTCCTAATCCTCCGCCAAAGGCGCCCTCCGAAAAAAATACAGAAGGTTTTCTGACCTTTTAGGTTTCCTTTAGGATACGGCGGTATGCTGTGTCCATCAAAAGAAAAGCGGCGGCGCGGAGCACCGCCCCGGACAGTATATAAAGGAGGTCGATGAGACATGAAAAAGAAACTGATCGCACTGCTGTGCGCGGCAGCCATGGCCGTCTCTCTGGCGGCCTGCGGCGCAGGAACAGACACCACTTACGCGGGACAGACCCTGACGGGCCGCGTCACCGCCATGGACGGCACCACCGTCACGCTGGCGCTGGGTGAGCCGGCGGAGGACGCCGCCCCGTCCGGCGGTGCTCCCTCCGACAGCAGCAGCCAGCAGCCCCCGGAGATGCCCTCCGGTGACAGCGGCAGCAGCCAACCCACCGACACACCGCCGGAAAAGCCAGACGGCGACAGCAGCCAGCCCCCGGAGATGCCGGACAGCAGCGGCTCCGACAGCCAGCAGGGCGGTACGCCGCCGGAGATGCCCGGCGGCAGCAGCTTTACCGAGAATGGTGAAACGCTGACCGTGGACATCGCCAAGGCAGACATCACCAGAGACGGCGAGAGCGTCACTGCATCCGATGTCGCCGTGGACGACATCCTCACCGTGACGTTTGACGACAGCGGCGCGGCATCCGCCGTGGAGCTGACCGCCGCGGACAGCGCCGTGGGCGGCGGCATGGGCGGTGCGCCCTCCGGCGGCTTCGGCGGCAGCAGTGAGGTGACCCAGGGCGACAGCGCCAACACCATCAGCGAAAACGGCACCTACACCGACACCACCTACACCTCCACCGGCGACGACGAGAACGCCCTGCGCATCGACGGCGCGGACGTGACGCTGGACGGCATCACCGTGGACAAGAGCGCCGGCGCCACCTCCAACACGGAGAACGGCGACTTCTACGGCGTCAACGCCGCCCTGCTGGCCACCAACGGAGCGGACGTGACCATCACCAACGCCAGAGTCACCTCCTCCGCTCAGAACGGCAACGGTGTGTTCAGCTATGGCAGCGGCACCACCGTGAACATCTCCAACTCCGTCATCACCACCACCGCCGACAACTCCGGCGGCATCCAGACCACCGGCGGCGGCACCACCATCGCCAGCGACCTGATCGTCACCACCAGCGGCAACTCCTCGGCGGCCATCCGGTCCGACAGGGGCGGCGGCACCGTCAGCGTGGACGGCGGCAGCTATGTCTCCAACGGCTACAACTCCCCGGCGGTGTACTCCACCGCGGACATCACCGTGAAGAACGCCACCCTCACCGCCAACAACTCCGAGGCGCTGGTCATCGAGGGCAAGAACAGCATCGTGCTGGAGAACTGCGACGTTACCGGCAATATGAGCGACACCAAGGGCTCCAGCTCTGAGGAGAACGTCCACAATGTCATGATCTACCAGTCCATGAGCGGCGACGCGGATGTGGGCACCTCCACCTTCTCCATGACCGGCGGCACCCTCACCGCCAGAAACGGCGATATGATCTACGTCACCAACACCCACTGCGTGCTGACGCTCAGCGGCGTGACGCTGAAGAACGAGGACGCGGACGGCGTGCTGCTGCGGGTGGTGGGCAACTCCGCCAGCCACGGCTGGGGCACCGCCGGCAGCAACGGTGCGCAGGTGGCGTTTACCGCCGACGGGCAAGTGCTGACAGGCGACATCGTGGTGGACACCATCTCCACCCTGGACATGACGCTGACCAACGGCAGCACCTTCACCGGCACCACCAGCATCATCGACAACGCCCAGGGCGGCACCGCCGTCAGCGACAACGCCGTGGTCACCATCGACAGCGGCTGCACCTGGACGCTGACCGGGAACTGCACCCTGACCAGTCTCACCAACAACGGCACCATCAACTTCAACGGCTACACCATCACGCTGGCAGACGGCACCGTGCTGCAGTGAGCCGGTGATCTCCTCCATATGAAAAGGACCTGCCTGAGGCAGGTCCTTTCTTTTTTACAGGCGCAGGCCGCCCAGATAGACGGCGCGGCGCTCCAGCGCCTCCCCACAGACCACGAAGTCGGCAGGCAGGCCGTCGGCGATGGCGCCCGTTTCGCCGGCCCGCCCGATCTCGCGGGCGGGAATGGCGGTGGCGGACAGCACCGCCTGCTCCACGGGGATACCGAAGGCCGCGGCATTGCGCATGCAGTCGTACAGGTTGGCGGCGCTGCCGGCGATGGTGCCGTCGGTCAGACGGGCCACGCCGCCGGACAGGAACACATCCTGCCCGCCCAGCGTGTACTGCCCGTCCGGCATGCTGCAGCAGCGCAGGGCATCGGAGATCAGGCAGATGCGGCCCGGAAACAGCCGGTAGGCCATGCGCACGGCGCTGGGGTGGACATGGTGCCCGTCGCAGATCAGCTCCGCCGTGACGGACGCACGCTCCGACGCCGCGCCGATGGGGCCGGGGTTCCGATGGTGGATGCCGGGCATGGCGTTGAAAAGGTGGGTCAGATGGGTGGCTCCGGCGTCAAAGACGGCGGCGGCCTCCTCATAGGCGGCGTCGGTATGCGCCACGGAGACGGTGCATTTCTCCGCTGCGCGGCGGGCAAAGTCCACCGCGCCGGGAAGCTCCGGGGCCACATCCGCGATGCGCAGCAGCCCCTCCGACACGTCATAGAGCCGGACGAAGGCGTCGTAATCCGGCAGGCGGAGGTACGCCGCGTTCTGGGCGCCCTTTTTCTTCTCGGAGAAGAACGGCCCCTCCATCTGGATGCCCAGCAGCCGGGCGCAGCCCGCCGGGGCCTCCCGGTGCAGGCGCACCGCCGTGCGGAACGCCGTTTCCAGTGTGTCGTAGGGCAGGGTCATGGAGGCGGGGGCAAAGGACGTGACGCCGTTTTTCGCCAGATAGGCGGCCATTTTCACAAGACCGGCATAGTCGCCGTCGGAAAAGTCCGCGCCGGAGCTGCCGTGGGTGTGGACATCCACCAGACCGGGGATGACCCGGGCACCGTGGAGGTCCACATGCGCCGCGTCCGCCGTCTCCTCCAGCACATGGGCAAAGCGCCCGCCCTCCACGGAGAAGCCGCCGGGGACGAACCGCCCGTTTACAAAGATCAGACCGTTTTCAAACCGCATATCACACCTCCGGCAGACTGGCTGCCGCCACAGACTGCCCCATCCGGCGGAACTGCTCGTCCGGCAGGGTGACGGAGACCGACAGCGCCGGGTATTCCTCCGCCAGCACCCGGCGGCACCGGGATACGATGCACTCGCCGCCGACGCCGGAGGCCACACGGCCCAGCACCAGCAGGTGCCGCAGGTCATACACCGATGCGTACAGCGGCAGGGTGTGGCCCAGATAGACGCCGATATCCCGAAAGACCGCCAGCGCCCGTTCATCGCCGCTCTCCGCCAGGGTCTGCACGGCGCTGAGCTTCTCGGCGGGGGTCAGCGTCTCCGCCAGGGCGATGCCGGCGGCGGGAGCCAGCCGGATGACGGCGTCCTGCGAGAAATATTTGCAGCCCACGCCGATGTCGCCGGACCACTCGTCCCGCTCCGCATGGGGGCTGAGGTCGACGGGGGCAAAGGCCAGCTCGTTGAACCAGCCCAGAATACAGCCCTCGCGGTTTACATAACCCGCCGCCTCGCTGGTGCCCATGGCAAGACCCATGACGCCGTTGGCACGGAGGCTCATGGCGCCGGCCAGCGCCGTCACATCGCCGTCGTTGGCCACCACGACGGGCACATCGCCGATGGCGGCGGCAGCGCGGTCATAGATGGTGGGGATGGGGCCGCGTTTTTCCGGCGGCACCCGGATGAACAGAGACGATACCATGGGGGCATTGCCGATGAACACACCGGCGGAGGACACGCCGATGCCGTCCACCCGCGGCATTTTCGACGCCGCCGCCCGGAAGGCCGACAGGATGCCCTCGTAATGATACCGGGGGTCGGCCTGGGTCTTGGGGTGCCAGACCACCTCCTCGGAATACACCGTCTCGCCGTCGATGACGGCGGATACCTTCCGGTCGGAGCCGCCGGCATCGAAGCCGATGCGGCAGCCGTCCCAGTGGCCGCCGATCCTCCGGGCGGTGCTGCGGGGCACGGGAAAGTCCGCCTCGGACACGGCCTCCAGCACGAAGGGGCGCTGAAAGACCGTCTCCATGAAGTCCGCGTCAAAGGCGCGCTCCCCGGCGGCGGCGTAGGTCCGCGCCAGCTCCCGCGTCAGCCGGTCGCAGCCGCAGATGCGGACGCGCCAGCCCCCCACGCTCCACAGCAGCAGCTTGACGGTGCGCTCCAGAAACCGCAGGTCAGCGGCGCGGTACGGCTCGTCCCGCAGCCGCGTCTCGAACACCGACACCTGTCCGTCCTGCCGCTCCACGGCGATGCGGACGGGGCGGCGGGCCTCCGCCAGATAGGCCGCCCGCCACGGGGCGAAGGGGATAAAGCCTTCGTCCAGCGCAGGCGCATTCTGCATGGCGAAGGAAATGCCCAGATACTCCACGGTCACCGCTCCCCTCCCAATGCCGCGCCGTCCCAGGCGGCCCAGTCGCAGATCAGCGTTACATCGGGGTGAAATTGCAGGATAGACGCAGGCACCCAGGGTGTCACCGGGCCGAAGAACGCCTTGCGCAGGATGTCCGCCTTGTCGGCGCCGGTGACGATCATCAGCACACTGCGGGCGGCCATCACCGTGCCGATGCCCATGGTGTAGGCGGCGGCGGGCACCTCCGCCTCGCTGGCGAAGAAGCGGGCGTTGGCCCGGCGGGTGGACTCCGTCAGCGTCACCTCATGCGTCCAGCTGGGGAAATGGTCACAGGGCTCGTTGAAGCCGATGTGGCCGTCGTGCCCCAGCCCCAGCAGCTGCAGGTCCACGCCGCCCAGATCCTCGATGGTCCGCTCGTAGGCCCCGCACATGGCGGCCACGTCCGTGGTCAGGCCGTCGGGTACATAGGTGTTCTCCGGACGGATGGAGATGTGATCGAACAGGTTCTCCTGCATGAAGCGGCGGTAGCTCTGGGGATGGTCGGGGGCCAGACCCTTGTACTCGTCCAGATTCACGGAGCGGACGCGGGAGAAGTCGATAAGCCCCGCCCTCTCCCGGTCGATCAGCTCCCGGTACAGGGGGACGGGCGTGGAGCCGGTGGCCAGACCCAGCACGCAGGCGGGCTTGGCACAGACGACCTCCTGGAACTGGTCGGCCGCCAGACGGCCTACTTCTTCGGCGGTCTCCGCCTTGAAAATTTTCAAATGCAGCATGATTTGCCTCCTTCTTGGAACAGGATGCGCAGAGCCGCCCCGCCGCGGTGACGCACGGGGACGAGTCGGCGCAGTACACACATTTTCCCCATCATACACCACGGCGGCGGAAAACGCAACGCCGTCCCTTGACGATGTGCCGGCGGGGTGTTTTTCATTTTCCCCGTATTGACAAACGGAAAAACCGGTCTACAATAGTTGTATGTACAATGATGTAGGTACAACCTTTTGGGAATACGGAGGCGGATATGGATATCACGGAACGGAAGATCACAAAGATCGCGCGGGAGGCGGAGAAGCTGGTGCTGCGCACGCTGCGGGAGCAGGACGTGGGCACGGCGGAGATCGACCTGATCCACGCGCTGCGCCACAACCCCGGCTGCACGCAGGCAGCGCTGGCGGAGCTGCTGCATGCCGACAAGGCCGCCATCGCCCGGCGGACGAAAAATCTGGAGGCCAAGGGATACCTTGTCCGCAGGGACGCCCCCCGCGACCGGCGCAGCCAGCTGCTGTATCCCACGGAAAAGGCGGAGCGCCTGAAGGCCTCCAAGGCGGAGATCGAGGCCGCTTTCTACGAGTATCTGACCGGCGCGCTGACCCGGGAGGAGGCCGCCGCCTTTGCGGCGGCGCTGGACAAGCTGTACACGGTGTCCAAGGCGGAGAGCCGGGCGGGCTTCCCGCACTTTCAGATACCGGCGGGAGGTGAAGCGGATGAGCAGGCATGACAGGGCGTTCCGCCCGGACCGGATCGGCGCCTATTTCCGGGCGGAGTGGCTGCCGCTGGCCCTTGTGACGGTCTCCGGCCTCGTCTACAACGTCGGCCTGCTGGCCGCGCCGTGGTTCGAGGGGCGGTTGGCCCAGTGCCTTGCCGACATCCTCGGCGGCCGGGAGACAGCCGCCCGGATGGCGGTGCTGGTGCTGGCCTACATCGCCGTGACGCTGCTGGTGCAGGCGGCGCGGTTCGTCAAGCGGTTCTACGTCCGCCGCTTTGCCAACAACATCAACCACCGGATGAAGGGCATCCTGTACGCCAATCTGGTGCGGCAGGGCCGGGCCGCCCTGGAGCGGGAGGGCGCAGGCCAACTGATGACCAAGGCCATCTCCGATGTGGACGACTGCGTGGAGGGCATGCGGAAATTCACCACGGAGGTCTTTGATACCGGCGTGGCGCTGGCGGGCTACGCCGTGATGCTGTTTGTGTACGACTGGCGGCTGGCGCTGCTGAGCCTGCTGTTCACGCCGGTATCCTACGTCTGCGCGGCATGGATGAAAAAGCCGGTGCAGCGGGCCGGGGCTGCCTACAAAAAGGCGGCGGGCGCGCTGAGCGCGGCCACGCTGGACCGCGCGCAGAACGCCGTGACCTACCGCATCTGCGGCTGCGAGAGCGCCCGGGAGGCGCGGTATGAGGAGGCGCTGGACAACTATGAAAAGACCGCCGTGCGCAGCAATGTGCGGCAGTCGGCTCTGCCGCCGCTGTATCTGGCCGTGTCGGAGGCGGGCGTGCTGTTCATCCTGTGGTTCGGGGCGAAGAACGTGCTGGGCACAGGCTGGAGCGCCTGGGATATCGCGGCGTTCACCACATTCCTCTCCTGCTTCACCAAGCTGACGGTGAAATCCTCCAAGGTGGCCAAGCTGTTCAATGCGGTGCAGAAGGCGGAGGTGTCGTGGAAACGCATCAGGCCGCTGATGCGGACACCGGAGACGCTGGCGCCGCTGGCCATTCCCGCTCCCGCCGACGTGACGCTGGAGGAGCTGTCCTTTGCCTACGGGGATACGCCGGTCTTTTCCGGTCTGACGCTGACGGCCCGGCCCGGCGACATCATTGGCGTCACCGGGCCGGTGGCCTGCGGCAAATCCACTCTGGGGCGGGTGTTCCTGTGCGAGGCGCCCTACGGCGGCACGGCACGGTTCGGCGGAAAGGAGTTCTCCGCCATGACGCCGCGGCAGATCGCCGCCACTGTCGGCTATCTGGGCCACGACCCGGAGCTGAGCGCCGACACCATTCAGAACAACGTCCTGTGCGGCGAGGGGCAGGACGCCATGCCGTATCTGGCGGCGGCCGCGCTGGACAAGGAGGTGCTGGCCATGGAGAACGGCTCCGATACCGTTATCGGCAGCAGCGGCGCGCGGCTGTCCGGCGGACAGGCGCAGCGGCTGGCACTGGCCCGGACGCTGGCCCATCCCCGGCCCGTTCTGGTGCTGGACGACCCGTTCTCCGCGCTGGACCGCGGCACCGAGGATGCCGTGTTCGCGTATCTGCGGGAGTATGCAGAGGATAAGGTGGTGTTCCTTATCTCCCACCGGCTGTACCACTTCCCCGAGCTGCGGCAGGTGGTCTTTATGGAGGACGGCAGGACCACCGTCGGCACCCACGAGGAGCTGATGGCGTCCGTGCCGGTATACCGCCAGCTGTACGAGAGCCAGACAGGAGGTGGGCAGGCATGAAAAACAGACGGAAAATCGGGGTGTTTGCCGCCATCCGGACGGCGGCGGCATCGCACCGCCTGCTGACGGCGGGCACGCTGCTGTGCGTGGCGGCGGCGGTGGCAGCATCTCTTATCCCGCCGCTGCTGCTGGGGCGCATCATCGACCGACTGACCGCGGGGCTCCCGCTGACCCTGCTGGCGGTGCTGCTCTACTTCGGCAGCCTTGTGCTGGAGGGCGTGTTCTCCTCGGCGCAGGAGAGCCTGCTGGTGCTGTTCGGGCAGAAAATGACCCACGCGCTGCGCTCGGAAATGTCGCAGAAACTGACGCGGCTGCCCGCCGGCACGCTGGCGGAGCAGGATCCCGGTCAGGTGGCCGCCCGCTTTTCCGGCGATGTGGACACCGTGGAGGCGCTGTTCACCTCCGGCATCATCAGCATGGCGGCGGACGCCTGCCGCATCGTCTCCATCATGGCTGTCATCGCCGTGAAAAATACCGGTCTGGCGCTGATCCTTCTGCTGGTGCTGCCGCTGTTCGCGGTGTTCACCCGCCATGTGCAGAAGCGGATGCTGGCGGCGCAGCTGGATAACCGCCGCGCCGTGGCCGCCGTGTCCGGTCAGGTACCGGAGACGCTGCACAACAGCCGCACCATCCGGGCGCTGGGGCTGGAGGCCTATATGGAGCGCCGCTATGACCGGCGCATCGGCGACAGCTATGCCGCCATGGAGCGCACCAACTTCTACGACGCGGTCTACTCGCCGGTGGTGCTGCTGCTGAACGCCGCAGTGGTGGGCATCGTCATGCTGCTCTCCGCCTCCGGCAGGGCGGAGATCCTGACACTGTTCGGCATGTCGGTGGGCACATCGGTGGCGGTCATCAACTACATCTCCCGCATTTTCGCGCCCATCGAGATCCTCGGCATGGAGATACAGACCATCCAGTCGGCCATGGCGGGCGTCAAGCGCATCGACGCATTTCTGGATCAGCCGGAGCGCACCGTCCCGCCGGAGGGCGGAAAGCCCGCACGGGGCGATGTGACGCTCTCCCATGTGACCTTCGGGTACGGCGAAAAGCCCGTGCTGCGCGACTTTTCCATGACCGTAAGGCAGGGCGAGCAGGTGACGCTGGTGGGCCGGACCGGCGCCGGGAAAAGCACGGTGTTCAAGCTGCTGCTGGGGCTTTACCGGCCGCAGGCCGGCACCGTCACCATTGGCGGCGTGGATGCCTCGTCCATCCCGGACCGGGAGCGGCGGGCCTGCATCGGCTGCGTGGAGCAGCATTTTTCCCGCGTGCCGGAGACCGTGCTGGAGCAGATCACCCTCTCCGACCCGGGCATCACCGAGGAAATGGCGGAGAACGCCGCAAGGCTGGCCGGGATCGACGCCGCCATCCGGGCACTGCCGGAGGGGTACGGCACGGTGTGTACGGACGGCATGTTCTCCCAGGGTGAGTGGCAGCTGCTGTCCATCGCCCGGGCCGCAGCGGCGGATCCCGCCGTGCTGCTGCTGGACGAGATCACCGCCAATCTGGACGCGGAGACCGAGGCGCGCGTGCTGGAGGCGCTGCGCCACGCCTCCCGTGGGCGCACCGTCCTCTCCGTCTCCCACCGGATGTACGAGAGTCTCGGCGGCAGGACCGTGGAGATCAAAGCGCAGTAAGGCGACAGGAAAAGGCTCCTGCGGGTCTCAGAGACCCGCAGGAGCTTTTTTTGCCGTTTCAGCGGCGGCGTGTGCCGATGCGGTATGCCGCAAGGCCGATGGCCGCGCCCAGCACCGCGCCGGCCAGAATGTCGGTGGGATAGTGGACGAACAGGTACAGCCGGGAAAAGGCGATGACCGCCGCTATGGGAATGGCAGCCCAGCCGAAACGGCGGTCCGTTTTCGTCAGCACCGCGGCGCCGATGGCGGAGGAGAGCGTGTGCCCGGAGGGGAACGAGTAGTCCGTGGGAGAGGATACCAGCAGCCGTACACTGTTGTCCAGCCAGCAGGGACGGGGCCGGGCGATGAGATTTTTCAGGCATACATTGCCCACCAGAACGCCTGCGGCCAGCGCCGCCAGCAATATCAAGCCCTGACGGCGGTATTTCCTGGTGCAGAGCATCCCGCCCGCCGCCAGCAGCCAGACGGCGCCGCCGTCACCCAGCATCGTCAGCTTCGGCATCAGCAGATCCAGCAGGCCGCAGGAGAGGTTGTCGTGTATCCAGTAGAGGAGCGTCTGGTCCGGATTCATGCCGCCCCGCCCCTCTCCATGCGCCGCCGCAGCAGCTCCAGCCCGGCCAGCAGTCCCGCGCCCAGCAGGAAGGCCAGCGGACGGAACGCGGCGGCATCCAGCGGCGGCTGGGGCATCTGCAGGCTGGCGGGCCCCATGACGATGGCATACAGCGAGCCGAGCATCAGCCCGAGAATGAACCAGATCATGGCGGCGCGGCGCTTCTGCAATGCGGCACGGATGGCCCGGATGGACAGGGCCGCGCCGGCAATAACGCCGAGCCCCAGCGCCATCAGCCCCGGCACCACCTGCATATCAAGGCGCAGGAACTGGCGGATGGCCTGTATCACCGGCAGGTATACACCGGCGATCAGCAGGATGGAGGAGCCGGAGATGCCCGGCAGCACTATGGCGGTGATGGCCACCGCCCCGGCCAGGAACAGGTACGCGGCGTCCGGTATCTGCAGGTGCGCCATGTCCACGGTCAGCAGGCCGGAGCTGGTGCGCAGCATGGTCAGAGACACCACCACTGCCGCGCCCAGCAGGGCGAAGGGGAAAAGCTGCCAGCGGCGCAGGGCGCTTTTTTCCGCCAGTGCCACAAAGGGGATGGAGGCCACGGTCAGGCCCAGGAACAGGCTGCTCATGAAATAGATGTGCACCGAGAACAGGCCGGCCAGCAGCGACACGCACAGCACCATGCCCACGATCCAGCCCGCGCCCAGCTTCAGAAGATACAGCAGCGCCGCTTTGCGGGCGGCACCGTCACGCCCGAACAGGTCGTGTATCCTGTTTGATGAAGCGGTCGTAAAAGCCCAGGATGAACGCCACCGTGCCGCCGGAGACGCCGGGCACACTGTCCGCCAGCGCCATGCAGAAGCCGTGAAAGGGTGTGATGAAGCGCATGGTCACGCCGCCGTCTTCAGCCGCTGGGGCGCGTCCCGCACGATGAGGAACGCGGCCACCGCCAGCACATTGCCCACCAGTCCCAGGATCATCCAGAGGGACTTGTTCATCCCGGCGTTGACGGCGCTGCGGTACAGCCACGCCGCCGTCAGCAGCCAGTACCAGGCCAGCAGCGCCAGCCACAGCACGCCCGCCACGCCGAAGATGACGAAGTGCACCGGCGTCAGCGGCGTGATCTGGCTTTTCCATGCGTCCTCCCTGTCGTGACCATCGCGCTCACCGTCGTGGTGGTCCTCGCCGTAGGTCTGCTCCAGCGCGGCGGCGTCCCTGATCTGCTGGGACAGGCTGAGGGGGATGACCACGGTGCTGAGCACCGCCAGCACCACAGCCAGGATCGCCACCAGCTTGTAGGCCTTGGCGTAGTTTTTCTGCATCACTTTCTCGTGCATACGGTTACCTCCCGAAAAAAACGGTTCTTTCTGTCTTGGATAACTCCATGATAGAAAGAACCGTTAAACGCCGTATAAAGGGAAGTTAAACAGAGTTTAAACCGACAGCCGGTAGCCCACGCCCCACACGGTCTGCAGCAGCTGCGGGTGGGCGGGATCGTCCTCCAGCTTCTCCCGCAGGCGGTTGATGTGCACCGCCACGGTGATGTTGTCGCCCAGGGACTCCAGCCCCCAGATCATCTCGTACAGATCCTCCCGGCTGAACACCTGCCCCGGATGGCGCATGAGGAACAGCAGCAGCTCGTACTCCCTGTTCTTCAGCGGGATCTCCGCGCCGTCCTTTGTGACGCGGCGGCTGGCGGTGTCCGCCGTCAGGGGGCCTGCGGTCAGCACCGCCGGCGCCGCCGCCACGAGGAGCGGTATCACCAGCATGGTGATATTCGACCGTGCCAGCCGTTTTTTGATGGTCATGCCCATCCCTCCCCCCGTATCAGTGAGCTGATTATACCACAGATCGCGCGGCAGTGTTAAACAGAGATTAAACCGCCGCATGGCGCGGCGCAGGAACGCCGCGGCGCTTTACTGCTTCTGCGCGGCGATCTGCTCGAGCAGGATCTTCTCCGCATACCCGCAGGCGCGCTGGACGGAGCCGGCCTCGAAGGGGTCGGACAGGCCCGCATAGCGCAGCGTCTCCAGATAGCTGCGGCTGCCGCCGGTCCTGCAGAGGTTGAGATAGTCCTGCCACGCGGCCTCCCGGTCCTCGGCGTACTTCTTCTTGAATTCCATGGCGCCCATGGTGGTGAGGGTATAATTGATGTAATAGAAGGGATAGAGGAAGATGTGCAGCTTGTGGTACCAGTAGCCGCCGCGCTCCATGAAGGCGTTATGGTCGTACCTGCGCCACGGCATGTACTTCTCCTCCAGCAGGTGCCACTGGTACGTCCGCTCCCTGGGGGTCAGTTCGGGATGGGCATAGCAGATGTGCTGGAACTCGTCCACCGCCACGCCGAAGGGCACGAAGGTCAGCGCCTCCTGCAGATGGGCGAAGCGGAACTTGTCGGCCTGATCGCCGAAGAACCACTCGGCGTAAGGATAGGCGAACTGCTCCATGGACATGGAGTGGATCTCCGCGATGTCGGTGGACTCGCTGTAATAGTCCGAAATGGGCTGGCTGCGCATGGCCATATAGCCCGCAAAGGCGTGGCCCAGCTCGTGGGTCAGCACCTGCATGTCGAAGATCGTGTGGTTGAAGCAGGAGAACACGAAGGGCGCCTTCAGGCTGGGCAGGCTGGTCATGTAGCCCGTGGACGCCTTGCCCGGCTTGTTCTGCAGGTCCATCAGCTCATGGTCGATCATGAAGTCGATAAATTCGCCGGTCTCCGGACTGATCTCGTGGTACATCTTCTGCGCGGTCCTGACCATGAAGGCGTCATCGCCCGCAGGCTCGGCGTTGCCATCCGGGAACACCATCTTCTCGTCGTGCCACATGACATGGTCGATGCCAAGGCGTCCGGCCTGCGCGTCATAGAGCTTCTGGCACAGCGGCACCAGAACGGTGCGCACCTGCTCGCGGAAGGAGGCCACCTCCTTTTCGCCGTAGTCCGTGCGGCCCTGCTCCAGATAGCCCACGGGGATGTAGTTCTCATAGCCCAGGTTTTTGCCCATCTGGTTGCGGATGCGGATCAGCTCGCTCCAGATCTCCTCCAGACGCGGCTCGTGTTCCTCGTAGAACCCGGCATATGCCTTGACGGCGGCGGCGCGCATGGCGCGGTCGGGATGCTCAAAGTACTTCTGCACGCCGTAGAGGTTCAGGGTCTTGCCGTCGAAGGGGATCTCGGCCGTGGCCATGATCTTCTGATACTCGTTGGTCAGGCGGCTCTCCTGCTGGCGCAGGGGGATGTTCTCCTCACAGAACAGTTTTTTCTGCAGATCCATGGAGACAAAATACTGCTTGCCGAACTCCCGCTCGATGTCCGCGCGGAACGGGCTGGACGCGATGGCTTCGCTGAGCGCCACCTCCCCGCCGCTGAGGGTGGGCAGCGTGTCCTGCAGATACCCGATCTCCGCCTCATAAAATTCGTCCCGCGTGTCCAGCGTGTGCCGGATGTGGGCAATGGAATACTGCGTGAAAAGCCGGCAGCTCTCCCGGTCGATCTCGAGGATCAGACGGCGCAGCGCGTCGTAGCTCTCCGCGTGCTCCACCGCCGCTTTCCATTGGGCCAGCTGTGCGCGGCGGGCCTCCAGGTCGGGGCGCTTGTACTCCAGTGTTGAAAATCTGTAATTTTCCATAGCGTTCTTCGTCCTCCTTGTATAAAACCGTATGTTTTGAAACGTATGTTGCGTATCGTTTGTTTTATTGTAGCCGTATTGCGCACGGATGTCAACCGTTTTCGCATCCACCCTGTGCAGGCGGGTCAGCCCGGCGCGGGGCTTTTGCTCACCGGTATTTTGCCAGCACGGCGGCGCAGTAGTCCCGGAACTCCCGGCGGACGGCCTCCGGCCCCACCAGCTCCGCCTGTGTCCCCAACTGGAACAGCCAGCCGAAAAACGTGGGCCCCACCTCCACCGGCGCGGTGACGGCAATGCCGCCGGCCCCGTCGGGCCGCAGGTGCCCGGCCCCACCGAAGCGGTCCATCACCACGTTGATGAGCCCGCCGTCGAACCGGAGCTGCACCGTCTCCGTCCGGCCGTTGTACATGTCGAAGATGCTGCGGACATAGCGCCCCAGGTCGAAGCCCTCCGGCAGGGGGTCACGGTCGGTGTCCGTCACCGTCAGGCCCTCCATCCGGTCCACCCGGTAGTGGCGGTAGTCGCTGATGGCCGGGTCGTAGGCCACCAGATAGTAGTGCCGGTCCACGCACAGCGCCACCGGGTTCGTCTCATACAGCGCGCCGTCCCGGCGGTAGGCCTTGCCGCCCTCCGCCGTCCAGTCGAAGTAGCGGAACGTCACCTTTTTCCCGTCGTTGATGGCGGTGTTCAGTCCGTCGATGGCGTAGTACAGCTTTTCGTTGTGGGTCCTGACCCGGTCCATGACGTACACCTGCCGCCGCAGCTGGCGGGCGTTGGGCCGGCTGGTCAGCTGCTCCAGCTTGCTGATGAGGGCCATGCTCTTGCTCTGGGTCAGGAACGGTGAGGCCTGCACCACGTCGATGAGCAGCTTCAGCTCCGGCAGCTGGAAGTCCCGCTCCCCTAAAAAGTAGCCGTAGCTTTTGCCCTTCACCGACTGCACGTCCATGCCGTACACCCGCAGCAGTTCCAGATCGTCGTAAAGGCTCTTGCGCTCGGCACTGATGCCGCAGCCCGCCAGATAGGCGATCATGTCCTGCATGGTTTTTGGGTGCTGCTCGTCGGTCTGCTCCCGCAGATACCGCGCCAGGTACAGCAGCTTCAGCTTTTTGTTGGCCATGTCCGTCCCTCCCGCTCTTTTTTCCCATTGTACCAGAGTTCCCGCCGGAAGAAAACCATCTTTTTCCGCTCCCTGCTTTACACCGCCGCGGGAATGGGCTATAATGAAGTGTCATTGCGCGAAAAAGGAGGTGGAGCGGTGAAGGTGAACCAGATACGGGCAGGCGCCGTGCTGTCCTATGTGTCCATGGCGCTGAGCACCATCATCTCGCTGGTCTACACGCCCATCATGCTGAACCGGCTGGGCGACAGCGAGTTCGGCGTCTATCAGGCCGTCCTGCCCATCATCAGCTATCTGAACCTGCTGAGCTTCGGGCTGGGCAGCGCCTATATCCGCTACTACTCCCGGTTCCGCGCCGCCGGGGACAAGAGAGGCTGTGCCAAGCTCAACGGCATGTTCCTCGTCACCTATCTGGTGCTGGGCGCGGCGGTGCTGGCCATCGGCTTCGGCCTGTCCTACTGCGATGTCATCTTCGGCAAGAAGCTGACGGCGGAGGAGATCGCGCTGGCGGAAAAGCTGCTGCGGATCATGACGGTGAACGCCGCGCTGACGTTCCCCATCAGCGTCTTTGAGTCCCACGTCACCATCAACGAGCGATATCTGTTCCAGAAGATCGTGGCCATGGGCAAGCAGGTGCTCAATCCCCTCATTATGATCCCCCTGCTGATCATCGGCTACCGCTCCGTGACGCTGACGGTGGTGTCCCTGATCTTCACCATCCTCAGCGGCATCCTGAACATCGGCTACTGCCTGACAAAGCTGCGGATGCCCTTCTCCTTCCGGCGGTACGATTTCGGCCTGCTCCGGGAGATGCTGGGCTTTACGCTGTACGTCTTTATCGGCATCGTGGTGGATAACTTCAACTGGGCCATCGACCGGCAGCTGCTCATGTGGTTCCAGGGCTCCACCGCCGTCACGGTCTACACTATCGCCGCTCAGCTCAATATGTTCTATCTGGCCTTCGGCAACGCCATCTCCAATGTGATGACGCCGCGGGTGCACCGGCTGGTGGCGGAAAACGCCCCCATGCGCACGCTGGACGCGCTGTTCACGCGGGTGGGCCGCCTGCAGTTCATCCTGCTGGCCGGGATCTTCCTGGGCTTTGTGGCCGTCGGCCAGTCCTTCGTGGTGCTGTGGGGCGGCGATGAGAAGTTCGCCGTGGACTACTGGACCACGCTGCTGCTGTTCTTCTCCTGCCTGTGGACCAACGTGCAGACCGTGGGCATCGAGATACAGCGGGCCAAGAACATGCACAAGTTCCGCTCGCTGGTCTATCTGGGCGTGGCGCTGGGCAACGCGGCCATCTCCATCCCCCTGTGCATCAAGTGGGAGGGACTGGGCGCCGCCATCGGCACGGCCGTCGCCACACTGATCGGCAATGTGATCCTGATGAACTGGTACTACTACCGCCGCATCGGCCTGAACATCCCCGCCTTCTGGCGGCACATTTTCCACCTGATGCCGGCCATGCTGCTGCCCGCCGCCACGGCGGTGCTGCTGGCCGTGAAGGTACACCCCACCACCTACTGGCAGCTGATCCCGCCGGGACTGATCTTCGTGGCGGTCTACGCCGTGTGCATGTGGCTATTCGGCCTGAACCGCTATGAGCGGGGCCTTGTCACCGCGCCGCTGCGCCGTATTTTCCGCCGCTGACCGAAAGGAGCGTCTTTTATGCCCAACATCAAGTATATCGCCCGCGTCCTCACCGGCGTCCGCTGGAAGAAGCTGTCCCACATGCTGGACGTGGTACACGACAAGTGCGGCCAGAGCCGGGTACACACGTTCTTCGACATCCTGTGGTGCGCCGCGCGGTACGGCGCCGGGTACTACGACTACGTTATGTACGGCTTCTACGACCTCACCGGCAGGCAGCGGGACACCTATCTCACCCGCGTGCGCAACCGGAAGGTCTTTGAACTGATGAACGACCCCGCCTACAACGACGATTTTGACGACAAGCTGAAGTTCAACGAGACGTTCCGGGCCTACCTGCACCGGGAAACACTGAACGGTGAGACGGCCACGGAGCAGCAGATGGCGGATTTCGTGGCGGGGCAGGAATACATCTTCGCCAAGATCAACCATGGCGACAGCGGCCGGGGCGTGGAACGCCTGCGGGTGGCGGATTTCGACTCCCCCGCCGCCATGCTGGCCTACATCCGGGAGAAAAAGATGGTGGTGCTGGAGCACCAGCTCATCCAGCACCCGGACATGGCGCGGCTCCATCCCGGCAGCGTCAACACCATGCGCATCCTCACCGACAACGTGAAGGGAAACGTGACCATCGCCTACATCATCGTGAAGATGGGCACCGGCGACAGCGTGTGCGACAACTCCGGGCAGGGCGGCATCCTGGCCCGGGTGGACGTGGACACCGGACGCATCACCACCCCCGCCACCGACGACTATTTCAACCTCTACGACAAGCACCCGGATACCGGCATCCCGCTGGTGGGCTATCAGCTGCCCATGGTGCCGGAGGCCATCGCTCTGGCCAAGGAGGCGGCCCAGGTGTTCCCCGGCATGGGGCATGTGGGCTGGGACATGGCCATCACGCCGGACGGCCCCGCCATCATCGAGGGCAACAACTTCCCCGGTACCGACCTGTGCCAGCTGGCCCCCCTGTGGCCGGAAAAGACCGGCCTGTGGCCCTATTACAAGCGGATATTGAACTTGAAATAAGGAGGATACCACCATGCGCAGAAAAGACCGTGAACGGGACGAGGCCTTCGCCTGGGAGGTGCTGAAAAGCGCGCCCTACGCCGCGCTGTCCATGACCGGGCAGGACGGCACGCCCTACTGCGTGCCCATCAACCATGTGGTGGACGAGACGTACAGGGTGCTGTACTTCCACTGCGCCGGTGCGGGCGAGAAGTGGCAGCTGCTGGAAAAGGAGCCGCCCGTGTGCCTTACCGCCGTGTCCCGCATGTCCATCGTCCCCAACGAATTCGAGACGTCCTACGACTCCGCCGTGGTGCGGGGACAGGCGCAGGTAGTCACCGACGACGGAGAGCGCACCAAGGCGCTGCTTCTGCTGGTGGAGGCGCTGGACCCCAAGGGCATGGGCGGTCTGGCCGCCTGCATGGACCGGTGCTTCGCCGCCACGAAGATCGTGAAGATCGTCCCCCGGGAGATCACCGGCAAGCAGGCCCATCCCATGCCCAAGCCCGCCGCCGGCTGCGGGAATCACTGAGTACATAAAAAGAACGCTGTTCCCCATGGGAACAGCGTTCTTTTTATGCCTCTGTCTGTGCAGGCGCCTCCGGTGCCTCCGCCTGTACCGGCTCCTCCGCCGGCATCTCCGGCGTCACAGCCGGTGCGTCCGCGGCAGGCTCGTCCACTGTGGGAACGGCTTCCGCCGGCGGCTCCATCTGCTCCTGACGGGCGTTCTCCCGTGCCGCAGCCTCGGCGGCAGCGGCCTCCGCCGCCCGCCGCTGGTTTTCCGCACGGTTGGCGGCCTTCTCCTCCCGCCGGGCATCGGCAGCGGCGAAGAACGCCCGCACCAGTGCCAGCAGCGTGAAGAACGCCGCGATACCGACGCCCACCCAGCCGGCAGGCCGGATCTGGTAAAAGTCACGGATGGTGAAATACTCGTCGTACATGCCCAGATAGTACAGGGCAATAGCGCCCACCGCGCACACGATGGCCAGCAGCAGCTTCAGCACCGCCTTGAACCGGTGCTTTTTCCGCCCGGCGAAATACGCGATGACCAGCACCGCCGCCGCCAGAAACAGGCCCGGCGACTGGCAGCAGAGGATGTAGCCCAGTGTCTTGTCCAGCATCGTCTATACCCTCCCGCTTACAGGCAGCACTTGCCGCGCCGGATGTACTGTCCGTCCGGGCCTGCCAGCACGCGGCCCTCGTTGACGGCCAGCTTGCCCCGCAGCCACACCTGCTTGATGGAGCCCTTGGTCACCACACCCTCATAGGGGTTGTAGTCCGCCGCGCCCACCATGTCCTCGGCACGGAGGACATGGTCCGCCGCCGGGTCGTACACCACGATGTCCGCGTCCGCACCCTCGGCGATGATGCCCTTGCGGGGGAACATGCCGTACAGCTTGGCGGGGTTCTCCGCCAGCACGCGGCACATGGCGGCAAGGCTGATCTTCCGGGTGGTCACGCCGAAGGTGTACAGCAGCTCGCCCCGTGTCTCCACGCCGGGCAGGCCGCCGGGGATGGCGGTGAAATCCTCCTTCCCCGCCAGCTTCTGGGTGGTGGTGAAGCTGCAGTGGTCGGTGGACACCGTCTGCACCTCGCCCCGGCGGATGGCCTGCCACAGGGCCCTGCGGTCCGCCGCCTTGCGGATGGGCGGCGCGCAGACGTACTTGGCCGCCTGTAACCAGTCCTCGTTGTCGTACACGCTGTCGTCCAGAATAAGGTACTGGGGGCACGTCTCCACATACACCTTCTGGCCCCGGCGCCGGGCCGCTTCGATCTCCCGCAGCGCCGCCGCGTTGGTGGTATGTACGATCACCACCGGGATGTCCACGGCCTCGGCAATGTGCAGCAGACGGCCCACGGCCTCCGCCTCCAGAAAGTCCGGCCGCGTCCGGGGATGGCAGCCCACGCTGCCCTGCTCACCGGCGGCCTTCTTCTCCTCAATGAGGGCGTCGATGACCCCGGCGTTCTCGCAGTGTACGCCGCAGATGCCGCCCTTTTCCTTCAGCTTCTTCAGAGCCTTGTACATCAGCTTGTCGCCGATCATCATGGCCGGGTACGTCATGTACATCTTGAAGGAGGAGATGCCCTCGGCGTACATGTCGTCGATCTCGCTTTCGATGGTGTCGTTCCAGTCGTCGATGGTCATGTGGAAGCCGTAGTCGCAGGCGCACCTGCCGTCCGCTTTCTCATGCCACAGCCGCAGACCGTCGTGGAGCGTCTCGCCCTTGTTGGGGCAGGCGAAATCCACCACCGTGGTGGTGCCGCCCCGCAGCGCCGCCCGGGAGCCGGAGGCGAAGTCGTCCGCCGTGGTGGTATTGCACACATCCAGATCAAAATGGGTGTGGGCGTCGATGAAGCCGGGCATCAGCAGCATGCCGGCGGCGTCCACCACCTGCGCATCGTCCACATGGATGTCGCGGGCCACACGCCGGATCTTCTCGCCGTCCACCAGCACATCCGCCCGCCGCGTGCCCTTGCCGGACACCACCGTGCCGTTCTTGAATAATACTCTCATCCCGGTGCCTCCTGTCCTCTTTTGTAGGTTTGGCGCTATTATAGCACCTTCTTTTCCCGGTGGCAACTACCTCCAAAGCCGGATATAGCCCCCATCGTGGAGCTGCTTGACCAACAGCAGAAGAACGGGCGAGAGCACCATCCCCGCCACACCCATGGCGCAGAAGCCCACATACATGGCCGCCAGCGACGCCAGCGGCGGCAAACCCGCCTGCGCCGCCACCAGCTTCGGCTCCAGCACGCTGCGCACCACGGAGATCACCGCGAACAGCGCCAGCAGCGCGACGCCCTTGGGCACGTTTCCCAGCAGGCACTCCACCGCCGCCCACGGCACCAGCACCGTCCCCGTCCCGAACACCGGCAGCGCGTCGATCAGCGCGATCAGCGCCGCCAGCAGCAGGGCGTACTCCTGCCGCATCAGCAGCAGACCCGCCAGCAGCTGGCAGAACGTCACCGCCAACAGGATGCACTCTGCCTTCAGCCACTTGCCCAGCGTGGCAAACACATTGGCCTTCACGCCCCGGGCACAGGCCAGTCCCGGCCCCAGCTGCCGCCGGAAAAAGCCCATCACCTCCGGGTAGGCGCTGAGGGTGAAGAACACCGCCAGCACCGTGGTGCCGCAGGCCAGCAGGATCTGGGGCAGCGCGCTCATGGCCCGGCCCGCCCCCTGCAGAACGGCAGAGGATACCTGTCCCGCCAGGCGCGCCGCCTCCTCCGGAAAGGAGGACAGCAGCTCGCGGGCCGCCCGGCCCACGCCCTCCGGGCAGGCGGCGCAGAAGCTCTCCAGCCGCCGCTCCAGCGAGGCCAGCGTGTCCGGCAGCGCCGCCAGCAGCTCCGGCAGGGACGACACCAGCGCCACCGCCTGCTCCACCACCTGCACCGCCAGCACGATGAGCACCGCCAGCACACCGCCCACCAGCACCAGCGTCAGCACCGCCGCCGTAAAGCCCCGCCGCAGGTGCAGCCGCCGGCGGGCCGCCTCGATCAGCGGTTCCAGCAGCGCCGCCGCCCCCAGCGCCAGCAGGAACGGCAGCAGCCATACCAGCGCGTACCGCAGCGCCAGCCAGCCCACGCCGGCCACCGCCGCCCACCAGAGCAGCCGGAAAAGCAGCTCTCTCCGCCGTTCCATGCAGTCCGCCTCCTTTTTCACAGTTTTTTTACAAAATTTTTCTTGTCTTTTTCGCTTTACCGTGATAATATAACTCATATTTGACAAATGTGCACATCACGCGGACAATCCGGGAGGAAGCTATGGAGAAGAAAAAATACTATCTGGTCTCGGCAGAGGCGCTGCCCGAGGTCTTTATCAAGGTGGCGGAGGCCAAGCGCATGCTGCAGGTGGGCGAGGCCGACACCGTGGGCGAGGCGGCCCGTCTCGTGGGCATCAGCCGCAGCGCCTTCTATAAGTACAAGGACGCCGTCCAGCCGTTCCAGAACATGCGGGCGGGCCATATCATCACGTTTTACGCACTGCTCAAGGATATTCCCGGTGTGCTGTCCAATTACCTGTCTATTTTTGCCGGTTCCGGCGCGAATATTCTCACCATCAACCAGACCATCCCCACCAACGGCTGCGCCGGCGTGACCATCTCCGCCGAGACCAGCGACATGGTGGACGGGCTGGAGGAGCTGATGGCCCGTGCCGCCGCCGCCCAGGGCGTGCTGAAATTTGAGATCCTGGCGGGCTGATGTCCGCCGGAACGCAAAAAAAGAACCGCCGTGCGGCGGTTCTTTTTTTGCTTATGCGGTTCAGTTGTACAGGTAGCCGTACTTGTCGCGGATGGTGACGATGAGCTTCTCCAGATCGGTGGGCAGCTCGTTTTTGCCGCTGAGGTCGTAGTCCTTGGGTTCGCCGAAGGTGCGGACGCGCACCTTATCGCCGCCCAGGAACAGCACGCCGGCGTTGTGGGAATCCACCATGTCCTCTGCGGTCTGGAACAGGGTGAACTTGTCGTGGCACGGCTCGGAGGCGTAGGGGCAGAACTGGGTGCAGTTGCCGCACTCGTTGCACATCTTGTCCACATGGA
>OJPD01000240.1_pt1 | contig 45019 bp, 42 predicted proteins | sample 1598371 | NCBI WGS metagenome assembly OJPD01 (sample SAMN03922478, study PRJEB24848) | human gut metagenome | isolation source: stool sample | host: Homo sapiens | place: Germany | collected 2010-11
TCATAATGGTGCTGATAATCATGCAGATGATCCACATGAGGGCGGTCAGGACGCCAATCAGGATAAAATCTTTCGCATTCAACTTCTGTTTCATGCTTTGCCTCCTCTAAACAACAATATGCGTTGAGGTTAGCACTTACTAACCTCAACGCATATTGTATCAGTTATGCCTTTCTAATTCGACCCAAAACCTGCCCATTTTCACCCAAAAGCAGTTAAAGGTCACTGCTTTGTGTGGTTGAAGCGTGTCTCCCTGTAATGTTTGGGTGCAACACCGTATTTTTTCTTGAAGGCCGCCGCAAAGTTGCTCGGTTTTCCATACCCTACAATCGCAGCGACCTCCCCCACATTCCAGTCTCCGTCCAACAGCAGTTGCGCCGCCTGTGTCAACCGCTGCTCAATAACATATTGATGGATCGGCATACCGTAGAAGGAAGAAAATCCCCGTGTCAGCTTGGTCAGACTCAGATGTACCTGTTGAGACAGTTCTTCACAAGAGGGGGCAAAGGCGAGCTGGCTGTCGATGATCCGTTTTGCTTCCATGATGGCAGTCCGCTCCGTCCGGGACATGGAAATATTTTTGCCCATCAGAATGTCCAATTCCAAAACTTCTCCCAGATAGATGGACAGCAGCTCCAACAGTTTGCCGTCCAAATAGAGATAGCCCAGCCCCCCGCGGTATTGAGAAAATTTGCTTGTTTCCGACAGTATTTGCTCCATAATTGGTGTGACAGAGACTTTGGCAATACCATTCAGGAGCTTCTTTTCATAGACTGTAATTTCCTGTCCGTCAAAGTAATCAGCAAGGAGTTGTGAAAAGTAGGGAATTGGGATTTTAATGCTTTTGAATGAGAAGTTACTGTCTTTTTTGTAGCAGATATATTCTGTGCCATCATGTCCAGCATAGATACAAGACTCATTTTTCTGTATAGTAATAGAACGATTCTCATTCATTATCCCCCATGAAATTCCATCATTCAGGCAGAAAATGATTTGCATATATTCTCCACTAACAGGACCCTGCACATTCATATCGGATTGATAGCACATTTTCCAGTCTGAGAGGATAACGCCGTGCTTGATTTTTGTTTGAGAAATTTGGCCTTGCCCGACTTCTGAAGGAATGTCCATAGTGATTGTCTGAGGGGTATTGGTTATCAAATCGTTATAAAGATTGGTAAGATATAGACTGCTATGTGACATAACCCACCTCTTTCTAACTCGTTCAAGTTAGCTATCGCTAATCAGATGATACCCGATTTTTCCTCGACAGTCAAGGTGGCTTCGTATTACCAAAACCGCACACCTTTTTAGTTTTTTGGAGAAACAGTAACATATTTTGCCTAATCCGTATGCCTCTCTCTGTAATGATCTACTATGTTTATAATTCCTGTGTCTGGATGAATCAACACTATTGACAAGTTTCTTTTTTCAGCGATCCCTATCGCTGTCTCCACTCCGCTGTAATGTTTCGGATCATTATCATAAACAGCTACAACATAGTCGGCCTGCCCCATCATATATTCCGTGCGTTTTTTATACCCTTCGGCTCCTGGGTGTTCTGATCCCATCAGCACCTTGGCACAGCCCTCTCGGAGTTTTCGCTGCCGTGCCTGGCTCTTTGGGTCCCATCGGACATCATGGCCGGGGAAGGGGCAGACCATCACAACATCCAATTCCCGATATTCTACCTGGCGCTGCATATCCAACAGGATTTCGCCTGCCCACATGTCTACTCCCAGAGCTCCCCCAACGAAAAAGCAGCGCACACCGCTCTGGTAAAGTGACACAAATACATCATGCATCCGCTTTTTTATGCGCTTGCATGAGGTCATATATTCATTGTATTTGAATTTGAAGCGGGTAGGGTGTTGACCAATCACCGCACACGAACATATTTTCACTTGTTTTTCCTCCAAATTTTTCATCTTACGATCATTATATATGCTATGGTTGATTAAACTCAACTATAGTCGCTTAATTTTTCATGCTATAGTGGATAAAATGTAACTATAGTATGGAGGATTGCGAATGAGTGAGCTTTTGAAAGAAATGGGCCAGCGGATTCTGGAGCGAAGAAAACAATTAAATATGACACAGGAGACTTTGGCAAATTTGACGCATCTCACATCGCAAACCATCTCGTATGCGGAAATGGGGCAAAAAGCGATGCGCCCGGAAACCATGCTGAAGATCTGTGAAGCACTTGGCATCAGCGCAGACTATTTACTGCGTGGTAAAATTCTTGAAGCAGACACTTCGTTGCTCCAGCAGAAGATTTCCACATTGACACCCAGCCAATACCGCCACTTGGAACAGATTATCGATCACTTTATTGCTGCCATACAGGAAAAGGAAGAGGTATGAGAGTCGGCACAGCTTCGCTCCCATACCTCTTTTTTAGCCATTTCTACGGAAAGCCGCCATGGTGCTGGCGATCAGATTGCGGGTCATATCATCAACTTCGGATGCTCCCTCTGATGGCTCTGTCGTCTGTTCCTGCGGCGGCAGGGCTATTTTATTTTTCTTTGGAGGAGAGGATTCCCCGGTCGAAACTGCCTTATCCGAAGCCTGCTCATCCTGACGCATAATTTCTCGCACTATCGCTTCAATGGCCGCACGGTCAATGGCTGGCACTTTTAACGGCTGCGGATCGTCAGAAAAATGAGTGTTATAGTACACAAGCGCATTTGCAATATACTGGGCTTTACTGTGGGGCGGTTGTAGTTCCAGCAGTTCAACTGCGGCCCGCTGCACTGGGTCACCGATATTGAACCGCAGGGAGAAGCGCCCCCTTTCTTTTTTGGCCGTCATGATTGTCACCTGCCCACTGTTTCAAGCCGGTACAGGTATTCAAATCCAGCTGCATTGGCGTTGATGTTCGTGACGAACAGAGGCGTTCCCACCTTGCCGGAATCCTCGATCTGCCGGCGCAACAGAATAGCGCCGCCGCCCACAAACACCACTTTGCAATAGCGCAAATCCAACATCCGCTCTCGTAGAGTGCTGAACAAGTCGTTGACAAACTCCTGCGCCAGTCGTTCCACAAGCTGTATAGCCTCGGCCGGATACTGTGTCCGTCTGCCCATGAGGATGGCATCCACATCGCCCTCATCCAACAGCAAATCCAACTCTGCATTTCCTCTGGACCTGATTTTATTGTATAACAGGATAACGCCGTTTTCCAGCGAATCGCAGGAAGCGAGGTCGGCTTTTCCGTTTTTCAACAACAGATAATCCGCTGTAAAGCCTCCAATATCCAATACGACTGCCTTTGGGTCATCCAACAGGGCGTGTAGCATTGTGGCCGCAGCTGCGTATGCCTGGGGATAGCAGGCCACATCCTCAATGCTGATGGTGTAGTGTTTGTCTCCATACATAAACTCAACAAGCCCGCGGCCTTGAAAGTAGGCGGTGAATTTCTCTGCTTGAGAGCCAAAATGTGCCGGGGGCAGACCAACAGCCAACTGGATGTGCTGCTGTTCTTTTTCACCAATTCCCCGGGCGGTTATCTCTTCTGCAATAGCAATCAGTGTAAGGACAAAAAATCGGTCATCCTCCGTCTTATCCTTGTGGAACGGAATACGCTCATTGGACAGTGTGTAATAAGTACCACAGTATTGCAGGCTCTGGCCGAACGGCCGGGTCAGACTCTGCTGCAGTCCAGACACAAAGGGCTCGCCATGAACGGTTTTGATTTGTTTGTTGCCATGATCGACACCAATTAACATAGATAATTGCCTCCTTTTTTGCTTTATACATATCCTTTACGCCTGTATGACGCCTTTCTCAACAAAAAAGCAGGAAAGTTTTTATCTACAACGGTATCATCGAAAAATCAGGGGCGTGGAATAGTCGGCCTGCACCATAAAAAGCAGCATCGTCCTGATACATTCGAGGCGATGCTGCTTTTCTATCAAAACTGTTTAGCTTTCAACTTCCACATGGAGCTGGCTGGCGACTTCCTCTACCGACATACCATTTTTCATTGCCAGCTTCACAATCTCTTGAATTTTCTGCTTTTTCGTCTTACGGGGCTTTCGGGGAGCCTTGGGAGCAAGGATCTCCTGCTTTTTTGCCTCCAGAGATTTGATGCGTTCCTTTGCTGCGGTGATCTTCGCATCGTACTCTTCTACAACAGTTTTCTTTTTCTCCTCCAGCTCATTGATGGACTGATTTATCTTCGTGATTTTTTCATCCAGTTCATTCGCTCTCTCTTGCGGGGTACGGCGCTGACGCTTGCTCTCGGCTTCTGCCATTTTAAGATCACCTTTCTTTTGTGCTTAATTGAGATGTGCTTATGGTAAAAGAGTATCATATTGTATGTCAAAACACAAGAAGATGAAGTCGAAGCATAGTAGAAAATTGGGTTCAAAAGGACATACAGTTATCAGATTATAAAATACTGTAAAATGATTCCGATTGATTTAACACGGGCCATGTCAGCCCCAAAAAGAAGGGCCGGGTAGAGGAATATTCCTCTGCCCGGCCCTGTTATGAATTTACACAGATTCTGCCCTATGCTTTTGATAAGGGCAGACAAAGCACTTTTTCAGTCATCCGTCTTAATCAGGAGATAAAAACTGTCGCCGGCGTCGCGGGCTTCTTCTCTGCGCCAGTCCTCTCTATAGGGAAGACTATAGAAGCCGCATATATAGCGAACATCATCGTTATTCACTCCCGTTTGGCCCAAAGAGCCGAAACAGTGGATCACACAATCTCCATCCTCATTTCGACGCTCCAGAAGCCTGAAGCGGCCAGCGAGTTTCCTGTGGACTTTGCTCCAATCCATTGTTAAACCTCCCATTGGCCGCGGCCGATAAGCACCGCTTTCTTTCCTGCCTTTTCCGGGATCGGAAGTTCAATGCGCATATTTGCGCCGTCACCTTCGACTTTCCCCTTCGGCAGAACATATCGCGCAAAACACTCCCACTGGGGTTGTCTATAACGGCCAGTCAGTCCGCAGAGCCCGCTGGCAGCCGACCACTGGTTGCACTCGCTGCACGGGAAGCAGACTTTCCTCTCGTCCTGGTATGCCTGTGTGGCCTTGTTGTCCGCCACCAGGCGCTCAAAACGCTGGATCAGTTCTTCCTCATCGGTGACGATATAGAAAAAGTTCCCATAATGCAGAAACCGCCCCGAAATTACCGTGCAGCCCTGATAAGCCTGACGCTCTTCTGACCGCTGCCACTCCGGCTTCCGATTTACAAAATTCCCGTACCACTCATAGATCGGGTCCAATGTGTACTGCTCAAACAGCGGATAAAGCCGTTCCAGCGTCTCTATTGGCTCCCATCCCCAGAAGCCGCCATTTATTTTAATGATCGTCATGGTATGTACCTCCCTGCTATAATTAGGTGTGGACGCTGTACTGGGCTTTCTGCAGGTTATCCGCACCATGCAGGATGATGCCGCCGCAGATTCCCGTGCCCCGGGGCGTGACCTCTTCAAAGAAGAAGCTGTACGGCGCACCGTCATCATAAATGAGGATCTTCTCCGCATCCCGCCACTGGAAATGGTGTTCCAGAGTTTTCCCCAGCTTGTGCCGCAGGAGCGGTCGCTGGGCGATTTGATGGAGATTCTGCCTGCTGTGAAATTCAAAGCGGCGGGTCACCTTCTCCGGCACGGAGAGCTGGCTCCAGTTCCATCCGGCCATATCCGTCCCGGCCTCCACACACTCGTGGAAGCGGCGGTAGGGCAGCCGCACCCACTCCTCATAGCCGCGCAGGCTGTCCGCACCGGCGCTTTGCAGCCAGGAAAAGCGGATCACCAGCATCTCGCCGTCCAGTGCCCGTGTGAGCCGAAGGGCGGCATAGCAGCCGCAGTCAGCCACGATAATCTGACGCCCCGGCTCCCGCTCCAACTGCTCCAGCGTATCACGCAGGATTGCAAAGCGGTACGGGGATTTATGCCTCCGGGATATGGTGTGGAGATACAGCAGTTCTTCACTGCAGGATACTTTTACCAAAATACTGTCAAACATCATAAAGAAACCTCCTGTCATGCCGCATGGGCTCGGTCCAGTGCGGCCCGTTCTACAAAAAACGATTCTTGCTTATACTGTTCCTCTGCCAAAGTCACTGCAGCGCCTCCCAGAGAGTCAAGATACTGGCGCCCATTTTTGGACTTTGAGATGTAGATATAGATTGGGGCGCTGACATACCGCCCACTGGGATAGCATCCGCGATACTGATTTGACAGCACCGCAACTGCGTCGAGTTCTTCCGCTTTCTGCGTTGCCAGTGCCACTACCATTTCTTTTGCCGCCGTCTCTTCACTTTTCTTCAATCCAGAGGTATAAATGTGTTCCAGAAACAGCACCAGCTTCTCACTGTATGCGTGACTGCCTGTGGGAACATCTTCTTTGGACAGATCAGCAAATTCAAAATTGAGCGTTGATGGCTGCTGGAAAGAGCCTTTCGTCAGCCGGAGACACGCCCGTGCTACTACGCTCTCGTCTTTGTAAACCAGAATGATTTTTTTGTTGCTATCGAATGCGGCCAAAAGGCAGTCCCTCTGGCTGCCCTGATAGCAGGATAAGCAGGTAAAGTGCGGAAGCTCGCCCATGCGGATTGTGTGGTAAAAATCATCCACCTCTTTCGCCATAAGGCCCAGTCTGGTCAAAGAGAGATTCTGTTTCCAGACATCTTCCCGCGCCTCTTGAATTGGGTAATGGATTTCCTGCTTCAAATCACCAGCAAAGTATTTCAGTTTATAGAACTGGCCCATCAGCTCTGCCTGTACAATACGCCGGAGCGCCTCGCAGTTTTTTTCACTTTCGTTCCTATACTGCAATTCGTTATACAGCGGGCGGACCATCGAGCTGCCGCCCCGGAGCAGGAAATTCACAATCCCCGGCTGATACTCGCGGACGAACTCCTCGGAAAAGCCCATGTTTTCTTTCAGATAGGCCCAATTCTGATCGGTAACCAGTATTGAGCCGCACACCTGACTCCAGTTTGAAAAGCCTGTGATCTTGGAAGCGTTGCTGACCGCGAAAACCGCATCCGCCTCTGCCCGAAATTCCGGGATAAATGCCTGAATCTCCGGATAGTGCTGCAGCATAAGCATTGCAGTCTGCCGCGTCAGTCCCCGGATGTGTCCGAAATCTTTCTCATACCAAGCTCCAAACGGCTTTTCCAGCAAGCATTGAGTTACCTGTTCCAGCGCCTCGTCTCCGATATTCTGGCTGACAAGATCCCGCTTTATCAGCTGCCGGATCGTGAGCATCCTCTGGTCCACGGAGAGCGGGGAGAGTTTGGCGTACAGTCTTACATATACTTCCTCTTGGTGCCACAACAGGCGCAGCTCCTCAAAGGTATATTGCTGGCCCTCTTCCAAAAGTTCAAAGTAGCTGGTTGTCCGTTCAATAGAATCACTGTCCTTTAAGTTCTTAACCGTCAGTGAATTGAGATTACAGCGTTCGCAGAAGCCACTCACAAATAAAAGCGAATACCGCCCCAGCGAGAAAAATAGTTCGCTGTTCTGATTCACCAGATTCAAAAAATGCTTTTTCTTGTGCTCCACCGCATAGATAAGGAGCTGGACTTGAAAATACTCTACTTGTTCAAAATTGATGTGAAGGCAGCCAGCGTAAAGGGCATTGAGATAACTCAGCCTGCTTTGCAGGATTTTCTGCCGCCGCTCTTTGCTGATGGGCAACAGCTGACTCAGCCACCATTCGACATCATATTGTCCGGCCCGGTTTTCCAGCCAGAGCGTCCAGAATTCCGATAAATCTTCCGCATCATACTCGAAGGCTTCCATCAGCCGGCGGAATTTTTCTACATCCGGCATTTGTAGCCATTTGAGATTTTTCAGACTGTCCGCATCCAGAAACAACTCCACTCCCCACACATAGTTCATCATCAGGATTTTCTGGAGGGGCAGATTCTGCTCCAACAGCTCTACAGCCTTCCGCTCATGGTCGTGCCAGTTGAATAGATAAGTGCCAAGAAACGGCAGACGCATCATTGAACGCTGATGTTCCGTCAGCGGAGAGATTTCCTGCCACTCCAGAACAGGGAAGGTATCCAGGTTGTCTGCGACGGCCTGCTCCTCTTCTTCATACCGCACCAGCGGCTGGTAGTGTTTCATGTACTCAAATTTCAGGGAAGGCTTGAGATCCAGCACCGCCGCCTCCAGCACCTGCTCCTTCGGATATTGGGACAAGTGCTCCTGATAGCTGCTTGCCGCATGGAGCATCGTCTGAATAACAGATACCGCTATTCCATGTGCGCACAGAGCCTGATATAATTCCGCAAATTCTGGAACTTGAATCAATTCCCTCTGGATTTGCGTGGCTTCTTCCTTGCGAATCTGCTCTTGCAGACCCATATCTTCGATTTTTTTACAGGTCTGATCCAGTATTTCTTCTGGAAATTCTCCAGTGAAACGCAGCTGCAGCCCATCGCGCCCCATTCGGGACAACAAAGATAAATGCTTTTCCGCATAGATCATGCCGCAAGACCTCCCATCATTGTTCTTGCCATATTCAAAATTTTCTGTTCGTCTCCTGGATTGTATCGTGCCAAATCACCGCACAACTTGAAAAATTGTTCTAATTCGTCCGCTGCAAATGCCGCCGCGCAGCCCGCAGGCTGTTCCCGCAGCTTTTCGTACACCATATCCAGGGCTTCTTTCACATCCCTATCGTAATAGAAACTTTTTGTAAACTCTTTTAGAGAAGACATCGTACCGTCATAGGTCTGCTCCAACCGTTCGCATTTCTTCTGGTGCTCCTGCTCCCGGCGAAGGCGTTCCTCCCGTTCCGCTTTTTCAGCGTCGGCTTTTTGATCGGCTTCCAGCTCTTCCTTACTGTAGAATTTTTCCTTTAGATGGTCCGCACGGCCACCTGTGTACTTCCCGCTGGATAAAAGGCTTCGCAAAACGGACGCAAGCAGCCGCCTGTCGTATAGCCGCTGCACATCCGAATCTTGTAAAGCGCACCAGATAAACTCTTGATAGCATTTCGGCTCCATTTGGAAAAAAGAAGCCTCGATCCATTCAAAGAGCTGCCGATGCTGCTCTTCTGTCAGGAAAGAGCGTTTGATAAAAAACTCATAGTCTCTGCTGCTGTACCGATTACCCCTTACAAAAAGTTCATGAAAGAAAAACCGCTCCCCAAAAAACTTCTGGAGCTGCACTGGAGTGTATTTCTGCAGCAGACGCCGGACAAAACGGAAGCCCTGCCAGCTGGAGATATTCATGGCATATCCCAAGAGCAGTTTCATCGACTGCGCAGAGGGGCCGTCTTCCTGATGCTGTTCAAAAAACTGCCACAGCCGGATTTCTTTTCTCTCTACCAGCAGAGCAAAAGCTCTATCGGAGGAACGGTGCCATTCCTGGAAGCCATCACAGTAATCAGCGCCCGTTAATTCCCGGTATCTTGCCAGCCATTGAATAATTGGCGTTTTTCCACAAGAGCAGAGCATCTGATCTGTAAACAGTTCCCAGTAATCGCCTTGCGGCACTTCTTTTGCCAGAATATCGTACTGGGGGTCAAAGGCGTCAAAGCGATACGGGAATTCCTTTTTGACGGTTTTCAGCATCCAGATCATTGTCTGTGGTGCGGATGGTATGAGTTCTTTTTTAATCGCCTCCCAGAGATTTGGATACCCATTGTACTGGACAGCAAACCTTTCATAGCGGCCAAACAACCATCCAACATAGGCATAGAGCCCTTCCGACAGTCCATCCGGTTGGTTTAAGAGCATTTGGCAGCACGCCGATGCGATTTTTTCTGCGGTGGTCCCGTTCCAGGAGATCCTGTCCGGGATTCTGTCTGCCCACACACAAAGGGAATTGGTCAGTATAATTTCCTCACCGCTGTAGCCGGCATCTGTCAGGATTGAAAACTCCCGGCTGTCCGGTTTCATGTTCATTCTGAAAAACTTCGTCAGTGTTCGCAAAACAAGATCTGACTTTCCGCGATACGACTTGATATACGGAGCATAATGCTGGACCAGCCATTCCAGCACGCCGCAGTTTTCAGGCAGGGAAAGCGTGCGTTCTTTCCCCAGCAATCGGAGAAGCTGGCTGTGCATAGTGCGGTACCCTTCCTCCTGGTCATCGAACAGAGACAGGACAAACAAGGCATCCTCGGTCTTGGCATATTCTGTGGCAGCCAGTTCATCCAGCAGGGCGTGTCGGCGGGGCATATCTGTTTCCAACAGATAAAGAGCCCCTTGCAGGTACACATCTCCATTGGAAGTCCGCCGGATCATCTGGAGAAAACTGCCGCGCTGATTTCCAACAAACATATTGTCTAACTGAAGCGCACGGGTTTTCCCCAGTGCCAGCGCCAACGCACGAATAATGCGGACATCTTTTCCCAGCTTCTCTTCAAACCGTTCCAGGACCTCGCCGGGGTAACGGAGGTTATAGGCTTCAAAATAATTCTGTCCTTCTGCCTTTTGTTGCCAGATTTGCGTGTCCACAATATTTCGATAGATCTCCCAGGCTTTTTCTTCTTGAGAGGTGTGTACGACAAGATCTACAAACGCATAGTACAGTTCAAGATCAATGACCTGTTGATATACCTTGTAGGCTGGCAGAAATTCGTTATTCATCTTCGCTCCCTCCTCACTTTGATTCGCTCCATCTGCCTCCAGTAGAGTAATTCCACTCAATCGTTCCATCTTCATAACGGATAAGACCATGAGCCGTCAGAGTCCATCCATCAGAAGTTCGCCGCATCTGTGCGGTGGTATCGTTTAATAGGGGCCTTTTTTCCACAGACAGGCATAGATAACTCCTGTCATTTCGGTTTTGATAAACCTGCCCCACCTGCGGAACAAAGTAACTGCCTTTCATGCTGAAACATCTCCTTTGCCGATAAAGAAGGGGAGGACCGCACCCGCAGCCCTCTCCCTTGTTATTTTTTGACCTGTTTTCTTTTAAGCCACACCAGCCATATTGAAAAACTCATTCGGCGTCAGCACCCGAATGCCCAACTCCTGTGCCTTGGACAGTTTGCTGCCGGCCTTCTCACCGCAGACCAGATAATCGGTCTTGCGGCTCACCGAACTGCCGGCCACAGCGCCCAGAGAGGCGATCAGGCTGTTCATCTCATCGCGGGTATAGGGCTCTACTTTGCCTGTCACCACAATGTTCTTCCCGGCAAATGGAGTGTCCTGGCCGACTGCCTGATTGTTGGCCGCGGCCGGCTTCTGGATGTTCATCATCATCTGTAATTCCTCCCAAATACAAAAATTTTCTTCATTGCAGAACCATTCATGGATATTGTTGTGCAGCGTCTCTCCAAAATCCGGGAGCTGGCGGAAGTCATAGCCCGTATAAACCGCGTCCCGAAATTCTTCAAGACTGCCATGGAACTCCCGGCAGAGAACACCGCTGGCTGTGTTGCCGATCATGGGAATGTCCATGGCAATCACATACCGTTCAAAGGTGGTGTTGCGGCTCTGCTGGACAGCATCCCACAGGCGCTGCCAGGACTTTACGCCAAAGCCCTCCATGCGGATAATTTCATCCCGGTGCTGATCCAGCCGGTATAGATCCAGATAGCTGTGAATCCATCCACGGCCAATCAGTTTTTCCAGCGTCGCCTCGGACAGCCCCTCAATGTTCATCGCCTTCTTGCTGACAAAATGGACAAACTTTTTGAGTTTCCGTGTCTCGCAGGTGGCATTGTCGCAGAACAGAGTCTTGATGATCCGCTCCTTGCCGTTTTCATCCCGCCCTTTGGTTTCATGAACGCGGGTAGGCTGACCGCAGCAGGGGCACTGGTGCGGGAACGCCGCTTCCAGATTGAAACCGCCCCTGTCCATGTTTTCCTCCACATGCGGAATGATCATATTCCGCTTGCTGACCAGTATGCGGTTGCCCGGCATCAGCTCCAGATCCTCAATGAAGGACAGATTGTGCAGGCTGGCCCGTGTCACTTCGCATCCTTCGATTTCTACTGGAGCAAAGATGGCTACAGGCGCAATCTCACCAGTCCGTCCCGGCGTCCACTCGATGGAACGAAGTGTTGTCTTAAACAGCTCGTCCTCAAATTTGAACGCCAGACCGTCCTTATAGTGATGTCCTGTGCGCCCGCATCTTTTGGAAAAGGCAATATCATTGTAGGTTACAACGATGCCATCGATGGGAATATCGCTGTCTTTTGCATACTGCTGCAGCTGCTTGATGCCGTCCTCGGTCTCCGCCTGCGTCAATGGCCGCTTCGTCACCAGATACTTGCACGGAGTAAAGCCCAGCGGCCGAATTTCTTTGAGGCGTTCCGACTTGCGGGGCAGGTCATCAAAACCCTCCAGAACATTGAAGGGCATGAAGGTCACACACCGTTCCATGCACTCGCCGGCATCCCGCAGGCGCACCGAGCCAGCCGCCAGATTACGGCCATTCTTGTAGGTTTCACCATTCTCATCCACTATCGAAGTGTTCAGACGCTCGAAATCACGGGGACGGATAAACGCCTCACCGGTGACTACCAGACGCCCCGGGTACTGAATATGGGCTGGAATCCCACTGATTGCTCTGGCGTTGTGAGTGACGATCTCACCCTCATCACCATCGCCCCGTGTGGCCGCTTCCACCAGTTCGCCGTTCTCATAGGTCAGTTTGATGGTAAGGCCGTCCAACTTGAGCATGATCATCACCTGATGCTCGCCCATAAACCGGCACAAATCCACGCTGCTTTTTACTTTATCCAGAGAAAGAAGCGGGATTTTATGGGCGGTTTTCTCTAACTTGCCTACCACGGGATAGCCCACGGTGACAGTGGGAGAGTTCGACATCTGGATGCCCGTCTCCTGTTCCAGTTTGTGAAGTTCGTCAAAGAGCCGGTCATAGACCTCATCGCTGACGCTGGGATTGTTGTAGTTATAGTATTCGTTGCGGTAGCGGTTGAGCCGGTCGGTCAGCTCCCGCTGCTTTCTCAAAGTATTCTGTTCCATCAGGCCGCCTCCTCATCCAAAACGCGGAACGCCATAATCAGCGTTTCCGCCGTCTTTGTTTGATTCATATATGAACTGCACACACCGTCCTCAAATGACCAGGTGCTGGCTGCACCCCACCACATTATGGAGCCCCGCCCATCGTTTGCCGCATTGATGCGCGGATCGGGCGGATTGAGGATTTTGGTGTAAACACCCTGGGTATTGACCCATGTGACCTCCCGCAGTTGGCCGATGCATCCGGGCCGGCAGTGGCCGGTGACCTCCAGGCGTGTGCCCGGCCGCAGCCTGCGTTTGAGCTGATTCAAATTTTTAATCATGCTGCACCTTCTTCCTTCTTCCGTGGATGGGCGGCATAGCGCCCAAAGTTTAATTCCCTGATCATGTCCTGAATGGCGTCGTCATCCTCCCACGCAGTGGAGAGGGTGGCCCGCTCCGGCCCTTCGCCCGCATGGATGCTCACGGTCCCACCGTAAATCTGCATCAACACATCAGGCCGCTGGGCGCAGACGATTGCTAAATTTCCAATCTGTTTCATTTTCTTCTCCTTCTATCTGATATTCAGCCAGGCCACAATGGGCCGGTCAAAGTCCGCAGTCACATAATTCTTTCGCATATGGATAGGGCGGTAACGCCCATCCAGTTCGCACTCCACGCTCTGCTCAATACGGCCTTCGCTCTGGGCCAGATGCTCCCGGAATGCGCGCAGGGTCTGCAGGCGCACCGCCGGCGGGTCGTTCTCCCTGCATCGCAGGTCCGCACAGTACACATAACTGCGCGGATTTTCTTTGAGCATAAAGCCGTAGGTCATATACAGGCGGCACTTGCGTTCCCGCTCCCGCTCGATATGCTTCACATAGTCTACGGCGCTCTTGATGCCCTGTGTCAGATAAAGATACCCCATCTGATAACGCTGCTCATCCGACAGGGGGAGTTCCGTCTTTTCCTGCCCCGGCAGTCCTTTATAGATGTGGAAGCTCTCCGGTGCATAGCGGTAACCGTGGATGTGGTACTCAAAAGATGTTTTTCTCATAAAGCCTCCTTGCAACAGTTGGCCGGACGCCCTCAAAGGACGCCCGGCCATTGCACCTGTATCATGCAGCCGCAGGGAGCTCCTGCTGCTGCACGATTTCTTTGTTTTCCATCAAGTCAGCCAAAAGCACATCTGCCAGCAAATGGCCGGCAAGGTGCCCGGTATGGATGACCACCCGATCTTTCTTCATCTGGATAAACTCCTCGTTGCGCAGGACGCGGCTCTGCGCGGCCAGCTTCAAATCTTGGCCTGTAAGCCGTGCCGCAATGACTTTTTGCCACTTCTGCAGAAATTCCGTCGCCTGCTCGATGTCCTCGTGCTGGCGGTCAAACAGCGTGCGTTTTTGACGCACAGTGCCGTCCGGCTCGATCTCCAGTGTGTAATAGGGATCTTCTGGTTCCTCCGCTCGGCGCAGAAACATGATGAAGCTCTCCCGGCGCTCGATGCGGTCATAGTACCGTTCGCCGGCGCCGTCATTTCCGACACAATGGTGAAGCATCCGTCCCTCTTTGATAATATCAAAAGTATTTTGAGGGGCAATGACCAGATAATCTTCATCTGCATAGGCATACTTTTTCTGCAATTCCTCGCAGATGGAGCGAACATGGGGGTACTTCTTGTCCATGTTCTCTGCTTGAAGCTCCAGGCTTCCAGCCTCACACTGGATAACCAGTTCATCATGCCGCTGACGCAATTTACGCGCACGATAGATAATTTCATCGCTGGTGTCGATATGCAGACGCTCTGCCATAGCAAGGTAGTCCTGCCATGTGGTCAACGCCTGCCGACAACTTCCGTCAAAATACGGCTTCTGTTTTTGCAGATAGTTTCGGATCTGAATCGGACTCATGCGGTCCGCGATGAACAGAATATCTTTGGCGCTGATCCGTTCTTTTTTAAACCAGCGAAACAGTTCATCCGGTATGCGTTGATTGGTCCGCTTTTCAAGCTGCAACCATGCCAGGTCTTCCGTATCGCCATTTATCTGCCGCAGACGGCGGAATTTGGGGCCGTCTAATCCCAATGCTCGAATCAGTCGCGTCTCATTTGGATAGAGTATCCGTTCCCGCACAGAATCACAATGTTCAAAGCATTCTTTTGTCAGCCTCGGCAAGTCTGCCTTCCAAATCTGCTCCATCTTCGGCATCCGCTTCCAAACAGCCAAATACTTTTCCGGATCAGTCACCGGATGGGTGCGTATCCACTGCACAAGGCCAGTGCCGAACAGCTCCTTCTGTTCCATGCAGGGAAGGCTCTTGCCATAGACCCTGCCTGTCTGATTGCCACAGTAACTATAGTAGCAGGGATTACCGGAAATCCAGCGTGTTTCCCGCTGGCAATACACGCCCCAATAGTAAGAGCGTATTTCTCCACTGCGGTCATAAATCGAACGGCGAAACTCATGCCAGTAAGGCTTTCCAGAGGGCAGACTGTCTTTCCAGTAAGTCCTCTCTGCCCAGAATTCACGGAGAACAAAGCCATCCTTGCACCGCTGAATCAGATAAGCATAGTCCTTTTCTGTCCGAATATACCCGGCGCGCCCCAGGGCTTTGAATACAATGGGATGCCGGCAGCAGGCACAGCGTCCTTTCTTATTGTGATATGGATGCCCGGATATAGGGACCTCTTTCCCACAAAAGGTACAATAACCGTTTTGGGCTCCGCCGCGTTTATAGCGATAGAAGATGAAATTTTCCCGCACAGCCACCTTATCAATCCAGCGCATCCAATCCTTGGGCAGTTCAGGCACCTGAGCCAGATCCTGATCCCACGCGCCGGTAATTCGTTTATGCCTCTGCTCCAACTGTTCGTCCCGTACATTTCTCTGAAAATCAAGGATACCGAGATCACCGCCGCGTTCCCCACAAAGATAGTCCTGTACTACGGCAGCATCTTTCTCACTGGCCCAGCAGGTGGCATAATAGTTTCTCCCCGGCCAATTCAGCCTGTCCAGTTTGGCGTCCCGCCATTTTTTCTCTAAATGGTCGTAAGTCAGAAACTGGTGCGCTTTCTTGTCAAGGAACACTTCATAAGCAGGATTGTTGCCATCCAGCCGCAGATGTTCCGGCAGATAAAAAGCCGCTTTGAGGATGCCATCCTGAACGACGCAGTTCATATATGGATAGTAGGTCCGTTCAACATAGCGATAGCCATAGGGGCCTTCATGCTGTTTCGGCTCATCCGCTATTGCTGCCTGTTTCATCTCCGGCGTTGCCGTCAATTTCGGCATTGCCAGAAGTGCAGATTTCTTCAATTTAGTTCACCATCCTTTTTTCAAGCTCCACTCCATACCAAATTCCTGGTTGGAGCGTTTTCCCGTCAATCTCCGCCACCACGATCTGCTGGATGCCGCCGGTAGTGCCGTCCTCTTTTGCAAAAGCAAGTACATCGCCGTTCCGAGTCCCTTTTGCAATAGGGTCGGCGCCGCGCACCGCTGCATAGCCATTCCACGCTTCAGCTTTGTCCACCTTTATATTGCTGTTCCACTTCCGCTTCGGGTGGTCTGCCATAAAAGCAAGGCCATGGAGGAAGAGTTCTTTTTTTGTCAGCCGTTTCAAAATTGTCAACTCTGTACAGGAAATTTTGGAATCGACACCATCTTCGTCAATGTCTCCGCCAGCATCGACAATATAGTATTCTGCGTGGTTTATATCTCCGTAATAGCGCAAGCAATCCAGCGGGTCCTCAGCACAGTGAAAGCCATTATGAGCGCAGTTGGCCTTTTCCGTTACATTGAGTCCCATCCTGAACTGGTAACCTCTGCAAATCAGGCCGGGAAGAAATCCTTTATATGCAATCATGCTGCACCCCCCTTAACCTGCCTTTGTCATGCCGAGATCCAGCAGCGATAGTTGACCATCGTTGGCAGGCTTTTCCTTCTGCACAGGCTTCGGTTTGGCTTCTGCCTTTTTCTTTTCCTTCTGCTTCTTTTTGGTGGTTCTGGCGAAATCTTTTCCATAGTAGGGGTTCGGTACAAACTTTTCTTCTTCCTTATGATCCTCTTTGGCGTCTGGGTCGCGGAAATAATCCTCTGCCCACTGGTAGCACAAATCGTCCGGAACATCACAGCCATACCCTTGGCTGCCCGGACCTGGCTGAATGCCGCTTGCTTTGAGTTCATCCTGAATGTAGTCCCACGCCTTGCGGCTGATGTACTGGAAACAGTGGATCATTGACTTGCGCGGGTGCATGGTGAGGCGTGCGAAAGCAATATCCTCCAGGCACTTGGTCTGGATAAATTCTGCCACACACTCTTTCATGTTGCGCCGGGTCAGTTTTTCTGTATCTGCGTTGACCCGCTGCATGGAGGCGTTCACCACCTCGTCGTCGCTCATCGCGGCCAGACGCTCCAGCTGCTCCTGCTCGGCCTTTTTCTTTTCAGCCTGCCGGGCTTCCCATTCTGCTTTACGCTTGGCTTCAGCCGCCTCATGCTCGGCACGGCGTTTTTCCTCGTCCGCATCGGTGGTTGCATCGGCCTTGGCGGGTGCCTCCTGCTCTTTACCGGCATCCTCCCCATCCGTGTCCGCTGCCTCGGAAGCATCGTCTCCGTTCATTTCCGCCAATTCCTCGGCCCCATCGTCTGCATCAAATGCGGGCGATGACGGCGTTTCCACGGTAGGGGAAGCCGCTGAATGGCTGGCCGACGGCACCGGCAGCTCGTCAAAAGTTTCCTCATCCTCAAAGGCGTTTCCTGCCGATACCTGTTCTGCGGGAAGTCCGAGCTCCTCCTGCTTGTTCAGCGCCATTTCTGAAAAATATCCCATAGTGATCTCCTTTCCGTCGTTTCATAAAAAGGCACGGAACAGGCCAATGCCCATCCCATGCCTTTGCCACATTGTTTTACAGCACATAAACCAATGTACTGTAACCGTCAAAGCAGTAACACACCACATTCGGATATTGCTTTGACCATTCCTTGATTTGATCCTGTATTGCTTGAGCCGCCCTGCGCGCTGAACCGTTCCACGGCGGCGGAACCGTCACCGTGAAAAAGCCTTTTTCTGTACGGGGCCGCACATCAGCGTCCAGATGGACGCATTGCTCCAGGAGTGCCAAAAGCTGGCTCTCCTTTGTCTCACTCACGACAACCATCAAAACCTCTCTTGTGTCTTTTCTGGAATTTCCTTCTTTGCGAGCATAGGGGAAAACTTTACTTGTCTAAACTGGTCTTGTCCGCTTACATAATAATACGCCCGCTTGGCACCGTGATTCAGTTCCACTACATCGGAAACCGCCATTGGCCGCCCGCGGCAGCCTTCAGGCAGCCGCTCCCGGCAGTCGGCAAACAGGCGCTTCAAAAGTGTGTCATCCGATTCCTCCGCTGGGCAGTAGATTTCTCCACTTCCTGCCACATAGTACATCGCCGCAGGCGGCTGTTCATAACCAGCCGCTTTTAACGCTGTAATATCCTTGAAAGCAAATGGGATCGCGTTCTCTTCGTCCAGTTGAAGTTGATAAAGTACAAACCTTTGTTTTCGCCGCTGTGGCTCCAACAGGGCGGCAAGAGCGTCCCGGCCGCCGCACAGGAAGGTTTTATGTTCCTCCCCTGTCAGCCCCAGATACTCTGTCAGTCCGATGTCTTGCTCGGCCCGGTGCTGCCACTGTTCCACGCAGTCCTCAATGTGGGCCAGCTTGCACAGCCCGCGCAGATACTGCTCTTTGAAACTCAACTTTTCAATTTCCTTTTGCCGCTGACTGCCCTGGCGCAAAGCCAGCTGCCAGTCATCAAACCCTTTATAATTGGGATTCCAAGTCAACCGCCGGCAATTCATGCCGTGCTTTTGCGCCATTAAGTAAATTTTGGATGCCCCGGCCATGGTCATTTTGTTGTTGTACTTGTCCATGTCATGGGCTTCGATAATCTCCTCTGTACCACTCTGCGCCAGCAACGCGAACATAGCGTCCAACGGACTGGTGTTATTGGCGCCGGCAATCGCGGCGAAAGTGCGCCCGGTCAGGCAATGGGAGATGTCTGCTTTCAAAAGACCTTCAATCACATAAACGACACGGGCAGATGGATTTCCTGCCAGATGTACCGGGCTGCCCGATCCTGTCCCGCCCTTTTTTGAGGAAGACGAAAACCAGATATATTTTGCTCCCGGCTTTTCCGGCGGATCATCCTTGTTTTTCAGCGGTATATCCAGTTTGATCTGGAATCCCTGCAACATGCCGTCAAAGCCGATGGCAGGGATCAGGATGCCGGCTGTCTTTTGATAAAAAGCCATAGTCCAATGTCCACCGTTATCCTGGTAAAAGCCCGGCACTCCCTGCACCTTGCAGCCCTGCTTGATCAGCCGTTCTGTAATAGACCGGCATAGAAAAGGCGGTGGGGTGCTCTTAAATCCCAGTGCGTCAATCTGTTCATCAGACAGCCCGCGTTTAGGGGAGCGCAGATGTTCCCGATGTGCCGGCCGCAGCGTAAGTTGAGCAAGCAGCAGGGATAGCGTCTGGTGGATCTCCGCTGGACTGGCCTTATTCGACTGTGGTACTGTTTTTCGCTCGGAAGAAGAATGGCCGGCAGGGGCAGCCCAGGCCCCTGAAGTTGAAGGGCTTGGGCTGGCCGGCCGCTGTTGGGCTTCATTCCCGGAGCGTGCGTGTTCCTCTTGGATATTGTCACACAGAGCTTCTGCAATCTCCCAGTAGGCATCGGATGTAGTCGTATGGTTAAGTTCAGCATACAGCGCCAGCATTCCGCCATGTGCATCGCAGTAGTTGCACCGCCAGACATTCTTGACGAAATTGACATTCATCCGTCCCCGGCGGTCACCGCAGAACGGGCAGTCCACATAGACGCTGTTCGCCTGTTGACGCCTGATGCGTAGGTTTAATAGATTGACAACTTCCATGATGCCGAAAGGAAATTCATCCGGGTATGAGCCCATTTGTCATTCCTCCCTTCATACCCGAGCCAGGGCTTCGCATCAACCAGCCTTTTGAAGTGAATTGAGGACCAGTTGGGCAGCAGCCCGAACGATGTTGTCCTTGCTTTTGTTGCCCGGAGTCAAATAGAAACGCAGATTGACAGGCCGCTTCTTCGCCACCTCTGCGATAGTCAGCCCCCGGCATACGCCGCTGTCCACAACGACCTCCTGTGCCTGTTCCAGCGTCATCACCTTCAGAATATCCTCTACTGGCATATCCGGGGTGTATGCAGGGGCCTCTTGTACGACTTTGGCTTCGGGGACCTCCTGTGCCTCCTTGGCGACTGTCAGATCCTCCGCAGGGCGCTGAACTGGCAGTTCTTCCGCAGGGAGATGAATTGGCAATTCCTCCGCTGTCTTGCTGTTTTCCGGCTGCTCTGTCGTTGGCGCGGAATCCGCTGGCAGCGTATCCGTGTTTGTAGTAGGGCTTACCGGCAAACTCTGCTCATGGGCCGGAGTTGCTGCAGGCTGAATCTTCGTTCTTGCTGTTTCTGCGTTTTCAGATGCCCTCTGTGGCGTTTGTGTGCCCCCGGAAACGGAATTACCCTCGGAAAGAACAGCGGCCTTCTGCGAGGCGCTGGAGGGCTCCTGCGGCAACACAGTGCTCACAGGCGGAGTAATGGCAGAGGGCTGCGTTTTACTCACAGGCGCCGCTTTCTGTACGGAAGCGGCATGAGTGTCGGCGCTCACAAGCTGGATGCCAAATCCAGCGTCCGAAAGGGCCTGGCTCAACGCCTCATTTTGAGCTGCCTTCACAAAGTCCCTGCTATCCTGCATGGTCTGCTGGGCAACGCTCACGCTGAACGGCTCCGCGTCACTGCGGTCCAGAAATACCTTGGCCTCGAAAATCGCCATCTGCTCTGTGATCCTCATGGCCGTCAGACGCATACGCCCGTTGGGGTGTGCCATTCGGAACCAGAGTTTCTGATAGGGTAAGTCCAATTTCATGGAGTCCCCGGCACGCCGGAGGAACTTCAGCGGATCAAACCCCGGTACCTTGTTCAGTTCCGCAGCGGCAGGAACGGCCTCGTACATCGTTTTTGCATTATTGTTGTTGTCACTCATCTTCATAAACTCCTTCCTGTATAATAAATAGGGGACGCCGGGCATTTTTCTGCACCTTGCGTCACATTTTTAGCCTGCGTGCTTCAATTCTTTTTCCAAGTCCGCCGGAACGGGAATACCGGCCCGCCGGGCGTACGCCTTATAGTACAGGTGGATGCGCTCACCCAGAAGCGTGTTGCGTTTGCCGATCTCGTTGCGATGGATTGCCATGAACAGTACCTGCTTTTGACCGATGAGCACCACACGCTTTTTTGCGCGGGTAATGCCAGTGTAGAGCAGATTTCGATAGAGCATGACAGTATGTGCCTTTAAGAGCGGCATAATGACCGTATCGTACTCGCTGCCCATTGCTTTATGAATCGTGGTGGCATAGGCGAGGTCCAGATTGACCATATCCTCTATGCCGTACTCCAACTCACGGCCCACACCGAAGTCAAGTCCAACGCGAGTTCCATCTTCATCATTTTTGATATAGCGGATGAATCCCAGGTCGCCATTGGATACCTTGGCAGTGTTTTTGGTCTGCATGATCCGGTCATTGACCCTGAATACCTTGACACCGATTTTGATTTCTTCCTCGGCGGAACGGAACGGGTTAACCACTTCGCGGATCGCTTCGTTGAGCTGTTCCGCAGAGGCCGCGCCATCCGAGCGGAAAGGCGACAGGATCTGCACCCGGTCAATCCCACTTTCCTCGATCTCCCGGCAGTAGCGGGCAACAATTCGTTCAGCGGCTTCCGCCTGATTGTTGCTTGCCATGAAAACGAAATCCTGGCCGTAGTACAGCTTGGTGTTGCCTTCGTTAATGAATTTGGCGTTGTAGGCGATCAGGCTGTCCTTGGACTGACGGAAAATCTGATCCAGCACCGTCACGGTGATAAGGCCGCAGTCAATCAGTTCGCGGAACACATTCCCGGCGCCTACACTGGGAAGCTGATCCGGGTCTCCGACAAGAATGACCCGTGCTCCACCTTTGATGCGTGAGAAAAATTTATTTGCCAGCCACATGTCCACCATGGAAAACTCGTCCACAATGATCAAATCGGCCGAAAGCGGCTCTTGGGTGTTGTTGCGTTTTATTTCATCTTCCTCGCTGGCGAGCCCCAAAATGCTGTGCAGCGTTTTGGCCTTATCAACCCCGGTGCTTTCCGCCATACGCCGGCTGGCTCGGCCTGTCGGCGCCATCAAGGCGATCTCTCCCTGGGGATGCAGGCGGCGGTAGACCTCCAAAATTGTTTTCAGCACGGTTGTCTTGCCGGTGCCCGGGGAGCCTGTGATGATGGAAAGATTGTGGCGATAGGTTGCATACACAGCCGCTTCCTGTTTTGAGGACAGCGCCAATCCAATTTCTCGTTTGACCTGCTCCAAAATTTGTTCGATCTTCTCCGGAGCAGGAGGCTCCACCACACGCATCGCAATCCGGCGGGCGGTTTCATCCTCTTGTGCAAACACACGGGGAAGATAAATGTCTCCTTTGACGGATACGACCTCTCCATGCAGGATCATATCTTCGAGGACATCGCTGACCTCTTGTGCATGGAGCCGAAGCGAAGGAATAGGGATTTTAGCGTTGAGTAATTGGAGCGCCTCTTTTTGCAAAGCCTCACTGGTCAAAAACAAATGTCCGTTTTTCCCCTTGCTATCCTCCAACGCCCAGAACAAGGCGCCTTTGATTCGCATAGGGGCGCGCAGGTCGCCTCCGTTTTTCTGAACGATGGCATCCACCCTTAAAAAGCCAAAACCGGATATTTGGCAAAGCTCAAACGGACTCTTTTTCAAAATGTCCACGCTGGCCGGGCCGAAAAACTGATAAATCTTCTGCGCTGTTTTCGGTGTAATCTTGAACGGGGAGAGCAGCGTCATCAGGTCTTGCAACATCCGGCTCTCTGCATATGAGGTCTTGATGGCCTCCAGCTTGTTCTCCGTGATGCCCTTGATCTCCAGCAGCCGCTCCGGGCGATTTTGCAGAATGTCCAGTGTCTCCACGCCGAAGCGTGATACGATCTGTTTGGCGAGCGCCGGCCCAATGCCTTTGATAAGGCCAGAGGCCAGATAGCCTTCCACTCCACTCTTGGTTTGAGGGACAATTTCATGCCACTGCTCCACCTGAAGCTGCATCCCATACTTTCCTTTTTTCCATTCGCCATCCAGTTCCAGTTCTACCGCATCTGTGCGGGGCAGTTCGTAGCCGGTTGCCACAAACCGAATCAGATGATCCTTGCGTCGGCGGATAGACCTGGCTTCTTCGGGTACATCCTTCTCCGCGGTTTTTACACTGATGATGCAGAACTTATTTGCAGGATTATAGTAAATTGTCCCATCATAAGTTCCTCTATGGATCAAATCATTTTCCTCCTTTCTCATGCCGTCTTGGTATCAATTTTCACACTGAACCTTCGGGATTCTGAAACGGTTACATACTGCTCGTAAATATCAGGGTGGTCCAGCTTCAGCCGTATCAGATTGTCTTTGTCAATGCCGGGCGTTCTCACTGGATTGTAGGTGACAATATAGTTCACCCCATCCTGTTGGCAAACGGCCTTGCAGCTCTTGCCCATTTCCGCAACCAGCGCCGCCTTCAGCCGCTTCATATCCGCCTCGATCTCTTTGCTGCCTGCTTCCGTGAGTTTCTTCTGCTCTTGGAGCTGGAGATAGCGCATCAATTTGGCTGTCAGGCTCAAATCAAGCGTTACAACGGGGGCATCCTGATCCGCGGAGCCCGTATGCCGGCGCACGCTTTCAAGCACCAGATCACCATCTTCGGTATAAGGCGGCGGCGTCCTGGTAAGAACATGGTTTTCCCAGAAATACTGCTCCAGGAAAATCATCTCCTCCTCATAGGACTCATCCCGCCGGATTTCACGAATAATGGTTTCTTCCTCGTTGTTGCCATACAGGCAGCAGAAGAAGCAGCGATCCACATTCATGACAGCCATATAGTGCCGCCCTTGGGTTTCATAATAGACGGGAACAGTTTCTTCACCGTTTAGCCACCAGTTATCCCTTGCGTTATAATTTGTCGTTTTAATCTCCAGAATTGCGGTACTGCCATCCGGCAATTCCACAAAATAGTCCACATCGGCCAGCATCCACGAATACTGTGGGTGCTGGAACATTTTTTTGATCTGATAGACCTTGTACCCTGTGCGGTGTTGGAATATCTTCGCCACCAACGGCTCCAACAGGTGCCCCATTTCCAGAGCAACCCAGTTGTCCTCATTATCTTCGACCGCTACAATATTCAACTTGTCAAAGTAGAGGTCTCTTGCCGTCCGCCAGGGTGAAATTCCCAGCAGAGCCGCCACATCACTGCCGCCAATCCCTTTCCGGCGGTATGCAAGCCATTTCTCTTCGGACAGGCCCGCCGTTTCCACCAAAATTTGGGGTTGACTTCGCTTTTCGGCGGCTACATTGCTCGCCGGCATCTTTAGCACCCCCTCCGTGTTCGGCGGGGAATAGCGTGTACTCGAATCATTGGACTATGGACTTGGCTGGATTTGGGCACCTTCTGATGCTGCCAGTTCTCCAAAGGCCATTTCCTTTTTGCCCTAGGCTCCTGCCTTCGCTTTTTTACATTCATGCGTGTTACCTGCCTTTCTGTAGTTTGATATATCCTCAAAGCCGTTTCCGGCATTTGGGCGACAAAAAAGCGAGCATGACAAAGGGCAAAACGCCTGTTGTCCATAGTTGCCTATGAACCAATGTCATCCTCGCTGATGGGGAAACCCCGAAAAATAAAAAAAGCCAGTAATATACTGGCCCGAATGGGCGCAGCAATACTACTGGCACAAATACAATCTTAACTGCGTGTGCAATGCAGGGCTTTGAGCCTTGCCGTACAGATACAAGATCTGTATCCCACATGGGGAACGCACAAAAATCAATTACAAGTACAGGATAGCACAATATATTGATTTAGTCAAGAATGAATATCTATATTTGGTGTTTCGGGCGCGTGCTTTTACTTTCTCAAAAGTTTTTGAGAAAGCATGTAATGTGTGCAGAAATTCCTGCACCATTTTCCTATTTATAGGGCGTACAGATATAGCAGGATGTTCCATGCTGATCTGTACGCCTTTGTACTTTGAAAAAAGAATAACTCTGTTTCAGGGGTTATACAGGGAGCGCGGATAGTGTGCGGAGACTTTGTGTGCTCACCCACGGTTGAAATACTGCATAGCAGGCCCTGGCAATACGCGGCGGAAAGCCCCGGCGCAGGAAGTGACCTGGGACAGCTTACTTAAATATTTGGAATCGAACGCCTTGTTTTTTACTTTTTTGTTGATGTGGCGGCAGAGAAAGCGTATATGATATATGTAGGGAATCGTAGGCTTCTTTGTCGGCCACACAGAAAGGAGGCTATTCGTGGCTGATAAACAATTTCTTGAAAACACAGATCGGAATAATGCAGAAAAACGGAGCTATTCCGTTTCAGAGGCTGCTGAGATCCTGGGCGTCAGCAAACGCTCCATTTATAACCTGTGCGCCAGCGGAGCATTCAAATCTGTACGCATAGGGACTAAATTGAGGATTTCCAGAAAGTCCTTTGACGAATGGCTTGATGGTTCCGATTGATTTGGAAGGGAGCCTACAACTATGGCATCAATACAGAAACGCGGTAAGAAATATGCTGTTGTCTACACCTATGATGACTCAAAAGGTGAGAAGAAACAGAAGTGGGAAACTTTTATAACCAAAAAAGAGGCGTTGAAGCGGAAAGCCGCGGTGGAAAATGAGATCAATAACGGCACTTTTATTCCGCCCAGTGAACTGACCGTAAAAGATTTTCTGCGAGACTTTGTAGAACTATATGGAACCAAAAGATGGGGACTGTCTGTTTATGCTTCTAATAATGGCTTAATCAGCAATTACATTAACCCGTTGATTGGGGACGAAATTGTGCAGGACATCAATCGCAGGTCAGTGGACCAATTCATCCAGAAGCTGCAGAAAACGCCTCCAATCGAAACTCCATACAGACATGCACGGACAGACTTTGTTACGCCATGCACCATTGAAAAGATTATTAAGCTGATGCGCTGTGCATTTCATCAGGCTGTCCGCTGGGACATTATTGGTAAAAATCCGTTCGAGGATGCAATCTTGCCCAAGCGGGAGAAAAAGGTCAGAGCCATCTGGACTGCCGATATTATTCGAGATGCTCTCAACCACTGCTCGGATGGAAAGCTGTATGTCGCAATCAACCTGGCCTTTGCCTGCTCCATGCGGATGGGCGAAATCACCGGCCTTACATGGGACTGTGTTCATATATCAGATGAAGAAATCGCTCGGGATGATGCCTTCGTCTGGATTGAAAAAGAGCTGGCCCGTGTTGACCAGAAGGCTATCAACGCAGTTGGCGAAAAGGACATCCTCTTTGTATTCCCGCGCTTGATGGGCGGGAAGTCTTCTACGCGGCTCGTTTTGAAAAAGCCTAAAACAGAAAGCAGCATTCGTAAGGTTTGGATTCCGCGAACTCTTGCCTTTATCTTGCGGGAATGGAAAGAGAAGCAGGACAAGCTCAAGGAGTTTATGGGCGATGACTATATCGACTACAATCTGGTTTTGGCGCAGGAAACGGGCCGCCCCTGTGAAGATCGGATTATTGGAAATCAGTTTGAACGATTGAAAAAATCCGCTGGTCTTCCAAATGTTGTTTTTCATTCTCTCCGTCACTCCAGCACAACTTATAAGCTGAAAATCAATAAGGGAGATGTTAAGGCAACGCAGGGTGATACCGGTCATGCACAAAGCGACATGGTTACCCAAGTTTACGCACACATCTTGGATGAGGATCGGAAGGTCAACGCCCAGAAATTCGAAATGGCCTTTTATGCGAACGCGGATTTGCGTGGCGTTGAGCAAAGGCTTCGCGCAGAAAGCGCCGTTGCTGAACCTGACTCTGAAATTCTGCTGAAGCAATTGGAGGCTAAACCCGAACTCATGGATGCCTTCACGAAAAAGTTTGTTGAGCAGTATGGAGAACAGATTATGAATCAGTTAGCAAAAAAACTGATTGGTGCATAAATACACAGGAAAGCATGAGACGACATAAAACGCTGCGGCAGTGCTCATTAGCAAAATGAGCAGTTTTTTCAAGTTTGGCATAAAAATCGTTCGAGTCCTGTGATGGAAATTTGAGCAGATGGGAGTAAGAAGTCTCCACTCTAACCAATGATAAAAAGGAAATCTGTTCTAATCCTCGTAGCGAAAAAAGATAAGGAAAATGCCGCAACCTCTTGCGGTTACGGCATTTATGGCGTCCCCGGGCAGATTTGAACTGCCGGCCCCACGCTTAGGAGGCGTGTGCTCTATCCAACTGAGCTACGGAGACATATTCGATTTTTCATGGTCAAGGATGGAGCGATCCGCCTCCCAGGACTTTGATGACCTGATTATTAGGAGGCGACCGCTCTATCCAACTGAGCTACGGGGGCTTATACAGAAAATATTCAATTTTGCAGAGCTCCAGGATTCGAACGATTCGATTTTTAGGAGGCGGACGCTCTATCCGGCTGAGCTACAGACGCATATCGTGAAATCGCGGGGAGACCGGCGGCGCTGGGAATTGCTGCCTGTGCGTGGGAGGACGCCCTGTCACCCTGCGCCGCGGAGAGGGTGCAGAAAGTATTGTAACCCACGGGAGGAGGATTGTCAACGGCGGAGGAAAGAAAAAGTTGTGGAAAAGGCTTGCATTCGATACTTTGAGAGCATATAATACAAAGGTTAGTGAATTTATACCCGAGAGAAAGGGGTCTTACCTTTGCAGAACGAGAAATTGAGAAATGTGGCCATTATCGCCCACGTCGACCACGGCAAGACCACGCTGGTGGACCAGATGCTCAAGCAGGGCGGCGTCTACCGCGAGAACCAGGAGACAGTGGAGCGCGTCATGGACTCCAACGATCTGGAGCGGGAGCGCGGCATCACCATTCTGGCCAAGAACACCGCCATCCAGTACGGCGACACCAAGATCAACATTGTGGACACTCCGGGCCACGCCGATTTCGGCGGCGAAGTGGAGCGCATCCTGAAGATGGTCAACGGCGTCATCCTGCTGGTGGACGCCGCCGAGGGCCCCATGCCCCAGACCCGCTTCGTCCTCAGCCGCGCGCTGGAGCTGGGTCACCGGGTCATCGTGGTCATCAACAAGATCGACCGGCCCGACCAGCGCATCCACGAGGTCATCGACGAGGTGCTGGAGCTTCTGCTGGATCTGGACGCCACCGACGAGCAGTTGGACAGCCCCATGCTGTTCTGCTCCGCCCGCAACGGCACCGCCAGCTACTCCCCCGACGTGGTGGGCACTGACCTGAAGCCGCTGTTCGACACCATTCTGGACTATATCCCCGCGCCGGAGGCCGATCTGGACCAGCCGTTCCAGATGCTGGTCAGCGCCATCGACTACAACGAGTTCGTGGGCCGCATCGCCATCGGCCGCGTGGAGCGGGGCGTGCTGAAGCAGAACCAGGAGATCGCAGTGTGCAACTACCACGACCCCGACGCGCCGGCCAAGAAGGCCAAGGCGGTCAGCATGTATGAGTTCGCCGGACTGGGCAAGGTGCCTGTCACCGAGGCCACGGCGGGCAACATCATCGCCATGTCCGGCATCGGCGACATTACCATCGGCGACACCATCTGCGTGCCCACCTGTGTGGAGCCGCTGCCCTTCGTGAAGATCAGCGCCCCCACCATGGAGATGACGTTCTCCATCAACGATTCCCCCTACGCCGGCCGGGAGGGCAAGTTCGTCACCTCCCGCCAGCTGCGGGAGCGGCTGTTCCGCGAGACGCTGAAGGACGTGTCCCTGCGGGTCACGGAGATCGAGGGCGCCACCGACGCCTTCAACGTGGCGGGCCGCGGCGAGATGAGCCTGTCCATCCTCATCGAGACCATGCGCCGGGAGGGCTATGAGTTCCAGGTGTCGCCCCCCCGTGTGCTGTACCAGACCATCGACGGCAAGAAATGCGAGCCTATCGAGCGGCTGGTGGTGGACGTGCCCAGCGAGAGCGTGGGCGCGGTCATCGAGAAGCTGGGCAGCCGCAAGGCGGACATGCTGGAGATGACCCCCGTGGGCACGCGGATGAAGATCGAGTTCCTCATCCCCAGCCGGGGTCTGTTCGGCTACCGCAACGAGTTTTTGACGGATACCAGGGGCGAGGGCATCATGGCCAGCGTGTTTGACAGCTACGCCCCCTATAAGGGTGATCTGACCCGTCGGAACACCGGCTCCCTTGTCTCCTTTGAGACGGGCGAGAGCGTGGGCTACGGCCTGTTCAACGCCCAGGAGCGCGGCGCGCTGTTCATCGGGCCGGGCGTACCGGTGTACGAGGGCATGATCGTGGGCGTTTCCCCCAAGCAGGAGGACATCACGGTCAACGTGTGCAAGAAGAAGCAGATGACCAACATGCGCGCCGCCGGCTCCGATGAGGCGCTGCGGCTGGTGCCTCCCCGGAAGATGAGTCTGGAGCAGTGCCTGGAGTTCCTGGCGGACGACGAGCTGCTGGAGGTCACGCCCAAGAGCCTGCGGATGCGCAAGACCATCCTGAACCACGAGAAGCGGATGAAGGCCACCCACGGCGGCAAAAAGAACTGAGTTCTATCAACCAAAAGACCGGCTTTGCCGGTCTTTTGGTTTACATAACGATAAATGTCGCGCAGAAGTGACAGTTTGGAAGGCGTGATAGGTAGACTTTACAGGGCGGTTCTGGTAGGATAGAGCCACAAAGCGAAAGGCAAGACGGAAAAGGGAGGAGAGACGCTATGGGCTTCGGAGAGAAATTGCAGGCGCTGCGAAAGGCGCGGGGATGGAGCCAGGAGGAGCTGGCGGGGCGGATCCATGTGTCCCGGCAGACGCTGTCCAAGTGGGAGAGCGGCGGCGCGGTACCGGATACGGAGAACGTCATCGCGCTGAGCCGGCTGTTCGGCGTCAGCACGGACTATCTGCTGCTGACGGAGGGCGGAGCGGCGTCCACACCAATGACGGCAGCTCCGGCGGGGAAGAAGTGGCCTGTCATGCGGCGGGTGTGGCTGGTGGTCCTCCTTGCGGCGGTGCTGGCGCAGATCGGTCTGCGGATATGGGGCAGCGTGGCGATGGGACAGGGAGCCTACGGCGGCGGACAAATCTATGCTCAGGCGGCAACGGCGCTGTACTATCTGAACGAGCGGTATAACCTGACGTGGCTGACGCTGCTGGTGTACGGCATGACCGTCGCCGGGTTCGTGGGCACGGTGTTGTATGAGCCGGTGCGGCGGTTCTGGCGGGAGAGCGTGCTGGGGGAGAAATAGGGGCGGGGAATGCTCCGCGGCGTGCCGTGCTCCGCGCGGGTCACTGTCACTGTTGCGGTGCCCAAAATTTGCCACTCGCTGACCTCGCTGCATCCGCCACCGGCGGCGCTCGGCTCAATCCCCCCGGGGGCCCCATTTCTTTCAGCAGCGAAAGAAATGGGGGAAAGAACGCCGCCAAAAACCCATGGTTTTTGGATTTCCTTCCGCCGTTTGCCGGTGCGTTCTGATTCGTCCGAAATGTTGAATCGACGTATTTCTCTGCGCGCTGCCGCTTTTACTCTGAAATGTAGAAGAATGCCGTTCTATATTTTGCACGTTTAGCGGCAGCGGGGATAGACGCAGGTCAATGCCACATTTCGGGTGGTTTTTGCCCTGCCGTGTCCGTGCGGGACGCAGAGCAGCGAAGCACAGTGTGCGGGGCGCGGGCGGATTTTCAAACCGCAGGTTTGAACGGCGTTTTTGGTCACTTTTGCCGCCGAGAGCAAAAGTGACCCGCGCCGGGGGTGCGGAATGTCCCTTGTCGCTGTTGAAAGAAATGGGGCCCCCGGAGGGAGCGATCCGAGCGCCGCAGGTGCGGGCGGTTTATGTGGAGGGACTGCTATGGCACAGACATTGACATAACGCATGCGTTACGTTGCCGGGCCCTTGACATTTCGCCTGCAGTGTGGTAAAAAATCAAAGACGCGTAGCGCACGAAGGTGCCTGCGAAGCGTATCGCCTTGCGGCGGTGCGCTTTTTATTTTTATGGAGGAAAATCACAATGCCAAAGAACAAAGCACAGGGGATCATTTTCGGACTCATCATGTCGTACAGCATGGCCATCGGCATGGAGATCTACAACAACGCCATCCAGCAGGGCGTCCATCTGCAGCCCGGCGGCTTTACCAACCTGACCTACGCCGTGGTGGGCAAAGCACTGGCGGAGGCGGCGTTCATGGGGGCGCTGGTCATGGTCATCTCCAGCCTGTGGGGCAACCGGCTGGGGGCGAAGCTGGCCGCGAGGGTCTGTGACCCGGCCAGAGACAACCCCTTCTTCTGCCGGCTGATGCGGCAGGCGGGGACGGTGATGGTCATGTGCCCGTCCATGTGTCTGGCGGCCACGGTGATCTTCACCGTCATCATGGGCGGCGTACCGCTGGCGCAGGTGCCGGTGAAATGGTTCGGCACGCTGCTGAAGAACCTGCCCATGGCGTTTTTCTGGAACATGTTCGCGGCGGCGCCGTTCACCAACTGGGTATGCGGGAAGTTATTCCGATGAAAAAGCAGCCTGTCCACTGTGGACAGGCTGCTTTTTGTGCGGTCAGGCGCGGGGGGAGGGAACGAACAGGAGATTCAGGTCCGCCTGGGTGGGCATGCCGTCCAGCGCGCCGCTGTCGCTGTACTGCCACATGTCGAAGGCGTAGTAGAAATCCGGATAGTCGTTGTAGTCCGCCACCCACAGGGCGTAGTCCGACAGGCGGCTCAGGTCGTAGCGGTAATAGCCCTGCTGGCGGTTGAGGTAGATGCCGGCGTTGTACCCGGCGGACTCCACCACATCGCAGAACGCGGCGGCGCACTCCGTCAGGTGCGCATTGTCGTTGCCCCTGGTACGGGAATCGTCGGCAAACACCGGCTCCCAGTCAAAATAGACAGGCAGATCCAGCTGCCGGCCGTTCAGCAGGCGCAGCACATGGGCGGCTTCGGCGGCGGCCTCTTGCACCGTAACGGCCTGGGAGAAGTAGTACACGCCCACGTCGATGCCGGCGTCCCGGGCGCCCTGCAGATGGCTGGCAAAGGCGCTGTCCGTCCGGAGGGAGCCTTTGGTATAGCCGGTGTAGCCGATGCGGAGAATGGCGAAATCCACGCCCTGTGCGGCCAGCTTCTGCCAGTCCACACCGGACTGATAGTCGGACACGTCCACGCCCAGGCGGACGGTGCCGGTCATGCCGGTGTAGCGGAGGGAGCCGTCCTCGTCCCGGGTGAAATCGTCGGCGGTGAAGGGGTTCAGCGGCAGGTTTTCGTGGGGCGTCAGCCAGACCATGTTGGCGCCGTCGTTGACATAGACCTGCCCTGCATGGGGGTCAGGCTCCTCTGTGACCCGGGGCTGGCGGGGCAGAAGGCTCAGGATCACGGGGACGGCGACGGCCAGCACGGCCAGCAGGATCACCAGCGGCAGCAGCCGGCGGCGACGCCTTCTGCGGCGGGAACGGCGGGGGCGTACAGCGGTATCTTCCATAGCTTCACCTGCTTTCTCGTTGGAATACATGGATGTCAAAGGCGATGCGGCAGTCCAGCGCGTCAAGTTTACATAATCTCTCAACGCCGCTTTTCGGCGTTTTCCAGCAGTAGGGGGTCATGCCGAACAGCGCCTGGATATCGGCGGCACTGTCCAGATGGATGGTGTCCTCCACATGGCGGATGGTGACGTAGCGGAAACCGTCGTAGGGCGTCTCCTTCACCTCGTTGGGGTAGGGGCGGTCGTAGAGCACCTGCTTCATCTCCCACAGGTGCATGGCGGAGGGGACGACGTAGAGAAAGTGTCCCTCCGGACGGAGCACGCGGCGGAATTCCTCGATGGCCAGAGGGGAAAAGCAGTTGAGCAGCAGGTCGATGCTGCTGTCCGCCACCGGCAGGTGATAGGAGGAGGCTACGGCGAACTCCACGTTTTTCTCCCGCCGGGCCGCCAGCCGCAGAATGAATTTGGAGATGTCCGTGCCCGCCGCGCGGGGCGTCTTTCCGGCGGCGCACAGGGCCTGATAAATGGCGGCGGTGTAGTATCCCTCGCCGCAGCCGCTGTCCAGCACCGCCGGGGCAGGGCCGGTCAGGGAGACAGAAAGTTGACATAACGCATCGCACAGCGGGGCGTAGTAGCCCTTGGAGAGGAAGGCGCTGCGGGCGGCAGCCATGGCCTTGTCGTCGCCGGGAGCCTTGGAATGCTTCTGGTTCACCGGGAGCAGGTAGGTGTGACCCTCCCGGGCGATGTCGAAGCTGTGGCCGGCGGGGCAGCGATAGGCGCTGTCGCCGCGCTGCAGGGGCGCGCCGCACAGGGGGCAGGTGAACAGGCTGGTCATAGGCCGCGCACCTCCGGCAGCGTCACGTCGTGGATCCATCTGCCCTTGCGGATGCGGAACCAGCACAGGGGGCACTTCAGCAGGGATTCCGCCTGAATGGCGGCGGCGACCCACCAGTAGGAGGCGTCCAGCACCAGCGCCAGCAGCGCCGTCAGGGGCAGGGCCAGCAGCCACTGGGGACCGATATCCAGCGCGGCGGAGCAGAACACATCGCCGCCGGCGCGGAGCACGCCGGTGACGGCGGTGATGGAGTAGGCGTGGAGGGGGATGGAGGCGAAGCCGGTGACAGCCAGCGCCGCGGCGATCTGCGCCGTCTGGCCGTATAGCTCGAACAGCGGGAATACGATGGGCTGGAACAGCAGCGGCACCAGCGTCAGTGCGATGACAGCCAGCGCGGCACCCACCAGAATGGTGACCCACAGCAGGGTGTGGCTCAGGTCCAGCACCTCCCTGTGGCTCCGGCCCTCGCCGATGGCTTTGCCCACGATGACGGCGGTGGCGGCGCCCAGACCGAAGCACACCACCAGGAACAGGCGGTTCAGGTTGCCCATGACGGCGTAGGCCGCCAGATACTCCACGGAGATGGCGGTGTAGCCCAGGATCACGGTGAGCATGCTGTTGCCGAGACCCCACGCGATCTCGTTGAGCAGCACGGGGGAGGAGTACTTGATGAAGCGGCGGCACATCTCCCAGCCCGGACGGAAGAAGGCCTTCAGGTGCAGCGGCATGGCCTTGCTGCGCAGGGCGCAGAACAGGCACACGGCGAACTCCGCCACGCGGCTGAGCAGTGTGGCCACGGCGGCGCCCTCCACGCCCAGCATGGGAAAGCCCGCCTTGCCGAAGATCAGCAGGTAGTTCATGCCGGTGTTGATGACGGTGGACATGCCGAACAGCTTCATGCCGAAGGAGGAGTTCTCCACGCTGCGCTGGGCGCTGACATAGATGGACGACAGCATGTTGAACACATAGGAGAAGCCGATGACCCGCAGGTACGGCGCGCCCAGCAGCGACAGCTCGTGCTTGTTGCTGAGCAGGTCCATGATCTCCACGGGCCAGAGGAAGAACGCGGCGGCCAGTACGGCGGCGATGCCCACGCCCAGATAGGCGGCTACGCCCATGGCGCGGCTGATGTTCTCCAGCTCTTTTTTGCCCCAGTACTGGCTGATGAGGATGCCCACACCGGACTGGACGCCGAACACAATGGAGATCAGCAGGAACACCGGCACGTTGGCGGTGGTGACGGCAGCCATCTCCTTGTTGCCGAGCTGGCTGACCATCAGGGTGTCGATAAGCCCCAGGGAGAACGTGATGAGGTTCTGCAGGGCGATGGGGGCGGTGAGCCGCGCCAGGTAGCGGTAAAAGCTCCTGTCGCGGCGGAGTGCTTTCAGCATAGTGATGTACCTCTTACAGCATGGGGAAACGGGCGGCCTGATGGGCTTTCAGCGCGTCATACAGGGCGTCCACGTCCGATGTGGTGTTGTCGGGGGAGAAGGAGATGCGGATGACGCCGGCGGCGGTGCGCTTGTCAAGACCCAGCGCCGACACGACGTGGCTGGCCTTGCCCTGGTGGCAGGCGGAGCCGGCGGAGATGCAGATGCCCTGCGCCCCCAGGTCGGTGACGATGTTGGCGCTGGGGTAGCCTGCCAGCGACACGGCCAGAATGTGAGGAGCCGTGCCGGACGCCACCGGCACCATGCCGGGGATGGTCAGCAGCTTTTCCCGGCAGTAGTCCCGGAGAGCGGCCATGTGGGCGAGCTTGGCGTCATAGTCCGTCAGGCGCAGCTCCACCGCCTTGGCGAAGCCGGCGATCTGGGCGGTGGCCTCCGTGCCGGAGCGCAGGCCCCGCTCCTGCCCGCCGCCGGGCAGCAGGGGCCGCACATTGCGGAAGCGCTCCGAGATATACAGGGCGCCCACGCCCTTGGGGCCGCCCAGCTTGTGGGCGGACAGACTCATCATGTCCACGCCCCACGCCTCCGGGTCGCAGGGCACCTTGAGAAAGCCCTGTACCGCGTCGCAGTGCAGCAGGGCGCGGGATCTCCGCTCCCGCAGGAGCCGGGCCGTCTCCTCCACCGGGAACACGCAGCCCGTCTCGTTGTTCACCAGCATCATGGACACCAGCACCGTGTCGTCCCGCAGGGCACCGGCCACCTGCTCCACGGTGACGTGTCCGGTGCGGTCGGGCCTGAGGTATGTGACCTCATAGCCCTGCTGCTGCAGCCAGCGGCAGGGCTCCAGAATGGCGCTGTGCTCCACGGCGGTGGTGATGATGTGCCTGCCGGTGTGGCGGCCCTGCCAGACGGCGGCCTCGATGGCCCAGTTGTCCGACTCGGTGCCGCAGGAGGTGAAGTACAGGCGCTCCAGGGGGCAGTGCAGCGCGCCGGCGATCACGGCGCGCCAGCCCTCCACGGCCTTTTTCATCTCCTGCCCGGCGGGGTACTGGGAGGAGGGGTTGCCGAAGTGATGGGTCAGCACATCGTACATGGCGTCCGCCACGGCGGCGGGCACCGGCGTGGTGGCGGCATTATCCAGATAGATCATGGGAAAAACCTCTCAATTTCATAGGCCGGAGGACTTGCCACCGGCGGAAGTATCCAGTATAATAAAGCGTTACCGTATATTATACCGACATTCGACGGAAAGTGCAAGGAGAATCCCATGCTGGCAGCGATTTACACATTAGGCTGTAAGGTCAATCAATACGAAACGCAGGCCATGGAGCAGGAGCTGGTGCGCCGGGGCCACACGCTGGTGCCCTTTGACCAGCGGGCGGACGTCTATATCGTCAATACATGCTCCGTCACCGCCGTCAGCGATAAAAAGTCGCGGCAGATGATCCGGCGGTGCCGGAAGCTGAACCCGGACGCGGTGGTGGCCGCCTGCGGCTGCTATGTGCAGACCCATGCGGCGGAGGCGGCGGGGCTGGACGTGGATCTCATCGCCGGCACCGGCGACCGCATGGCGTTTCTGGACCTGCTGGAGCAGGTGACGCGGGAGAAGCAGGTGACGCTGCTGGACGACGCCCTGAAGCGGCGGACGTTCGAGGTACTGCCCGCCGGCGGCATGGCCGAGCGCACCCGCGCCATGCTGAAGGTGGAGGACGGCTGCGTCAACTTCTGCACCTACTGCATCATTCCCTATGCACGGGGACCGGTGCGCTCCCTGCCCAAGGCGGAGGCCGCGGCCCAGACGGAGCAGCTGCGGCGGGAGGGCTACCGGGAGCTGGTGTTCACCGGCATCGAGATCTCCAGCTGGGGCCACGACCTGAAAAACGGCGAGACGTTCATCGACCTGCTGGAGGCGGTGTCCGCCGCGGCGGGGGACATGCGGCTGCGGCTGGGCAGTCTGGAGCCGCGCACCATCACGGAGGACTTCTGCCGCCGGGCCGCCGCGCTGCCCAATCTGTGCCCCCACTTCCACCTGTCCCTGCAGTCCGGCTGCGATGCCACGCTGCGGAGGATGAACCGGAAGTACGACACGGCCCGGTTCCGGCAGTCGGTGGCGCTGCTGCACCGGTACTTCGACCGGCCCGCCGTCACCACCGATCTTATCTGCGGGTTCCCGGAGGAGACGGAGGAGGAGTTCGCCCAGACGCTGGCGTTTATCGAGGAATGCGGCTTCGCGGCCATGCACATCTTCCCCTACTCCATCCGCCCCGGCACAAAGGCGGCAGCCATGGAGCAGGTGCCGCCGGCGGTGAAGGAGGCCCGGGCCGCCCGGGCCGCGGAGGCGGCGGAGCGGATGCACCGGGCGTATCTGGAGGGCTGCGTGGGCCGGGTGTACCCGGTGCTGTTCGAGCAGCCCAGGGACGGACGCTATACCGGCCACGCACCCAACTATATGGAGGTGGCCGCGGCGGGCGAGGGCCTGCACAACATCGTGAAAAACGTGAGGATCACCGGTGTGGACGGTGAGCTGCTGACGGGGGAGGTACTGCCGTGAACCACTTTTTTGCCTATATCGACCGCATGCGCTACATCGAGCGCTGGGCACTGATGCGCAACAGCGTCCGGGAGAACATCCAGGAGCACAGCCATCAGGTGGCGGTGCTGGCCCACGCGCTGGCGGTGATACGAAACGAGTTCTTCGACGGACAGGTGGACGCCGGGGCCGTGGCCGCGGCGGCGCTGTACCACGACGCCGGGGAGATACTCACCGGCGACATGCCCACCCCCATCAAGTACTTCAATCCGGAGATACGGGAGGCCTACCGCAAGGTGGAGGAGGTGGCGGACCAGAAGCTGCTGGCCATGCTGCCGGAGGCGCTGCGCCCCGTCTATGAGGACATCCTGTGCCCCGCCGATCCGGAGGTGGAGGAGCTGGTGAAGGCGGCGGACAAGCTCAGCGCCCACATCAAGTGTCTGGAGGAGCTGAAGGCCGGCAACGAGGAGTTCCGGCAGGCGGCGCGGCAGACGGCGGAGGCGCTGGACGGCTACGATCTGCCGGAGCTGCGGTATTTCCGGGAGCAGTTTTTAGGCTCGTTCCAGCTGACGCTGGACGAGATGGAGTAATTTTTTCCAAAAAGGAGTGACCGATATGAAAGCCATCGTGACAGTGGTGGGAAAGGATCAGGTGGGCATCATCGCCGGGGTGTGCAACACGCTGGCGGCGTACCAGATCAACGTGCTGGACATCAGCCAGACCATTATGGAGGGCTACTTCACCATGATGATGGTGGTGGATCTGACGCTGTGTCAGGAGCCATTCGACAAGCTGCGCGCCGCCCTGCGGGAGTACGGCGAGGGACGGGGGCTGTCCATCCGCATCCAGCGGGAGGACATCTTCGACGCCATGCACAAGCTGTAAGAGGGATGCGCCATGCTGAATCTACAGAATATCTTTGACACCATCGACATGATCGACAAGCAGCATCTGGACATCCGCACCATCACCATGGGCATCTCCCTGCTGGACTGTGTCAGTGAGGACGCGGGCCGCTGCTGCGACAAAATTTACGACAAGATCTGCCGCCGGGCGGAGAAGCTGGTGCGCACCGGCGAGGATATCGAAAGCGAGTTCGGTATCCCCATCGTCAACAAGCGCATCTCCGTGACGCCCATGGCGCTGGTGGCCGGCGGCTGCGATACCGGGGACTATGTGCCCTTCGCCCTGACGCTGGACCGGGCGGCCCACACCTGCGGCGTCAACTTCATCGGCGGGTACTCCGCCTTGGTGCAGAAGGGCTTTGCCAAGGGGGACGAGCTGCTGCTGCGGTCCATCCCCCAGGCGCTGGCCCAGACGGAGCTGGTGTGCTCCAGCGTCAACGTGGGCAGCACCAAAGCGGGCATCAACATGGACGCCGTGGCCCGCATGGGCCGCATCATCAAGGAGACGGCACATCTGACCCGGGCGCAGGACGGTCTGGGCTGCGCCAAGCTGGTGGTGTTCTGCAACGCCGTGGAGGACAACCCCTTCATGGCCGGGGCGTTCCACGGCGTGGGCGAGGCGGACAGCGTCATCAATGTGGGCGTGTCCGGCCCCGGCGTGGTGTACCACGCTTTGCAGTCCTGCAAGGGACAGCCCTTCGACGTGGTGGCGGAGACCATCAAGAAAACGGCGTTCCAGATCACCCGCATGGGGCAGATGGTGGCGGCGGAGGCCTCCAAACGGCTGGAAACGCCCTTCGGCATCGTGGACCTGTCGCTGGCGCCCACCCCGGCGGTGGGGGACAGCGTGGCCCGCATTCTGGAGGAGATGGGCCTTGCCGTCTGCGGCACCCACGGCACCACGGCGGCGCTGGCGCTGCTGAACGACGCGGTGAAGAAGGGCGGCGTTATGGCGTCCGGCCATGTGGGCGGCCTGTCCGGCGCATTCATCCCCGTGTCGGAGGATGAGGGCATGATCGCCGCCGCGCTGGACGGCACACTGACCATCGACAAGCTGGAGGCCATGACCTGCGTGTGCTCCGTGGGGCTGGACATGATCGCCGTGCCCGGCAGCACCAGTGCCGAGACCATCGCGGCCATCATCGCCGACGAGGCGGCGGTGGGCATGGTGAACAGCAAGACCACCGCTGTGCGCATCATCCCCGTGGAGGGCGCCGATGTGGGCGATATGGTGGAGATGGGCGGCCTGCTGGGCAGCGCGCCGGTGATGCCGGTGCACGAGGCGTCCAGCGCCGATTTCATCGCCCGGGGCGGACGCATCCCCGCGCCGCTCCAGAGCCTGAAAAACTGATGGTACGGGCGGCAACGGTACAGGACCTGCCCAGCGTCATGGCCATCTACGACACGGCGCGGCGGTACATGCGGGCAAACGGCAACGCCGTCCAGTGGGTGAACGGCTACCCCTCCGAGCCGCTGCTGCGGCAGGATATCCGGGACGGCGTCCTGTATGTCATGGAGGACGGGGACGGCGTGTATGCCGTGTTTGCGTTCATTATCGGCGACGACCCCACCTACGGCCATATCGAGGGGGCGTGGCGGGACGGCAGTCCCTACGGCACCATCCACCGGCTGGGCAGCGACGGTACCCATCGGGGCGTGTTCGCGGAGACGGCGGCGTGGGCGGCGCGGCAGTGCCCCCATCTGCGGGCGGACACCCACGCGGACAATCTGACCATGCGGCACTGCATGGAGAAGGCGGGCTTCGTGTACTGCGGCGTCATCCGTGTGGCGGACGGCACACCGCGGGTGGCCTATGAAAAAGTATAAGGAGAATGGATATGGACCCTATTTTTGAGATCGAGCTGGAGGAGTGCCCCATCTGCCGGGGCGCCGGCGTCATGCAGGACGAGCAGGGCTGGAGCGTTTCCGTGGGCTGCATGGACTGCGGCGCGGAGACGGCTCACGCGGAGTACCGCACGCCGGGGGAGCGGCTGGAGGCCGCGCGGCGTGTGGCGCTGCTGTGGAACATGGGCAAGGTCATCCACACAGGTGTGGGCGACTGAAAACGTGATAAAAGGAGTCCCGCGCCGGCCGGCGCGGGACTCCTTTTACAGAAAGCACATTATTTTCGCCTGGGTGCGGGATAAGGCCGCGGATCGTCCGTGCGGCCAAGGAGGTAGTCGGTGGATACATGATAGTAATCTGCCAGCGTGACAAGATGCGGCAAAGGGAGTGTCCGTTTGCCCAACTCGTAGTTGCTGTATACCCGCTGGTCGATGCCGAGCAGCGCGGCCACCTGCTTTTGAGGCAGGTCATGGTCTTCACGCAGGTCGCGGAGTCTCGAAATGTACAAAATGCTCACCTCAAGAGCATTATATGTACTATCAAAAAATAGTATTGATTTGACTATCATTTGATGGTAAAATGGAAGCGAGAGGTGAGAAAATGGAGTTATATCAACAAATCCTCGCGGAAAATATCGGCGCATTGAGAATAGACCCGCAGGCGGCAAAGGAAATCGTGGAGAGTGACAGCTACAAGGCATTGGAAAAAATCCGGGCGATCCTTGCGGATGAGACGTTGTCTGACGCGGAATGCTTCCGGAAGATAGAAGCGGTCGTCTGCGTTTTTGAGGAGTTGGGCAGCGATGGCGGCGGGCGGCACGATTTTGGATAAAAAAAGACACGCGGGAGCGTGTCTTTTTCCGTTATGCCTGTATTTTACTCATCAAGCTTGCCGCGGGCGTGGAGCACGTCGTCGGCGGTGAGGGTCATCAGGTCGTCGCGGGTCACCGTCTCCAGCTTGGCGAGACGGTTGTTTTGGGCCACCAGAATATGCTCGAAGATGTTCCGGACGCCCCGGGCATTGCCGAAGCCGTCGCCGTCGGCGCTCTCCTCGGCGATGTAGTCCCGCACCAGCGGCTCCGCCTCCGGCGACAGGATGTAGCCCTTGCCGCAGCGCATCTTGAAAATGGCCATCAGCTCATCCAGCGAGTAGTCCTCGAACAGCAAAAAGCGGTTGAAGCGGGACTCAAGGCCGGGATTGGAGTGGATGAACCTGTCCATCAGGTCGGTGTAGCCCGCCACGATGACCACCAGATCGTCCCGGTGATCCTCCATGGCCTTCAGCAGGGTGTCGATGGCCTCCTGCCCGAAGTCGTTTTCGCTGCGGCCGTTGAGGGCGTAGGCCTCGTCCACGAACAGCACGCCGCCCATGGCTTTTTCAATGACCTTCTGGGTCTTGAGAGCCGTCTGGCCCACATAGCCGGCCACCAGACCGCTGCGGTCCACCTCCACCAGCTGGCCCTTGGACAGGATGCCGAGACTGCGGTAGATGCGGGCCATCATCCGGGCCATCATGGTCTTGCCGGTGCCGGGGTTGCCGGTGAACACCATGTGCAGGGACATGTCGGTGGTGGGCAGGTCGTGCTGCTCGCGCAGCTTGTAGACCTGCACCATGTTGATGAGGTTGTGGACTTCCTCCTTCACCACGCCCAGACCGATGTAGCTGTCCAGCTCCGCCAGCAGATCCTCCATCTTCTCCGGAGGCGGCAGCTCCTCCTCGGCGGGCTTTTCATCGCCGGGCTTGGCGGTGGCGGTGGGGGGCGCTTTCTTCTCCGGCTGGCTGCCGGCGGGGGCGGCAGGCGCGGCGGGGGACTTGGGGGCGTCGCCGGTGACGTTTTCGAAGGGCGTGCCCCAGAAGTCGCTGTTCATGCGCTTCATGCTGTTTTCCGTCATGGAGCGGATCACGTCCAGCTGCTGGAGAATGATCTTGTCTTTCTTGTCCATAGGTAGACCTCCTCAATGAGATAGGTGGATATTGCGCATGGCGCGGAACAGCAGACCGGCCACAAAGCCGGTGAGTGTGCCGGTGACCAGGGAAACGGCCAGCAGGAACGGCAGGTAGCCCAGCACCATGGTATTGCCCAGGGTGATGCAGGCGGCGGCCATCTGGCCGATGTTGTGGGCGGCGGCGCCGCCGATGGATACGCCGTAGACGGAGAGACCCCGGCAGCGGCGCAGGACGATCATCACCAGCATGGCGGTGATGCCGCCCAGCAGACTGAACAGCAGAGCCGACAGGTTGCCGGCGAACAGGCCGCCCAGCAGGCACCGGGCCGTCAGGATGGTGAGGGCGGGCACGGCGCCCAGCTCATACAGGGCGAACACGGTGACGATGTTGGCAAGGCCAAGCTTCACACCGGGCAGGGGCACCACCAGCGTCACGGGAAACAGGTTCTCCAGTGTGCTCAGGCCCAGCGCCAGCGCCGTCAGCACGGCGCACAGGGCGATGGAGCGTGCGTTCAATTTCATGGCGCACCTCCTAACCCAGCACCGCGTCCACGTCGGACGCGGCACCCACCAGCGAGACGACCACCTGCGCCGGCAGGCACACGATGGACTGTCCCGCCCGGGAGATGGCGCCGGTGTGGACGCAGTCCTGTCCCGGACAGTCGGAGTCGGAGACGCGGACGCTCCATTCCGGGCTGAAGGGCAGGTCGCTGTACGACGGGGAGAGGGTCAGCGTATAGCCGCCGCGGCCCTCGATGCGGATGGGCCCGTCCGGCAGCTGTGTCACCGGTGTGCGGGACTGCTCCTGCCCGCCTACGGTGACGACCAGCGTCAGCTGGTCGCCGCTCCCGGTCTTGGGCAGGTAGAACCACAGCGCGGAGACGACGGCCAGCAGCAGCACCGCCGCCGCCACCAGCGCGTCCCGGCGGTTGAATTTCAGCTCAGGCGGCGATGGGTTGGAAGTCATAGGCGCAGTCCTCCGGGGCGGTGATGGCGTCCGACAGGCCGGGGGTGTACAGCAGACGGCCGTCGGCGGTGATGAGGATCAGATCGAAGCCGCCGTGGGCGCGCCAGAAGGACACGGCCTCCTGCTCACCCATGACGTAGAGCGCGGTGGAATAGGCGTCCGCCGCCGTGCCGTCATCGGAGATAACGGTGACGGACAGCAGGTCGCTGTCGGCGGGGCGTCCGGTGCGGGGGTCAAGGATGTGCTGGTATACCGTGCCGTCCTCCGCCTCGAAGTAGCGCTGGTAGCCGCCGGAGGTGACGGCGAAGCAGTCGGTAAGGGCCACCATGGCGGCATAGCCGCTGGCGGCAGGGTCCTGAATGCCCACGTTCCACGGCGTGCCGTCGGGCTTACTGCCGCAGACATAGACGTTGCCGCCCAGAGACACCACGGCGGAGGAGATGTCATAGGCGCGGAGGATGTGGGCCACCTGTCCGGAGGCGTAGCCCTTGGCAATGCCGCCCAGATCCACGGCGCAGCCCTCGTCCAGCGTCACTTCGGTGTCCATGTGGACATGGGAGCCGCCAACCAGCGGCAGCAGGGCGTCGATCTCCTCCTGGGTGGGGACGTGGGGCGCGTCGGAGGTGATGCCCCACAGGGTCACCAGCGGGGCCACGGTCACATCAAAGGTGCCGCCTGTCTCGTCGGCGAGAGCCAGCGCGCGCAGCAGCAGCTCCCGCGTCTCCTGCTGCACCGATACGGCTTCGCCGGCGTTGAGACGGCTGATGTCGCTGGTGTCGATGGTGCGGGAGAGGGTGGCCTCCAGCCGGTTGATCTCCTGGGAGGCGGCGGTCAGCGCTTCTCCGGCGTTGTCGCCGTAGGCGGAGAGGGTCATGTAGGTGTCCATGGCGAACAGGGCAACCTCCTGCGGCTTCTGCGCCCCGCAGGCGGCAAGGGCCAGCGCCGTCAGGCAGGCCAGCAGCAGACAGACGAGACGTTTCACAGCTCCCGCCGCCCTTCCAGTGCCCGCATCAGCGTGGCGTCGTCGGCAAATTCCAGGTGGCCGCCTACGGGGATGCCGTAGGCCAGCCGCGTGACCTTCACGCCGAAGGGCTTCAGCAGCCGGGCGATGTACAGGGCCGTGGCCTCGCCCTCGGTGTCGGGGTTGGTGGCCATGATGACCTCGGTGATGCCGCCCTGGGCCACCCGGTCCAGCAGGGATCTGATATGCAGGTCGTCAGGGCCAACATGGTTCATGGGGGACAGCACGCCGTGGAGGACGTGGTAGCGGCCGCGGTATTCCCGGCTGCGCTCGATGGCGATGACATCCCGAGGGTCGGCCACCACGCAGATGGTGGCGTCGTCCCGCCTGGGGTCGGCGCAGATGGGACACAGGCCGCCGGCGGTCAGGTTCTGGCAGGCGGGGCACAGCGTCACGCTGCGCTTGGCGTCGGTGATGGCGTCGGCGAAGGCCTGGGCCTCCTCGGCGGGCAGGCTCAGGACATGGAAGGCCAGACGCTGGGCGGACTTGTAGCCCACGCCGGGCAGCCGGGCAAACTGTTCCACCAGCTTTTCCAGTGGGGCGGGGAAGTATTCCATGGCGTTCAACCTCTCAGTGCGGCGATGGTGGCGGGGATGTCGGCGGCCTTGTACACGGCGGAGCCGGCCACCAGCACGTTGGCGCCGGCGGCGATGCAGAGCTTGCAGGTCTGGGTGTCCACGCCGCCGTCCACCTCCAGCTCGCAGGCGGGATTCATGGCGTCGATGTAGCCCCGGATGGTCTGTACCTTGGGCATCATGTCGGCCATGAATTTCTGGCCGCCGAAGCCCGGCTCCACCGTCATGACCAGGATCAGCTCCACCTTGTCGATGAAGGGCAGCACGGCACTGGCAGGGGTCCTGGGCTTTACCACCACGCCGGCTTTCTTGCCCTTGGCGTGGATCCGGTCGATGGCGGCGAGGATGTTCTCCTCCGTGTCCGCCTCCACATGGCAGGTGATGAGGTCGCCGCCGGCATCGCAGAACTGGTCCACATAGCGGACGGGACGGTCGATCATCAGGTGTACGTCCAGCGGCAGGGAGGTGGTGGGTCGGATGGACTTCACCACGGGGATGCCGATGGAGATATTGGGCACGAACAGGCCGTCCATCACGTCCACATGGACGTAGTCGGCGGTGGAGA
>OJPD01000253.1_pt1 | contig 43904 bp, 36 predicted proteins | sample 1598371 | NCBI WGS metagenome assembly OJPD01 (sample SAMN03922478, study PRJEB24848) | human gut metagenome | isolation source: stool sample | host: Homo sapiens | place: Germany | collected 2010-11
CAGCCGAACGCGTAATTTCGCGTCCGGCTGAGATCCCTCGCGATATCCTGCGATTAGTGGCTTTTTTCCCTGTCCGTTTGCTCTGGAACAGTTCACAGTACCCCTGCCTTGCGGACTTACATATACGGTCAATAACTGAAAATCCAAGAAAACTTGGCAAAAGCTATTGACAAGTACACTTGTCAATGTTATGATGAAAATACGCCAAGAAAACTTGGCAATTCTATTTGGAGGTTTTCATTATGAACAAAGATGAAATCTTGGCAAAAAGCCGCAAAGAAAACAAAGATGGAGACGAACGAGAAATGCAGATATTGGCAAACGCCTCAAAAATCGGAATGGCTGTCGGTGGTGTATTATCAGCAATTATTGTTATCTTTTCAAGAATTGTTGACGAGCCATTGTTGGGGCTGTCGGCGTGGGTAGTATATTTTTCAATGTTTGGAAGCAGACGCCTTTACCAGTTTATTCAGACCAAGGAAAAGGTTAGACTATTGCAAGCTGTAATCGGTATCGCATTTGGTTTTGCTTGCTTTGTCGGAATGATTGTTTTGGGGTTACAGTAATGAAAGATGATACATTAGTACTAAAAAACAATTTGAAAGAATACCGAACACAGGCTGGATTTTCTCAGGCACAGCTTGCCGAAATAGTGGGTGTTTCGAGAAATACAATTAGTTCCATTGAAACGGGACAGTTCAATCCTACTGCCAAACTTGCTCTTATTTTATGTATTGCTTTGGATAAAAAATTTGAAGACTTATTTTTCTTTTGATTTGCAAAAACAAGCCTTCCCTTATTTTTGCCCTTATGAGGTGCTGAGGGAAGCATAAATGCAAGTGAAATCGTATAAAGGGATAAGCGATAAATCCTTTGTTTTCAAGCGTTTTGGAGGATTTTATTAACGCCCTATGCGGAGCAATAACCACTTATGAAATCGTGGTTTTCAAATTCCGGTTTGTCGGTTAGGTATGTTCAGAAAAAATAATTTTAGCAAGCATAACAGTTAGGTACTCACAGTTTAAAAGAAAAAGCAGAAAAAAGATTTTTTAAGCTTTTTTCTGCTTTTTGAGTACCATACTGTCTTATGGAAGCCGCCCCTATTTATATGTGTTTCATTTTATGAAAGCCGCTTGCGGAACGCTTATTTTGCAGAAAGGCCCAGGATAAAGTCCGCGCTCACGCGGTAGAACTTGCAGAGCGTGATGATGTGGCGCACCGGCATTTCGTTGACACCGTTTTCATAGCGCGAATAGACCTGCTGCGTGGTGCCGAGCAGGGCTGCGATTTCGGTCTGCGTCAGGTCGTGATCCTCCCGCAGGCCGCGGAGGATCTCATAATACGGTTTGATCTGTACCACCACCGGTTCGGTTTTCTATCTGTATCTTACCCACACCAGATTAGATGTATTTGACTTTACACCTGAAATAGTGTATCCTGTTTTCAGGATGCTTTTCCGCGTCATTGTAATTCAGCCCGGCGGCAGGCAGCACTCGTTATGGCTATGCAGTGGGAACGGCATATGATATAATTAAGCGCTAGCGGCTTTGCCGCGTAAAGGAGGGAGTTCAAACCTATGCTTCATATAAACGGATTGACCAAACGCTACGGCAAGCTGCTTGCCAACGACAACCTGAGCTTCGACGTGCTTCCGGGGCGGATCACCATCCTGCTCGGGCCCAACGGCGCGGGCAAGTCCACCGCGATCAAGGCGATCGCGGGCCTCTCCCGCTTCGAAGGGCAGATCATGATCGACGGGCACGACAACAAGTCCATCGAGGCCAAACGCGCTCTTGGCTATATCCCGGAAACCCCTTCGGTCTATGAGCTGCTGACCGTCAAAGAGCATATGGAGTTTATCGCCAAAGCCTACGGCCTTGCGGATGGCTGGCGCACACGCGCGGACGCGCTGCTCGCCCGGTTCGAGCTGGATGACAAGCGCACCAAGCTCGGCAAGGAGCTATCCAAGGGCATGCAGCAGAAGGTCAGCATCTGCTGTGCGCTTTTGACCGGGCCAAAGCTCCTGCTCGTTGACGAGCCGATGGTCGGCCTTGACCCGCATGCCATCAAGGAATTGAAAATGATCTTCCGCGAAGAGCGGGACCGTGGCTGCGCGGTGCTGATTTCCACGCATATGCTCGACAGCGTGTCTGAACTCTGGGACGACTTGCGCATCCTCATGAACGGAAGGATCGCCGCAGCGCGCACGCGCGCTGAAGTGGAAGCGAGCGGGGAATCGCTGGAGGAACTGTTCTTCGACATCACCGAGCGAAAGGAAGCCGCCGCCCAATGAAAGCCCTGATTTATCTTTTGGGGAAGACCATCCTCAATGCGGTCAAAGAGATCTTTAAAAAGCCCGCGGCGCTGATCCCATATCTCGTCATTATTGGGCTCTTGGTCTTTTCTGCAGCTACCGTTTCCGGCGAACCTGCCGGCGAGGTGCGCAACTTGGACGGATATGCTGCAATCGTAAACGGCGTGTTCCTTTTGATCTTCTGCACCTCCCTGCTGCAAGGTTTGAAGCAGGGCATGGCGCTCTTTTCCATGGCGGATGTGAACCTCCTGTTCACCGCGCCCGTGAACCCGCGTAAGATCCTGATCTACGGCGTTGCGCGCCAAGCGGGCGTGCTCGTGCTGGCCTCCGTCTGCATGCTGGCGCAGTATCCGAACCTCCGCATGAACTGTGGCCTTGGCGGCGAGGCGGTTGCCGGGCTGATGCTTGGCTATATTTTCGTCGGCGTATTCTGCCAGTTGTTGAGCGCAAACCTGTATGCGCTCTGCGCATCGCGTCCACAATGGCGCAAACGCATCGACGCGATGCTCAAGGCGTTCATGGTCCTGCTTGTGGTGGGCATCCTCCTCTTCACGATGCGCGGCGGCGATGTGCTTGCGGCCCTCGTGGGCTTCTTTGGGAGCGACGTCTGGAATTTCGTCCCGGCCCTCGGTTTTGGGCGCGCGATTGCACTGTATTCGGCAGTTAGCCAGTGGGGTGCCGTGATCGTATATGTGCTACTCTCCCTGCTTTGCTGCGGCGCGATGGTGCTCTGGCTCGTGCGTAGCGATGCGGACTATTATGAGGACGTCCTCTCCGCGGCTGAACACGCTTATAATGTAAAGGCTGCTGCGAAGGAGGGAAAAGTCGTCAGCACCGGGACGGTCAGCAAGCGGGTGAAGCGCGAGCTGCCGCCGCTGCGCGGGCATGGGGCAAGCGCCTTCTTTTATCGTGCCATGCGCGAGCAATCCCGCAAAAGTCTGTGGCTGTTCTCACTTTCGACGCTCGCTGCGGTCATAGGGCCCGTGTTTGGCGCATTTCTGTTCCGCGCGGAGGAGATGGGCACGGTCGATCTCTGGCCGGTTCTGCTCTTCTCGGCATATATGCTCGTGTTCCTTTCCATGACCAACAGCGTCCCACGGGAACTGACGCAGCATTACCTGTTTATTGCGCCCGCGCGGCCCGTTGCAAAGCTTGCCGCCATCTGCGCGCCGCAACTCATCAAGCATATGGCAGATACGGCGGTTTTCCTTGCCGCATCAGCGCTGCTGCTTCATCCGCCGCTTGCGGATCTCATGGGCGCAGGCTTGTTTTACCTGAGCCTTGGCGCGATCTTTGCGGCGGGCATGCTCCTGATCGAGCGCCTGCTGGGCAAGCTCAAGAACAAGACACTCATTGTAATGCTCTATTTTATAATCCTGATCCTGCTCGTCGCCCCAGGCGCCGTTGCAGGCATGCTGCTCGGCGGGTCTACTTCCCCGTTGATCGGCTCCGCGCTCGGCGCGCTTTGGAATGTGCTCGCTTCGCTGCTGATCCTCTACTGCTGCCGCGGCCTGCTCTCCTCCATCGCCTGACCGCTAACCTTCGCTGCCTCTGATAAAGCGATTGCAATTTCATTGCAAACGCAGTATAATAATTGATGTCTTTGCAGAGGTATCGAAGCGGTCATAACGGGGCTGACTCGAAATCAGTTTGTGGGAAACCACACGTGGGTTCGAATCCCACCCTCTGCGCCACACAAAAAGCGACTTGTTTCGACAAGTCGCTTTTTGTGTGGAACTGGGTCTTACGTTTCGGCTTTGATTGAACACGCGGGGAACCCTGACGTTTCCCTGCACACATCTCTTCCCTCCGAAGGTGAGAGGCCTGCCGAGCCTCTTTTTCACTGCATTGCGGCAAAAAGCTTGCAGACTTCGTCAAAAAGCATGTCAGCTTTCTTTTTGCTGTGGCAAAACCGCCGCGAAGTAAGTTCCCACAGCCATGATTGCCAGCGCCACAAAAAAGCGAGTGCCCGGTAGCTCTCGAAAAATCAGCAGGGAAAGTATCACGCCGATAAACGGCGCCACAGCGTAAAACGCGCTGGTCAGCGCCGCACCCAGCCCGCGCTGGGCGTACACGTAGAAAAATATACTCAGGCCGTAGGAAACAAACCCCAGAAGCAAAATAGCGGGGATTAGGCCAGGTGGCGGCAATTTCTCCCCTGCCGCAAAGGCGATAAGCAAAGATCCCAACCCGGAGCCAAATCCCTTGATCACCACGACTTCCAACGGGTCGCTCTCCGACATCATCCGGGTGCAGTTGTTTTCAAAACCCCAGCAGACACAAGCCAGAATCACGAACAGGGAACCGCCAGAGAACTGGAAGCTACTGGCATCCCCGATGGACAGCACCACACTGGACAGAGTGATCAGTCCAATAGCCAGCCACAGCCTACAGCTAATGGCCTCCTTGAAGATCAGCAGCGCGATAAGAGAGGTAGCTACGATTTCAAAGTTGTTCAACAAGGACACATTGGCGGAGGCGGTGGTAGACAGACCGAGCATTAGGAAAATAGGCGCGGCGACGTCCAGAATGATTATGCCCACGGCATAGGGCAGGTCTTTCCGGGTAAGGCGGTGTTCCGATGGCGTACTCTCTACGGCTCTCCGAACAGCGCCTACCGCCAGCATCCCCACTCCCGCGCCCAGATAAAGGAACGCGGCCATCATTGTGGGCGACGCTGAAGCCAGCAGCAGCTTGGATATCGGCGCGTTGAGCGCGTACAGCGCGGCGGCCAGGATGGCCCATGTGATGGACAGGCGTCGGGTCTGTTTCATGGCGCTGCCCTCACTTCACAAATTGGTCAATGGCGGCAGCCAGATCCTGAAGGGCTTGCGTGTCTCCGGACTCGATGGCGTCTACCACGCAATGTTGAATATGATCCTGTAAAATGAGCTTGCCCACATTATTGACGGCGGACTTCACTGCGGCAATTTAGATAAGTATCTCGGTACAATCCCGCCTCTCTTCCACCATATTCTTGATACTCTCCAAGTGACCAATGGCCCTGGAGAGGCGATTGATCACCTTTTCTGTTTCCGTATGTCTGTGAGTGTAATGTTCCATATTCATTCCTCCCCATATCCCCCCATGGGGGATATGGGGAGTATAGCACATTCACAAAATCATTTCAATAAAGAGTGGAATCTCTCTTAACGAATTGCAAACAAAATATATCTATACTGCCACAACATTACAAAGCACGTCATCTTATTATATAGATGCAACGCTGAAAAGCCCAGATGACATCTGGGCTTTTCAGCATTACATTTCGGGGTTCATCAGCACGTGCGAACACATCAAAAAGATATGCGCCGGACACGGGATAAGTTACAATAGCGGGCGGAGGGCATTCCCCGGCTGCTGCCAGAATACCTCATCTGTGGATCATCGAGAGATTGTGTTCTCATTTCAACACAGAGGAACTTTCCTTTGCACGGCTTCTTCGTCATGATCCGATATTCCGGCGCGCCCGCTTGCGCATGCCCTCGGTAAAGGGCGGGGGAACCGCTGCCGGTCAAACTTCTCCCGCGAACACCCACTTTAGCATGGCGGGTCTTTGGCAGGTATCTCCCTGTGCCGGATAGGACCGCAGCAGGTGCTTTCCCGCGGGCTTGCTGCAATTCAAGGAGGCGGAACTGCATGTATAGCAAGATGATTTGGAGCGGCCTGGCGCTTTTATAATTTCCCCCACCCCTGGCATCCCTTTATCGCTTTTTATTTCCCTTTAAGCAAAAGCCATGTCCGTTTTGAAACATGGCCTCTGCCGGTATCTTCCGTTCATGAAGGGGTATTTTTCCGTTGGCAGATTTAGAGAGTGGCGCGCTTATGCGGTCTCCAGCGCCAGCTCCATCATCTGGGTGAAGGTGTTCTGCCGTTCCTCTGCGGTAGTGGCTTCGCCCGTGACGAGGCTGTCCGAAATGGTGCAGATGCACAGCGCGTTCCTGCCTGCGCGTGCGGCGTTCATGTAGAGCGCAGCGGATTCCATCTCCACGGCGAGCACGCCCATCTTCTGCCAGATCAGCGAGCTTTCGCCGTCGCCGTAAAACAGGTCGCTCGAAAGGATATTGCCGACCGTGACCGGGAGACCGAGCTTTTCCGCCGCATCCGTCGCTTTCTTCAAAAGCGCATAGCTCGCCGTGGGCGCATAGACGCCGGGCAGGTTATACTGGCTCTGGAAGGACGAAACATAGCTCGCGCTCATGCCAATGACGATGCTGCGCAGCGGCAGCGCTGGGCTGACCGCGCCCGCCGAGCCGATGCGGATGATGTTCTGCACATCGTAGAAGTTGAACAGCTCGTAGGAGTAGATGCCCATGGACGGCATACCCATGCCGCTTGCCATCACGGATACGCGCTTCCCCTTATAAAGGCCGGTGTATCCCTGCACGCCGCGCACATTGTTCACAAGCACAGCGTCCGTGAGGAAGGTTTCCGCGATGAACTTCGAGCGCAGCGGGTCGCCCGGCATGAGGACGGTTTCGGCAAAATCGCCGGGCTTTGCACTGATGTGCGGGGTCGGGGTTGACATAATTGGTTCCTCCTTTATTGGTTATTTTTTTCGTATATTTCTTTTTCCATTGTCCACCGTCAATTATCTGTTGATTTACTCGCCGTCCCCATAGGGCGAATCCTCCGGCGCATCGTCTGTGCCAAGGGCGGGCAGCAGCGCGGCTGCATCCTGCTGGGGCAGGGCCGTGACCTCGCGCAGGCTCCGGCGGATGCCGCGCGTGCGCACGCCGATGAGCCTGTCGAGGTCGTCGTGCGCGCGGGTGAGCTTCTCCTGCGTTTTGAGAAGCACGTCGTTGAACTTTTCAAATTCGGTTTTGACCGCGCCGAGCACCTTCCAGACTTCGCCGCTGCGCTTCTGGATCGCCACACTGCGGAAGCCCATTTGCAGGCTGTTGAGCAGCGCCGCCATGGTGCTCGGGCCCGCGATGTTCACACGGAAATCGCGCTGCAAGGTCTCGATCATGCCGAGCTTGACTACCTCCGCGTAAAGCCCTTCCGTTGGCAGGAACATTACGGCGAACTCCGTGGTTTCCGGCGGCGCAACGTATTTATCCCGGATGTCCTTGGCAAAGCCCCGCACGCGGCTGCGCAGTTCGTTCTGCGCGGCGCGCACAGCCTCCGGGCTGCCGCTTTCGTACGCGTCGCACAGGGCCGCATACGCATCCATCGGGAACTTGGAATCGATTGGCAGGAGCACGCTCCCGCCGTCCTCCGCAGGCAGCTTGATCGCATATTCCACGGGGTTGCGGCTGTTCTTCGCCGTTGCCACATTGCGCAGATATTGTTCCGGCGCCATGATCTCTTCCAAAATCGCGCCAAGCTGGATCTCGCCCAGGATGCCGCGCGTCTTGACGTTGGAAAGCACGCGGGAAAGGTCGCCCACGCCCGCGGCGAGCGTCTGCATCTCGCCAAGGCCCTTGTAGACCTGTTCCAGCCGCTCGTTGACGAGCCGGAAGGATTGCGTCATGCGCTCCTCCAGCGTCTTTTGCAGCTTTTCATCCACGATGCCGCGCATTTCGTCCAACTTCTTATTGTTGTCAGCCTGCATCGCGCCGAGGCGGGTTTCCACCGTATTGCGAATATTTTCGAGCTTCTGCTCGTTTTCCGTGGCGAACGTGCCAAAGCGGGTCTCGAGCGTCTTGTGCATGTCCTGCACGGTCTTGTTCATGGTTTCCTGCCGTGCAGCCAGATTGCGTTCGAGCGAAGCGCCCATGCGCTGCTGGTTTTGCAGGAGCATCTCCCCCATGCTGCCGATGGTGCGCTGCGTCGTTTCCGCAAGTTCCCTGCGCAGCGCGCGTTCCCGTTCTTCCTGCATGGCGCGCAGCTTCGCAAGCTCCGCGCGCAGTGCTTCGCCGTCCTCCCGCTCGCGCGCAGCGCGCTTGAGCGACAGCGCCGCAAACACGGCCGCGGCCGCGCTCATAATGAGGCATGCGATTAAAAGGTAAAGTTCCATGCGTGCTCCTTTCGGGTATAAAGCGGGGAAAATCAGGCCAATGCGGCTGGCTTTGTAGGGGCAAGCTAAACTCTACGTTTGGAAAGACACGGCAATCCTCTGCCAGGGCTTGCGTCGCCTGCGACGGTTCGCAATGGTCGCGCGGGTAAGCCAATCCTCAGTCAGCGCTACGCGCTGCCAGCTCCTTTCAAAAAGGAGCCTTTTGGCCGGTACGCTCCCCTGCGCGCCGTCCGAATACAGAAAAACGTTGGAGTTCACCACTTCCAAACGCCGGTTCCCTTGCGCATTATTTGGTGTACTTATCCGCCCGGTAGCCAGTCGTGAGGTCAATGGCGTTCCGGTACGGCTGGCCCGCGCGGCAACGGGAGATGTTCTCCGCCGCGATGTGCACCATGCGATTGAGCGTCTCCGGCAGGTGGAAAAAGCCGGAGATGTGCGGCGTGATGAGCGCGTTTTCGAGCGTCCAAAGCCTATGCTCCGGCGGCAGAGGTTCGGGGTCAGTCACGTCGAGCCCGGCGCGGAGGCCGCGCGTTTCAATCGCATCCGCCAGCGCGTCGAGGTCGATGGCGCTGCCGCGGCCCACATTGAGCACAATCGCGCCATCCTTGAGCAGGGCGATGCGCCGCGCGTCGAGGATATGCCGTGTTTCCGGCATGCCCGGGAGCGCCATCGCCAGCACGTCCGCACGCGGAAGCACCTGATCGAGGTCGGCCGTCAGGCACAGCTCGTCGATGTAGTCCGGCTTGTTCGCGTCCTTGCGGCGCACGCCGATGGTATGCGCGCCAAGCAGCTTCACCTTGCGCGCGAACTCCCCGCCGATGTCGCCAAGGCCGAGGGTTACGACCGTCGCCCCCTCGATGGAGGTCACGTTCCCCATGTCCTGCCAAACGTGTTTCTGTTGATTGTCGCGGTATTGGTGCAGCCGTTTCTGCAGCATCAGCAGCATGCCGAGCATGTGCTCGCTGATGGCAAGGCCGAATGCGCCGGTGGTGTTCGTAAGCGCGCACCCTTCCGGCAAAACGGGGATGTAGCCATCCGTCCCGGCGCTGAAGAGCTGGAGCAGGCGGAGCTGCTTTGCCTCGGCCACGAGCGCGGGCGCAACGTTGCCGAACAGGATATCCACCTCCCGCATGAGCGCCGCGTCGACCGCAGCCGGATCCTTGTAAATGAATTCCGCATCCGGGCCGCCCGCGGCTTCCAGAAGCTGCTTGTGTTCCGCCGTGACCGGCGGGGTTACGAGAACCTTCAGCATAAATGCTCCTCCGTATCAAAATCGCTGTATTCCACCCGGCTGAGGAAAAGCCCGTGCGCGGGCGCGGTCGGCCCAGCGTCACGCCGGTCCCCGCTTGCGAGCGCGCGCGCGATGGAGTCCGGCGCGCGCCGCCCCTGCCCAATCTCGAGCATCGTCCCAACCAGGATGCGCACCATATTATATAAGAATCCGCTCCCCGCCACATCGTAATGCAGCAGGCATCCATCCTCCGCCCACTCGGAACGGTAGATCGTCCGCACGGCGGATTCCACAGTGGTGCCCGCAGCGCGGAACGCGGAAAAATCGTGCGTGCCCAAAAGGAGCTGGGCCGCCGCGTTCATCGCCGCCACGTCGAGCGCTGTATGCACATGCAGCGCCGTCGTGCGCGTAAAAGCGCTTGCATGGGCGCTGTGCTGAATATTGTAGCGGTAATGCTTTTTTAGGACGTCGAACCGGGCGTGGAAGCCTTCCGCCTCTCCGCTGAACAGGATGCGGATGTCCGCCGGCAGGCCCGCGTTGAGCGCATAGGCGAATTTATCCGGCGGGATGCGCGATTCCGTATCGAAATGCGCCACCTGCGCAAGCGCATGCACGCCGCTGTCCGTCCGGCCGGAGGCGTGCAGCACGGTTCGCGCGCCAGTGAGCTTCAGCAGCTCGCGCTCGATGCGTTCCTGCACAGCCAGACCGTTGGGCTGCGTCTGCCAGCCGACGTAGGCCGTGCCGTCATACTGGACAACCATGCGGATGCGCTTCATGCTCCCCCCAACGGCAGTATCCTTCCGTCATCCGTCTGGATGAAGCAAAGCTCGATCGCCTCATCCCGCAGATATAGTGTGATCACGCCCGCGTCCGTGTTGGCCAGCATAGCAACGATGTTCCCTGCGGCGTCCACATCCGAGGGGAAGCCGGAGGCCCGGCTCGCCGCGACGGCTTCGGTCAGGTCCATCCCCTCGAGCACCTCCGCGATCGAGGTCCCATGCGATTCGCCCAAAACATAGATATCCTCCCCGGTGAGGGAGTAGCCGAACGCGTTGAGCTCCTCCGCCAGGTGGGCGAGCACATCGTTTTCGGCAAGGCGTACGCTCCAGATCGCGGCGAGGATCAGCAGCAGCACCGCGATGCCAAAAAGAATCAGTTTCGTCCGGTTGCTCAAACCCATAATGCCTGCACCAGTAAGATCATGCCCGTCATTGCCGCGAACGTGGCCGCCGCCGCCGCGTCGCGCCGCGCAAAGCGCAGCACATGCATGCGCGTGCGCCCCTTCCCGCCATGGTAGCAGCGGCTTTCCATCGCCATCGCAAGCTCGTCCGCCCGGCGGAAGGCGCTGATGAACAGCGGCACCAACACGGGGATCATGCTCTTCGCGCGGTGGAACACATTCCCGGATTCAAAATCCGCGCCGCGCGCCATCTGCGCTTTCATGATCTTGTCCGCCTCCTCAATGAGGGTCGGGATAAAGCGCAGCGCAATGGTCATCATCATCGCAAGCTCATGCGCAGGGAAGCCAAGCTTGCCGAACGGCGAGAGCAGCTTTTCAAGCGCGTCCGTAAGCGCGATCGGCGTTGTCGTCAGCGTCATGAGGGATGTGCCTGCAAGCAGCAGCACCAGGCGCAGCGTGATGTACACAGCCTGGTAAACGCCGCCTTCCGTGATGCGGATGAACTGCCATGTCCAAATCGTCTCCCCCGTTTTCACCATAAACAGGTTGATGAGGAACATGAAAACAAGCAGGAAGCGGATGGGCTTGAGCGAGCGCACCAGGTAGGAAAGCGGGACCTGGGCAAGATAGGTCACGAGCGCGACGAACAGCGCCGGGACGAGGAACACCGTGATCTTCTTCACAAGAAAGATCACAACGATATAGCCGAACATGCCCAGCAGCTTTGTGCGCGGATCCAGCCGGTGGATGGGGGAATTTCCTGGGAAATATTGGCCGAGCGTAATGTCCCGCATCAGGCGCGCACCTCCTTCCCAAGGAGCGCGTGCAGCGCGAGTTCCATCTCGTCCATCGTGTAAATGGTCTGCGGCAGCGCAACGCCGCGCGCGCGCAGCGCGAGCGCCAGGCGGGAAACCTGCGGCACATCGAGCCCGTTTTTCAGCAGGAATTCCGCGTCCCCAAAGATCTCCGCCGTGGCGCCCACGCGCAGGAGCGTGCCTTCGGAAAGCACGGCTACGCGCTCTGCACGATCCGCCATATCGTCCATGGAATGGGACACCATCACGACCGCGCAGCCGAGCGTGGCGCGCAGGTTGTCGATGGTGTCGAGAATGTCGCGCCGGCCAAGCGGGTCAAGCCCGGCCATGGGTTCATCCAGCACAAGGTACTTCGGGCGCATCACGATGATGCCCGCAAGCGCCGCGCGGCGCTTCTCGCCGCCCGAAAGCTCAAACGGGGACTTATCCCGGAAACGCTCCGGATCAAGGCCCACAAGCGCCATGGCTTCATCCGCCCGCGCCATGGCCTCCGCCTCCGGGACGCCCATGTTCTTCACGCCAAAGGCGACGTCCTTGGCAACGGTCTCCTCAAACAGCTGGTATTCCGGGTATTGGAACACCATGCCGACAAGCCGCCTGCCCTGAATACGCTGTTTTTTGTCCGCCATGTCAAAGCCATCCACCGTCACCCTGCCGGAGGTCGGCTGCAAAAGCCCGTTCAAGTGCTGCACAAAGGTGGATTTCCCGCTGCCCGTATGGCCGATCAGGCCAAGGAACTCTCCGTCCCCAATCGTGAGCGTAACATCCTTCAAGGCATCGTGCGCAAGCGCGCTGCCCTCCATATAAGCGTGGTTCAGTTTTTCAACAACGATTGGCATATTGCGTCCGCCATGTCCTCCACAGTTAAAATGTCGTCCGGCAAACCCGCCCCGTGCGCGTTGAGGCGCTCCTTGAGCTCCGTCATCGCGGGGACGTCCAGCCGGTGTTCCCGCAAAAGCCCTGCCTGCGCGAATACCTCGCGCGGGGTTCCCGTCAAAAGCAGCTTCCCATCCGCCATCACGGCAACGCGGTCCGCCGCAGTCGCTTCCTCCATGTATTGGGTAATCATCACCACGGTAATGCCCTTCTCCCTGTGCAGCCTGGAAACGATCGAGAGGATCTCCCGCCGGCCGCGTGGATCCAGCATGGCGGTCGCCTCATCGAGCACAAGCACCTCAGGCTCCATTGCGAGCATGCCGGCGATGGCGATGCGCTGCTTCTGCCCGCCGGAAAGCATGTGCGGCGCTCGCGCAGCAAAGCGCTCCATACCAACTGCCGCAAGCGCTTCATCCACGCGTGTGCGGATCTCCGCGCTCGGCACGCCAAGGTTTTCCGGCCCAAAGGCAACATCCTCCTCCACCACGGTGGTCACAAGCTGGTTGTCCGGGTTCTGGAACACCATGCCGACTTTCTGGCGGATGCGAAGCGTATTCGCCTCGTCCTTAGTATCCATCCCAGCGACACGCACCACGCCTTCGCTCGGCAGGAGCAAGGCGTTCAAGTGCTTTGCAAGCGTGGATTTCCCGCTGCCGTTATGCCCCACAACCGCGAGGAATTCGCCTTTTTGGATGTTGAGCGTGACGCCGGAGAGCGCGGCGCGCCCGGAATCCTCGTAGCAATAGGTTACGTTGTCGATCTCGATCATCACGGCCTCCCGTTTCTCTGCGCGGGCGCTTTGGCCCGCATAAGTCCCTTTATAGCCAATTTAGTATTATATCGTACAATCCTCTAAAAAGCAAAGAAAAAGCGTGCAAAATGGCCGCCCGGGGAACCGGACGGCCACAATCTTATGCAATGCGCGTTAATTCTTCTTCTTTTTGCGGAAGAACAGATATGCCGCGCCGATGAGCACGACCGCGACCGCGATGATCGCCGCCGTTACGCCGCCGTTTCCGCCCTCCTCCGCCGCTGCGGGAGCCGCAGGCTCCTCAGTGGCTTCCGGTTCGGGCGCAGGCGTTTCGGCCGGCGCTTCCGTCTGCGCGGGAGCCTCCTCCGCGGGCTTGGTGAGATCCAGCGTAGCCTCAACGTACTTGCCGTCGTTCGTCATGATATAGAAGCGGAACGTCCAGGTCTCGCCGGGCTGCGCCGCCGCCATCATCCGGTTCGGGCTCAGGTTCAGCCTGCCCTCCTTGTCGGGGTTGACGGTATATTTGAACATGCGGTTTGCTTTAAGCACGGTAGGGAGCTTTTCCGCATCGGCAACCGCGTCATGCCCGTCGATGGTAAAGCATGCAACGCCGCCGCCCTTCGCCTTGAGGTAGTTTGCGCGGAAGCCCGAATTGAAAGCGACCGCATCCGTGTCCAGCTGATAAAGGCCGTCTTCCCCTTCCACGGGCACAAGTTTTGCTTCAATGGTTTCGATCGGATTCACGGCAGGATCCTGCTTCTCATGCACGATATACGCAATGCGCCCGCTCCAGGCTTCGTCGAGCTGATCCGCGCGATAGCGGCGCAGGCAGCCTGCATCGGAGCCGGCAGCCGCGTCGCTGGAGTAGAAGTATTCCACCCCATCGACCGTTTCATAGCCCGTGATGGTGATGAGATGGCCGGCCGTGCTGTTGGCCGCGCCGTTCTCCAGGTAGGGATAGCTGCCGTTCGGGCTCGCCGAATAGCGCACGCTGATGCCCACGGGGTTGCCGTTGGCAAGTTCGTTGCGCAGCACGTCAAAATCCGCATACTGCACATAAGCGTCATAGCCAAACATGCCTGCGGTAGCGACACTGTACGCCCAGTTGCCAAAGCCCTCGTATTCGGAATCATAGCAAAGCAGGGCGACCTGTTCCGGCAGCAGATCCTCGCCATGCGCGTTGAGGATCGTGCAGATCGTGGTGGCGCTGCAGATCACATTCCCAATGGAAGGCTCGCGCACCATCTGCGAGATGGCCGGGCAGTTGGGCTCGACCGCCGCTGGGAGCTCGCCGTCATAAAGCGAGTAGGCAAGCGTCGGCTGGATGGCCTGGCCTTCGAGCGTATTCCGGTAGGTGGCCGCCACCTGCTCGAGCACGGGCGTCACGGCAGGGTCGTCCGTATGCAGAACAGCCTTGAGCTGCACGAGGCTTGCCGTCTCCCCATCGGAGCCATAAACGGTGAAAACATCGGTGTCAACGCCCGCAAGCTCCGTGTCCGTGTTGGCGCTTTGGCGCTTCGCGATGTCGCGCGTCCACTTGCCCCAGGAAAGCCAATCCGTCCATGCGTCTTTCATGTCCACATATGCGCGGGCCATGATCTCGACATAGGTTCCATCCGGCACCTGCGCGTTCCAGGACGCGACAAGATATTCAAACGGTTCCACGGCGAGGATCTGGGAAACGTATTCCCCATCCGTCTCGCCCGCGGCAAGGCGCAGCGCGCCGTCGCTCGTTTCGGAAGCGGTAGCTTCCACGCCTGTGAGGGTGCCCTTTTCAAAATCCGCAAGCGTGCCGAGTTTGATGAGGTTCCCTCCGACCTTCTCCCCCTCTTCCTTTGCAAACGAAACGCTTACAATGGAAAGCGCGAGAAGCAGCGCAAGCAGAAGGCTTGCAATCCGTTTGGTTGGTTTCATGCTGTCTCCTTTTCTTCCTGTTCGGGTTTATAGCGCATTCAGCGCCCCGGCGGAAGGCCCGCCGGGAACGCCGGAAAGCCGGTGTGTTACGAGGTGCGCTGCGAGATCCCCTTGATAGCCGAGATCACCCAGTCGTACTCGGCGGCCGCGATGACCGCGCCGCAGTATTCGCACTTGGCGGTATGGTTGAGGTCGAGCGGTGCGCCGCAGTTGGGGCAATGCGCCGTTTCGTTGGAATCTGCCTTCGCGGTCTTTGCGCCCTTCGTGCGCACGAGCGTCCATTCATAGGTCAGGAACTTTTCCGCCGTCTTGCTTCCGCTTACGACAGCGCCCGTCTCATCCGAAACCGTGTAATCCACGATGCGCGCGCGGAGAATCGCCGTGATGATGTCGTTCTTCTCATCCTGGCCGAAGCCCGTCAGGTCCACGCCGAGCACGGCGATGCGCTCAACATAGTTCGTCTGCTTGTTGCGGACGAGCGCCGCGAGCTGGCTGCCCATCTGGTTGAAGAGCGCGTCCGCCATGCTGGTACGCATCTCCTCCCACTTCTTGTTCTGCCAGCAATCCTGCATGCGGATGTACAGGTTGCCGATCTTCTCCTTCATGGCTTCCTCGGAGAAGGCAGGATCCTGCTCCTTAAGCTCGGCGATCGTCATCGGCAGCACGGTACGGGCCGCGCCCGGATTGACCGGCCGGCGGCTGCCGCCGCTGGCCTTGCCCTTGCTGGACTTCGCGCGCAGCACGATATATGCAGCCACGGCGATGATGATCAGCAAAGGGAGCCAACTGCCGCCGCCTAGGATGATCGGGCCGCCGTATCCGCTGCCGCTCCAATCGTTGTCCCAGTCGCTGCTGCCCCAATCGTTGTCCCAATCGCTACCGCCCCAATCGCTGCCCCAGTCGCTACCGCCCCAATCGCCTCCGCCGTAGTCGGAATCGCCGGCAAACCCGCCCGCGTCCGCAAGGCCGGCCGCGGGGATCAGCAGAAGCGCCGCGACAAGAAGACAGGCCGCGAGGAACGGCCATATGCGTTTCCTTTTCATTGCGAATGCTACCCCTTTTCTGGTCTGGGCACGCTGCCCGCAAGGATGTTTTGTCAAACTTTTATTTGTTATTATAATTCATCTGCCGCACATATGTCTACACCCAACGCAGATGGGAAACAAAGGACGGCTTGCGCGGCTCCCATGTTTTGGCTTGCATTGCGGATGGCTGCAAGCACCTGCGAAAAGGGCGAAAAAGAAGAAATCCAGGGGCTTTCGCCCCCGGCACAGGGTGTCGAAAAAGTCTCTCCGGGATTGTCAAGGGCCGCGGTCCTTGACTTTTGATCGCGAGCAGCGACCTGTGCGGTGCGAGCGAAAAGCCTTGCGCCGCAAGGCTTTCTTTACACGGAGCGCTGGCCGCGCCATCGGCGCAAGCGCGATGTGCAATCCTCGATCAAGTGGCAGATGCCACTTGATCGACAGTCTGAGCCGCGCATCTGCGGCGTTTCATGGCATATCCTCCGGCATTACCTGGTCGCAGCGTACCGTAACGCGGTTCGCGCCGCCCAGTGTGCATGTGAACAGGGTCAGATCATAATCGCTCGCAGTCATCTCCGCAATGGCCGTGGGGGGCAGCGTCTCCAGGGCGGTTACCTCGTAGCAAAACAGGTTCCCATCCATATCCGTGAACGTGACCGCATCGCCCTCGGAAAGGTTTTTCAGCGTCCCAAAATGGGATTGATAGTTATGGGCCGCGATCACAAGGGTATTGAGATAGGCAGACCCCACATAGCGGCAAGGTGCAATTTTGAGATTGGGATAGCTCCACTCGCTGATAACCGGCAGTTCCAGTTCCAGCGCCGGGATGCGCAGTGTGCCGATATAGCCGATGCCGTCCATCTCCGTAACCGGCATTTCCATCTGCGGGTTCAGCACATAGTCCGGAAGCTCGATCTCCTCCGGTGCGGCGGCTTCCTCCGCCGGAAGCGCCGCCGGCGTGGATGGGGCCTCCGTGGGCGTAAGCGCCGCGAGGCGGCTTGCCGCCTGCCGCGCGGAACGTTCCGCCCGCGCCCCATCGTATAGATTATAGGCCGCCAGGAAAAGGGCCGCCGCAATCAGCAGCAGCCCCAGCAGGATCAAACCTTTGCCCTTATTCCTCTTCATCGGCAGTCCCTCTGCGGCGAAGCAGGCCCATAACGACCAAAAGCAGGCCCGCCGCGATCAACAGCGGCACCGGCCACCAGGTCTGGCCCGTCTGTGGCAGCCCATCCGGCCCAGGCGTGGGGTTCACAGGGATGCCCGGCCCGCCCCAGGTATTTGTCACCACAAAGGTAACGCCCTCCCGGGTAATCGTCACAATGTAGCCGCCCGGGGCCTCCTCCACCACGATCCAGCGGTAAGCCGCGTCCAGGTCCTCCCAGGTGCAGCGCCAGTTGTTGCGGGCGCTCAGGGTCGCGGTATCATAGACCACCCCGTCGCGGAGCAGCTGCACGGTGACTGCCCTCGGGCGCTCCGCCTCGTGCCCCTCGTCCTTCCAGACCTTCAAAACCTTGCGGGTGAGCGTATCATCCACCGGTTCGGGGCGGGAGTCATGCTTGGGGCTGACGGCCACATCATAAAGCCAATCGTTCGCTTCCATATCGAACGCCGGCAGCAGCACCATGGCGGGCTGCGCGTCATAGATCCAGCCGTTCTGCCGGTGGCGCGCGCCAAGCACGAGGTACAGGCCGGGGGTCAGCGCCTGTTCCCCGGCGGGGAAGGACACCCGGCCCGAGGAATCGGTTGTCCCGCTCGCGGCAGGCGCGAGCCCATCCCGCAGGGCATAGCCCTCCAGCGTGGAAGCCAGCGCTTTCCAGGCGTCGTCGTTTTTGCCCCGGATATTGACGTTGAACGCGTCAAACTCCTCCGTCGCCGTCAGTTCCCCGTATTCATCCACCGTGGCGACCAGGTAGATGGAAAAGGCAGCCCCGGCGAGCGGGACGCCGTTATCCTCATAGGATATGGTCAGCTTGCAGGCGCGGCTCAGGTCAATGCTCCCGGCCGCGAAAGCCTCGGCGGGCAAAAGAAGCGCTGCCGCCGCGATGGCAAGGAGCAGCCCCGCGATTTTTTTATAGATCTTCAAATGGGTCACCTCCATTTTTCTTCCTGGGCTTTTTGGGTATCAGCAAAACGATCAAAAGCAAAAGCAGCATGGGCAGCGCCGCGAGCGGGGCCACGATCACCGGCTCAATCCGCATGGCGTCGGCGGTCACGCGGACGAGCCGCGCCTCCTCCTGATTCTCTATCCGGTGGCCCCGGACCAGGAGCCTGTGGGAGTTTATGCCATAGGGCGTGCAGGTGACGAGTGTGCAGTAATCCCGCTCCGGGTCAATCGCAAGCGCGTCAAGTTCATAAGGCTCCACGATGAGAATCTGGTCAACCTCATAGGTCAGCGTCTCATCCAGGATGCGCAGGATGAAATCCTCCCCCACCGTGAGCTTATCTAAATCGGTAAAAAGTTTGGCGCTCGGCAGCCCGCGGTGGCCGGAAAGGACGCTGTGGCAGCCCGCGCCGCCCACGGGGAGGGACGTGCCCTCGATGTGCCCCACGGCGATCTGCAGCACGGATTCCTCCGTGCCGTGATAAATAGGCAGGGAGCAGCCGATCAGCGGGATCTCGATATAGCCGATGATGCCCGTGCCGGAAACATCCAGAAGGCTTTCATATTCCGTGCGCTCCTCGTCGGTCATTTCGTAGCGGTCCGGATTTTGGAGGAGGGTTTGGTTGTAGCTCCGGGCGTCGGCCCAGAGCTGTTCATACAGCTCGTTGTCCAGCTCGTTCACCTGCTCGGCATATTCGGTAATGGCGCGGGACTGGTGCAGCGAGTTCCAATAGTCGCTGACGGTAGGGTACAGCAGCAAGGACAGCCCTGCGAGGAATGCCAGGATCAGCAAAACGGTGGTCAGGTTCTTTTTTTTCATGCAGGGTTCTCCTTGCCGCTGCGGGGTGGCCCGCAGCGGGCTTGCGTTTCAGGTTCCGCCTGCGGCGGGCGGGGCGTTGCGCCCCGCCCCAGTGCAGGCATAAGGGTTTACTTTTCAGCGTTCATGCGCTTCCTGGCGACCAGCAGCACCACCGCGCCGATCAGCAGGGCGGAGCCGAGGACGTAGAAGATCGTCGTGCCGATACCGCCGGTGGAGGGCAGCTCGGTGCCGGACTGGTTCAGAACCTCGACCTCGGCCACACCCAAATTAGTATCGGGATCGACATTGATTTCGCCTTTGGCGCTGATAGTGATTTCAACTGCGCCAGGCAACAGGTTGTAGCCGCTGGGGGCGACGGTTTCCTTCAGGTAGTACGTGCCGGAATCCAGGCCCTCGATGGTAAATCTGCCGGTTCCATCGGTGGTGATTACGAAATCTGTCGTCCCGCTATCTTTCACCACGCGGTAAGTATTCTTCACAGTAGTCTCCTTCAGCGCAATGACGCCAGTGCCGTCCGAATTCTTGCACAGCTTGAACTGTGCGCCTGCAAGCGCCTTCTTCGTCTCGCCGTCCATGAAATACTTGAATACAGGCACAGACCATGTGTAAGTAGTGGTGTTGGCGTGCGCGGTCGCGGTGTTGTCGCCAAAGGTCACCCAGCAGTCGTTTTTGTTGCCAGTACTGCCGACCGTAGCATTCTCGTTAAGGGTGGCGTAGTAGGTGATGGTGAGCTCATCCCCTGCTTCTAACTTGGCACAAAGAGCAGATGTAAATTCGATTTCGAAGGTCGGCCCGTTAGCCCCTTCCGTTGGATCCGCCTCCCCAGTGACAGTTAACACATAGTCATGACCGGTTCCTTCTGTCAAAGTTTGCGGAACCGCGGTGCTCCCATTCACATCTTTCCAGGTGACCACAACTTTGTAGTCACCGCTATTCGTAAAGGTCAGGCCTGAGGCCATCTTGTCGTGGAACTTGTAGTTAACCGCGCCAGCTTCGACATGGATGACGGACTGGAATTTCACAACGTCGCTGATATTCGCATCGTTTGTCGGGCCAAACGTACCGTTTTCGTCGACCTGCTTCGTAACGGTGGGCTGCCCGTTCTTTTCCTTGATCTTCACGTTGGGGTTGGTGGTGTCCAGGGAGCAGAGGGTACCCATGGAGGAATCCAGCAGGTAGTAGCCCAAAGGCATACCTTCGAATGCCAAAGTCTTATCAGTCGCCGACATGGAGTCATCGGAGGCAGTCCCGCTCTGGGTGATGTATTCCCTGGCCTTCGCGGCAAACGCGACAACGTCTGCGCCATCTTTCCAAGTCACATAACCCTGCTTGTCAACCTCGACAAACACACCCTTGATGTCATTGCCGTTGATGAAGGTGTTCCACTTCGTGCTTGCTTTGTAAGCATAATTGCCGCCTGTGGGGTTGCCGTTTTCATCTAATGGGGTTCCAGCACCAGAGTAGCTCTCCAAATCAAGGATCCTGTAGATGCTATAGGTCTGGCCGGGAACGGCATTGATGATCGTGATGGTTCCTGTTGGTTGTGTCTTGCCGCCAGCATTGCCGCCAACATCGGTGCCAGTCGTGGTTCCCGAAGTTGAACCCGCCGTTTTGTCGTCAACGGTTTCCGTTTGCGCCGCATCAATGCCATCACCCGTGGCAAACGCGGTGGCAGCCAGGCTGAGGACCATGGTCAGGGCCAGCAGAAGGCCCAAGAGTTTCTTTGCGTGTTTCATGTTTTCCATTCCTTTCCTCATTGGATTTTTTAAAAAATTTGGAACCAGGTTGCTGTGTTTCAGGAGGATGCTGATCCCTCCTTCTTACACTTTTTATACAACAGGAGTACGCCTGCGCAAAGCGCCAGCAGCCCTCCTAAGGTATACGGAACCGTACCCGCGCCGCCGGCTTCCGGCAGTTCATACCCTTTGCGGTTTTCGACCTTCAGGGTATATACACCGTCCTTTGCCGCAGTGCGGTAAATGGTCTGCCCCGGGGTTTCGCTGAGCGCATACCCAGCGGGGGCCTTGACCTCCAGCAGATAGTACTTCTCGCGGAGCAGACTCTCGAACGCCAGCGCGCCGTCCGCGCCGGTGGTTCCTACCTGGGCCAGATACCAGGTCTCCGCGCCGTTCTGGATGGTAGGTTGAATAGCAAGCGCCGCATATTCCGCGGGGACGTTATCTATCTTATCGCTCTGTTCCGGGCTGTAGAGCGCGAACACCGCGCCGGGCAGGAACACCTTCGAATCCATGCGATCCACCTTCGTCAGGCCTATGCGCCACTTCTGGAACAGGTTCTCGCAGGTGATGGTCAGCGTCTCCGCGCCCTGATAGGCAAAGGTGTGCTGAGCCGCTTCCTTCCCATCAAAGCTGCGGAATGCGTAGCGGCCGTCCCCGGGCAGTTCCACGATGGTGTATTTCTGGCCCTCCGTCCATGCCCAGCCCTCGGCCTTCAGGAGCGTTTCCCCGGATGTGCTCGCGCCCGCTTTCACGGTCACAGGGAACACATGGTAGGTAATGTTTTGGGCTTTGAGCGCCGCTGTCCACTCCGCTTCCGTCGCGTAGCTGCCCGGGAGCGCTTCGCCTACATAGACCAGGAACTTGAAGGTTTCATCCTGCTCCGCAGCCGCCGGCGCACCGCTCACATCCACCAGCTTTTTCTCCAGCGCCGGGACGTCCGGCACTTTCACGCCCACGACCATCGGCATGGACTCCAGCTCGATTGTCTGGCTGCCCTCCTGAATCGCATAATGGTAGCCGAAGCTGTTCCAGGCGACGCTGCCGGGCGTGGCGTCGCTGTCCACCTTCGCGCGGAAGGTGACGGAAACCGTGGCGCCGTCCGGGATGATCGGCTGAACCTTGCCGCCAGTGGGGTTGGACTTGTCTTCAATGATGATGCGGATGGCGCGGGCGTTGGCAGGGCTGGCCGTCCATTTTGCGGTAGTGCCGATGGTCTCGCCCTTCCAGTCCGCGCTCTGCGGCTTGCCGAAATCGGTGGCCTCCGCATACTGTACGGTATATTTGCTCGCCGCCAGCGTCGCTTCCTTTCCGTCCTTTGATGTCACCTTCACGGTAACAGCAGGATTCGCCGCAAAGCTCACCCGGAACTCGCTGCCCCGCGGGGCCGCCATGCTGAAGGGGCTGTGGTCGCCCACCTCCGGCAGGTTGTCTATGAGCACCAGCTTCTCCATAGCCTTGCCTGTGCTGTTGGTCACGGAAAGCGTATAGGTGAACTCCTTGCCCGCGTCCGGGAGGAGGATGGTGTTGTTCGCCGGGTCGGTGGAGACGGCGGTATGCGTACCATCCGTCACGCTCTTTACCGAGCTGGTGACCAGCCCTGTGGCTACCGTCACGGAGGAATAGGCCCTGACGCTGACAGGCTTGCCCGCCCCGTCTTTGACGATCTGCCCTTCCCCATGGCGCGTGAACGCCTGCGTGGGGGTCAGGGTGGCGTAGTTCGTATAGACGGTGGAGATCATGTTGGTTGTCGGGTTCTTGGAGGACAGGCCGATCTCCATCGTGCCGCCCTCGGGGATCGAAAACGAAGCGTCCTTCAAATGCAGCTTCAGGACTTCATTTCCGCTTCCGCCTTCGCGGCTGAGGGAGACGGAAAGGCCGTCGCCAAGGTCTGTCTCGGTTCCGTCCAGCGTGACCTTATATGATTTGCCCTTGCGGGTAACGGTCACGCTCGTCTCGTTTGCGCCCCGCTCTGCCGGGAAGGCCAGCAGCTCCTGTTTCAGGACCGCATTGCCATCCTTATCACGGATCGTCCCGGCGACCTTCCCTACAAATATATAGGGGCTGGGCATGCTGTCCTCGAAGGTATAATCCGTTATGGCCTGCGCTCCGCCGTTGGACAGCTTTACGCTCCAATTCACCACAGCAGTGGGATCGACATGGTTTTCGTAGGGCGTTGTAACGCCGCCCTGCGTGTACGACTCCGTAACCTTGGTCACGCCGGGGATGATCTCGCCCCGCCGGACCGTCACGTCGGACACCAGCCAGGTCCCGTCGCCGCTGCCGTCTGTAAAGCCATATTTCTCTTTCACACTGGCTGCGGACATGGCGGCGCGGCTGCCGTCGTTGGCATTCTCAAAGCCGGAGTCGACGGCAGAAACGCGCATATCGGCCGTGGGGACGATGGAAACGCCGGTCGCCGGCTGGTCGGTGTAGGGCATTGCGACAGCGTTTGTGGCAGCGTCCTTCGTTTTATCGGACGGCCCAATGTCGCACATGTAGCCGAACACGATGGCTTCGCCCTGGTTCAGGTAATACTGGCCCCGCGTTTCGTCGTACGCGGCGGCGTTGCTGCCATCCCCCGGTTTGGTGATGCGGAACATCACGCCGCCCTCGGCTTTTTCCGCCGTGATCCCAACGCTGCGGTAAGTCACGCCCTCCGCGTTCACCAGCGGGTTGGTCAAGTTCGTCCCGCCCGGCGTGGTGATCGTCTGCAGCAGACTCAAGCGGCTGAGGTTCCCGTTTTGCAGCATGTGCTGGAAGGTAAAGCCGTCAGGCAGCTTGTCGTACAGGTCGTTCAGGTACAGCCGCTTGCTGCCGCCGTTGTACAGGGTGACATAATAGGCCACCGCCCGGTTCTTGCTGTCCCGGTTGTTGTATACCGTGCGGGAGCTGCCAGCCTGCGTATAGGTGCGCTGGGCGGTTGCGCTGTCGTCATAGTAGTACATCCCATACACGCCCTTCTGAAGCAGCGCTTTGCCGGTTTCCCTCAGCTCGTGCGTCACAACAGAGGGGAAGCCGTAAACATACATGGTGTTGTCGAGGGTGCTGCCGCCCACCTTCGCGGCATACTCGCTCCAGGTTGCCTTGCCACCCGCATCGTTGCCGGGGTATTGCAGGGTGAAATAGAGGTAGACTCTGCCCTTTCCGTTAAAGCGAATGCTGGCATTCTCCGGCCACACGATGTACTGCCGGCCGTTCGGCATGGAATCATACGAAGGGCTCGTGGTTGTTATGGACCAGTTATCCAGGCCGGAGACTGTTACATTCTCGCCCCCTTCTGTTTCCATCGCAAGCAGAACGTTCGTTCCTTTTTTCCACTCGAACACCCCGTGGGTATCCGGCAGGGCGTCGGCCAGTTCCTTGCCCGTCAAGGTGAAGGAGAGGTCGCCCGTGTTTTTCAGGGTGATGCGGTAAGTGACCTCATCCCCAGCAGCAAGCAGCGTGTGATCCTCCTTGTTCAGCACATCATTCGCAGGGGCAGTCCCTCTCCGCTCGACAATATCCTTGTCGAACTGCACGATGGTCCCGGCGCCCCAGAAGAAGGAGTAGATGCGGGCGTTCTCGCGGTCGTTCATCCAGGCCACGCTGCCCAGGTCATAGCTGATGCCTTCGCTGGCCTCCGTGTCCACAACGACCTGATACCGCACGGTCTTGCGGTAATTTCCGCCTTCCTCGCGCGGGAAGTACCACTTGACCGTGGTGTGCATCCCGGTGTAGTATTTTTTATTCCCGCCCAGGTCTACATATGGTTTCTCTCCATTTGAGCCGGTGGCCTTCACCACGGTAATGCTGGCGGCAGTGAGGAGGCGCCCTGTGTCGTCCACGCCCACCGCAACGTCGGTGTACGTGCCCTCCATCAGCTGGTAATACGTTTTTCCGCCGTGTTTGACCTCCGGAAGCCCCTTCAGCTTGCTGTTCTCACCTGCAGGCACCAGCAGGTACTGGCTGCCGTAGAGATCTTCCACCATGGGCAGGTTCTCATATGCCCCCGTGCCGAAATGGGTGAACTCGATCTCGTAATCCAGCACATCGCCGTTGTTCACCTTGGGCATCTCGGTCACGTGTACGCCATTCTGATAGGCGCGCTTGTCAATGACCGCATCCCGCCTCACCTCGTGGGCGGGGACATAGCCGGTCTTTGCTATCTCTTTTTCCGCCGAATCCCGAACATATGCTGTAGTCGAAGGGATCGTATTCGTGCCCGACTGCGCATATCCGCCCGGCCAATCTTTATCGGCCTGCTGGAAGGAGTTCTTGACGGTGGCATAGATCATGAACTCCCGGTGCTCGCCGCCCGCGAAGGTGCAGCTTCCATCCGCCCCGTTCAGCGTCCACGCGCAGGTATAGGTAGCCGCAGTTGTCACGCCGTAGCCCGCCGACTTCAGCGCTTCTGCAACGGAGGAATACGTTTGCGGCGTGCCGTTATCCACGGCGATCTGGCATCCCCCACTCTGCCCCCTAGTGAGGGTCAGGGTGTGGCCAGCCGTCCCTATATCCGAATTTTCTGGCGTCCGCCAAGTGGCACCGCCCTCTTCTGCGCCGGTGACTGGCTTCCATTCGCCAAGAGCTGCATTGTTGATGGTGACCGTCAGGCTGCCGCCATGCTCGCTGTCATCAAACATCCTTTGCAGGTTTTCCGGGCGGATATAGATTCTCGAATCCAGCGCATCCTTTAGGGTATAGCTGCCCTGCACATCTCCCTTCCACGGCAGCGCGCCTTCGTTATATACATCCAGCGTGTAGGTCACATCCTCGCCGAAGTATTTTACCTCGGAGGCCGTCTTTTTCACTTGGATGCTCCCCGCGCCGCCCTGGATGCGCTTCTCGGCGCTGGCAGGCGCAACCTCCTTAGGCTCGCAGTAATGGTAGCTCACCGCAGCGCTGGCCTGGTTTTGGATGGAGCCGCCTGTTGTTTGGTTAAATTCCGCCATATCCACCGACAGCGCCGCGGGATATACGTAGAAATTCACCGTGACCGGGCTGAGTTCCGCCTTGTCCGAGGTGTTGCGCACCCGCCATTTAAACACTGCGGTGTCTGCTGTTTCATCCCACGCCACGCTGCGGTCGACGAGGGACAGGCTGGCGTTGGAGGGCATTTTCACTTGGGCGATCAGGACTTCCCCGGCATACAGATCCGCCCCGCTCCACCTGGCCGTGCCGTTTTGGATCGCCGTTTTGGCAGTCTCGCTCCAGGCCACCCCGGCAGGCAGGGTCATGGTATCGGTAAAGTCCGCCCATTTGGCGTAATCCTTGCCATAAGATTGCGTCGAGCCTTTCAGGCTCAGGGTGATCTGCCACCACATCTCAGCGTCGGGCTGCGCAGCGCCGCCGACAACGCCGACAATGTTCAGCGGCTTCACGCTGGCAGCCGTTTTCGTCAGCGCGAAGCTGGCCGGGGCAGTCTTCCAATAGGCCTGGATGCTGCCCTCTTCACCGGGCTCCATCCGTTTTTTCTCGTACTTCGCCGCTTCGTCCTTAGTCAAAATTTTGCCCCAGACGTTCAGGCCGCCGCCAGCGGAAGCAGGCGTTGGGTAGTTCGCCGTGACTGAAACGCCGCCCGTGGCGCCGGCTGTAGGCGTAAACTCCAGATAAACGGTGCAGGGATCCTCCGTGGCCCAGCAGGTTGCAGTCTGCACGGCGCCCGCGGAGCCGAATTGATACGTTTTGCCGGGCTCAATGCTGAGCGTGCCGCCATCCCCGCCGGTGAGTTCAAAATAGACACGGTAGACGAACGCCTCGGTTCCCGATGTGTTTCCCACGTTCGCATTGATGGTCAGCGTCTCACCGGTGAGCAGGCTATAGCCGCCCTTCCCGCTAGGATTGCTCCAGCTGCCTCCTTTGATGGAGATGCTCATTTCCGTTGCGCCTTCCCGCGTAACCGTCAGCCCCTCTGCCCCATCCATAGTGTCAGGGGCGCCGGAGCTGCCCGCGCCGGAAAGGCCGGTGTTGTAGAACAGATTGTAACCCTTCTCCTTGCAGCCCGTGAAGCTCTTCTCCGCTTCCGCCACAGTCGTTTTCTCATTGACGCTTTTCAGCGTGGGGCAGTTGGCCAGGGCGTAATTCTCCAGGCAAGTAATCTTTTCGGGCGCAGCAAACGTAACGCTTTCAAGGTCGGCCGCGTATTTCAGCGCGTTTTGCTTCACCGTGTTCACGGTGCAGCTCACCCCGTTGGGGGCGATCGTTCCGGGAACCTTCATGTCTGGCACGCCCGCCGGGCAGTAGAAGAGGGCGGCTGTCTTCGCAGCTTCATCATAGGTGTAGACCGCACCGGTTTCATCCACCCAGATCGTGCCGGAGAGGCCGCTGAAGGGCGCGGGTGCGCCCGCAAGCGCGCCGGGCTTGATGGTGATCTGGTTGGGGCCCGCAAAGCACAGGGAATCCGCCCGCTCGGCGAAGTAATGGAACGTCTCATCCAGAATGTCCACCTCAGCCCCGATGGTCAGCGCGAAGCGGGGGAGGTCGATGCCAGGTCTGAACGGGAAATAGCCCGAACTAGTATCGCAGAACGCTTGCTTGGCGTTATAAGTCACCGTTGACAGGTTGGTGCAGCTGTAGAACGCACGGGTGCCGATCTTCGTGATCCCTGCCGGGATGGTGAGGGATGAGAGCGCCGTAGGGTAATTCTTCTCGTTAAGCAGGAAGTCGCCTGGGATCGCCCCGGTAAGGTTGTCAAAGGTGATCGTCTGCAGGTTTTCCATGTACGAAAATGCGCCGGTGCAGTTTCCAAGCGTCGTGCTTTTCAATACCACGTTTTGGACGGATGTGGCATATTGGAAGGCGTGGTGCATCGTCGTCACGCTTGCCGGAATAACGACCTTCTGCAGCTGCGTTACAAAGTAAAATGCCTGCGTTCTGATCGTAGTGACCGGCTGGCCGCCGATCGCTGCGGGAACGGTATATTCGCTCCCCGGCCTGTTGGTGGGGTAGGTAACCAGCGTCCATTCGCCGCCGTTCCGCATGAAAAGCACGCCGTCCACACTCCGGAAGATCTCGTTCTCCTCCGCCACTGTGATCGCCTGCGCAATACTCGGGATGCCCGCGCTCCCCAATATTTCAGTCAGGCTGGCGGGCAGGTGCAGCGTCTGCAGGCCAGAGAAGGAAAACGCGTTGCCCGCCATGCTCGTCAGCCCCTCGTTTAAGGTGACGCTCGTCAAGCTGCTGATTCTCGCGAAGCAGAATTCGTCCAGTTTTGTAACGTTTCCGGGGATCACCACAGAAGCCAGAAGCTGGCAATTCTCGAAAGCATTTTTCCCAATGCTCCCGACCGTGTTCGAGATGGTGACATCCGTGATGCAGCAGGAGTTGAACGCAAAGTCGCCGATCTTGGTGACGCCCTCCCCCAGCACCAGCCTGGCGGGAATATGCTGGCGCGCATCGCCGACATAGTCATACCACGGGGTAGCGGAGACTGCGGCATAATCCGGGATCGCCCCCGTGCCGGAGATAGTCAGGGTGTATTCGCCGGAGGCGCTTTTTGTCAGGCTCCAGGTCAGCTCAGTTCCCTCGATCGCCCCGCCGGCTACCTCGTCGTCCGGGATGGGCGCCGACAGGGGCATCAGCGCGCCCTCCTGCAAGACGTCCTCCCCGGCGATGCCCTCCTCCAGGCCGCCGCATTCCGCGGTGTGGGTATGCTCCTCCAGGCCGCAGGTCAGCTCCCATACGCCGTAGCAGAGGGGGCCGTGGGTGTGGTTCTCGTCCTCGGGAAGCGTGCAGGTCAGCGGCTCCTCCTCCACAGTGCGGAAGCAGCCCTCCGCATGGACGTGTTCGCGGAGCTCCAACAGGCCGCAGGCCAGCGCGCCGGCTTCATTCAGGCAGGCGTCGGAATGCTGGTGCGGGATGGTTTCCGCCAAGCCACATACCAGCTGCGGCTCGGCCTGAACGGGTTCTGTGGAAAGTGTGCAGATCAGCTCCCCGGGCACCCAAGCATAGCACGCATCTGTATGCTCGTGGGCGGCAGGCGTCTCCCCGGCCGGGATGGTTTCCTCCCCGGCCAGCGCGGGTTCTTCCCCGGCCTGCACAGGCTCTTCCCCGGCCTGCACAGGCTCTTCCCCGGCCTGCACAGGCTCGGTGGGGATGGTGCAGATCAGCTCCCCGGGCACCCAGGCGTAGCATGCGTCCGTATGTTCATGGGTTGCGGAGGCCTCTCCGGCGGCATAACAGCTTTCGCTGTGGATGTGGGGCGTGGTCTCCGGAAGCGGGCACCAGAGGCTGCCGGTTTCATCATAACAGGAGGCGCCGTGCTGGTGCAGGACAAAGTCCGCGTACCCGCAGACCAACTCCCCGTCTCCGCCATAGCAGCTCTCCGTATGCCGGTGGAGGTTCATGCTCTCCACCGTGCAGATAGGCTCCAGCTGGGGTTCAGAGGCCACGTGGGTGTAGCACTCCTCCGTATGGGTATGTTCCTCCAGCGGGCACTGTACTTTTTCCATGGTGATGGCCGGCAGGATCAGGGCGTAGGTCGTACAGAATACAACGACCGCGGCAAGGCACGTCACCGCCTGTAGCCACCGTTTTTTCCGGCGATGGCTTTTCGCATATCCCTCCTGCCTTTGCATATCAGAGTTCATTCAATGTCACCAGCCTTCCTATTCCAAGCTCCCGAATTCGGCCAGCGGCCAGACCCGGAAGATAATCTTCCCAACAATCTGTTCATCCGCCACGCAGCCCACCGCCGTGCTGCGGGAATCAACCGAGGTGGCGCGGTGGTCGCCCAGGACAAAGATACGGCTCTCCGGCACCTGGTAGGGCAGCTCGATATTCGTTTCGCCCAGGGCCTTTTCCGTCAGATAAGGCTCCTCCAGCAGCTCGCCGTCCACATAGACGTTTCCGTCCCCATCAATGTTGACCCACTGGCCGGGGCCGGCGATATAGCGCTTGACCAGCAGCTTGTTGCCCAGATAGAAGCACACCATGTCCCCGGCGAGGAAGCCGTCGCTCTTCACAGCGACGACGATCTCCCCCTCGTTCAAGGTCGGAACCATGGAGCTTCCGTAGATCTGCAGCACAGGCATCCAGAGTGTAGCCACCAGCACAGCGACGGCTGCGACGACGACCAGGGTGCAGACGGTGCTGCGCAGGATGGAGCGGTATCGGCTCTTATATTTCACCCGTTTCAGCTCGGCCTCCAGCTGCTCAGCCGAAGGCATTTCACACGTTTTCTTCTTCATGCTTTCCGCTCCTCTACAAGGCGGCGCACATTTTCCAGGTACTGCACCGCCGCTGCCTCCGCCGCTTCAAACACACCGTTGAGCTGCAGCGCCGCTGCCGCTATTGAACCGGCCTTTTCCAGCCGGATTGCCCTGTCATCCAGCCGCTCACGTGCCTTCTCCAGCTCGGCGCGCAGCCTCTCATTTTCACGGCGCTCATCCAAGAGCAGCTCCAGAAGATCGGCGCGGCGCAGCTTTTTCAATTCCCGGTCAGTCATAAGTGCCTCCTATCCATGTCGGATGCTCTTCAGAAAAGGGTTCGCGAACGCGCTCCGGCTGCCTCAGGTTATCCTGGGCAGCAGCGAAAATCCCTTTTGCAGCTGCGGCGGACATCATCTATGCCCCAAGCCGGCATAGGATTCTTATTCCACAGTAGCAGCGCCGTCCAACATACATCACATATTACCACAGAATTTCTGTTCTGTGGCAATAATGCTGTTCAATCTATATATTATATTTAACTTTTAAATTATACCTGTTTTTCTTTTAAAATGGAAGGGCTTATTTCCCATATTTAACCAATATTTGGAAAATACTTCTGCAAACAGCATGCCTCTCCGAAGCTGAAACCAGCTTGGTTTGTTTTCGACCCCGTTTTTGCCGCCGCAGCGCTGTTCCTGTGTGCTGCGGCGGGTTCTCCCTCTATCCTCCGCCGAATAATACCGCAGAATATGAATTCTGTGGTTTTTTGCATTTAAATCAGCAGGCGCATTTTGCGGAGCGTCCGGTCATGCGTGCGTGCGCTCGCGGCCACATAGAGCCGGGTGGTTTCCAGGGAGGAATGGCCCAGCACATCCGCAAGGTGTGCGAGGTTTTTTTCCACCGCATAAAAGCAGCGCGCAAACAGGTGCCGCAGGTTATGCGGGAATACCTTGCGCGGGTCTACCCGCCCGCCCCGCGCGCACCGCTTCGAGCGTAATGCACTTCAGCTCGCTCACCCGGATGCCCGTGGAGCAGATCGCGAGCATCAAAAGATGCAGCCTTTCATTGGCGCTGCTCTGTGCCGCGCCGAGCAGCCGCCGGTATTCCGGTTCCGAAAGCTCCCGGCTTTCCTCCAGGAACTCTTTGCGCTGCACCCGCAGCAGCTTCACCTTGCAGCCAGGCAGCCCGGCAAAGCCAAAATAGGCGTGGAACGCGGTTGTGTAGCCGGAAAAATTCGGGGTGCAGCCAACGCCCATGCGCGCTCGTGCCGTAAATTTTCCTTTCTTTCAAGGGGCGCTTGTGGTACTATATAGGCGGAATCATAATCAAAAGGGGGATTTTTATATGATTTGTCCGAATTGTGGCGCCAATAATTCCGATTCCACGAAATTCTGCAGCACCTGCGGCAGCCGCCTGGATGCGGACGCCCAGCAGGGGCAGGCGCAGCAGCAGGCGTATCAGCCCGCGCCGGTTATGGCACAGCCCGCAAACAGCCAGCCGCTCACGACCAGCCAGTTCTTCCTGATGGATCTCATCCTTGCGATCCCGCTTGTCGGCATCATCATGTGCTTTGTCTGGGCCTTTGGCGACGGCTCCAACCCGAACCGCAAGGCTTGGGCGAAGGCCAAGCTCATCTGGATCCTCGTCGGCATCGTGCTCACGGTTCTTCTTGTGCTGCTCGTCGGCAGTTCGCTTGCGGCCATCCTGAACGCGGCTTCCTACGGCGGCTTTTATCGTTAATCCAAACCCGCTTCACCAGGCGCAAAACGCAACAGGGGAGCGCCTTTCCGGCGCTTCCCTCCTTTGTTCTTACAATAACTAATTATCTAAAATTAAACAGGAGCCCTTATGCCGGACACGCTTCTTTTTGAATCCACCCCATACCGGGATGCTTTCCCCAAAACCATTGCACACGTCCTCTCCGGCCTCGGCACTTGGTATAGCTGCGCATCCGTCGCCATCGGCCGCGGGGATGAGCTTTTTCTGAAGTTTGCCGCGGGCAACCGGCAGGACTATTCCGGCGATACGCTGCACGCCCCGGACCCCAAGCCCGTCACGATGCAGACGCTTTATGACATGGCCTCCGTAACGAAGCTGATGGCCACCACGCTCGTGGCGCTGCGCCTGATGGAAGAAGGCGCGTTCTCGCTTTACGACCCGCTCACGCGGTATTTCCCCGATTGCGGCAACTATGCGGACGTCACGCTGCGCCACCTCCTGACGCATACCTCCGGCCTGCTCCCGCACATCCCGCTGTATGAGCTCTGCCAAGCGCCAGAGGAAGCCGTCCCGGCCATTCTCCATTCCGAGCCCGTCTGCAAGCCCGGCGAACAGGTGTATTACAGCTGCATGGGGTTCATCCTGCTGCGCGCCATTCTGGAGCGGATCGCCGGCGCGCCGCTTGACCTGCTCGCGCGCACGCTCGTGTTCGAGCCGCTCCAAATGCACACCGCTGGCTATAACCCGGACGCGCTCGCCACGCCGGACATTGCTGCCACCGAGTATTCCGCCGCAGAGAAGCGCTACATCTGCGGCCATGTGCACGATGAAAACGCCTGCTTCCTCGGCGGCGTTTCGGGCAACGCGGGCGTGTTTGCCACGCTGGACGACATGATAAAGCTCGGCGCGATGCTTTCAGGGCGTGGCGCTTCGCACGGCAAGCGGTTCCTCTCCCGCCGGGTGTTCGACCTTGCTGTGAAAAATCACACGCCGGGCCTTGACGAAGCGCGCGGCCTCGGCTTCTCGCTCAAGGGCGAAGGGCTTTCCGCCTCCGGCGAATTCACCTCCCCGGACTCCTACGGCCACAACGGCTATACCGGCACTTCCATCTATGTGGATGGACGCACCGGCGTTTATTTCATCCTGCTGACGAACTCCGTCCACTATGGCCGGGATGACCGCACGCCGTTCTTCCGGGGCCGCCGCCTGTTCCACAACATCGCCCTGACAGAATCGGACCGGATCGCCGGCTATTGATTTTCAAGGAGGCTGCCATGCAAAAGATTATCGTTTCCCCGGGTGCGGAGGTTCTGCTGCATGCGCCGCTGCCCAAAAGCGTCGCGGCAAAATCCTCCCGCGTTGGCCTCGTTACGAACCCGACGGGCGTACTGCCAAACCTCCGGCCCACCTATGATGTGCTGGCGGAGCTTTACACGCTGGCAGCGCTGTTCTCCCCGGAGCACGGCGTGCGCGGGGATGTGGATGCGGGCGGCGACGTGCCGGATTATGTGGACGGCGCGACCGGCCTGCCCGTTTACAGCACCTACGGCCCTGGCAGGGAAGCAGCCTACCGCAAAATGGCAGAGCTCGACTGCGTGTTTTTCGACATGCAGGACGTAGGCGCGCGCTATTATACCTATCAATACACGATGGCCGAGGCAATGGAGGCCTGCGCTGCGGCGGGAGTGCCGTTCGTCGTGCTGGACCGGCCGCCGATGATCGGCTGCATCCCGCAGGGGAATATCCTGGACCCGGGATTCTCCTCCTTCGTCGGCAAATACCCGACTGCCGTGCGCACCGGCCTCACGATCGGCGAGTTCGCGCGCTTCATCAACGAAACGGAAGGGATCGGCTGCGCGCTTACCGTCGTCCCCTGCATTGGCGTAACGCGCGGCCTGTATTACGACGAAACGGCGCTGCCCTTCGTCCCGCCCTCCCCCGCTATCCCGACGACGGACTGCGCGCTCGTTTACCCAGGCACCTGCCTGCTCGAAGGCACGAACCTTTCCGACGGCCGGGGCACGGCCAAGCCGTTCGAGCTCATCGGCGCGCCGTGGCTGCGCGCGCGGGACGCGGTCGCCGCGCTCTACGCCCTGCCGCACGAGGGCTGCCTGTACCGCGAGGCCTATTATACGCCTTACAGCGCGAAATTCCGCGGCGAACGCTGCCGCGGAATCCAGATCCACGTGACGGACCGCGCCGCGTTCCGCCCGTTTGAAACGGCTGTGCGCATGCTCTCCGTCATCCGCGCGCAGAACCCGGAGTTCGCCTACACGAATCCGGGCTTTGAAAGCAGCCTTTTCGGCTCCGGCGCGCTCGTTTCCGATGCGTTCGATTGCGAGCAATATATCGCTTCCCTCGACGCGCCGCTTGCAGAATATCGAAAAAAGATCGAGCCGTTTTACCTGTATGAATAAAAGCGTACGGAGAGACACGCGGCCGCCCCGCTTAAGGGGCGGCCGCTCATTTCATTAAAAATCAGCCCGGTATGGATCCGGAAAGCCTGCGCCAGAGGCGCAGCATCCCAGCATGTCGAAAAAGTCTCTCTGGGATCGTCAAGGGCCGCAGCCCTTGACTTTCAATCGCGAGCAGCGACCCAATGTGAATTGCCGCATAGCGGCAAGAGAAGGTTCCCTGGGGGATGTGCGGTGCGAGCGAAAAGCCTTGCGCCGCAGGGCTTTCTTTACACAGAGCGCTGACCGCGCCATCGGCGCAAGCGCGACGTGAGTCCTTCGATCAAGTGGCAGATGCCACTTGATCGACAGCCTCCTTCCTGCGGGTCTTCCCGTTTTCTTAAAACAGGTTATAAATCGTGAATACCTCGATCTCTTTCAAATAGGTTGCTATGTTGACAACCCGCTCCAACTCGAAGAGCACCTGCTTGTCCTCCTCCACCTCGATGAGCCGGCGGCAGCCCATAAGCGTCGCGTCCAGCTCATCCAAATCCTCATGGTTCAAAAACAGTTTGAGGGTCTCTTTTTTTGTTCGGAACGCGCCGTTGATTTCATCGATCCCGGCGTTTGCCCGCTCCCAGTCGCCCGCCTCGATTTGGCCGATGAGCGCATCCGCCCCGGCGCAGAGCGTCTCCGAAAGCTCCGCGAGCACCATACGCGGATAGAGGAACAGGAACAAAAGCAGCGCGAGCGCAATAAGGCATGCCGCAAGATTGATGCGCGTGAATGCAGATGGGCTCATTGTGCTCCCCCCTTCCCGCCGTTTTCCACATCGAGGAACACAGCCTCCCCACCGCACTCGTGCTTGCGCTGGAAGTGCAAGGTTCCGTCCCCACAGAGGAACGCGAAAAACACGTCGCCAATGCGCTTCGCGCCGCCCCGTTCAAGCTGGCGGCGCAGCCACGCTTCATCATGGCCCGCCTGTGCAAGCGCCTCATGGTGAATTTCCCCATCCTGCACAAGCATGAACGGCGGGCGTGCCTTTGGGGGCGGGATGCGCAGCGCCTCGTACGTCGGCGTTTGCTGCGGGCCTTTCAGGAGTACGGAAAGCTCGCCGTTGGTCTCGAGGATCGCGCATTCTACGTCTGCAAGCTCGAATACATCCTTGCTGCGCAGCTGCTCCATCAGGTCGCTGAGCGTATAGCGCGAGCTGCGCAGCGCCTCCTCCTGCACCACGCCGCGCGACACCAGCACAACGCTCTGCCCGCACACGAGCTTGCGCACGCCTTCGCTTTTGAGCGAAAGGAACGAGATGAGCTGCTGCATCAGGAACAGCGCCAGGATCGGGACGACGCCATAGGTCAGCGGCACCCCCGTGTTCGATGCTGGCTCCGAGGCAAGCTCTGCGATAAGCAGCGTTACCACAAGGTCGAACGGCTGCAGCTCGCTAATCTGCCGCTTCCCCGTGATGCGGATCACGAAAAACACCAGCAGGTACAGCACGATGACCCGGACGAATAATATCAGCATGTTGAGCCTCCTTCCAGTTCAGGGATAGCATGCCGGGTTTGCCCACATTTCATGCGCGCAGATGTGCGTGGCGCCCGTTTTCGCTGGATTTCCGCAGCATGGGATAATGGGCCTTTTGCCCGCGCATTGCACCTGTGCAAAAGGGGAATTTCCGGCATGGGATATGCGCCGGAAGCCGTCTGCCTGCGGCGGCCCGGAGGCCTAACCCAGCGAGCCGAGCGGTCAGCGTTCCATGTAAGGAAAGCCTTGTGGCGCAAGGCTTGCTGCCCTTGACAATGCCGGAGAAACTTTTTCGACAGGCTGAGGGCCGCCCGGAAAGGGCGGCCCTGCATTGTTCGTTCTTAAACACTTAAATAAATTTGTGCATGGCATTCCCGCCGGCCTCGCGTTCCCGCAGCCGGGCGCTGGCGCAGCATCTCTTTTTAGCTTCCGGTATCCACCACATCGAACTCAACGCCCGGAAGCCGCCGCTGCAAGCGCAGGTTGATGGGTTCGCGGTTCGGCCCGCTGGGCACGCCCGCGCCGAGGATGATGAGGTGAACGGCGTGCTCTTCCGCGTATTCCACAAGCGCATCATCCACATTGTCCGCACGCACGAGCGAAAGATCCGCACCCGCAAGCTGCGCGGCCGTGAACAGGTATTCGATCGCATCCGCCTCATACGGCGTGTTCATGAAGTTGCGCCCCGTTTCCACGCAATGCACCACGTGCAGGAATGCGCGCGCCTCCCCGCCTTCCGCGCGCTCGATACCGCGGGCGATCAGCTTGTCGCATGAACGCTGGGAGGTGACACAGACCATGATGTTAGGTTGACGCTTCTTTGTCATATTGGATCGCATCCTTTATTTTGTTTGGGAGCTCCGGCAGCTGAAACGCACGCAGCGCCTGCACCGCCCCCTCCGGCGTGTCCGCCACGGCATAGAGCGCAAGGCAGGACGCATCCGCAAACTCCTGCTCCACGCAGGTGCGCAGCTGGGCAATCAGCGCGTCATAATACCCGTTCTGGTTGAAAATTACGACCGGCGCGCGCAGATACCCAAGCTGGTTGAGCGTGAGCACCTCCAGGAGCTCTTCCAGCGTGCCGACGCCGCCCGGCAAGGCGATGTAACCGTCGCTCAGGCGCTCCATCGTGGCCTTGCGCGTGTGCATGTCCGCCGTCACGATCAGCTCGCTGCAATGCTCGAAGGCGATGCCCGGCACGTTGAGCTTTTCCGGGATCACGCCCGTGATGCGGCCGCCCTTGGCGAATACGCCGCGTGCGCACGCGCCCATGAGTCCCGTGCGGCCGCCGCCGAACACAAGGCCGATGCCGCTTTCCGCAAGGGCCACGCCAAGGGCGTATGCGGCGTCGATATAATGCTGTGCGAGCTTCGGCGAGGAAGCCGCGAAAATACAAACATCCTGCATAAACAATCACCATCCGGCCAGGACGCTTCCGCATCCCGTTTTTTCCATTATAAACGCCATGGATGGATTTTGAAATACGCAATTCGGCGGGAACACAAATCTTTTTTCGGTTTAATCCATATGTTAGCTCACGCGTGCGACGAGCACGCTCATGTCGTCCGCGCCGCTCTTCTCCTGCCCTGCCGCAAGGAGCGCGCAAGCCGCGTCGTCCACCGTGTTCGCACCGCCTACCTGCTCGATGAGCGCCGCGAAAAGTTCCGTACCAAGCGCGTCGAACAGCCCGTCCGTCATGAGGATCACCGCGTCGCCCCGGCGCAGTGCAAATTCTTGTACCGAGGCCTGTGCCTCCGGCAGGATTCCGATGGGCAGCGCCTCCGCGTACACCGTATGCACACGGCCGCCGCGCAGGATATAAGCCGGCGGCGCGCCGTATTTGATAAAGCGCGCACAGCCGTCCTCCAGGTCGATGAGCAGCGCGTCGAGCGTCGCATACATCTCCCGTTCGCCTTTGATCATCAAAAGGCGGTTCACGCATTCCTGCGCCTCTTCCGGCGCAAAGCCCACGGAAAGCAAATCCCCGAAGATGGCCACGGCAGCGGAGCTCTCCCGGTGCGCGCAAACGCCCGTACCCATTCCGTCGCTCAAAAGCAGCAGCAGCTCCCCGCCGATGCGCCGCATAGCCATGGAATCCCCGGTTTCCGCGTTGCCTGCCTTCGGGCAGCCTGCCGCGCCCACGCGCACCGTGAGGCGGCAGTGCTTTTGCGCAGGCGCTTCGTCCGCAAGCCGCTCGATCACACCGCTTACGCCCTGGAGCTGGCGGTGTGTAAAGGCCGCGTTTTCATCCCCGCCCGGCGAAAACAGCTCCGATACCGCGCGGATCACATCCGCCGTGCCGCGCAGCTGTGCGCGTGTCAGCGCCAGCGCGCGCTCCGCTTCGCTGCGCGCACGCCGCATGGAATACCCCGCAAGGCGCTGCACATAGCGCCCCGGCAGCAACGCGAACGCAAGCGTGCCAAGCCCCGCTTCCAACAGCGCGGATGCGGGCAGTGCAAAAGCGGCGGCCGATGCCGCCCATGCAGCCAGGAACCCGCCCGCAATCACCCATTTTCCGCTGCGCTGGAGCACCGAGGCGATCAGCACCGCAAGCGCGAGCGCCCCTGTGCGCGCGACGTCCATGCCGCGCAGCATGCAGGCCGCACCGAGCAGCACTGCAGCCGCTACCCCCTCCGCGCCCCGCGCGCGCACGGCACAGAGGGCCGCAAACGCTGCGAACGCTGCGCCGAAAAAAAGGCGCACCTCCGTGCCGAAGGGGCCGCCCATGGGCAGCACAAAGTGCAGATCGGGGAGCGCCGCCGCGCAAAGCGCCGCAAAGAGCAGCAGCGCCGCCTGATCCGCGCCGCGCAGGAAGCGGCCTTCCACAAACGCCCGCAGCGCCATACCGCCGCGCGCCACAACCGCCGCAGCAAGGCAGGCGAGCACCAGCTCCGCTACGCCGATGAGGCAGTTTTCTGCGCCGCCGCCATGGAAGAACGGCAGCAGCGCCAGGTACGCTGCGCCGAGCAGCGCAAACTTTTCCGGCGCGCGCAGCCGCCCGCGCCAGACGGAAACGAGCAGCCCGCCCCCCATGTAGAGCGCGGCAGCCGCAAGCGCCGCGTAATTTCCTGAAAAAAGCGCGCCCGCAAGCGCGCCAAAAAGCGCCGGGAAGGGCGTGGAACCCATCAGCCACGCGCCTGCGACGGCTGCCGGGCCAAGCGGCGCAAAGCCGGCGCGTCCCGCTGTGGCAAACAGGAACGCAAGCGCAAACTCCAGCGCGCGTGCAGCGCCGAGCGCGCGCAAGCGCGGCAGCACGGTTTCCCGCAGCCTGTGAAGCGTCTCCGTCATGGTTCATCCCTCCCCGATGCGCTGTGTAAGAACCATGATATATGCTTGTCCATGAAAAGCATGCCGAACTAGCGGCGGGAAAACGCACGAATCCTGTAATCCGCTGCCGGACGCGCACAGCGGTTCCCGAATTCACCTGCATCGGCATGGGAATTGATTGAATCCGTCCCGCCGCCGCTGTATAATAAGATGAACGAATTGTTACAATTCCCACAAAAACTGCTGTTTCGGAGGTGTATCCCATGCCGAGCGCACTCCGCGCCGTTGGCCTTTCCGCTCCCGTGCGGCTTGCCGCCGCCGTGCCCACCCTTACGCTGTGCGACCCCATGCGCAACGCGGATGCGGTCATCCGCACTATCCTGCGCGCCGAGGAGCTGAAAACCGACTATCTCGCCCTGCCCGAGCTTTGTCTGACGGGCGCGACGGCGGGGGCCATGCTGCGCCACCCCCTCATCCTGCAGGAGACGCTCGCCGCTCTGCGCAAGATCTGCGACGCAACTGCCCGCTGCAACGTCACGGCCAGCATCGGCCTGCCTTATCTTGTAGGCGGACAGGTGATGAGCTGCACGGCGCTCGTGCGCGGCGCTCGTGTGTATGCGGTCGTCCCCGCGGCCTCCTGTGAAAACCCGTATGGCTTCCTGCCGGAAACGGAGCGCTGCCTCCGCCAGCGCCAGCCGCTCACCCCCGTGCCGCGCCTCGCGGTCGCATTCGGCAACGAGCTGTTCGAGCCCGATGCGGACGTGCGGGAAGGCTACATCCTCATGATGCCTTCCTCCCTCAACGCGACGGCCGCGAGCTTCCATGAGGTCAAGGCCGCCCTATGCGCACGCAGCGCACGCACGGGCATGGCCATTGCCTATGCTGCGGCGGGTACAGGCGAAAGCACGACCTCCTTCGCGTTTGACGGCGTGTGTGCGGTCGCCGCGCATGGGGAGCTGCTCGCATGCAGCGAGCCGCTCGCAGAGGAGCCGTTCGTCTACGCGGACGTGTGCCTGGATCGGCTCACCTCCTTTGAGCCCTATACCGCCGATGCGCCCAAAGCTGGGCGCTATATCAACGAGGATCCCGCCCTTGCGGCGGAAGAGCTTTCCCGCCTGCTGGATCTCCAGGCCACGGCGCTTTGCAGGCGGCTTACGCACATCCATGGCCGCGGCTTCGTCGTGGGCGTTTCCGGCGGGCTGGACAGCGCGCTCGCGCTGCTCGCCTCCGCTGCTGCGGCGGACCGGCTCGGTTTGCCGCGCACGCGCGTTGTAGGCGTTTCCATGCCGGGTTTTGGCACCTCCGGCCGCACGAAAAACAACGCGGAGCTGCTGCTGCGCGCGCTCGGCTGCGAATACCGGGAGATCAGCGTCGTACCAGCCTGCCGCCAGCATTTCGCGGACGTGGGCCACAGCGAAGCCGACCATGGTGTGGTCTATGAAAACGCGCAGGCGCGGGAGCGCACGCAGATCCTCCTCTCCATCGCAAACGCGGAGGGGCTGCTCGACGTCGGCACCGGCGACCTCTCCGAAGCCGCGCTCGGCTGGACGACCTTTGGCGGAGACCACCTCGCGCAGTACGGCGTGAATGCGTCCATCCCCAAAACGGTCGTGCGCCGTGTCGTGGCCGCGGCGAAGTCCCGCTTCCCCGCGGCGGCAGACGTTTTGCAGGACATCCTCGACACGCCGGTCAGCCCGGAGCTGCTCCCCACGGAAAACGGGGAGATCGTGCAAAGGACGGAGGAGCTCGTCGGCTCCTATGAACTGCACGATTTCTTTCTCTGGCACCTGCTCCAGGGCAAGGGGCCCCGCATGCTGTTCGAGCTCGCCGCGGAGCAGCTTGATTTCCCGCCCGATGAAGTATACCGCGTGCTCGGCATCTTCCTCCGCCGCTTCTTCGCGCAGCAGTTCAAGCGCAACTGCGCCACCGAAGCGCCAAAGCTCCTCGTTTCCATCGCGCCGGCTATGCTCACCCTGCCTTCGGATCTTTCAGCAGCGCCGTTCCTGCGCGAATACGAGTCCATCCAACCTGAGAACCGTTGAAGGCGGGTATAGGAAGCGCAGCAGGGAAAGGCAGCCCGCCCAGGGACGTGGAAAAGCTTTGCTGTTTCCTCGCAGTCGTCAAGCACAAGGCCTTCTAGGGATCGGCCTCAGCGTCGTTCCGCAAACCACCGCCGGCGGCCTGCGGGCGCTAGCTGAGGTCTTATCCTCATCCCGCTCCCTCGCCGGCATGTTTTTGCTGTTTGCTATTCAATGAATATTGGATAAATATCTAAATAAATGATATTATAAATTCGGATTAAATTGGAGTAACCATGAAAAACCAGAAGGCGCCTTCCATCCCATTGCCTCTTGCTCGGAAATCACGCATTTTCATTTGGGGCTTTGCCGCACTCTGTATTGTTCTCCTGATTCTCGCCTGGCTCTGCCGTCCGCGTCCCAGCGCAGCATTATGGCGCGTGCAGGAAGATCGCGTTGCAGCACATCGCGCTTATGATGCCCGTATGTTTGTGGATACTTGTAATGCGGCTTTGGAAGAACACAGTCTGAAGATTATATGGAATTCCGAATGGAAATTATCATTGCCTGAATATGACCTTTACAGCCGCGATATGACCGTGCAAACGCCGGATAACGCTTCCATCATTTGCTCCTTAGTAGCACTTTCCAAGGAACAGCCCGATGCGGATGCAAGCCTTCCATTTCAAAAGGTAATGCTCAGCTATGTCATGCGGTCCGATGCTGTTCCCAACGAAATACCCAGCTCATTTCATGCACTGTTCCAAACAGCGTGCAACTATTATGAGCCGGGCCTTGCTGATCAGGATCCGGAATATGCATCCGCACTGCAGAGCAGGCTGGAAACCTGTTTTTCTTCGGTTGCCTACGACGAACGTTTCTCGGCTTGCTATTTGACTTCCGCTGAGTGTCCCACTGTATTCCGGCTATACTCTGAAAACATCAACGGGGGAAAGCACCTACTAAAATGCGTCACGATCCATACTTGCCCCGAAAGTTGTCAGGAGTAAATGTTTACTGCCATTTTCTTGTAAGCAGCTTGTCCATCTGATTTCCACGCCCCGCGAATGAATGGTGCCTGTAATTCGCTTGCACAGTAACTATGTAATAATTATTTCTGTTTGCATATGCAGTGTCTATGTTGATTCTTTCTTCAATTTCTGCGGCAGTGTGCCACTAAAACGCGCCGCGCGGCGGGTTGCCCCGCCGCGCGCTTTGCCATCATTTCGTCTCTCCTTCCTGCTCCCCCTCGGCCGCTTCGCTTTCCTCCAGCGTTCCCGGCTCTGCGTCTTCCTCTGGTTTCTCGATCGGCGTGCCGTTCCATCGGTAAACCCGTTTGCCATTTCCATCATAAGGGTAGGGTTTCGCCTTATCGCCCATGATGCGCTTATAAAAGCCCCACTTGCGGTAGGGTGCTCGGTAGATGAATACTGTAAAAGCTACGGCAAAGGTCAAAATATTAGTTGCCTCTTCACCAATCAGCCTAACAAGCCATTCCCCACGCCATCTAAGTGCAATTTGTAAGGAAAGCACATCATTAGCCATTGGTGCATTCCCTTCTTACCTTTGATTAACCCGCTCAACAATTTTACGAATCAGCAATTTTATGAAGTTGATCCCATTTCCTGCTATCCAATCCTTGCCGTAATCTTTCACAAGCGCAATAATCGCATCGCCCAGAAGCTGTGTTCCACTCATCGCCCCTTTTACTACATTGTAAATGGGCGTTGTATATCCTGCAAGCTTCGTCATATTCCCCGCACCTTCAAACTCTGCCGGATTCGCTTTTTTTACCGCTTCCACTGATGTAAAATAGGCAAACTGCTGTTCGCAGTCATCATAACCAGAAGCAAAAGCCGAAAACTCCCAATCCACCAGGTTAAAGGTCTGTTCATTCTTGCGCCGCGCGGCGGGTCGCCCCGCCGCGCGTTTGCCTGTTGCTATTCTACGTAATCCGGGGAGATCACCTGGATTGGAAATCCACAGGAACTATCTAAGCCCTCGATCCGTACAAGGTATACTCCTTCCTTCATGAGATCAATTTCATCCGAAATATTTTTCAATAAGCCCCCCATATTTTCCTGCATGTCAATGTCATCCCCTTCATATCTATCAGGAGATGTTGAAATGTTGACCATACCACCAGTAAAGTCCAGCTCGGTATCCTTTCCAATCACGTAAGTCAGTTTGTCAGGATACTGAGTGATATGGATGTAAGTAGAAGGCTCTAACTTCGTAGACATAGAAGTACAGAGCATTCGACCAATCGTGAAAAGGGCAATTGCCAGCAGAATAGTGCTTTCAATAAGGCACAGTATCCTCAAGCTTTTATCACGCGTTTCCATTTTATCCTCCTGCTTACCTTCTGTCTCTTGAAGCGTCATATGCAACAACTTCGATTGTCCCGTATCTTCCCGCTTCACTTACCGCTTTGAGTCCCCCTCTAGTGTTGTTCCAATAGTTCTCCACGAATCCGGCAGCGGGGGTTCCCATGAGCCAAACAAGAGCGTCCCACATTATGCCTGCTGGTATAACCACCCCAGTATCTGCTTCATCCAAAGCGTACATTGTCCCATCCTGCGTTGTCAACCAGATTTTTCCTGAAAGCATTGCCGCTAAACCATCTCCCCATGAAAAGTTATCGTTGTTATTATAACTTTCCCCGCTGCCATAGCTCGGATGTGAATGCAGAATGCCCTCAAATTTTACTTCAGCTCCTGCATATACCCTTTCCACACTAGCTGTATAGGCCTCCGCGCTGATGAAGCAAGCCACAAACGGTATTATTACATTTGCAGTATTTTCAGACTTCGTTCCGCTCACGACTGGGCCAGAAATATATTCGATTCTGCCGTCCTCCCAATCCACAGAATAGATGCCGCACATATGCTCCAATCCGCTGTAATCCGTCAAATAGTTTAACACACTTCCGGAGTATGTAAACAGCTCTTCTTCGCTTCCAAACATCATTGACTCTCCCTCAATAACCGTGTTGTGAGGATAACTTGTTTTTTTATATCCACTCCTCCGCACACCCCCCCTCGCATCCTCAACCGCAACATCAATCAGCGCATCCGGCGACTGCGCGTATGCCGCTTCGTTGCGTAGTTGGTAAGCTCTTGCT
>OJPD01000260.1_pt1 | contig 43290 bp, 30 predicted proteins | sample 1598371 | NCBI WGS metagenome assembly OJPD01 (sample SAMN03922478, study PRJEB24848) | human gut metagenome | isolation source: stool sample | host: Homo sapiens | place: Germany | collected 2010-11
TAGAGCATCAGCTTCCCAAGCTGAGGGTCGCGGGTTCGAATCCCGTTTTCCGCTCGAAGAGGTCTTTGCAGACCTCTTTTTTTCGTTGGTGGTGGTAGGGAGGGGGCAGGGCGGGCTTCGAACCCACATCCGGCAGATAACGGAAATGCTCCGGCGAATGGAGGGATACCTATATCTGCATGGCGGGATGCCCCGACCACCCCCGACCGCTACCGGACTGCCGTCCCGCCCTCGCCGGCGACAGGCTCCGTCCAAACGGAGAACCGCCGGATGCAGGCTCTGCGGGCCGCCTCCTGACAGGCTTCGGCCTCCTGCGGCGTCAGCTCGTGAGGGGTTCCCACCAGACGGCAGCCGTTCCCGGCGACGTTCGTCCCGAAGGCCGGAGCCACGAGCGTCTGGAACCATGCGCAGGCCGCAGTGTAACGTCCGGTCCCGGGATTCAGGTGGTATCCGTCGCGCGTCAGGTCCAGCGAGTCGCACAGCGCCGTGTTGCGCAGGTCCTGAATCGCCGTGCCCGACGGGACGACCACTTCGACGGAGGTCTCCCGCATGAGTTGTTCGACCGAAGAGACGATTCCCCGGTACATCAGTTGCTGGTTCTTCTCGTATCGTCCGAAATCCCGGTGCTGCGAATTGCGGGCATAGGCCCATGTCTGTTGCCAGGCGATGCAGGCTCCGGCATTGGGGCAACACCATCGCACGATCTCGACCAGCCGGCCGAACCAGGGCTGATAGGTCGGATAGATGCCCGATTTGCCCGACGCCTGTTGCAGTACCACGACGTCCCACCGTTCGTCGGCGATTCCGTCCAACAGGGTCGCTTTCTTCGAAACGGTCTCCCAGCGGTTGGACGTCGACTTGTAATAGATATACGCAGGGGCGTTGCCGGCATATTCCCGGCAATGGCGTTCGAGCGAACACCCTGCTATGTAGAGACGCCCCAGCACGACGTTCCGGATGCCGGCAGCCTCCAGCAGCTCGGGCAGATACATCATGCCGTCATCGGTGAAACTGTTGCCGATGCCGAGGATGCGCAGCGTGTCGGGCTGCTGCGGGATGGGGTAGTTGGGGAACTTTTGGGCGAACAGGCTGACGCAGACGAGAGACAGTCCTACGGTCAGCAAAAGGCGCAATGTGCGTTTCATAATCGTATGGTCGGTTTATCGGGTTTGTTGCAGATGGGTGATGCGCAGCAGCCGGTCGAATTCGGACCGGGACAGCGTCGTTGCGACCCGCACCGTTTTGCTGACGCCCGGTACGAGGTCGAAATAGTTGTCCTCGAAATGTTCGTCGCCGTCGAGAGCGAGCCAGACGGCGCGGACGAAACGGTCGCTCGAGAGCGTAATTTCATAACCGTCCGCCGCAGGTCCGACGCTCCAGCGGATGTCGGCTTCGGGCAGCTCAAGCTCTTTTTGAGAGACGAAATATCCGATGTTGGCGTAGCGGCGTCCGTCGGTCGTGAATTCCGCGACGACGATCGCCCGATTGCGGGCGCAACCGTGCAAAAGTCCGGAAATGTCGGCCGAATAGACATTCCGACTGGCATTGGGTGCGACGGTTAGGCTGCGGGTGTTTTCCGAGAGGAGGGCGCCGTCCATGTCCATGACCGTTATCCGGAGTTTGCCCCGGACCGTTTTGCGGCGGTCCGACACAAGGCGGACATTCAGCGTGTTTCCCTCGGCAAGGGGCGATACGAGGATGTCGTCGAAGGCCGGGCGGGCGAAATAATGTTGCGCCTTCCAGCGGCCGTACCAGTCGCGGCTGGCCCACGAAGCCACGGGCCAGCAGTCGTTGTGCTGCCAGAAGAGCGATCCCCAGCAGTAGGGTTTGTCGCGCCGGTGCGCCTCGATGGCGGTCTTGATGGCGTCGCCCTGCAAAACGTGGCTCATGTAAAGGAACGTGCGGAAATCGCGTGCGGGCCAGTATTCGTCTTCGAGGTATTGGCGGATGCGCATGTTGGCGAAATCGCCGCCGCGCTGGTGGGCCATCATCACCTCCGATTCGATGTCCCTGTCGCGCTCTTCGGGGGCGAAACGCAGGACGGAGGCGTATTCGGGGAACGACTGGAATCCGTATTCGCTGAAGAAGCGGCTGCGCGTGGCGTTGTAGTCGGCGATCGGTGCGCGGCTGTGCCACACTTTCCAGAAATGCGTATCGCCTTCGCTGTTTTCGCTCGTGCCTTCGTGACGCGACCAGGGCGACGAGGGGTGGTAAGGCGTGCCGGGCGAGCAGGCGGCGACGGCTTCGGGCAGCACTTCGTAGTATTGGCGGCGGAGCTGGTCGCCGATGATCCGGTCCCATTCGGGATGCCCCTGCTTGGCGTACCGGGTGTTCCATCCCCAGCCGAACCACGCTTCGTTGCACTCGTTGTTGCCGCACCATACGGCGATCGAGGGGTGGTTGCGCAGACGGCGGATGTTGTCTTCGGCTTCGAGCCGGACGTTTTCGAGCCATGCCCCCTCGGCGGGATAGACGCTGCATGCGAACATGAAATCCTGCCATACGAGGATGCCCCGTTCATCGCACAGTTCGTAGAAAACATCGTCTTCATAGACGCCTCCGCCCCAGACGCGCAGCATGTTCATGTTCACGGCCGCGGCGTCGTCGATCGTCTTCTCGTAGACGGCGCGCGTGACGCGCGGCAGGAAGACGTCGCAGGGGATGTAGTTGGCTCCTTTGGCGAAGAGCGGCTCGCCGTTGAGTTCGAAGTAGAAGGTCGTGCCGTCGGCGACCTTGTCGCGCACGAGGCGCAGCGAGCGCAGCCCGATGCGGGTGGTCCGGCTGTCGGAGGCGTCGCCCGCCGCGACCGAAGCCCGGAATTCGTAGAGATGGGGTTCGCCCAGTTCGCGGGTCCACCAGAGTTTCGGAGAGGCAATGTCGAGCGGGACGGTTACCTTGTTGATTCCGGAGCGCAGCGGCGCCGTGACCGAGGCTTCGATGCCTTCGCCGGGGGATGCAACGGTGACTACGGCTTCCGCCAGGTCACGGGCGGAGGCGATTTCCACCTCGACCTCGACCCGGGCGCGCCTGGCCGTAACCTCCTGCTGGCGGTAGAAGACATCGCTGATGCGGGCGCCGCTCCAGCCCTCCAGATAGACCGGACGCCAGATGCCCGAGGTCACCAGGCGCGGACCCCAGTCCCAGCCGTAGTGGTAACCCGCCTTGCGGGCGAAGACGCTGACGCGTTTGTCGAAAAGCCCGCCGTTGGCCGACTGATCGTTGACGGCCTCGTAACGGTAGGGCAGCGAGTCGTATTTGGGCAGGTCGACCTTGATCGGCGAGTGGAAATAGACTTTCAGGGTGTTTTCGCCCGGACGGAGCAGCCGTTTGACCTCCGTGCGCCAGCGGCGGAACATGTTGTCGGCGGCGAGCACCTTCTCGTCGTTGAGGTAGACGTCGGCATAGGTGTCGAGCCCTTCGAAGACCAGTTCGATCCGCTCGCGGGCGAGCAGGCCGGCGTCGGCCTCGAAATGCGTTTCGTAGATCCAGTCTTCCTTGTCGACCCACTGTACGCCGCGCTCGTTGAGGCGGAAATAGGGGTCTTCGATGATCCGGTTGGCCATCAGGTCGGTGTGCACCGTGCCGGGGACCGTGGCCGGATACCAGTTGTTGAGCCGCGCCTGACGGAACTGCCAGTCGTCGTGCAGGTGTTGACGGACGGGGGCTGCGGCTGCGGCGAGGGCCATGCAGAGGGACATAGCGGTAAGGATTGGTTTGAAGTTTTTCATAAGATGAAGGGTAGATCAGTATTTGATGAGCATCTGGGAGATGTATTCGCGGTATTCGATCGGGGTCATGTTTTTCTTTTTGGTGAAGATGCGGATGAAATTCGACTTGTTGTTGAAGCCGCAGGCGTAGCAGATCTCCGAGGCGCTGAGCGTCGTGTTGGCAAGCAGCTGGCAGGCCTTGGAGATGCGCATGTTGTTGACGAAGGTGATGTAGGAGATGTTCGTGCGCTTCTTGAAAAAGTGCGAAAAGGCCGATTCCGACATGTTGACCAACCCGGCCACGTCGGTGAGCCGGATGTTCTGGCAGAGGTTTTTCTCGATGTAGTCGCAGACTTTGGCGATGCGGCGCGATTTGGAGGTGTGGACAATGTTCTTCGAGTCGCAGAGATTGCTCATAAGCACCTTGCGGTTGGCCGTGGCCAGCGCGTTGAGAATGTCCAGAAAAGCGGTCGCCGACTGGAATCCCTGCATGCGCGTGAGTTCAAGAATCCGGTCCCGGACGCTCAACTGTTCGGGACCTGTGAACGAAAGCCCCTGCCGGGAGTCGAGCAGCAGTTGCCGGATGGGGAGAAACAGGCGTTTGTTGACGATCGGGAAGTCGATCAGGTCGCCCGAGAACTGGATGGTGATGACGTGGTTGGTTTTCAGGGGCGATTTCCACACGTGCGGCACATAGGGACCGGTCATCACCAGGTCCAGCGGGCCGAAATCCTCGGTGGAATCGCCCACGATGCGCGATCCCCGGGTGTTCATCACCAGATTGATCTCGTATTCCGGATGGCAGTGGATCGGATAGTCGAAATGCGCGTTGGGGTGGTTGAGGATGATGAAAAGGTCCTCGTTCGTGATCGGGGTGATCTCCTGCTGTATCTCTTTCATGTCCGGTAAGGGTTTCAGGTCCGGTACAAAAATAGGAATAATTCAGAAAGCTCCATGAATAATTCAAAAAAGTATACTTGTTTAACCGACTTATACAATCCGGTAAATTTTCGGGTACATATCTTTGCATTAGTAAAAAAATCCTAAAACGACTTACATGAATTCGATTGCGATTAATTTTGTCGACTGCGCGATTATCGTCCTTTACCTTATATTTATAATATGGTGGGGATTGCGCAACGGCAAGAGTTCCGACGCCGGGTCCTATTTTCTGGCCGGCCGCACGATGCCGTGGTGGATCGTGGGTCTGTCGCTTTTCGCCGCGAGCATCTCCAGTACGACGCTCATCGGCCAGTCGGGCGACGCCTACCACACCGGAGTGGCCGTGTTCAACTACAACCTCACAGGTGTCGTGGTGATGGTGTTTTTCGCCACGTTCCTGCTGCCGCTCTACATCCGTTCGGGGATATTCACGATTCCCGAGTTTCTCGAACGACGCTTCGACAAGCGGTCGCGCTACTACTTTTCCGGAATCTGCATCGTGGGCAACATCTTTCTCGATGCGGCCGGGGCGCTGTATGCCGCCGCGCTGATCATCAAGTTGTTGTTCCCGGAGGCGGACTTGCAGCTCATCATCATCATCTTCGCCGTGCTGGCGGCTTCGTACACCATCCCGGGCGGTCTTTCGTCGGCGATCAACGCCGAACTGATCCAGGCGGTGATTCTGATCGTCGGGTCGGTGATCCTGACGGGAGCCTGCTTCGCCAACGGCGGGTTCGACTACCTCGCGTCGCTGTTCGAAAGCGGCGACATGAGCGTCAGACTGATTCGCCCGCTGACCGATACGGCCACGCCCTGGCTGGGGCTGATCGTCGGCATGCCGGTGCTGGGCATCTATTTCTGGGCCAACAACCAGACGCTCGTACAGCGCGTGTTGAGCGCGCGGAGCGTCGACGAGGGCCGCAAAGGGGTGATGTTCGCCGGAGCGCTGACGCTGGCCACCCTGTTCATCATCGTCTTTCCGGGCGTTATCGCCCGCCATCTCTTCCCGGGCATCGAGAAACCCGACATGATCTATCCGACGATGGTGCTGCGCCTGCTGCCCACGGGGTTGCTGGGGATCATGCTTTCGGCGCTGCTCGCCGCGCTGACGTCGACGTTGAGCGCCATTCTGAACTCCACGTCGACGCTCTTCACGATGGATTTCTACGCCAAGATCGACAAGCGGGCCGACGAGCGCAAGCTGGTGCGCGTCGGCAAGCTGGCTTCGCTGGTCATCATCGTGATCGCCGCCCTCTGGGCTCCGCAGATCGGACGTTTCGGTTCGCTGCTCAAATATTACCAGGAGATGCTCTCCTACATTGCGCCTCCCGTCGTGGCGGCTTTCCTGATGGGCGTTTTCTCGCGCCGCGCCAACGGGCGGGGAGCCTTTGCGGGGCTGATCGCCGGACTGGTCGTCGCGGCGGCGATGCTCCTCTGGCGCACGGAGATCTTCGGCGGGATGCACTTTCTGTTGATCGTGCCGTTCCTGCTGGTCTTCAGCCTGTCGGTGATCTGGGCCGTAAGCCGTACGGCTCCCGCGCCCCGGCCCGACAAACTGATCGACACGACCTTTTCGGCGGCGGATTTCCGGGCTGAAACCCGCTCGCTCGCGGAGGTTTCCTGGTGGCGCAACTACCGCGTATGGGGCGGGGTGCTGCTGGTTCTGTGTATGCTTATTCTCATAATATTCCGTTGATATGAAACTGAAGAAATACGAAAAAAATCCGATCATCGCTCCCAATCCGGCCAATGCCTGGGAGAATCTCGTAACCTGCAACCCGGGGGTCATCTACGACGACGGCCGGTTTTACATGCTCTACCGCGCCGCCGGCGACGACAAGGAACATGTCATCCGTTTGGGGCTGGCCGTCAGCGAGAACGGCTTCGACTTCCGCCGTGTCGGCGATTCGCCGGTATTCGGTCCCAGCGCGGACGGTCCCGACGGAGGGTGCGTCGAAGATCCGCGCATCGTGAAGTTCGACAACGAGTTTTACATTACCTACGCCTACCGCGCCCATGCCCCCGGGCAGTACTGGACTTTCGCGCACGACGTGGTGCGTCTGCCCCAATGCGGAGCTTATGCGCCGGCCGCCATGGCGCAGAACCTGGGAAATACGGGGCTTGCCGTGACGACCGACTTCCGGAATTTCCGACGGCTGGGGCGGCTTACGTCGCCCGTGCTCGACGATCGGGACGTAATCCTTTTCCCGGAGAAAATCGGCGGGAAGTTCGCCATGATGCACCGTCCCAAACAGTTCGTGGGCGAACGTTACGGGGTGAAATACCCTTCGATCTGGCTGAAGTTCTCCGACGACCTGCTGGCATGGGAGGACAAGCCCAGCCATCTGCTTATCGCCGGCCGCGAAGGAACCTGGGAGGAGAAGATCGGCGGAAGCACGCCGCCGATCCTGACCGAGGCGGGGTGGCTGACGCTCTACCACGGGGTTGCCGACGGAGGCACGGCCGAATACCGCGTCGGGGCGCTGCTGCTCGACCGGGAGAATCCGCTGCGGGTGCTGGCCCGGACGCCGGAACCGATCCTCGAACCCGAATTTTTCTATGAAACCGAAGGTTTTTACAGCCATTGCGTCTTCCCGACCGGCAATGTGGTCGTCGACGGCGTGCTGTACGTCTATTACGGCGGAGCGGACAAATATGTAGGCGTTGCAACCTGCCGGCTGGAGGAATTATTAAATTATTTGACGGAGAAATGCCGTTGCGAATAGCCCATTTGCGCTTTGTTTTCATAAAAGTATAATCAATCAGCGATTTTCTAAAACAGTTCTTCCGTAGCAGCATGTTACTTTGCAGTGTCCGGTGCAGTTCCCGGAACCGCCCCGGACCGTATCAATAAACTACTCTAATCTAAAACTTATGAAAATGAAATTTTACCTGATCGTTCTCTCCCTGCTGGCGGTCTGCCTGTGGGGGACGGGAGACGTCCGCGCCCAGTCCGCATCACGGAGCATGACCGTGACGGGCAAGGTCGTGGATCAGAACGGCGCCGCCGTAACGGGCGCGTCGGTTGTCGTCGTCGGCACGACGAAAGGAACCACAACCGGGGCCGACGGAGCCTTTTCATTGACCGGAGTGGCTTCGGACGCCCGCCTTGCCGTCAATTTCATCGGCTATAAAACGCAGACGGTGGAGGTCGGCGGCCGCACCTCTTTCAACATCGTGCTGGTCGAGGAGGCCACGGCCGTGGACGAAGTGGTGGTCGTGGGTTACGGACAGGTCAAGAAGAGCGACCTGACGGGTTCCGTGGCCTCGGTCAAGGCCGAGAAACTCACCGACATCCCGGCCAACTCGATCGACGGGCTGTTGCAGGGCCGCGTGGCCGGCGTGCAGGTGGTCAACTCCTCGCAGGACCCCGGCGCCTCGTCGACGGTCCGCATCCGCGGCAACTCGTCGCTCAACGGTTCGAACGCTCCGCTGGTGGTCATCGACGGATTCCCCTGGGGCGATGCCGGCGATCTGAAACAAATCAACCCGCAGGACATCGTTTCGATGGAGGTGCTCAAGGATGCCTCGGCATCGGCCATCTACGGTTCGCGCGGAGCCAACGGCGTGATCCTCATCACCACGCGCAAGGCGCAGGAGAACGTGACGCGCATCACGCTGCGCCAGCAGACGACCGTTTCGGGATTCAGCTCCGAGCTGAACCTCTGGCGCGATCCCGTGCTGATGGCGATGCTCTCGAACGAAAGCAGCATCAACGCCGGACTGACGCCGACCTACATCGGTGCGACCAATGCCAACGGCGTCTATTATCCCTCGATTGCGGAGTTGCAGACGACCTGGACGACCAACACGCGCTGGGACGACCTGGTCTTCCGCCCGACGCCCGTGTCGAACAACACCACCGTACAGGTGCAGAGCAGCAACGACCGCACGATGTTCCAGGCCAGCGCCAACTACTACCTCGACAACGGCATGTACATCGAGGACACCTACCGCAAATACGGCGGTAATTTCTCGGTCGAGCACAAGCTGCTGGACAACCTGCGCATGAAGGCCAGCGCCAACATCACCAGCAACAAGCGTCACAACAACGGCGGACTGGCCTACTGGCGCAACCCGATCTTCCCGGTCTACGACGACAACGGCGATTACTGGCTGTACGGCGCCCAGGACTATTCGCATCCGCTGGCCCTGACCAATTTGCAGAAGAACGATTCGAAGGGGTTAGACATCATCTCGTTCGCTTCGGTGAACTGGGACGTGCTTCCCTGCCTGAACGTCATGGCGCAGTTCAACTACAAGCACGGCGAACAGATCACCGACAAATATTTCCCGAAGAAGTATTCCGAGACGGGCGTGTTCAACGACGGTTACGGGTCGATCGACAACTGGAAGGACGACAACATCGTTTTCGAGGCTTACGCCACGTTCGATCGGACCTTTGCTGAAAAGCACCGGCTGACGGTGATGGGCGGTTACTCTTACGAGAACTACCAGTCGCGCAGTTCGTCGCTGGCCGCCAAGGGCTTCATCAACGAATCGCTGGGCAACGAGAACCTCGCCGCGGGCGATTCGGAGACCTATTCGATCGGCAACGGCTCCTACAAGACCGAGCTGGTCTCGGCCCTCACGCGTATCAACTACACGTTCGACAACCGGTTCCTCTTCACCTTCACGGCCCGCGCCGACGGTTCTTCGAAATTCGGCTCCAACAACAAGTGGGCCTTCTTCCCCTCGGGGGCGTTCAGCTGGAAGATGCACGAGGAGCGGTTCATCCGGAACCTGAACGTTTTCGACGTGCTGAAGATCCGCGCCTCCTACGGTATTTCGGGCAACCAGGGTATTTCGGCCTACCAGACGCTGAGCCGCTACGGACAGCACAAGTATTTCAACGGAGGCAAGTGGGTGACGGCCATCGGACCCGGCTATCAGTCGGGTTACACGGGGCAGGACGGCATCTATGCGCTTTGGAGCGGCATCCCGAACAAGGGGCTGAAGTGGGAGACCACCGCGCAGGTCGACCTCGGACTGGACATGTCGTTCTTCGGCAACCGTCTGAACGTGACTTTCGACTGGTACGACAAGCGCACCTCGGACCTGCTGCGCGAGCGCAACATCGCGCCTTCGTCGGGTTACGACAAGATGTGGGTCAACGACGGCGAGATCCGCAACCGCGGCATCGAACTGACGATCGACGGCGTGGCGTTCCAGAACCGCGACTGGCGCGTGGGCGGCACCTTCGTCTTCTCGCGCAACCGCAACAAGGTGCTCAGCCTCGGAAACGCCGTGCAGACCGGTCTGAAAACCGACCTGCGCACCGGCATGCAGTATGAATATTACGGCAACCAGAGCGAACAGTTCCGCGCCTATACGAATATCCTCGCCGTAGGGCAGCCGATGTACGTCTTTTACGGATACAGGACCGACGGCATCGTGCAGTCGCTGGCCGAGGGCCTGAGCGCCGGCCTTTCGGGCGACGACGCCCAGCCGGGTGAGTTCAAGTATGTGGACATTTACGACGGCGACGGATTGGAGACCGTCGACGAGAACGACATGTGCATCATCGGCGACCCGAATCCCGACTGGATGGCCTCGCTGGGCATCGACGTTTCGTGGCGTCGTTTCGACTTCAGCATCTTCTTCAACGGCGTCTTCGGCAACGACGTGCTGAACACCAAGCGTTTCGACCAGCCGAGCAATATGCCGATGCGCTGGACGGCCGACAATCCGACCAATTCCTACCCGCGGCTGAACGCCAACCGCCAGACCAAGCTCTCCGACTGGTGGGTCGAGGACGGTTCGTTCGTGCGCATCCAGACCATGACGCTGGGATATTCGATCCCCTTCTCGAAGAAGGATGCGGCACGCAAGATACGCCTCTACGTCAGTGCCGACAATCTCTACACCTTCACCGGCTTCGAGGGCTACGATCCCGAAGTGGGGATGACGGGTATCTATTCGGGCGGCTATCCGCGCCTGCGCAAATGGACGTTCGGAGCCGACTTCACCTTCTAAACATTGCCAACCATGAAAATCAAACACCTTATACTTGCGTTCGGGGGAGCCTCTCTCCTGGCGGCCTGCAATCTGGACGAGTATCCCTACGGCTTCTACTCCGAGGACAACTTCTACAAGACGGAGGCGGACGCCGAGTCGGCCGTGAACTATATCTACGACGCGATCAATTACATCGAATATTCGCGTTCGATCGTCTTCCTGGGCGACATGAACACCGACGACATGGAGCCGAAAGGCGACGCCGCGGCGGCCAACAAGGAGCTGGACGGATGGAAGATCAACAATTTCAAGACCAACACCACGCTCGGCAATTTCTACAAGTACTCCTACATCACGATCAACCGTGCCAACGCCGTGATCAAGAAGGTGCCGGGGATGAACATCGACGAGGGCCGCAGGAACCGCTTCCTCGGCGAGGCCTATTTCATGCGCGCCTATTCGTATTTCAACCTCGCGCGCAACTTCGGCTGCGTGCCCGTCCACACGACGCCTGTCGAGACGCTCGAAGATACGGCCGTCCCCGCCGCCGAGTCGCTCGACGCCATGTGGAAGCTCGTCATCGAGGACTTCAAGACCGCCGGTACGCTGCTGCCGTTCTTCGCGGCGCCCGAAACGGGCCGTGCGGACCGCGCCGCGGCCTACGGAATGCTGGCCAAGGCTTATCTCTACATCGCATCGGCCAAGGAGCACGGCGTGCCCCAGTACGCCGCCATGTCGCACGACGTGGACGAATACTATGCCGAGGCGGTGAAATACGCCGGACTGGTGGTCGACAATCCCGAGCAGACGGTCTTCCGTTTCGACGACAACCTGCTTGATATTTACGACGTCGAGCGGCCGGCCGGACCCGAGCATATCTTCATCATGTCGATGGACCGCACGGGAGAATCGGAGGGGCAGTATTCGAAGATCTCGAAGATGTACCTGCCCTATGTTTCGGGAGCCACGATCTATCTCAAGCAGGGCGATTCCGACCAGATGGTCCCGACCCACGACGGCTGGGGCGAGTACCGGACCGCGCTGTCGTTCTACGATGCGTTCGCCTCGGGCGACCGCCGTCACGACTGGCTGATCGTCGACAAGGTGTACGACGCCGCGGGCAATGTGGTGGCTTCGACGGCCGACGGCAAACTGAACTATCCGTTCTGCCGCAAATTCATCGACCCGAATTTCTCGGGAGACAAAACCTCCACGCGTCCCTACCTGCTCCGCTATTCGGACGTCGCATTGACCTATGCCGAAGCCGCCGGACCTACGGTCAAGGCGTATGAACTGGTGAACTTCATCCGCAACCGCGCCGGGCTGGGCGATCTGGAGCCGGGGCTGGACAAGGAGACGTTCCGGGAGCGCGTGATGGACGAGCGCCGTTTCGAACTGGCTTTCGAGGGAAACCGCTGCTATGACCTGCGCCGCTGGAACCGCCTGCACACGGACATCGCCGAAGCCAAGGGACAGGGGCTGAGCGCCGAGCAGATGGTGTTCTATCCGATCCCGTCCGTCGAGTCCGACCTGAACCCGAATCTTTAACCTTTTAAGAAAACGCAGAATTATGAACAAGCTGAAATATTTGCTGAGCGCTTTCGTCCTGCTTTGCTTCGCATCCTGCAAGGACGATCCGTGGGAAGATGTCGCCGACGGCGGCTGGAACCACGAGCGGTCGATCATCGACGTCAAGTTCGAGGGTCAGGCCGGAACGCCAACCATCACGGAGACCGATTCCGAAACGGGCGTCATCGAGCTGCAACTGGCGTCGGACATGGTCGCGGACATGTCGAAGGTCCGGGTCGAAACGCTGACGCTCTCCTATAAGGCCACGGCCAATGTCGCCTCGGGCGGGACGATCGACTTCACGAAGGGCGATCCGCAGATCGTCGTGACCTCTCCCAACGGCGAATCGCGCACCTATACGCTCGAAATGACCGAGTTCACGGAGACGCTGACCGGAACGTATACGATCAGCAACCTCTGGGTCTACGGAGGCACGGGCGCCGCTTACGACTGTACGAAGCTCTACAAACCCGCCGACAAGTCGTGGTGCTGGAACGGCGAAGGCCGGGGACCCGCCGCCGAGATGGACAACTATCTGGTGTTCACGCTCGGAGAGATCCTCGCCGACGGCAATACGACCGGAACCTGCATGAACTGGGCCGGCGAGGACGCCAAAAACTGGGACTGCGTCTTTGCCGGGGCGTCGAACCCCGACACCGGAAAGCCGGTGGACCTGACGCAGTTCTACCGTCAGATTCCCAAGGGCGAAAGCACCTGGCTGCGCAACTATTCCGACGGGACGATCACCTTCACCGATGCCGACGGGAACAAGACCTCCTGCACGCTCGTGCCGAAGGGCACCTACCAGATGCCCAATGTGCCGCCGATTCCGCTGACGCTCGAATCCGAGGCCTTCAAATTCAACCTGAAAGGCACGGAGGACTGGAACAACACCTACAACGATTACGGGGTCTTCGCCCGCAATCCGGTGACGTATTACATCGAGATCGTGAAGCAGCCGGCCGGTTTCGAGGTTCCCGAGGCGTCGAAGACGATCGAGGAGCCGGTCGATCCCGAACCGGAACCGGAGCCAGATCCGGAGGAGACCTCGCTCGCCGGAACCTACTCCGTAGGCCGTCTGACGGTCTACGGCGGTTCGGCCGACCCCGCGTTCGTCAACCCGGTGGACAAGAGCTGGGTGTGGGACGATTCGATCGGGAAGGAGTCCGACAACATCCTGGCAATGACCGCCACGGGCACCGACGACGCCGGCCGCGAGACGGGCGAGTGCGAATACCTGCCCGGTGAGGACGGCGGATACTGGAATTACATCCTCAAAGCCGACTATAACAAGGAGGGAACGGGCGCTCTCGACCTGACCAAATATTACGGCCTGCTGCCCCACGGCAAAAGCGCCTACGTATATGACGCCGAAGCCGGAACCGTGGTGTTCACCTCGGGAATCGTCTCCATCACGGCGAAGCTCCTGCGGGAGGGGGATTACAGCTACGGCTCCTCGACGCTCAGCGTTCCCGGAATCGCCTTCGACTTCGCTCTGCCCGGGCAGACGACGCAGGGGGCCTATCCCTGGACCGATTACGACCGGTTCGCCGTCGGGCCGCGCAACTACGTGATGCTCTTCAACAAGCAGGCGGAAGCCGGCGAATGATCCGATAACGTCCGCATGCAGGTCCGGCCTGCATGCGGACTTATAACCGATGCCTATGAAAAACTTCGGAAACCTTCTGCTCGCATGCATGGCGGCGCTGCTGGGGGCCTGTGCGGGAGAATCCGCCGGGAAATGCGACGCCGTGGTGCGTATCGACGCCGACAGCGTCGTCAATCGCGGCTATATCGGCAACGGGGTCCAGTGGGACCCTTATGCCCTCGATTACGGACAGGGCCGCATCGAAATCAGCGATGCCGACTGGGCGAAACTCTATGCCCGGCTCGATTTCATGCGGCCGGCCTTTATCCGCGTGATGACCAACACGACCTCGGTCGTGCGCGACGGACGGCTCGATCGCATGCGCGGATTCGAACACCTCTCGCACATACTCGACTACTGCCAGTCGCACGGCGTGACGGTGATGTTCGGCGACTGGGGCGGATCGCTCATGGACGCCCGGGCCGGGACGGTCAACCGCACGCTGCTGGACCACGCCGCGGCCTATGTCGCCTGGCTGGTCGGCGAAAAGGGCTATGACTGCATCCGTTACTACAACCTCGTCAACGAACCCAACGGCTTCTGGTCGGCGGCCGACGGCGATTTCGACCTGTGGGCGAAGGCCGTGAGTTATTTCCGCGGGCGGCTCGACGCCGAGGGGCTTGCCGGGAAAGTGGAGCTGGTCGGTCCCGACGCCGCGATCTGGGGACCCGAAGAGGCGTGGTGGGTGAGCCGCAGCCGCGATGAGCTGGGCGACAGGATCGGCCTGTACGACATCCACACCTATCCGTCGAAATGCACGGTCAACTCGGGGGAGTACGCCCGTATCCTGGAGGCTTACCGCAGGGAGGTTCCCGCCGGGAAGAAGATCGTGATGGGGGAGATCGGCTTCAAGTTCGTCGAGCCGGCCGATTCGCTTTTGCAGGCCGAGAACCTGCGCCGGGCCGCAGCGCATCCGAACGCCTCGACGGACGATTCGCAGATGTTCGTATACGACCCTATGTACGGCACGGACATGGCCGATGCGTTGTTCCAGACGATTCACGCGGGCTATTCGGGCTGCATCGCGTGGATGCTCGACGATGCGATGCACTTCAAGGAGGCGCCCGACAAACTCAAGATATGGGGTTTCTGGAACATCTTCGGCGACGAGATTTTCGGAGCCGGCGAGGAACGGGTGCGCCCGTGGTATTATGCCTGGTCGCTGCTGTGCCGCACGCTGCGGCCGGGAAGCGACTTCTTCGCAGCCGACGTGCGGGGTGCCGCCGGGGTCAAGGCCGTCGCCGCCGTGAAAGACGGACGGCGCACCGTCGCCGTCGTGAACGTGTCGCGCGAACCGCGCCGCGTGCGGATCGAGTGTCCGGGCTGGAAGCGGTTCAGGCAGGCAACCCGCTATCGCTACGGCGAGGGGCTGATGCGCACGGAGGGCGACCACACGCTGTTGCCCGACGCCACCGGCCTGCGGATTGATTTCCGCTCCGGCGCGGAGTACGATATGCCCGGAGAGTCGATGATTTTACTGACCGAACAAAACGATTGATTATGAAAAGATTTCTGACACCCGCGCTTGCCGCGGCCGTACTGTTCTCCGCCTGCGATGCGGGGCAGGCCCTCCGGGTCGAAGTGACCGACCGGGTCATCAGTTCGGATTACGTCGGCAACGGCGTCGAGTGGGACCCTTACGACGAAGCCGAAGCGTGGGGCGCGGAGGTGAGCGACGCCGATTGGGCGAAGCTCTCCGAACGCCTCGATTTCATGCGCCCGGGTTATGTGCGCTGCATGATCAACAGCCCCTACCGCTATTACGATGCCGCGACGGGACGTTACGACCGCATGCGCAACCTCGCGTCGCTCCGCCGCCTGCTGCAATATTGTCAGGACAACGGCATCACGGTGGCCTACGGTGAATACAATCCGCCGACGTGGGCGATGAAGGATTCGCAGCAATGGGTGGAGATGTCGGTCGATTACCTGAATTTTCTGGTCTGCGACCTCGGGTTCGACTGCATCCGCCATTTCATCATCTTCAACGAACCCGACGGCAACTGGGCCTCGACCGACGGCGATTACGACCTGTGGCGCTCGATGGCGCAGCGTTTCGACGCCGAAATGGCCCGGTATCCGGACCTGAAACGAAAGGTGTCGCTTGCGGCGCCCGACGTGGTGATGAGTTACAAGAACCCGGCGTCGGAGTACGACGCGGCGGGATGGGTGGCCCGGAGCGCGCAGGACCTCGGCGCGCAGATCGGCATCTACGACGTGCATGCCTATCCCGGCCAGCACGAGGTGCGCAGCGGAACTTATGCCGAAAAGCTGCGCCGCATCCGCGCCGAAGTCCCGGCCGGGAAAAAACTGATTCTCGGCGAGGCCGGGTACAAGTACTCGGCGCCGGAGGATTCGCTGCTGAAAGCCGAGTACGACCGTCGGGTCGCCGGGCATCCCTTCACCAAAGGCTCGGACTGCAACATGCTCTGCTACGACTATTTCTACGGGCTGGATATGCCGCTGCTGGCGATGGAGGTGATGAACAACGGCCTTTCGGGGGTGGCGGCGTGGATGCTCGACGACGCCATGCATTCGAACGGCGATTCGGGCCGCACGGAGGACGTGAAGATCTGGGGAATGTGGAACATCCTCGGCGAGGAGGTCTTCGGCGACGCTTCGCAGGAGGAACTGCGGCCCTGGTACTACACCTGGTCGCTGATGTGCCGTCATTTTCCCGCCGGGTGCGACATCCTCGCCTGCGAGGTCCCGCAGCGCGAGGGGCTGCGCGTGGCGGCAGCCCGCAAGGATGCGGCATACAGCGTCGCTGCGGTCAACTTCTCGCAGGAGCCGTGCACCCTTGAGATTGTCCTGCCCGGAGACTTTGCCGGAGGCGTTCTTTACCGTTATACGGAGAGCGACCGGGCGTGCGACGCAAACGGATTTCCCGCACCGTGCGAACGCGGCATTGCGGGGAAGCGTTTCCGCACGACGGTTCCCGCCGAAAGCTTCGTTCTGTTGACCAATGTCGAATAATCAAATACCTGAAACCATGAAAAGAATTCCGTTTGTGTTATTGGCGCTGCTGCTTTCCGGCGTGGCGTGCAGCGATGACAGCGAAGGGCCGAAAAAGGAGGGGGAGAGCGATCCTGTGACCCTCACGCTGTCGGACCCGAATGCCACCGAAGAGACCAAAGCGCTCTATTCGAACCTCTGGGCCATCCAGAGCAAGGGGTTCATGTTCGGTCACCACGATGACCTGATGTACGGCCGCACGTGGTACGGCACCGAAGGCGGTTCCGACACGAAGGCCGTCTGCGGCGACTATCCCGCCGTATACAGTTTCGATTTTGCGGAGCATATCGACGATCGCCACGCTTCGGACCCGGATGCCCAGGCGCTGCGGCTGCGCTGCTGCCGGGAGGCTTACGACCGCGGCATGGTGCTCACGTCGTGCATTCACATCAACAATCCGCTTACCGGCGGCGATTCGTGGGACAACTCCAGCAATCGGGTGGCCGCAGAGATTCTGACGGAGGGCAGCGCCACGAATAGGACTTTCAAGGAGTGGCTCGACCGCCTGGCCGACATCGCACACAACCTGCGGGGCAGCGACGGCAAGCTGATTCCCGTGATTTTCCGCCCGTTCCACGAACATACGCAGACCTGGTCCTGGTGGGGCGCGTCGTGCACGACGACCGAAGAGTTCGTCAACCTGTGGAAATTCACGGTGAAGTATCTGCGCGACACGAAGGGCGTGCATAATTTCATCTACGCCATCTCCCCGCAGATGGACAGCGCGAAGACCGTCGATGACTTCTACTTCCGCTGGCCGGGCGACGAATGGGTCGATTTCGTAGGCATGGACTGCTATCAGGGTATCAACAATGCGGTTTTCGTGACGAATCTGAAAGCCATTTCGAAGGTTTCGCTGGCCAAACTCAAGCCGTGCGGCGTAACCGAGACGGGCGTCGAAGGCTTCACGGCGACCGACTACTGGACCACGAACATCCATGCTCCGCTGACGGGACGCCGTGTGAGCATGGTGGTGACGTGGCGCAACAAGTACGACCCGATGGAGAGCGGGACGCACTATTTCTCGGTGTTCCCCGGGCACCCTTCGGAGCGTGATTTCGTGAAGATGTACAATCAGGAGAACTCTTTCTTTTGCAGCGACCTGCCCGATATGTACACCCCGGCGGAAAATGTGACGGTGCTGTAATTTGCGAAATATCAATATGCCTGCAAGGGGTTGCCTTTCCGGAGGCACCCCTTGTTCGGTAAGGCAGAGGGGAGCGGCAGGCTTCTCCAACCGGGACCCGGCGAACGTCTTTCCCGAAGGAGCGGAGCAGGCCGGGGAACGGACCGATGGATCGGGGCAGCGGGTCGGCGGACCCGTCAGGCGGAATATTCCCGAAAACAGCCTCCCGAAAAGTTTCGATAAAAAACCCGCCGGTTTCGTTTCGAATCCCGGAATTTTTTCATAGATTTGTAATCGGACGGCCCGGGGACCGCCCGGCCGGATTCCGGCGCAACGATTAAACCGAAAAAATATGGAGCAGTACATTTTGTCATTGGATCAGGGAACGAGCAGTTCCCGCGCGATCGTTTTCGACCGCAAGGGGCAGATTTGCTCGATGGCCCAGCGGGAGTTCACCCAGTATTTCCCCAAACCGGGATGGGTGGAGCACAATCCGCACGAAATCTGGTCGTCGCAGGCGTCGGTGATCGCCGAAGCCATCGCGGCCATCGACATCAACGGGCTGAACATAGCCGGAATAGGCATCACCAACCAGCGCGAGACGACGATCGTGTGGGACCGCGAAACGGAGGAACCGGTCTACAACGCCATCGTATGGCAGGACCGCCGGACCTCGGAGTACTGCGACTCGCTGAAGGCCGAAGGAAAAACCGAGTGGATCCGCGAAAAGACGGGCCTGATCATCGACGCCTATTTCAGCGCCACGAAGATCAAATGGATTCTGGACAACGTGCCGGGCGCGCGGGAGCGGGCCGAGAAGGGCAAGCTGATGTTCGGAACGGTCGACACATGGCTGATCTGGCGGCTGACGCGCGGCGAAGTGCACGTGACCGACCCGAGCAACGCCTCACGCACGATGCTGTTCAACATCCGCACGCTGCAATGGGACGAGGAGTTGCTGAAGCTGTTCGACATTCCGGCGTCGATGATGCCCGAGGTGCGCTCGTCGAGCGAGGTTTACGGAGCGACGAAAACCACGATCTTCGCCCACAAAGTCCCCATCGCGGGCATCGCCGGCGACCAGCAGGCGGCCCTGTTCGGACAGATGTGCGTCGAGCCGGGATCGGTGAAAAACACCTACGGCACGGGCTGCTTCCTGCTGATGAACAGCGGCGAAAAGCCCATCGCCTCGAAAAACAACCTGCTGACGACCATCGCCTGGAAGATCGGCGACAAGGTCAACTACGCCCTCGAAGGGAGCATCTTCGTCGGCGGATCGGTGGTGCAGTGGCTGCGCGACGGGCTGGGGATCATCCGCTCCTCGTCGGAGGTGGAGGCGCTGGCGGCGTCGGTTCCCGACACCGGAGGCGTCTACTTCGTGCCCGCGCTGACGGGACTGGCGGCCCCGCACTGGGACCAGTACGCCCGGGGCGCGATCAGCGGCATCAGCCGCGGAACGACGGCTGCGCACATAGCCCGCGCGGCGCTGGAGGGCATCGCCTACCAGACGCTGGACATCGTGGGCGCGATGCAGCGCGACGCCGGAGTCTCGCTGGTGGAACTGAAGGTCGACGGCGGGGCGGCGCGCAACGACCTGCTGATGCAGTTCCAGGCCGACCTGCTCGCGACGAAGGTCATCCGTCCCCGCGTGACGGAGACCACGGCGCTGGGCGCCGCCTACCTGGCGGGGCTGGCCGTGGGGTATTGGGAAAGCGTCGGAGAGATCAGGAAGCAGTGGCAGGCGGAGCATATTTTCGAACCCGCGGCCGACCGCACGCAGATCGCAAAGGCCGTCGCCGGCTGGGAAGACGCCGTGCGGCGGGTTTTGCGCGAGAAAAACGACTAAAACGAAAGCGGATATGGAAATTAGCTTGTTCACCAAATGCCTGTTCGAGTTCATCGGAACGCTGGTGCTCGTACTGCTGGGCGACGGGGTGGTCGCATCGACCGTCCTCAAACGATCGAAAGGTTTCGACGGCGGCTGGATCGTGATTACGATCGCCTGGGGACTGGCCGTGATGTGCGGCGTGCTGATCGCAGGGCCTTATTCGGGCGCGCACCTCAATCCTGCGGTCTCGGTGGGACTGGCCGTGGCGGGGTCGTTCCCGTGGGCGTACGTCCCGGGATACGTCGCCGCGCAGCTGCTGGGCGGATTCTGCGGCGCCGTCGTGGTCTACCTTTATTATAAGGACCATTTCGACGCGACGGACGACCCCGCGGCGAAGCTGGGCGTCTTCTGCACGATGCCCGCCATCATGGACAAACCGCGCAACCTCTTCTGCGAGGTGGTCGGCACGTTCCTGCTGGTGTTCGTGATCCTGGCCATCGGCAACGAGCAGAACACCCCCGAAATCGGGATGGGAAGTCTGGGAAGCCTTCCGGTGACGATGCTCATCATGGCCATCGGCATGTCGCTGGGCGGCACGACGGGCTACGCGATCAACCCCGCGCGCGACCTGCCGCCGCGGCTGGCGCACGCCCTCCTGCCGATCCGGGGCAAAGGAGGCAGCGGATGGGATTACAGCTGGGTTCCCGTGGCGGGACCGCTGCTGGGCGCCCTGGCGGCCGGACTGATCTACGGCTGCGTCTATTTCTGCGGATAAAGACGCCCGGAAACCCGAATCGTTCGGGTTATCCGGGCGCGAAACGGAAGGAAGGCGCGCTGAAGCAACCGGCCGCTTTCTAAAATCCGTTTTTCAAGCGGGTGCGGACCCACCTGCCGACCTCATCCTTCGAGTTGCGCACCGCACTGCCGCGAACGGCGAGTCCGTCGGGGACGGTCGACCGCGGGCAGAGTTTGCGGATGTCGGCCTCGCTGTGTCCCATGCGGCTGCCCTCGTGGGTCATAAACGGCACGACGGTCTTGCCCGCCAAGTCGCAGGAGGTGAGGAACGTCGCCACGGGAGGCGCTATGGTCGCCCACCAGCAGGGCGAGCCGACGAAAATCACGTCGTACTGCGAAAGGTCGCCGACGGGGTTTTTCAGCGCGGGGCGCACCCCGGCTTCGATCTCCTTTTTGCCCTGGTCGACCACAGCCCGGTATTCCGTGGGGTAGGGCGTCGCGGGAACGATCTCGAACAGATCTCCGCCCGTGGCCTCGCTGATCTGCCGCGCCACCTCACGGGTGTTGCCGCTGTGGGAGAAATAGGCCACCAGCACTTTTCCGGAGGGCTGCTGCGCCCCGGCTCCCGAAACGGCGAATGCCGCAATCGTCGCCAAAATAAGTCTCTTTTTCATCGTTCGATCCATTTACACGGTTTCACACCGCAAAAGTAGGGCGGACGCCGGGCGCCGGGCATACCCCGATTACGGTTCGTCGTACCATAATTACCGATTCGGGGCGGAAGGCGGAGCAGGTATCGAAAATTCCGCTAATTTTGCGACAAACAAAACTATTTCAGCATATGGGCACGGTGGTCAAATACGACAACATCTTCCAGTACAACGAATCGCGCGGCGTGGAGACGCTGCATCCGCTGGTGAGCGTCATCGACTTTTCGAAGGCGGAACCCATTCCTCCCGGCCATTACCGCCACTGCTTCGGATTTTACGCCGTTTTCCTCAAGGACGTGAAGTGCGGCGATTTGCGCTACGGACGTAACTACTACGACTATCAGGAGGGAACGCTCGTATTCATGGCTCCGGGACAGGTGGTCGAGGTGGAGGTGAAGGATAAGCCGCAGGTTCCGCCCAAAGGCCGGGCGCTGCTGTTCCATCCCGACCTGCTGCGCGGCACCTCGCTCGGGCGCAACATCGCGGGCTACACGTTCTTCTCCTACGAGGTGAACGAGGCCCTGCACCTTTCGGAGCAGGAGCGCCAGGTCGTGATGGACTGCCTGCAAAACATCCAATCGGAGCTGAAACATGCGATCGACAAACACAGCCGCACGCTGATCGTCTCGAACATCGAGCTGCTGTTGAATTACAGCACACGGTTTTACGAACGGCAGTTCATCACGCGCAACAACGTCAACCGCGACGTGCTGGCCGGATTCGAGCGTCTGCTGGGCGACTATTTCGCAGGAGACCGCCCCGAGCGGGACGGCGTGCCGTCGGTGCGCTGGTGCGCCGAGCAGCTGCACCTGTCGGCGAACTATTTCGGCGACCTGGTGAAGAAGGAGACCGGGAAATCGGCCCAGGAGTACATCCAGCTCAAGGTGATCGACATCGCCAAGGAACGCATCTTCGACCCCGGACGCTCGATCAGCGAAATCGCCTACTCGCTGGGATTCCGCTACCCGCAGCACTTCACGCGTCTGTTCAAGAAGGTGGTGGGGTGTTCGCCCAACGAATACCGGACCGCAAACTGACACAAAAAACCCTTCCGCGGCGCGGAAGGGTTTTTCACACACAAACATTAACAATACAAACAATGCAATGGCCGAAAATCCCCGTTTCATTGTTTTCGGGACAAAGGTCGCGCAAAATTCCGGGACCCGCAATCGCCATTAGTAGGTATTTCGGCCCCGGACAATGCTCTTCACCCTGCCGTTCAGGGAAGTAAAGGCGCTTTTTTATTTTGTAATTCGAAATAATGCACTATCTTTGCATGCGAATTCCAACGAACAGGACGACCGTCCTGTTTCTGAAAATCACATTCAACGGAAATAAACTATGCAAGATCTGAAAGCGCTGGAAGGGAAAAGCCTTGCCGAGTTGCGTGAGATAGCCAAAGCATTGGGTATCAAGAACGTTATGATTAAAAAGCGCGAACTGATAGAGAAAATAGCCGGGACGGACACCCCGGAGGAGGCTCCTGCGGAAAATGAGGCCGGAGCGAAAGGGGAGGTTTCGGAAACCGCCGCAAAGCCGGCGCAGGAAGCAGCCCCGCAGACCGCCGCGCCGAAGGCCAAGGCCCCGCGCGGACGCCGTCCGCGACTGGCGAAGAACGAAAACGCAGCCCCGCAGCCGGAGGCCGCGGCAGAGCCGGAACTCCCGATGGAGACGAAGCCGGCGACGGCTGCCGAACCGGAAGCCGCAGCGGCTCCTCCGCAGGCCGAAACGCCCGCGGCAGAGCCGGCGAAGGCCGAACCCAAACGCCGGGGCCGCAAGCCCAAAGCGCAGGCGGCGCCGGAGGTGCAGGCGGTGCAGGAAACGGCGGTCCCTGCCGCCGCGCAGGAGACCCACACGGAACAGGCTCCCCGATACATCGAAGAGGAGGTCATCACCAAGGACGACTTCGCAGGGGAGATCGAAGGCGAAGGCGTGCTGGAGATCATGCCCGACGGCTACGGATTCCTCCGCTCGGCCGACTACAACTACCTCAATTCCCCCGACGACATCTACGTTTCGCCCTCGCAGATCAAACTCTTCGGACTGAAGCCCGGCGACACGGTGAACGGCGCGATCCGCCCCCCGAAGGAGGGTGAGAAATACTTCCCGCTGGTGCGCGTGAACGAAATCAACGGTCTGGCCCCGGAGTACATCCGCGACCGCGTGCAGTTCGAATTTATGACGCCGCTGTTCCCCAGCGAGAAATTCTGCCTCACGGGCAACGGCCACAACAACATGTCCACGCGCATCGTGGACCTCTTTTCCCCCATCGGCAAGGGCCAGCGCGCACTGATCGTGGCCCAGCCCAAGACGGGTAAGACGGTGCTCATGCAGTCGATCATCAACGCCATCGCCGACAACCATCCCGAGGTGTACATCATCGTACTGCTGATCGACGAACGCCCCGAGGAGGTGACCGAAATGGCCCGCAACTCGAAGGCCGAGGTCGTGGCCTCGACTTTCGACGAGCAGGCTTCGCGCCACGTGAAAGTGGCCGAAATGGTGCTCGACAAGGCCAAACGCATGGTCGAGAGCGGCCACGACGTGGTGATCTTCCTCGACTCGATCACCCGTCTGGCCCGCGCCTACAACTCCGTGCAGCCCGCCTCGGGCAAGGTGCTTTCGGGAGGTGTCGACGCCAACGCCCTGCACAAGCCCAAGCGTTTCTTCGGCGCAGCCCGCAACACGGAGGAGAAAGGTTCGCTGACGATCATCGCCACGGCGCTGATCGACACCGGTTCGAAGATGGACGAAGTGATCTTCGAGGAGTTCAAGGGTACGGGCAACATGGAGTTGCAGCTGGACCGCAAGCTGGCCAACAAGCGCGTATACCCGGCCGTGGACGTGATCGCCTCGGGAACCCGCCGCGAAGACCTGCTGCTGCCGCGCGACGTGATGAACCGCACGTGGGTGCTGCGCAAGTACCTCTCGGACATGACGCCCGTCGAAGCCATGGAGTTCCTCCAGAAACAGATGGGACTCACCGACACCAACGAGGAGTTCCTCGCCACGATGAATCACTAACCACACGGAGCGCAAACACCGGGTACAGATGAAAAGGCTGATTCTGACGAGTTTATGTCTTCTTTTCGCCCGCGGGGCGTTCGCATGGGGACAGAAGGGGCACGACGTGACGGCGTATATCGCCGAATGCCGTCTGACGCCCGAAGCGGCAGAGAAGGTCCGCAAGGCGCTCGACGGCTACTCGCCCGTGTATATCGCCAACTGGCTCGACTTCGCCAGCTACTGGCCCGAATACGCCTATTCGAAAACCTGGCACTACCTCAATATCGACGAAGGCGAGACGCTGGAGAGCATGTCCCGGAATCCCGGGGGCGACGTGCTGACGGCGGTGACCCGACTCACGGAGAAACTCAAGTCGGGACGCCTCACACCCGAGGAGGAGACGCTCTCGCTCAAGATGCTGATTCACCTGGTCGGGGACATGCACTGCCCGATGCACCTCGGACGGTTGAGCGACCTGGGCGGCAACAAGCGGCCCGTGCGTTTCTTCGGACGCGACACGAACCTGCATTCGGTCTGGGACACGAACATCCCCGAGGCGGCCCACAAATGGAGTTACAGCGAGTGGCAGCAGCAGATCGACCGGCTGACGGACGAAGAGGCTGCGCAGATCGCCGCCGGAGAGCCGGCCGACTGGGTGAAGGAGACGCACGAAATCTGCAAGGAGATTTACGGCTTCACCCCCGAAGGGACCGATATTTCGTACGACTACCTCTTCAAGTACACGCCCGTCGTCGAACGGCAGTTCCTGCGCGGCGGACACCGCCTGGCCCGCCTGCTGAACGAGATATACCGATAACCGCATCCGCGCAAGACAAAGCCGCCCGCCGTCGAGAGACCGGCGGGCGGTTCGTTTCCGGAGCGCCGAATCAGTAATTCAGGTAGAAACATCCGTAATCCGGTTACTTCGGGAATCCTGTTTTCGGACTATCTTTGCATCGTGAACGGAAGGTTCCGGAATCCGGAACCCGGCGAAACGGAAAATCGAGAACGATCATGGAATACAGAATTTTGGGCAGAACGGGCCTGCGCGTGAGCGCCGTCGCACTCGGCTGCGAGGGCTTCATCCACAAAACGCCGGAAGAGGTGTGCGCCGATTTCGACTTCGCCATCGGACACGGCGTCAACTTCGTCGACATCTACTCGCCGAACCCCGAACTGCGGACGAACATCGGCGCGGCGCTCGAAGGCCGCCGCGGGGACTTCGTCATTCAGGGACACCTCTGCACGACCTGGGAGAACGGGCAGTACCTGCGCACCCGCGACCCGGAGAAAACCCTCGCGTCGTTCGACCTTCAGCTGCAACAGCTGCGGACGGACTGTCTCGACATCGGCATGATCCACTACGTCGACGCCGAGGCGGATTTTCACCGCGTCTTCGGCGGGGAGATCATCCGAATCGCGCAAAGGCTCCGGGAGGAGGGGCGAATCCGCCATATCGGCATCAGCAGCCACAACCCCGCGGTGGCCCGGATGGCCGTCGAAACGGGACTGGTGGACGTGCTGATGTTCTCGGTAAACCCCTGCTACGACCTGCAACCGGCCGGCGACGACGTCGAGGCCCTGTGGGCCGAGGAGAGTTACGCCGGCGCGCTGCGCAACATCGACCCCGACCGCGAACGGCTCTACGAACTGTGCGAAAGGACGGGCGTGGGCATCGACGCCATGAAGGTCTACGGCGGCGGCGACCTGCTGAATGCGGAGAATTCCCCGTTCGGGAAGGCCATGACGCCGGTGCAGTGTATCGAATACGCCCTGACGCGGCCGGGCGTGGCTTCCGTGATGGTCGGATGCAGGACGCAGGACGAGATCCGGGCCGCACTCGACTGGTGCGGCGCATCGCCCGCCGAAAGGGACTATGCCTCCGCAATGGCCGGCATGGAGCGGTTTACCTGGGAAGGGCATTGCATGTACTGCGGCCATTGCGCCCCCTGTTCGGCGGGAATAGACATCGCGACGGTCCATAAATTCCACAACCTCGCCGTGGCGCAGGGCGAAATCCCGGAAACCGTGCGTGAACATTACGCCGCGCTCACGCACCACGCATCGGAGTGCATCGGGTGCGGCGCATGCGAAACGCGCTGCCCGTTCGGCGTGGAGATCGTAGCGTCGATGCGCCGCGCGGCGGAACGATTCGGCTATTGACCGCAAATTCGGGAAAAAATGGGAACAGACAACGCAAACAAGGACCGGCAGGCCATAGACCTGCTCTTCGCCGAGAGATGCTCGTGCGTCGTGCGCAACGGCGACACGATCCGGATATTCCGCGAACGGGGCGTCCGGGACCTCTGGAGGCTGCTGCACGAGGAGCCGGAACTGCTCGACGGCGCGTTCGTGGCCGACAAGGTGGTCGGAAAGGGCGCTGCGGCGCTGATGGCCGCGGGCCGTGTGAGGGAACTCTTCGCCGACGTGGTGAGCCACGCGGCGCTGGAACTGCTGAACGGAGCCGGGATTCCGGTAAGTTACACGGTCGCCGTGCCCCACATCATCAACCGCGCCGGAGACGGCATCTGTCCCGTGGAGCGGCTCTGCGCCGGGGCGCGGACCGCCGCGGAGTGCCTGCCGCTGATCGAAGGGTTTCTGATGGCCGGCGAAGGGCGGAAAGAACCGTCCACAGCCTTCGTCCGCAAGCCTGCGGCGGGGGAGACCGAAAAACAAATCAAATACGGAACAATGAACAAGATTCTTTCGATTTTACTGGCCTGCACGGCTGCCGGCGCCGCATACGGCGCACAGGAGACCGGGCAGGCGGCGAAGAACGTCGCGATCGACTCGGTGGTGGTGACGGGGGCGCGCTACGCCTCGGACATCCGCCACCTGCCGATGTCGGTGGCGGTCGTGGACCGCGACGAAATCGTCCGCCGGCAGGAGGCATCGGTGCTTCCGCTGCTCACGGAACAGGTTCCGGGGCTGTTCGTCACGGGACGCGGCGTGATGGGTTACGGCGTCTCGGACGGCGCGGCCGGAGGCATCAGCCTGCGCGGCATCGGCGGAGGGTCGGCGGCCCAGATGCTCGTGCTGATCGACGGGCATCCGCAATACATGGGGCTGTTCGGCCATCCGATCGCCGACGCCTACCAGTCGATGCTCGCCGAGCGGGTCGAGGTGGTGCGCGGACCGGCGTCGGTGCTCTACGGCTCGAACGCCATGGGCGGGGTGATCAACATCGTCACCCGCCGGCAGCGCGAGGAAGGCGTGAAAACCGACCTGAACGTGGGCTACGGCTCGTGGAACACCTTGCAGACCGAAGCAGCCAACCGCATCCGCAAAGGCCGCTTCACGAGCGTCGTGACCGGCTCGTACAACCGCACGGACGGCCACCGCGCCGACATGGGTTTCGAGCAGTACGGCGGATATGCCAAGGTCGGCTACGAGATCAGCCGCCGCTGGAACGCTTACGCCGATGTGAACCTAACACACTTCAACGCCTCGAATCCGGGCGAAATCACCGCGCCCGTCTTCGACAACGACTCCCGCATCACGCGCGGCATGGCATCCGTCTCACTGGAAAACTCGTACGACCGGACTTCGGGCGCGTTGAAGTTCTTCTACAACTGGGGCCGTCACCGGATCAATGACGGCTACGGCGCAGGCGAGGAGCCGCGCGACTACCGTTTCAACTCGAAGGACCGGATGCTGGGCGTCTCGTGGTATCAGAGCGCCGGACTGTGGCGCGGCAGCCGCCTGACGGCGGGCATCGACTGGCAGCGCTTCGGGGGCCGGGCGTGGAACCGGTTCACGGCAGACGGCCGCGAGGAGCCGATCGTGGACCAGACGGAGGACGAAATCGCCGGATACGCCGATTTCCGGCAGTCGCTGGGACGCCTCACCGTCGACGCCGGGGTGCGTATCGACCACCACACCCGCACCGGCACGGAGTGGGTTCCGCAGGCGGGCATCTCGCTGCGGGCCGCACGCGACGGAGCGCTGAAGGCGATGGTGAGCAAGGGCTTCCGCAACCCAGTGCTCCGCGAACTCTACATGTTCGGGGTGAAGAATCCCGATCTGAAGCCCGAACGGCTGTGGAACTACGAACTTTCGTGGACCCAGCGGCTGGCCGGAGGAAGCGTGTCGTACGGCGTCAACCTCTTTTATATCGAGGGCGAGGACATCATCCGGCGCGGCAGGGCAGACGGCCGCAACATCCTGCTCAACCAGGCCCGGATCGAAAACTGGGGCGCAGAGGCCGACGCCGCATGGCACATCGGCGGGGGATGGAGCGTCAATGCCAATTACAGCTGGCTCCGGATGGAGTATCCCGTGCCGGCGTCCCCCGAACACAAACTCTACGCCGGAGGCGATTTCGGGAAGGGCCGCTGGTCGGTGTCGACGGGCGTGCAGTACATCGCAGGGCTTTACACGGCGGCGGCTCCCGATCCGGAAGTCCGGGAAGCGGGATTCGTGCTCTGGAACCTGCGCGCGTCGCTGCGCGTAAACCGTTTGCTGACGATCTTCGTCCGGGGCGAAAACCTGCTGGCCGAACGTTATGAGATCAATGCCGGATACCCGATGCCCCGGGCGACGGTCTTCGGAGGACTGAAGTTAAACCTTTAATTGAAATAACCATGAAAACGTCCTCTGTAACACTCTATTCGACCGGCTACCGGGAGACGCGTACATACCTCGCGGCAGCCCTGTTCGCGGCGGGCAATATCGTCCTGCCGCAGTTGTGCCACCTCGTGCAGCTGGGAGGTCCCACGATGCTGCCGATCTACTTCTTCACGCTCGTCGGCGCCTACAAATACGGCTGGCGCACGGGACTGCTGACAGCCCTCGCTTCGCCGCTCGTGAACGCCGCGCTGTTCGGGATGCCCGCCGTCACGGCGCTGCCGGCGATCCTCGCGAAATCGGCGCTGCTGGCCGGAGCGGCAGGGTATGCGGCCCGGCGTTTCAACCGCGTGTCGGTGGCGCTGCTCGCCGCCGTCGTGCTGTTCTACCAGATCGTCGGATCGGCCGGGGAATGGGCCTTGACGGGCAGCTTCACGGCCGCCGTGCAGGATTTCCGGATCGGGATTCCCGGCATGTTATTGCAGGTGTTCGGCGGATACCTCTTTATAAAGTACGTAATACGCAAATAGCCATGATGAAAAAAATCTGTATGATCTCCTTTGTTTTGCATTTCGCGGCCGCAGGTTCCGGCTGTGCGTCGGGCAACGACAAAAAGGCGGCGGAGGCGGCTCCCGCCAAAGTCTACATGACCCGCGACATCTCGCCCGCGGGAATGAAAGCCGTCTACGAGGCCCTGGGCCGGAAGGCCGAAGGGAAGAAGGTCGCCGTGAAACTCTCGACCGGAGAGCCGGGAGGCAACAATTTCCTGCAACCGGCCCTGATCGGCGATCTGGTGAAGTCGGTGAAGGGCACGATCGTCGAGTGCAACACGGCCTACGGCGGCGGACGCGCCAAGACCGAAGACCACCTGAAAGCCGCCGCCGACCACGGGTTCACGGCCATCGCTCCGGTGGACATCATGGACGCCGAGGGCGAAGTGCGCCTGCCCGTCGAGGGCGGCAGGCACCTCAAATACGACATCGTAGGCTCTCACTTCCCGGAGTACGATTTCGTGGTGGTTCTTTCGCATTTCAAGGGGCACGCGATGGGCGGATTCGGCGGCGCGATCAAGAACATCTCCATCGGCATCGCCTCGTCGGCCGGAAAAGCGTGGATTCACTCGGCCGGAAAGACCGAGGACACCGAGAAACTGTGGAGCAGCCTGCCCGCGCAGGACGATTTTCTGGAGTCGATGGCCGAAGCGGCCAAAGCGATCGCCGCCCATTGCGGCGAACGGATTCTCTACATCAGCGTTATGAACAACCTCTCGGTGGACTGCGACTGCGACGCGCATCCCGAACCGCCCCGCATGGGCGACATCGGCATCCTCGCCTCGCTGGACCCCGTGGCGCTGGACCAGGCGTGCGTCGACCTGGTGTACGCCTCGCCCGACGAGGGCAAGGTTCATCTGATCGAACGCATGGAGTCGCGCCACGGCATCCACACGCTCGAACACGCCGAGGCCATCGGCATCGGCAGCCGGCAATACGAATTGGTCGATCTGGACAAATAGCGGAAGCGGCACGTCCCGTGGAAGACATCCCCGTTCCTTGGGGATGTCTTTTTTTTGCCCGCGGCGGAACGGAGCCATCCGCCCGGGGCGTGCCGGCGCGCGCGTTTGTTCACAAAATGTTCATTAAAAGCCCCGAAGCATGTTTCCTTTCCGGAGAACTATCCCTATATTTGCTTTTGTGCAAGGTTCTCCGCCGACGGCTGTCGGCACGAGATCAAAAGGGAACTCCTGTGAAAATCAGGGACTATTCCCGTAGCTGTAAGCCCCGTTGCGTTCCGCACACTCTTTAGCCACTGTCCCCCGGGACGGGAAGGCGTGCGGAAGGGGCGAGTCAGAAGACCTGCCTTGCCGGGAAGGATAGCCGCCTTCGGGATTTAGGGCGATACCCGGACCTTTTTATACCGAACATGTTTTTCGAGGGAATTCCGCCCTTTTCTGCGGCCGCAGCAGAAGAGAACGGGGTTTCGCACCGCACAGGCACACAACAAATATGGGATAAATATGGGCATTTCGGAAATTTACATCGTCAAACGCGACGGCAAACGGGCGCCGTTCTCGGTCGAAAAGATCAAACGCGCGATCAGCAAGGCGTTTCTCTCGGTGGGCGGCTACGCCACGGACGACGACCTCACGTCGGTGTTGAGCCGCGTCCGCGTCTCGGACGGCATGTCGGTCGAGGAGATTCAGAACCAGGTGGAGGTGGCCCTGATGGCCGAGCGTTATTTCGCCGTGGCCAAGAGCTACATGCTCTACCGCCAGAAGCACTCCGAGGACCGCGAAGACCGCGAGAAACTCGAATTCCTGATCAACTACTGCGACGCGAAGAACCCCGCGACGGGGTCGAAATACGACGCCAACGCCAACGTCGAGAACAAGAACATCGCCACGCTGATCGGCGAACTCCCGAAGCGGAACTTCATCCGCCTGAACCGCCGTCTGCTGACCGACCGCATCAAGGAGATGTACGGCAAGGAGCTGTCGGACAAATACCTGCGCCTGCTCAACGGCCACTTCATCTACAAGAACGACGAAACGTCGATGGCCAACTACTGCGCCTCGATCACGATGTACCCGTGGCTGCTGGGCGGCACGCTGTCGGTGGGCGGCAACTCGACGCGCCCGACCAACCTCAAGTCGTTCTGCGGCGGGTTCGTCAACATGGTCTTCATCGTCTCGTCGATGCTCTCGGGAGCCTGCGCGACGCCCGAATTCCTGATGTACATGAATTATTTCATCGAACAGGAGTACGGCGAGGATTACTACACGCGCGCCGACGAAGTGGTCGACCTCTCGAAGAAACGGCGCACGATCGACAAGATGATCACCGACTGCTTCGAGCAGATCGTCTACTCGATCAACCAGCCCACCGGGGCGCGGAATTTCCAGGCCGTGTTCTGGAACGTCGCCTACTACGACCGCTACTATTTCGAGTCGCTTTTCGGGGAATTCGTCTTCCCGGACGGCTCGAAACCCCATTGGGAGTCGCTGTCGTGGTTGCAGAAACGGTTTATGACGTGGTTCAACCGCGAACGCACGAAAACCGTGCTGACCTTCCCCGTCGAGACGATGGCGCTGCTGACCCGCGACGGCGACGTGATGGACCGCGAGTGGGGCGACTTCACGGCCGAAATGTACGCCGCGGGGCACTCGTTCTTCACCTACATCAGCGACAACGCCGACTCGCTGTCGTCGTGCTGCCGCCTGCGGAACGAGATCCGGGACAACGGGTTCAGCTACACGCTGGGCGCCGGAGGCGTCTCGACGGGTTCGAAGAGCGTGCTGACGATCAACCTGAACCGCTGCATCCAGTACGCCGTGAAGAACGGCATGCACTACCTCGCCCATCTGGAGGAGATAGTGGACCTGGTGCACAAGGTGCAGATAGCCTACAACGAGAACCTCAAGGAACTGAAGGCCAAGGGCATGCTGCCGCTCTTCGACGCGGGGTACATCAACCTCGCACGGCAGTATCTCACCGTCGGCGTCAACGGACTGGTCGAGGCTGCGGAATTCCTGGGCATCCGCATCGACGACAACGACGACTACGCCGCTTTCGTGCAGGAGGTATTGGGGCTGATCGAGCGTTACAACCGGAAATACCGCTCGAAGGAGGTGATGTTCAACTGTGAGATGATCCCGGCGGAAAACGTCGGCGTGAAGCACGCCAAGTGGGACCGCGAGGACGGATATGCCGTGCCGCGCGACTGCTACAACTCCTATTTCTACGTCGTGGAGGACGAGTCGCTGAACGTCATCGACAAGTTCCGCCTCCACGGACGCCGCTACATCGAGCATCTCACGGGCGGCTCGGCCCTGCACATGAACCTCGAGGAGCACCTCTCGAAGGAGCAGTACCGCCACCTGCTGCGCGTGGCGGCCGCCGAAGGATGCAACTACTTCACGTTCAACATCCCCAACACGATGTGCAACAAGTGCGGGCACATCGACAAACGCTACCTGAAGGAGTGCCCCGCATGCCACTCGGACGACGTGGACTACCTGACGCGCGTGATCGGCTACATGAAGCGCGTTTCGAACTTCTCGGCGGCTCGCCAGCAGGAGGCCGCGCGGCGCTATTACGCCAAGGCGGAGTAGGATGGTGCGGTATCACAATTTCGACGTGGTGTTCGCCGAGATTCCCGGCGAAACGACCCTGGCGCTCAACATCACGGGCTGTCCCAACCGCTGCCCGGGATGCCACAGCCCGCACTTGCAGGCGGACGAAGGGCGCGTGCTCGACGAGGCGGAACTGCTGGGGCTGCTGGCCCGTTACGGACGTTCGGTGACCTGCGTCGCATTCATGGGCGGCGACGCCGGGCCGCACAAGATCGCCCGGCTGGCAGGGACCGTACGGAAAACCTGCCCGGAGCTGCGCACGGCATGGTATTCGGGCCGGGAGGAGCTGCCGGAGGGTTTCGAGGCCGCGGCATTCGACTACGTCAAACTGGGCGGATGGGTCGAGGCGCTGGGTCCGCTGACGGCGCCGACGACCAACCAGCGGCTCTACCGGATCGAACCGGACGGGACGATGGAGGACATCACGAAGCTGTTCCGGCGCAAGCCGTGACGCGACGCCGTTTTGCCGGTGGGAGCCGGAAATTCAGAGATTAGTTTAGCGTTGTCTGCCATGCAACGACTTACGGCCGGCTCCCACGGCAAATGGTGCGAAAACCGCCCGGAACGGCGGTTTTTTTCATAACTTTGCCGCATGGATCATTCGTTTCGATACACCGCCCGGGATTTCACGGCGGAACTGCCCGCCGCAGCATACGTCGCCCGCTTCCGCGACGCCGAACGGGTGGGCGGCTATTGCCGGGAGTGCGGCAACTACGGCCGCAGCTGGGGATGCCCGCCGTTCGGGTTCGATATGGAGGAGTACGTCACGCGTTACGGCACGGCGCTGCTCGTCGCGACCAGAATCACGCCCGAGGAGCCGGGACTCCCGGTCTCCGAAGCGGGACGCCTGATCCTGCCCGAACGGCAGCGGCTCGAACGTCGGCTGCTGGAGATGGAACGGCAATACGGCGGACGCTCGTTCGCCTACGTCGGAACGTGCATTCACTGTCCCGAGGGGAGTTGCACGCGCCCCGAAGGCAGACCCTGCCGCCATCCGGAACTGGTGCGGCCGTCGCTCGAAGCCTGCGGGTTCGACGTGGCACGCACGGCCTCCGAACTGTTCGGAATCGAGATGAAGTGGGGCAGCGGAGGCCGCATGCCCGAGTACCTGACGCTCGTATGCGGATTTTTCCACGACGCGGAATCGGTCGTATGGAACGGATAAGGGCGGTTTTCAACTGGAGCGGCGGCAAGGATTCGGCGCACGCGCCGCTGCGGGCCGTCCGGTCGGGCGCATACGAAATAATCGCGCGCTGACGACCGTCGGCACCGGCAAGGAGCCTGACGCGCAGTCAGACGTTGAGCTGGTTGCCCTCGGCAAACAGGGAGTCGAGGATCAGGCGCAGTTCGGAGAGAAGCTCCTCCTCGTCCAACCCGCCGTTCAGGGAGAAGAATTTTCCCGGAGGCGTGCAGTACTGCACCGTCGAGGCGGCCTCGCAGGACTCGATGCCGCAGATGATGACCGCATCGACATCGTCCTCGTGGCGCAGCATGGCGTTGTAGAACGCCAGCAGGTAGCGCGGAGTGCTTATCGGCGGAACGAGCACCATCGTTCCCGAGGCGTCGAACTTGTCGGGTGAGTTGATCTCCTTCAGGCCGTACTGGCCTGCGATCCGGCCGGCGGTCTTCGCCGGAACTCCATACAGCACGATGTTCATAAGCGTTCGTCTTTGGAAAAAGGCGCGGCCGGCTTGCTGATCGCGTCCGACCCGTTATGGCGGCAACGTGTCCGTTTCCTTGCCGCTCCTTTTCCGGTTTAACCGAATATCAGTATCAAAAGCTGTGCCGCCAGCACCCGCAGAAACATCGACAGCGGGTAGACCGTCGCGTAACCGACCGACGGAGCGTCGGACGAGGTCTGTTCGGCCGAATAGGCCAGCGCAGGCGGGTTGGTCGAGGCCCCCGAAAGAACGCCGATCAGCGTATAATAGTTGAGTTTGTAGTAGAAGCGTCCGAAAATGCCCGCCAGCAGGAGCGGCACGACGGTGATCACGGCTCCGTAGGCGATCCAGACATATCCGCCCGCCGCGAGCGTCGGCACGAACTCCTCGCCCGCGCCCAATCCCACGCCCGCCAGGAAGAGCGAGATGCCCACCTCGCGCAGCATCAGGTTGGCCGACATCGTCGTATAGGTGACCAGTTTGTAGTGCGGCCCGTAGCGGCCGATCAGGATGGCCACGATCAGCGGACCTCCGGCAAGACCCAGTTTCACGGGCTGCGGGATGCCCGGAATCCAGAACGAAATGCTGCCCAGCAGGACGCCCAGCGCGATGCCGGTGAAAATGGGGATCAGGTTGGGGTGGTTGAGCCGCTTGAGCGAGTTGCCGAAAAGCCGCTCGGCATGGGCCACCGACAATTCGGGCCCCACGACCGTCACCCGGTCGCCGATCTGCAATTGCAGGTTTCCGGAGGCCACCAGGTCGATGCCCGAACGGTTGATGCGCGTGATCGTGACGCCGCACGTGGAACGGACCCGCAGTTCGGAGAGGGTCTTGCCGTTCAGCTCGGGCTTGGTGATCAGGATGCGCCGCGAAATCATCGCCTTGTCATGGACCATCGGCTCGGCGTCGACCTCCCGCCCGAGCAGGGCCACCAGCGCCTCGACATCCCGGGGCGCGGCGATCAGCAGGATGCGGTCGCCGCAATGAAGCGCCGTCGAAGCGTCAGCCAGTTCGGGGCTTCCGCCGCCGCGGCTGATGCGCGAAATGACGAAATCCCGCAGCGCAAGGTCCCGGATCTCGGCGACGGTCTTGCCGTTGACGGCGGCATTGACGATCTCGACGGAAAGACGCCGGGTCGTCAGGTCTTTCTGCGCGTCCGAATCCTGCCCGGCGGCGGCCTCTTCGCGTTTCACGTCGATGCGCAGCAGGTAGCGAAGCCCGATCAGCGTGAGGATGGCTCCCACGACGCCCAGCGGGTAGGCCACGGCATACCCCGTGGCGATGTCCGGGGCATCGGCTCCGGCGTGCATGTCGCTGAAAGCCTGCTGTGCGGCGCCCAGTCCGGGCGTGTTGGTCACGGCGCCCGACATCACGCCGACCATCGTCGTCATGGACAAGCCCGTGATGTAATAGAGCGCCACCGTCGTGGCGACACCCAGCGCCACCACCAGCACCGCCAGTTTGTTGAGCGTGACGCCGCCCTTGCGGAACGAGGAGAAAAATCCGGGCCCGACCTGCAAGCCGATCGAATAGACGAAAAGAATCAGTCCGAACTCCTTGAGAAAGTGCATCAGGTGTTCGTCGACGTTCATGCCGAAATAGCTGAAGCCGATGCCGACGAACAGAATGCCCGTCACGCCCAGCGACACGCCGGCGACCTTGAGTTTGCCCAGCATGACACCCAACGCCACGACCAGCGCCAGAATCAGCACCGAGTGGGCCACACCTCCGCCCCAAAGCGACTCGGAGCCAAATAACAATCGTTCGATTAATTCCATATCCAATCCTCATCCGGTCGGCTTCCGTCCGGGAAAAATCCCGCCTGCCGAAAGGCGCAGCACCCGGCGGCAAAGTCCGACATAAAACAATAAGCATTACATAACCCGATGTCAAATACCCATCCCCCGGGGCTTCCTGACGTCGAATCGGCCTGGCAGGTCTTCTGACTTGCTCCTGTTCCGAAGCCTTCCCGGTCCTTGCGGACCAGTGGCGAGATGTTCGGAGCCTTCACGGAGTTTCACAGCAGCGGGACTGTCCGGGATTTGCACCCGATTCCCTTTTCACCCTTCTTCCACGCCCGGGAAGGAGAGCACCAAACCTGCGGCAAAGATAACGCTTCTTTCCGAGAAACCGCCCGAAAGCGCGGATTATTTTCACCAACCGCCGCCAGAAAGCGCCGGAAAGGGTATCCCATTCCGGTTTGAGCCCCCACCCGCATTCGCGCTCCCACCCGCAAAAATATTCCCAATTATTACTTTAATGTCCAAATTCGAATTTAGTCGTTTCTACACATCCATTTTCCCTTTTGCTCTTGCCGCATTTTTGTTAACTTTGCAGCAATTATCTTCAGCCATTAATTTATGGGAAACGCATTGCATCCAAATGAACGAACTTTGATTTACATGCTGCGAAAGATATTGGTCGCATTAGGCAAAACCATCGTCTCGCTCATACTGATCGCCTTGCTGGCAATCTTTGTGACAAGCGTAAGCCCTGTATATGATTTCAGTGAGGCTAAACCCTTCAGCGGCCCCGACATTTTTAACCCATACCGGGGGGGGGGAATCCGACATATGCTGGAAACGAGCCAATTTTCATACGCATACGCGCGTAAAGGGCATCCTGAACGAGTGCGAATATTGGCCGGCCGAAACCGATGAAGCCTACCGGAAATTCGGATATGACATCGTAACATTCTCGAATCACAATGAATTGACCCTACATCCGTACGATTCCCTGTTGCAGGTCAATGTCTACGAACACGGTATCAACCTATTCAAATACCATAAGTTGGTATTTGGTTGCGACAAAGTCAACCGCTTCGATCATTTGATCCCGTTTTTCGCTTCCCAAAAACAATTCCAGTTAGACCTGCTCGGAAAGGAGTCCGATTTCATCCAGATGAATCACCCCCTGAGAACAACGGGCACGTCGAAAAGCCTCATGCAAAAACTCTGCGGTTACAGGATCATGGAACTCGACAGCGGAAAGAGCACCGAAAACGAGTACTGGGACTGGGCCCTCAGCGCCGGGCATTACAGTTTCGGACTGGCCAACGACGACCTGCACTATCCCGATAAGCCCAGTCGTATCGCCGTAAGGTGCAATTTCCTGCGCTGTCCGTCGGCGAGGTATGAAGACATAAAGGAAACGCTTCTCGGTGGATGCTATTATGCGATGCGCGTTCCCAACTACGGACATGGGGACTGGGAGGTGAAATACGCCAAAAACAGGGAGCTGCCGTCGGTCGAGAAGATCGGACTCGACGGCGAAACGATCTACATCGCCTTGTCGCGCCAGGCGGACAGTATCAAGGTGACAGGACAGGATCACACCACTCTGTCGCTGGCCCGGAACTCGTCCGCGGCCAGCTATACCATGAGGGACAATGACCCCTACGCACGTATTACGGCCTACTTTCCCGACGGAGAGGTGATCTACACCAATCCGTTCGCACGATACGACGCTTCCGTGGCACAAACTCCCTATATGGCTCCGGCGCATACGGTAAACATCCCGTTGACGATTCTTTTCAACTTTACGCTTCTTGTCCTATGCGCGGGAGTGATCCTTACATTTTATAAAACAGTTATCAAATGGTAAAATTTCTGAAAGAAAAGACTGACCTCACCCGCATATCTTCGGTACTCAGCCTGTTTACGCTCGTGGCGTTCCACTGGCCGTTCTTCCGGCTGGTGCTCGGCAACATCGAAGGGGGCTTCAACGGCGTATTGATCACCGGAGGGCTGGGCGTGCTGATGTTCGCGCTCAATTTTCTCGTCTATTACCTCGTGCTCTTTCTCGGGCGCTTCGTCGGAAAGTGCATCCTTGCCTTCACATTCATAGGCAATGCCATAAGCCTCTATTTCATAAACACATACCAGGTGCTCATCACGGACAAGATGATGGGGAACGTATTCAACACCCGGTATTCGGAGGCTTCCGGATTCTTTTCATGGTCTGCCGTATGGTATCTCCTCTTCCTGGGCGTGGTTCCATGCATCTACATTTTTGCAAGGCGGTTCGACTACGGAAGCTGGAAGCGTTTTTTCGCCCGCACGGGCATCGCATTGGCGGTTTCTTTGGCCATCGCGCTGGTCAATATGCAGAACTGGCCGTGGATCGACCGCAACGCGCCCAAGCTCGGCAGCCTGGTCATGCCGTGGTCGTATACGGTCAACTCCGTACGCTACTATAATTCCGTAAAGAAGCAGAACCGGAAAGAGATTCCCCTGCCCGACGCGAAGATCGTTTCCGACGGCAAGGATGTATGCGTGCTGATAATAGGAGAATCCGCCAGAAGGGAGAATTTCTCTTTATACGGATACGGCAAGCCGACCAATCCGCTTCTGGAGAAAGACAGCGTGACCGCACTGATTGCAGATGCGGCCGCGACCTATACCACGGCAGGCGTGAAGGCCATTCTCGACCATAAGCCGTCCAACAAACTTTACGAAATCCTTCCGAACTATCTCAACCGCAGCGGCGTGGATGTGGTATGGCGCAGCAACAATTGGGGAGAGCCTCCCGTACATATCGACAAATACTACAAGCCGAAAGAGCTCAAGGAGCGGAATCCCGAAGCCGACGACAGGTACGACGGCATTCTGCTCGCAGGCCTCCGCGAAGAGATACTCTCCGGCAGCAAGGACAAGATGCTCGTCGTACTCCATACCAGCACGAGCCACGGCCCCACGTACTATAAGAAATACCCGCCGGAGTTCGAGGTGTTCAGTCCCGTATGCACTACGGTGGAGATGTCCAAAGCGGATCCGAAGGAGCTGATGAATGCCTACGACAACACCATCGTCTACACGGATTATCTCATTCATTCCGTAATAGAAATTCTTCGCGGGATTCCCCAAAGGCGCAGTTGCGTGATCTTCGTATCCGACCACGGAGAGTCCCTCGGCGAGGGGAATCTGTATATGCACGGCGTGCCCATACTTGTCGCGCCGAAGGAACAGATCGAGATTCCGTTCATCGTGTGGACATCGGATGAAGCGCTGGAAATAGATCCGGAGAAAAAGGTCGGGCAGTATCATGTCTTTCACAGCGTCCTGTCATTCCTCGGGATCGACAGCCCGATCTATGACGAATCATTGGATATATTCCAGCCGCCCCACAAAAAATAAAACAAAAGAGCATAATTTCATATGTGGGGACAATGTGGGGAAAATCCGGAAATCAAAAATCGCTTAACCTACTATTATCAGCAAATTAAGCGATTTTTACAGTACCCGGAGCCGGGGTCGAACCGGCACGGCCATTACTGGCCACAGGATTTTAAGTCCGGCGTGTCTACCGATTCCACCATCCGGGCGCAGTCTTTCGCCGAAAGACGCCGGCAAAAGTACGAAAATATTTACGATTTGCCAAAATCTATGTAATTTATCATCGCCGCATCGTCGTCGGGCCGGAACCAGCGGATTTCCGGATCGCGGCGAAACCAGGTGAGCTGCCGCTTGGCATAGCGGCGCGAATTGCGTTTGATCAGCTCCACGGCCTCGTCATAGCCGATACGCCCGTCGAAGTAATCGAAAAACTCGCGGTAGCCGACCGTCTGCAACGCATTCAGTTCCCGGTAGGGGTACAGCGCCCGCGCCTCGGCTTCCAGACCGTCGGCAAGCATCCGGTCCACCCGGCGGTTGATGCGGTCGTAAAGCTCCTCGCGCGGCAGGTCGACGCCGATTTTCACGATTTCGAACGGACGCGCTCGCCGTATGCCGGTACGCTGCCGGGAGTAGGGCATGCCGGTTTGAAGGCATACCTCCAATGCCCGCACGACACGCGCCGGATTGTTGAGGTCGACAATCCGGTAATACTCCGGGTCCAGCTCCCGGAGCTTCTCGGCAAGCGCTCCGAGTCCCTCCTCCGCCAGCCAGCGATCCATCTCCTCGCGCAGCGATTCGTCGGCCTGCGGCAGGTCGTCCATGCCTTCGCACAACGCCCGGACATACAGCCCCGCGCCGCCGACGGCAACGACGTAATCGTGGCCGGCAAAAAGTTTTTCGAGCCGCGCAAGGGCCTGCACCTCGTATTCCCCGCAACTCAAGTAATCCTTTATATCGTGCGAGGCAATAAAATGATGCTCAACCGCTTGAAGCTGATCGAAAGTGGGCTGTGCCGTGCCGATCGGCATCCCCCGGTAAACCTGCCGGGAATCGGTCGAAAGGATCGGAGCGGCGTAATGGCCGGCCAGACGGATGCTCAAATCCGTTTTGCCCGAACCCGTCGGCCCGACGATGACCAGCAGCCGTTTAGTACTCATCGTCGTAATTATCGTCGCCCTCGAAATCGCTGAATTCGCTCATCACTTCGCCGAAAATCGACCCGTCATCGTCCTCCGCGCGCGTTTTCGACGGATCGTATTGGTCGGGAGCAGCGGCCTGCGCATAGATTTCACGCGGATAGGAAGCGCCCTTCTCGGCCTCGAAGGTTCCGGTAAGTTCCAGAAAATAAGCACGGTCGCCGAACATGTCGAAGAGATAGATCAGACGGTCGCGGCGGTTGTGGATGACCTGGCCGAGCGTTACGCTCTCCATCGCCGCGGGAGCGTCCCCGGAGCCGTCGTCCATCTCCACGCTCGTAAATTCGCGTTGCTTCTCCCAGCGGTCGTCGGCCGTGAAGAACGAAGCCATACAAGGCTCATAATCAAGCGACTGAAGGATGAAATCATGGAAATCGAGCAGCGTCATGTCGTACATCGCCTCGTAATCGCGCACGAAATTATCGTTTTCGTCGCTCAACATCCGGAATCGGAAAACCATCGACATTGCAGTAGTATTTTTAGAATATTGTTTCGTTACGACACCAAATATAACACTTTTTGTCAATCCAACGCCGCAAGCCACGCAAGAACGTCGCGATCGTCGGGATAATCGGTCAGAGCCGGGGACTGTGCGCTGCCGAAACCGGCGCGGCGGCTGTGGGGGAGACACCCGGTGACGACGCATTGCAGTTCACCGTCATGCCCGGCAAGCCATGCGACCACTTCGTCCAACGTCGCGTAATGCGCATAGGCGATCCGGCTCAACGCCGCCGGAAAGGCGCATTGCTCGACAGCCACGGCGCATCCCAGATCGACAAACGGCCGTCCCTGCATTTCCAGCAAGGAGCGCTGCTGCCTGTAATTGTTTATATATTTATCGTTTACAGGCGGTATTTGAAGCGCAGGTTCATATCCTTCCGGCGCGAAAATCAGCGACACGCTGCGACACCCCAGCCCGGAATAGGCCCAGATGTCGTCGGCCAGTCCGGCAAGCTGTTCCGGCGTCTCGTGCCCCGAAAGCACGGCTACCGACTGACGGCTGCCCCGCAGCAGGGAGGGAATGCCGGCGTAATGCGCCCGGAAATAGCGGTTGGCGTTGTCGCTGCCGGTGGCGATCACGGCGTCGACGGGCGACGTTCCGTCGTACAGGCGGACCGGCGCGGAAGGGTCGATTTCGCGCAGCAGCCCCACGACATGTTCCATCAGCACGGAATCCTTGGCGGAGGGCTTCACGAGACAACCGTGGCCGCTCACAAGCACGCACAGCAGGTCGAAAAAACCGACGAGCGGGATATTTCCGGCCATGACGACCAGCACGCGCCGCGGCTCCGCAACCGGAAGGGCAGGGTAGTCAGCCAGCCACGCTTCGAGCTTTTCGCGTTGCAACATGTCGCAGGCGATCGCGCGCACCGCACGACGGATGTCGGCGGGCGTAAACCAGCCGTTGACACGGCAGGCGGAGTCAATGACCGCGCGCGTCGCATCGTCATCGCCGAAACCGAGCAGGCGCGCGCCCAGTGCGGAAAATGTTTCGATCGTGTTTTTCATGGCTACAAAGATACTATTTCACGTTGTAATCCGCACATTTTTCCAAAAGTTGTGCTATTTTTGCAAAAGGGCATACAATAACATGCCAACGACTATGGAGAGAAATTTGAAAGACGCGCTGCAACACCGGCGCAGTTATTATGAACTGACCCCCGAATCCCCGATCGACGACGCAAAGATCGAGGAAATCATTCATTTTGCGATACGACACATCCCGTCGGCCTTCAACTCGCAGTCGACGCGGCTGGTGCTCCTGTTGCACGAACAGCACAAAGCGTTCTGGGAGATCGTGAAACGGACCCTGCAAGCCATCATTCCCGCAGAGGCGTTCGTCGCCACGGAGCAGAAGATCGACCGCAGTTTCGCATCGGGATACGGCACGGTGCTCTACTACGAGGATACGACCGTCGTGCGAAAACTGCAGGAACAGTTCCCGACCTATGCGGACAATTTCCCGATCTGGTCGGAGCACACCTCGGCCATGCACCAGCTGGCGGTATGGACGATGCTCGAAGACGCCGGGTTCGGCGCGTCGCTCCAGCATTACAACCCGCTCATCGACAAAGAAGTGCGCGAACGATGGGATCTGCCCGCAGCGTGGCGGCTGATCGCCCAGATGCCGTTCGGAACGCCGGGCGGAGAGCCGCAGGAAAAGAGTTTCAAGCCCTGGGAAGAGCGCATACGGATATTCAAATAGAAGCTCCCGTAGAAGCTCCCGGCGGCAGGCATATCGTAAAAAAAATTGCAGAATACATTGGAAAAATTTGGAGTTTCGAATTTTTTAGTTACCTTTGCACTCGCAATTACGAAACATGCTTTTGCGGAAATAGCTCAGTTGGTAGAGCGCAACCTTGCCAAGGTTGAGGTCGCG